>Ga0265295_1004979_pt1 | contig 17413 bp, 18 predicted proteins | sample Munlansysbiofilm_FD_192503 | JGI IMG/M metagenome (GOLD analysis project Ga0265295, IMG submission 192503) | Leachate microbial communities from a municipal landfill in Southern Ontario, Canada - Methane capture system biofilm | ecosystem: Engineered > Solid waste > Landfill > Unclassified ...
ACTAATAACTCCTGAGTTAGCATCAGAAACATACCGCCATATCCAGTTAGAATTTAGCGGTTATTTTGCTTCAGGTGGGTCAGTTTTGAATTGCCACTAGTGGGTCAGTTTTACATTGCCGTTAACACTACAGCGACTTCATAACAGAGTTATGCACAGGCTTTGTGGACAAACTGGGTTCTGGTATAGGTAGAATCAAAAAAGGCCGCGAATGCGACCTATTAGGGTTAGAGGGTATCGTCCTCGTCATCTAGCTGGTAAATAGCAGTATGACCGCTTTTGCAAGTGCCGATCCAAGGTTTAGTTGGGTCATCTATGTCACAGGGCGCTTGAAATCCGCAAAACGGACAAAGAGGGCGACAAGCTTCTCTCCAAGTCATCCAAGGATGAATAGTGTGCTTTTTAGTTCTGGGGTACTCCTCATGAATCTCTAGCATTTAGACACAGTCGTTGCATACGGTCGTCTGGAGTGACTCATGTTAGAGCGATTTGTTAGGCTGCTGCGTAGAATATGCTTCTTTATAGGTATTGTCTGATCAGCAGCCCTTCATTATCTTGCTCCCTCAGCGATGGTCAAAAAGGGCATTCTCAGGCGCCTGTACACGATCGCACAAACCATAGTCTCTGATTACGGATGTAACGCGCACACGATAGTCTTTAAATACTCTGTCTCGCCCCGCACTCTGAGCAGACAGGTGAGCGTCTACATTACGCCATTTGACCACTGCTTCTTCATCACGCCAAGTAGTAACCGACATGACTTTCTCGGGATCTTGAGTGCTTTGGAAACATTCCACCGAGATGAAACCTTCCATAGAATCCAGCATCGGAGTCAGCTTGTTCACTAGATCCACATAGGTCTGATTCTGTCCGGGCATAGCTTGCAATTCAAATAAAACAACGATCATCTTTAGTTCCTCATCTATAATCTAAGTAAAGTCTACAAAATCATAAGTCACAGTACAGGAGTAGGAAGACCAGCCACCTCTCGCACCTCACGCGTAATTCCACCTGGGAATTATCACGAGCCAGTGTGCTACTTTTCTAGTTGACGTAGCCAGTTTGCCAAGACCGAGCCTGCTACGATAGCTAAGTGCTTCCCAAAACTGGCGGCGTCAGCACGCAGCTTTCGTGGATCAAGGTTGGCCAGCCCTAGTTCGCTCGCGTGACCAACTAACCATTGTTCAACTCTTCGTTCATCAAATTCTAAGTGAAACTGCAGGGCTAACACATTGGTACCAAATGAGAATGCCTGGTTTGCACCAACTGGGGTGCTGGCCAACAGTACACCATCGTCGGGAATATCAAACTGATCACCATGCCAGTGAAGTACAGGGACATCCTCTAGAATAGAAAGTGGGGAATCTCTGCCGGAAGCAGTCAAAGTCAGCGGGGCAAAACCGATCTCTTTAACTCCTAATGGATAGACCTTGGCGCCCAAAGCCCGTGCAATGAGCTGCGCTCCCAAGCAGATGCCGAGCACAGGTTTTCGTGCTTGCAGCCACTGATATATGATGGCCATCTCATCTTCAAGAAACGGATAAGCTTTTTCGTCATAAGCACCGATAGGCCCTCCCAGTATGATCAGAAGATCAGCGTGCTGTATATCCGGGTTCCCGAGCTCTCCAAGCGTTGGATCGATATATTCGACCTTATAACCATAGTCGGAGAACACCGTATTTAGTGTGCCAATGTCTTCAAAATGAATATGGCGTATTGCAATGGCCGTTTTCATAAAACACCTATATAAATAAATGATATTTCGATATCACTATGTTGTAGCCCTTAGGCCAACTGAGATATTTCCTGATATAGGGAAAGTGCAGCATGCCAGCGCATAACCGTCATCCTTGTCTTTCTTACTAAGGCAAAAATCTGGTTCGAAGCGACACTCACCGCCGGAAATTCGTACGCGGCATTTCCCGCAGATGCCAGCTTTGCACTGACTGCGAACTGAGGTATTGGAAGATTCAAGAATCTCAAGCAGGCTCCTACCAGAGAGTGTTTCTATAACCTCTCCGCTATTATCGTCTATGTACAAACGGATAGACTGATCATCGCTTCGATCTTTCTGGAGATATTGAGGTTTTGGTGATGTGAAGGATTCAATCAACAGCTTGGCGAAAGGAAACAGAGATGATGTATGTTCTCGGAAGGCCTGAACAAAACTGTGACTGCCGCAAATCACTATGGCCTGTGGTTCCCCCATGAAGTATAAAGAATCGATAGTTGGACGGCCTGGATTGAAACGATTACAAGCTTGAATACTGTCCTGTGTCACGAATATACGAAGGGTGAACCAAGTCGATGTTAAATCTAACCCAAGTAGTTCATGCAAGAAGGGGATATCAGCTACCTTTGGAACGCACAATACCAACGTTGTTTTAGGAACACGATGGCCAATGCGAGCTTTTTCAGTGATTCCACGAAGTAATGCTATTGGCAGTGTAATACCAATACCGCCTGCGATCATGCCCAGCCGGTCTAGGTTGCCAATCGACTCTAATTGAATATCGCCTGCCACATAATCTAACGTAACCGTAGAGCCCTCCATGAGAGCTTCATGAATATGGTCCGAAACGCCACCACCTCCTGATTTCTTAATCGCGATTTCGAAGATATCCTCCTCCGGTTTGCCAATAACCGAATAGAGTCTTTGTTGAGAAACGTCGGATGTGTTCGGATAACGAATGGCAACATGCCTGCCAGGCTGCAGCTCGTTAAGAAGCTTTTTACAAGAACTCTGCACGCTAAAGGTAAAGACCTTTATTTCTCCAGCTTCTGGTCTCGTAGATTCGCAACGTGCTTGGGTGATCGAGTTCATACGCGAGCCTCCGAGTGGATGCTTGAGCGGGAGGGGTTTGTCAAGCCTATCCTGTCGATAAGAGCTTCAACTGAATCAGTATAGACGCCGATCTCATTGCTATCCCCCGTATCATGCAAAATATCCTTAGCATGGGGGAACTCAACCATTGAGAATACAGTGGCCCATGCTCCAAGTTCGTTATTAGCAAACATCTGTACTGTTTTGAGCATAATAGACCGCAAATATTCCTGCTCCTTGCGGCTCAGACCTTGAACAATATCGGTTGCAACGAGACTGAAAACACTAGAGTGACTCCACTCGTCTATTGCATGTGTACGTGTAACTTCGTGACAAACGGGCTGAATTGTATTGTCTTCGGCCATCGTCTTCAGGTAGTCAGTAATGAGAGTTTCACTGGCGCAAGCGATTGCAAAGCGTGTTAAGCGTCGCTCCCACTCCGCGCCACACTGAGATAAGACATTGTCACGCCATCGAACAAGGTTGAATCTAGAAAAATCGAGAGGAGGGAGATTACGCATATCATATATATAGTTGCATGCAATAATGGACATACGTGTATGTAAGGCTTCGTCCAGAAGCGCCTGTGACATCATATCTTGCAATAACGCCCGATTCTCGCTCTGCGGTGGTGTTTTAATAATATCTTCGCAGGCCGGCGTCACAACATCACATTCGATATAGATGGTCTTCAGGTTATAGATGCCCCAAGCATAAGAAAGACATTTATCTCGGAGCTCTTCTGGGGCTTCTAACCAGGCTTGGTGATCACGGAACGGTAACAAAGAAGCAGTGAAATCTTTCTTGTCTGGATCGAATGCTAGGCTATAGTAATCAGGTATCTCTTGGTTCACAGCGGCGCGAGTTTTCCAAAGTGTTGAAAGCTTATTCAACATAATACGGACAGTATCACCAGTCTCAATAAACTTGTTATCCATCTCAAATCTCCTTATATTTATTCTACATTCCCTAAAGACCGATATATCAGCTACTCTTACTCGCTCGCGGACTTCAGAAATCTTTGTTATTTATGGAGCTGTGATTAGCTCCTTGGTGCTTGCTCTTGACCAATGTAGGTGTCTTTCTTGGAATAATGCTAAAGCAACTGTTAAGACCATAAAGGCAGCACAGAACCAGAACACTCCATTTGGCTGGCCGCGATCTAGTAACCAACCATATAATATGGGACCAATAATTCCGCCAAGACTGAATCCTGTGGATACGATGCCGAAAGTTTTACCTTCTTTGCCTTTTGGAGCTGCTGCAAGAACCAGCATGTCGCGTGAGGGCGCAATCAATCCAGTTAAGAAGCCAGCAACCCCAAGGACAACTACAAGAGCTAGCTCGTCTAGAATATCCAGTGTGACGATCCCTACAAGAATAGAGGCGCATGCCAGTGCAGCCGCTGCTACTAAACCGTGGTGGATGGTCTGATCAGCCAAAACACCACCAAAAAGCACACCAAAAGCACTAGCAAAGAGAAAGGCTGTTAAAGCAGCGTTAGCCCATGTAAGCGTCAAAGGTTGTCCCTGCAGAAGCGCAGCGACGGAGAATTTTTCAATACCACCAGAACTCAAGCTCAATAGTAGAAACAATAAGATGAGTACTCCGATTGTGTGGGTAAGAGCTTGCTTGACTTGCCTGTTAGGCGTATGGCACGACGGCGTTTCTGTGAGTTGGGTTGTAGTTACATATACAAAGCCTGTTCGTGTCATAAGTAGGAATGCTAACGCAACGAACCCCATGACAGATGTGATCACAAACGCAGCTCGTGGCCCACTTAGTGCCACTACACCCAAGAGCAGGGCAGGGGCAATTGCTGCTCCAAGGAAACCGGCAAAAGTATGTATAGAGAATGCCTTTCCCATGCGAGCAGGATTAATGCCTTGCGATAGCAGGGAATAGTTAGCTGGGTGATAAACAGCATTAGCCACCCCAGCTAAAATCATTGTGACAAGGAGGCATGCATAGCTGGGAGCAATAGCCATGGCTAGGAAACTCATGCTACCAAGTGCAAGTCCAAAAACTAGTACTCTCCTTGCGCCATAACGATCAGTGGCATATCCCATAGGTGCTTGGACGACTGCTGAGACAATATTAAATAGGCTTAAAGCTATACCTAGCTCGACGTATCCGACTTCCAGAAAAGAAGGGAGAATCGGCAGCAAGGCAGGCAGCGACATAATATGAAAATGGCTTACAAAGTGTGTTGTTGCCACTTGGGGCATAACTCCAATGTTACAAGCTGGCATTATCATTCCTTATTTCGCTGTGCGCACTGTGATTACGAAGTAGATGTCTCAGCATATTTAAATTTATAATCAGCATAGCCCCTCTTCCGACCTACCAATAATGCTGAACTTAATGCTTTTTTTGCACTACAGAGTGGCAGATCTTTTGATCATGTGGGAGCCCTAAATATGAATCCAAAAGCAAGCAAACTACTACTTTCCGCTTCGTGTTGGATACTAGCTCTTAGGGATTCTATGTGTTAAACGGCCTAGATTGCAGACCATTTTTAGGTGCTTTAGCAGACCACTTACCGATATTTTATTTTCGATGCGTGCGCTTGACCACGTTTACCGTCGACTAGATTAGGCTGATACAGCTAGAAAATACTCTGATCGTTGCTGGTAGTATTACCTATGCTGGTATGCTCGGTTTAGTCAGTACCGCCCTAATACTTTCCTTGCCAGAGAATTGTGATAAACGGATGATGGCAGTCCTCTGACTGTTAACTTTTTCCTATTCAGGCAGCCAGTCAAGCTAGAGTGGCTCTTCAACCTTTCTGAGACCTAGAGACAATCTAAATCATGGCAACAAGGTGAGCTTGATCATGCGCTGGATTCAGGTGATCGATTGCTGATATACCCTAAGCAAGCATTGTGTGGATAGCTGGCACAGGCATAGTTATTCTATTATTCTATTATTCTATTATTCTATTATTCTATTATTCTATTATTCTTGGTGGCACTAGCTGACATTTTGGTATGATTGGTAGAGATTATGGCGGTACCAATCAGCGCGTGTACAAAGGTCTCTGCTTGGAAAGGAGTAGCTGAATTGATTAAGTACACTAGGGCCTGTTGACGTTTCATTACATCGGCAACCATAAAAACCCACAATGTAGTGGTCAAGTAAAACTGGCCACCGATTTATAGTTAATCCAGTAATTCTCCTCAGCTTTATTTGGGCTCATGCCACCATTGTGTTTATGCGGCCTTAGCTGACTGTAATACCCGATTAAATATTTAACGATATGATGCTGTGCTTGGGTAAATGAGTGATAGCCATAGGTTGGCACCCATTCAACTTTTAAACTTCTAAAAAAGCGCTCCATGGGCGCATTATCCCAACAGTTACCGCGTCGACTCATGCTCTGTTTTATTTGGCACTGCCAAAGTGTTTGCCGGAATTTACGGCTCGTATAATGACTGCCTTGATCGCTATGAAACATAACGCCTTTAGGTCGCCCACGGCTTTCATAAGCCATTTTAAGCGCCTTACTAGTCAGCTCGCTATCAGGCGATAATGACATCGCCCAGCCGACAGGCTTGCGCCCAAATAAATCCATCACCACGGCTAAATAAGACCAGCGCTGACCTGTCCAGATATAAGTTACGTCACCGCACCAAACTCGGTTTGGCGCATCAGGATTGAACTGACGATCGAGTTCATTCGATATTTCAATATGTTCATTGCCTGTTTTCTTGTATGTATGACTAGGGATCTGGCAGCTGATAAGCCCCAGCTTTTTCATCAGACGACTAGCGCGGTAGCGACTTAAAGGTACATCTTGATCCGTTGCCATTTGCGCAATACTGCGCGCACCAGCTGAGCCTTCGCTATCCTCAAAGAGCTTTGTAATCTTGGCTATTTCCATAGCTTTTACGACACATGCAGGCTTTTTTGAACGTTGTTTCCAGTACTTAAAGCTGCTGCGATGTATGCCAAATACTTCGCAGAGCGTGCTCACTGGGTAGCTCTTCTTGAGTTTCTCGACTAACGAGAACTGTTCAGGGAGTCCGACATCAAGAGAGCTGTAGCCTTTTTTAATATGTCTTTTTCCATCTCAATCCGACGAATACGATTTTCAAGTTCACGAATCTTGAGTTGATCGGGCGTCATTGGCGTTGCTTTTGGACTTTCACCGTTACGCTCTTGGCGTAGTTGGCGAACCCATTTATCCATAGTCGAGAGGCCTACATTCATGGCTTCAGCCGCTTGCCGAATACTGTAGTTTTGATCAATAACCAGCTGTGCCGCTTCGAGTCGAAACTCAGGACTGAAATTACGTTTTGGTCTTGTTTTCATACTGTCACCTAATTGCTTCCTGGTGCATAGTAGCACCTCTAATTAGGTGGCCAAATTCACTATGCCACTACACAAGCCATAGCGACGACGTTTTGATAGTTACGTTTTAATTTATCATAGCGTGCTGCTAGCCCATGAATTTGCTTTAAGCACGCAAACGTCAACTGTGGGTACTGATAACAATGTGATAGCTAGCTTTAAAGCTGTTATCACAGAGGTGTCAGTCATTTCTCTTTTAGTACGTCGGACAGACGCAATATAGCAGTCTCAATTTCGTGGGCGGTCAAAGATGCATAACCTAATAGCCAACCTTGTTGCTTATCCTCTCCTGCATATAATCTACTGAGCCCTGGCAACAAAATTCCGGCAGTAGATGCGCGGCGGATCGTCTCCTGCTCTGACCATCCAGGAGCCAATAAACATGGTATCTGCAATCCGCCCACTGGTCGTAGGGCTGTCACAATCCCTTTTAAATGTTTGGCGATGGAGTTAAGAATGACTTCTCTTCGTCCTGTATATAATTTTCGCATGGCGCGCACGTGAGAGTTGTAATGACCATCATCCATGAACCGCGCTAAAGTTAGTTGGAGAATTTGTGGAGTATGCCCGTCCATTACGCTCCTTGCATAAGCAAAGGCATTGACCAATTCATTTGGCAAGGCCATATACCCCATTCTGAGTCCAGGGTAGAGAGTTTTGCCGAAAGTACCGAGGTAGATGGTTCGGTGATACTTATCCACACCTTGAACGCACGCAGTTGGCAAGCCCTCGTAGTGAAATTCGCTGTCATAGTCATCCTCGATGATCCATCCACCATTTTCTGCGGCCCAATGGGTTAAGTCCAATCTACGTTCCAAGGATAGCGTGGCACCCGTAGGGTATTGGTGTGAAGGTGTTACATAGACACAGTTGGCACCGCTGCGGTCTGCTCGTAACAGATCAGTCCGAATGCCTTGTGAGTCAACATCAATGGGAATTATCTTTGTTTCGGCCGATTCAAATGCTTTCCTTGCACCAAAATATCCTGGATTTTCCATCAAAATCGGCTTACCGGCGTCTACTAATAACTGCGCGCATAGAAACAATGCCTGTCTTGTGCTGCTTAACACCAGAATCTGGCTGGGAGATACCTTTGCGCCTCGTTCAAGATTCAAATAGGTGGCAATCGCCTTGCGTAACGGTTCGGCGCCTTGAGGGTCGCCATGTAGTAATATATGAGATCGATAGTCTTTTAGTACTTGGCGCTGTAGGCGTTCCCAGACATCAGTTGGGAAGTTGCGAGTTTCGGGGAGACCTGTAGCGAATGCCCTGATGGCTTGCTGATCGGTTACACCACCACTTTCGAAAATCGTTCTACCGCGCCGACTGAGCCCAGAACCGGGTTCGCTGACAGCACGCTTATGCCCTCGAAGCTGCATGCGCCTCCGTGCCGCCCCCCGCAGCTCTGTGCCTATGTTTTCTGATACATAACTACCCGAGCCCCCTCGGCGCATGATGAACCCATCGCGGTGTAACTGCACATAAGCGTTTTCAACTGTGTCTCTACCAATGCCTAGCGATTTGGCCAGCGCACGAGTTGCTGGCAGCTTCACGCCTGGATCAAGTGCACCATCGAGAATTAACGTACGTAAAGCGCGTTGAATCCGTTGATGCAGGTCCAAAGGCTGAAGCTCCACATCATTCATCTGTATCTTCAGTGTTTCAAGTTCAAAGGTCTTGGTCATATGGACTGCTCATAAATATTGGTTTTTGTCATTTGGCAGACCACTCTACTTCTAATTGGCGTGTTTTGTCACAGAGAGCCAATGGCTTTGCAAGAATATGTATGCGCCCACTGTGGCAGCACCAAGCACGTTGGGTTACCGTCAAAGTGGTCTGGTCGTTCTTGTTAAAGCGTATTGGCTAATCGAGCCGGCTTCGCGTTATAAATATGCCTTCAATTCAGAACGAGTAATAAATTCATAAAGGAGTACAGTACCATCATGTTGTCATCACGCCCTCGGTCATCTATCCGGTTAAGCGATCTTCCTCATCCCGTGGTGGCCGGTCTGATTTCGGTAATCGTCAACTACGGTGGTACCTTCATTCTGGTATTTCAGGCCGCTAAGGTTGCAGGTCTCAGTCCGGAATTAACAGCTTCGTGGGTATGGTCTATTTCCATCGGTGTGGGAGTGACGGGTCTAATTCTGAGCTGGGCAGCTCGTGAGCCAATCATCACAGCTTGGTCTACGCCAGCGGCAGCATTTCTGGTCACAGCATTGGCCACCACACCCTACGCGGAAGCCATCGGGGCTTACCTGATCTCGGCAGTCGCCTTCGTGATACTCGGCATGTCAGGCTGGTTTGAGCGAGTCATCCGTATGATTCCAGCAGGCGTGGCTGCTGGACTACTGGCAGGTATTTTGCTCCAGTTTGGTATCGGTGCCTTTGGCAGCGTGAGTATTGACCCATTGCTGGCAGGGCTACTCATTGTGGCCTACGTGGTGCTCAAGCGTTTCACCGCACGCTATGCGGTGGTGGGTATCCTAGTGCTAGGCTTGGCCTTTCTGCTAATTCAGCATCGAGTGGATCTGTCAGGCTTGAGCCTGAAGCTGGCAGCGCCGATTTTCACTATGCCAGAATTCTCACTCAATGCCTTGTTGAGCGTGGCCCTGCCGTTGTTCCTAATTACCCTAACTGGTCAATACATGCCTGGCATGCTAGTGCTACGCAACGATGGCTTCAAAACTAGCGCTAATCCCATCGTGACCATCACAGGCGTGGGTTCGCTGTTGATGGCACCATTCGGTTCGCATGCTTTTAACGTTGCGGCTATTACTGCGGCGATATGCACCGGCCGAGAAGCGCACGAAGATCCGTCTAAGCGTTGGATTGCCGGTATCGCCGCTGGCCTCTTCTACATTCTCATTGGGGTATTCGGAGTGACACTGGCCGCCGTATTCATGGCATTTCCGGCGACATTCATCACTACGTTAGCAGGTCTGGCACTGTTAGGTACCATCGGCGGTAGCCTTGCCAGCGCGATGGCCGATGCTGAAACCCGTGAAGCCTCGCTAATCACCTTCCTTGCGGCAGCTGCCAACATTACCCTACTGGGCGTTGGTGGCGCGTTCTGGGGACTGGTGATCGGACTAGTGGCCTATGCAGTACTCAATGGCAAGCTGCCTCAGCGGACACAGGTGGATCAACAGACCGTCCGGCCAACCATCGGATCCGAAGCTTGCAAAGAGGAGCCTAACTAATGCCGACCCTGCTCGATACGCAAGCCATACACGACCAGCACGGTGACTATCCAGAAGCTATTACCGTGAAGGACTTCCGGTACAACTTATCCATGGTACAGGCCCGCATTAGCGCCGCTTGTCATCGCGCTGGTCGCGATCCAGCAACGGTGCGTCTGCTGCCAGTCAGTAAAACCAAGCCTGAGGCAAATCTACGTTTGGCTTACGCGGCAGGCTGTCGGATTCTGGGCGAAAATAAAGTGCAAGAAGCTCACCACAAATGGGAGGCCATGAAAGATCTTGTGGATCTCAGCTGGTCGGTTGTTGGCCACTTACAGACCAATAAGGCCAAACAGGTGGCGTGTTTCGCCGCTGAGTTCCAAGCGTTGGACAGTCTGCGGGTAGCCAAGACGCTGGACCGTTACCTGCAAATCGAAGGGCGTTCGCTGGACGTGTTCGTGCAGGTTAACACCTCCGGTGAGACCAATAAATACGGCCTATCTCCAGAGGATGTACCAGCCTTTGTTCAGGCACTACATGCGTTTCCCTCTCTACGTGTACGCGGACTGATGACACTCGCGTTGTTCTCCAAGGAGGCAAATCGTGTTCGTCAATGCTTCACCCTTCTGCGTAACTTACGTGATCAATTGCAGGCATGCGTGCCCACTGGTGTTTCGCTGGATGAACTATCCATGGGCATGTCCGGCGATTTCGAGATTGCCATTGAGGAAGGCGCTACAGTCGTGCGCATTGGACAGGCTATCTTTGGCTCTCGCAACTTACCGGACAGCTATTACTGGCCGATTGGAACACCGATGGCTCAATCATGAACGAGCAGAGAACTAGCACTGCCCAACGACCGTTTCGAATCGACGTGGTGTCGGTACAATCCCAAGTGGTATATGGCAGGGTAGGAAATAACATCGCGGTCCCAACCCTAGATGCGTTGGGACTATCAGTGGCTGCCGTGCCAACCGCGGTGTTCAGCAATATACCGCACTATCCAACGATACACGGTGGCGAGCTGCCTATTGAATGGTTCAACGGCTATTTGCATGATCTGTTGGCGCGTGGAGCACTCAGATCTGTGCATCATCATTGATCCGGTTATTGGAGATTACGATCACGGTATTTACATCGATGAGCGATTGGTTGATGCCTATCGTCAATTCTTGTTACCTCTAGCTGATGGACTGACACCCAATTGCTTTGAACTAGCACAACTGACCGGGTTAGCGGTAAACGACATTGAGAAGGTGATTCTCGCAGCCCGAACCTTGCTGACAGGACGTACCCAATGGGTTGCTGTCACTAGTGCTGCGCCTGATGCCTGGACGATAGGAGAAATGCAGGTAGTGCTTGTTACCCGCACACAAAGCTATGTTATTACACACCCACACCTCGACGTTATGCCCAAGGGAACTGGTGATTTATTTTGCGCCGCTCTGACTGGACATTGGCTCAACGGAGTCTGTTTACCTGAGGCTGCTGTTAAAGCTTGCGAACATGTTGTGAAGACATTGCAGCAGGTTGACCAAGCGCAATGCGCCGAATTGCTGCGGCCCCCAATGGCGAGCAGTTATGACAATAACGAAATACATGCAGGTGAGCATCTATTCACGCGCATCCACTTACATACCGAGCCACACTTGAGGAATGCTTCATGAAATACGCCACTTCTCATCTAATGCGGGCATATGCCCGTCAGCCTGTTTCTTTCGTACGTGGTAATGGGGTACACCTTTGGGATAAGAAAGGTGTTGAGTACCTAGATGCCATCGCTGGCGTGGGGGTCACCAGCTTGGGTCATGCCCATCCAGAGATCACTGCCGTCATCGCCGAGCAAGCTGGGATGCTCCTTCACACCTCCAATGTCTTCCGCGTCGACTGGCAGGAACGGCTCGGTGAGCGCCTGTGCAAGTTGACGGACATGCAGAAGGCTTTCTTCTGCAACTCAGGAGCAGAGGCCAATGAAACTGCCATCAAGCTAGCAAGACTACATGGCCATCGTAAGCAAATCACAGAGCCAAAGATACTTGTGATGGAAAACGGTTTTCACGGCCGTACTATTGCAACGCTTTCAGCCACGGGAAATCCAGCGAAACAGCATGGCTTCGGGCCGCTACTATCAGGCTTCTTGCGGGTACCATACAACGATATTAACGCGGTACGACAGGAAGCGGCACTGGACCCCAACATAGTTGCAGTTTTGATCGAGTCTGTTCAGGGTGAGGGCGGTATCCGGATCGCCAACGCGGACTATCTACGTAAGTTGCGTGAGCTTTGCGACCAGTACAACTGGCTACTAATACTTGACGAAATTCAGGCCGGCATGGGTCGTACGGGCACTTGGTTCGGTTACCAACACGCAGGAATTATGCCGGATGTGGTGACCCTAGCTAAAGCGCTGGGTAATGGTTTCCCTATCGGAGCTTGCTTAGCGCGCGGACTAGCAGCTGATTTATTCACGCCCGGTCAACATGGTTCGACTTTCGGTGGCAATCCGCTGGCATGCAGGGTGGCATGTACCGTACTCGACATCATGGCACGCGACAACGCACCAGAGCGAGCCGCCGCACTTGGTTCGCGACTACTAGCTGGATTACAGCAGGCATTAATAGATCACCCGGATGTTGTTGTCATTCGAGGTCAAGGCTTGATGGTAGGAATCGAAATGAACAGGCCTTGCAAGGAACTGGTCGCTCGCGCACTCGAAGAACAGCGTTTGCTCATCACTGTCACTCGTGAGACCACTATTCGTCTTTTACCACCGCTGATCTGTGATGAGAGGCAGATTGACGAAATCGTGAGACGTGTTACTCGCCTATTATCGCCGATCTCAACAGACAGTGCTGCAGCGACTAACACCGTCGCGCAACAAGCGCAGGCTATATGACAGCACAGACAATCTGTGCTCGCTACGATATCGACCTGGTTGTTGAGTACGCTAGAAACAATGTCTATTGCTTCTCTATCAGTGGCACCACCTACGCCAGAGTGTTGGATAAGCTCCTAGCTCGAGTCATTCCAACGCGCATCCGCAGTCATGTACACACTTCTGTTGTTGACGCTGGACTTGCCGTCCGTGACATTTACATTGCAAGCGATGCGCGTTGTCAATTGAGTTTAGACGAGACTCACACGAGCAGGATCAACTCCTCAAACCCGAACATCCTAAAACCCAGCCCCCCAGAGCAAAGGAAGAATCTTATGTACGACACATCCCTGACCCTCACCGACTTCGACCCGGAATTGGCCGAAGCCGTCCAGCAAGAAGAGCGTCGCCAAGAAGATCACGCTGAACTGATCGCCTCCGAAAACTATGCAAGTCCACTGGTTATGGCCATCCAGAATTCGGTGTTCACCAACAAGTACGCTGAGGGCTACCCTGGCAAGCGTTACTATAGTGGTTGTGAAAACGTGGACGTGGCCGAGCGCTTAGCCATCGCGCGGATCAAAGAATTATTTGATTGCGACTACGCTAACGTACAGCCTCATGCCGGTGCCCAAGCCAATGCGGCGGTGTTCCTAGCGCTGACCAATCCCGGCGATACCGTGATGGGAATGAATCTAGCTCAGGGCGGTCATTTAACTCACGGTAATCCGTCTAATTTTTCAGGAAGGCACTATAAAATAGTTCCCTACGGACTCGACCCTGAGACGGAATTGATTGATTACGACGAGATGGAACGCATCGCTTTAGAAACCCGTCCCAAGATGCTCATCGGAGGTTTCTCTGCCTACTCACGTTATAAGGACTGGGCTCGTATACGGACCATCGCTGACAAAGTGGGTGCCATCTTTTGGGTTGATATGGCCCATGTCGCTGGCCTAGTGGCTGCTGGCGAGTATCCGGACCCATTACCACACGCCCATGTGGTAACCAGCACAACACATAAAACCCTACGTGGCCCACGCGGTGGTATTATCTTGTCCAAGGGGCAGGATGAAAGCTTCAACAAGAAGCTTGACTCCGCAGTATTTCCTGGTATTCAAGGTGGTCCACTAATGCATGTCATTGCTGCAAAAGCGGTGGCTTTCAAAGAAGCGCTGACACCTGAGTTTAAAACTTATCAGCAGCAGGTGGTGACCAATGCACGCGCGATGGCCTCGGTACTCCAGCGGCGTGGTTATAGGATCGTTTCAGGTGGCACCGATAACCATCTGATGCTGATTGATCTGTCCGCCAAACCGTACACAGGCAAAGAAGCGGACGCTGCGCTTAGTGATTCCTATATTACGGCGAACAAGAACTCGGTTCCTAACGATCAGCGCTCGCCCTTCGTGACCTCAGGGCTGCGTATCGGCACGCCAGCTGTTACTACGCGGGGCTTTGGCGTTGTCGAGTGCGAACAGCTGGCGGGCTTACTTTGCGACGTGCTGGATGCGCTGGAGGCCGATGACAATACGTTGGCCACAGTGCGTGATCGGGTGCGGGAGCAGGTGGTGGAATTGTGCCGCCTTCATCCCGTGTATCAATAGCGATCAACTAATACACGAAACTGTAGCATTCGCGTTGCTTCCTGGCTACGCTCGAAGAACTCTACTTCGCCAGCGTGGTCAGGTGGTTGCATACCGAATAATGACCTCTGTTACGTGCTACTAATTAATAAATTAAAAAAGTCTTTACAGCTCGCGAATCTCTTTATTTTTCCTTAAAGAGTTTAAAGAAAGCCCTTGGCTTTTCAACATATAGGTAAACTCGGCTGTGTATGTGAAATGTTCCATTGTATGGGCTCTTAAACAGCCCCTTGCGAGGCAGTTGAGTGTCTATGAAACTGTGGGAAGTCCACATCGACGTCTTCTCCAAGATAGGTATGAGAGCGCTCGGACTTTCGGAAGTACCACTGGGTGTAGTAATTCTGGGTTTCTATTACACTCATACCTCCGATTTCGATGCTTGCCCAGCTAGACATGTCTCGCCTCCTCTGAACCCAATGGTAGCGTTGAGCTAGAACTCAAGGCCGTTACACGTGCCGAGCTCGTCTGTTGTACGTCATTTAACATAGATGATTTGCCAATTATTAACCCCAGGTCGAACAATGGCTGAATGGACCAAATCCGGTCGTAACGATCCAGCTGCAGCCAAGCTTGACGGTCTTATGAGTCTGCTCCTGGCGGGGTGTCGCCAGGAGTCGCATGCAGGTGTCGGCCAAGGGCGGACTGATCTTAGCTAACGACCACCGCTACCTCTTGTCTGGCAAGCTTAACCTCTGCGACGCCGAATATTCTGGAACAAGATATTAACGTCCTCAATGTCTTGTAGTAGTTCGGCTGGTTGTGTCACAGGACGCTGCTGACCGGCTGCATGTGAATGAGCACGTACGTTGCGACAGCATCTGTTATGCAGTCGCTGTACTTCGCGGTAATCAGCTTCCTGCACAGCTATCACACCATCAAGTCGACCGACAGAAATACCATCTCTGAACCGCACTACGGTTTCATTGAGTATCGTGTCCTCAATACCTACTTCAATGGTGACGCGAAGGTCGTCGTAAGCATTACGCATCGCAAGCCGCTCATCATCCCCAGACGGGTTATTGAAACTGGCGGCAATTCTCTGATGGTCAGCTTGATGGTATTTAATACGCTCTTTGTGTTTGCGCATGTCGTAAGGCAAGCCGGCATCGATATAGCCAGGCCCTTCAGCCCTGTAGGTTATTGACCTCACCTCGGGAACTAACTGGGCATCTTGGCAAAGAGTCACCAATTCCCCGAAGAACACTGCATCATGAGTAAACACAATGACCTGTCGTTGGGTGGACTCCTGAACAATCCTGCGAGCGACTGCGGTTCGGTGGCTGTGATCAAGGCTGGAAACCGGATCGTCGAACACGATCCCTGAAGAGGAACCTGACTGTTGAAGCTCCGCGAAGAAGTACGCGAGTGCACATATGCGCTGCTCCGCCTCGCTCAGGACTAAATGAGGATCCAGCTGACACTCTTGGAGCTGGATACCGAGTCGTACCGCGCCCGCGTCCCCGCTCGAGCTGACACCGGCCCGAATGTGGTAAAGATCCAGCCTGTTCAGCTCGTCGTTCATCGTGCCTGCCAACGCCTCACTAACATGGGCCCTAGCCAACTGGCCAGCGAACGTGCTGATAGCGCGCGTGTTACCGATATCATCCAGGCAGCGCTGGAGCTTCGCCTTGTGAGCTAGGTTCTCACTCACTCTCGCGATGGCTTCGATATGCTCAGACAGGATCCGTCGCGCCTCCAGCTCTTTCAGACGGCGCCTCTTATCCGCTAAAGCCGCAGCATCGAGGTTTGCGAGCAACCTTGCCGACTCGACACGAAGATTCTCGGCCATTTGGTGAAGTACCGCCGCTGGGTTTGTAGCGCGATACTCTGGGCGATCCTGCCATTGACTGCTAAGAACAGCCGCTCTGAGCCACTGAAGTCGAGTGGTCAGGTCTTCCTGGAAGAGCCGGATCTCGTCCGGCAGCGTTGCTACACGCGCTCCCAAGCTTTGCAGCATGTTCGGCGTAGCGGTGAAAGCAACGTTCTCTTGTTCGACATTACGTACGATCTGATTCCAAGCGTCACGTGCATGCTTGGCAGCTTCTGCCGCCTTGTCCCGAATATAGCGATCAAACCGCTCCAAGCGCTCCTGCGCTTCCGGCGTCAGCTCCTGCTGGCAAAGTACGCAGACAGCTCCTTGTATGTTGGTCAGTAACGATTATTCGTTAAGATAAGAGCAATTTACTGGGGAGGCCGGCAGCTCCTAGGAGCAGAATTTCTGACTCCGTATGTAGAAAGGCCCCCCGCCTCTTTGCTGATACCGAAGAGTATCCAGAAGCTCAAAAGAGACTTCGTATATACAAGGTCGATAGGCAAAAAATGCGAGGTCGGGGAACCAGTAAGTATTATTACTGATTGGCAGCGAGGATTAAAGGCATGAGTACTTTTATTGGTATTGATATTGGTGCAACAACATTTGAAGTCGTAGTGCGTAAAAACGATAAAAATGGTGCCGTCAAAAGCTACAAACAAACACCAAAAGACCATGAGAAACTTGCTGCTCAATTGCTTAAATTAGATCCTGCTTGTGTTG
>Ga0265295_1004980_pt1 | contig 17411 bp, 16 predicted proteins | sample Munlansysbiofilm_FD_192503 | JGI IMG/M metagenome (GOLD analysis project Ga0265295, IMG submission 192503) | Leachate microbial communities from a municipal landfill in Southern Ontario, Canada - Methane capture system biofilm | ecosystem: Engineered > Solid waste > Landfill > Unclassified ...
GCTTTTTTGTCAGCAATTTAATGCAACCGGCAAAGCGGTCTGTTGCATTAAATTGCTGACAAAAAAGCGATAGCCGTCTTCGGTCGGGACACGCCCGGCGGAGGTATGCGGCTGGCGCAGGTAGCCAAGCTCGGTCAAAACATTCATTTCGTTGCGCACTGTGGCAGAGCTGATTTTGAGATTGTATGCGCTAATCAGGGTTTTGGATGCGACAGGCTGAGCCGTACGCGTATGTTCGTGTACGATCAGGGAAAGAATAATTTTTTGTCGCTCAGTTAGTTTGTTCATAGTTATTTCACAATTAGCACTCTCGGCATGAGAGTGCTAATTCTTGTAATTTAATTCTATCAAAGGCTTTTTTCCTCGTCAAGAATAGGATAAGCGAAGAGAGTTAATATTGTATTAGAACCAAGGAAAAATGAAGCGGGGAGCGGTGAGCGGGGAGCGGGAAAAAGGAAACAGGAAATCAGGAAACAGGAAATCAGGAAACAGGAAAAAGGAAAAAGGAAACGGGGAGCGGAAAAAAGGAAACAGGAAATCAGGAAACAGGAAATAGGAAACGGGGAGCGATAAAAGCGCGCCCAACAATCAAGATGACGAATAATGGTTAAATGATGCTTACAAACAAAATCTCAAAAGAAATGTGATTGAAAATGGCCGGTTACATTGACCGAATTGTTTTCAATAATAAAAGCGCAGGGGTCGAAGTCGGTGATTTTTCGGCGCAGGCTGATTAACTCATATTTTGAAATAACGGTGTTGATTACATAAACATCGTTATCGGTATAACCGCCTTTGCCTTGCCAATAGGTTGCACCGCGATTGGTTACGGAAGTTATGTAGTTCAAAATATCCTTATTTTTGCTCACCACCATCACGCTAACCTTAACATTTTGATGATGGACCAAATCAATGACATAACTGTAAATAAGGGTGAAGATTATCGAATAAATCACGATAACAGGCGTTTTGGTAAACCAGGCATGCAGATACACAATCAGGCTAATCATCAGATTGACCCGCCCCACGCTGAAATCGGGCTTTTTCATGCTCATATATACTGCCAGGATGTCAATTCCACCGGCAGAACCACCGACGCGCAAAGAAAGACCGGCGCCAAAACCGCAAATCAGTCCGCCCAAAAGCACAATTGTGAGCATGTCATTCAGTTCCGGGATGATTGGACGAATCGGAATAAAAGTTAAAACCACACTGGTCGTAATGACTGAAATTACCGTTTTCATGAAAAACTTTCGATTGATGGAGCTAAAAGCCAAAACCATCAGTGGCAAATTCAAAGCTAAATAGAGAATGCCGGTGATATCTTGTAAATTTGGGGAAATCCATTGTAAAAAGCTTAGAAGAATCCGAGCGATACCAGTCAGGTTGCCAATGGTCAAACCGACAGGCAAAATCAGCATGTTCATTCCAAAAGCATAAATCACGCCACCCAAAGAACACAAAAAATAATCCAGAACGTCTTGCCAAATCCGTTTACGCTCAGTTTGACTTACTTGATTCTTCTTTTTTTCGACATCCCCAGGGCTTTCATTGCCGGATGTTGTGAGTTTAACTTCGGTGGATTGTGATTTCAATTTCATACTCTTATTTTACTTTGCTTCTCTAAAATAGTAAGATATTATTAAGAAAAAGTAAGGAGGAGTTATGTCCGTAAAACATAGTCACGAAGTCCCGAGTGAGCTTTTGCCTGTTGGCAAGGATGCTTTTAAAGCGGTCTTGATATCTTCGAATGAGGGCCCCAATTTTGCCTTGCGCAAATTCAGCATCAAAAGCGGCGGTTCGATGCCCTTCCATTACAACCTGGTGGAGCATGAGCAATACGTTCTGAGCGGTCGTGCGAAGGTTTTGATTGATAAGGAAGAATTCATTGTCAAAGCCGGGGATGTGGTTTATATCCCGGCAACTGTCCCTCACAGCTATGAAACGATTGGCGATGAAGCTTTCGAATTCCTTTGCATCGTGCCCAACAGAGAAGACGAGACTGTAATTGTCGAGAAAGACGAATAATTTATGCCTCGCCCAGCCACACCAATTTCTCTGGAACATATCATTTTGGCAATGCTGGATGAACAGCCGCTTTATGGCTACGAACTGCATAATCGCCTTTGCGAGATGCCCGGTGTCAATAAAATCTGGAATGTGAAGCAAGCTCTTTTTTATTCAAAATTAGACCGGCTGGAACTCGATGGCTACATCGAACAATTTTCTGAAGAATCTGAAGAGGCTCAAAGCCGAATCATGCTTCGGATTACGGAGGCAGGTAAGAGTTCCCTCATGAAATGGATTGCGACACCGGTGCCTAAAGCACGAGATTTGCGCCAAATATTTTTGGCTAAGCTTATTATCGCCCGACGATATGGGAACGAAGCGGTTTTGGAGCTTATTCAAAAGCAACGGCAGGTAAGCCAGGGTTGGTACGATGATTTACAAAACGATTTTAACAATCGAAACGAAGAGGATGTCGACGAGTTTTTCGTAACATCCTACCGTCTCTATCGCGACCGGGCAACCTTGCATTGGCTGGATTACCTTGAAAAGTACATCCGCCTGGAAGAGCAGGTTTAGTCGGAGAGTCTTGGGCGAAACTTAACCAGCGCTTCAAATGCGCGGTTTTGACTGCTCAAATTGTTTCCGGTTAAGCCATAGAACAGTTCCTGTTCGGGCAGTTCGACGCAATTTACCGCAACGGTTTCTTTTGGGCGCACTTCTTTATCAAAATTTATCTGCAGCCAATCGATTTCCTGCGTTTTGAAGCGATCAAAGTCAAAACTATCGCAAATCGCTTCGACATAGCGGCCGTTGTTGGCGTGACCGTTCGGGTCAACCGCCGAATAGGCAACTCTCCGTCTATAACATTCCTCTCCGCCTTCGGGGAGCACTAACTTTTCAAGTTCTTCATTAATTGCAAAGTCCCCAGGATTCTGAGGTAAATTCATCCAGTCCAGACGCCGTGCCGGAACGAGGCCGCGATGTTCGATGTCGACCACCAACCAGGCGCTTGTTGCCAAAGCGACAAAATTGTTTTGCTCATCCAATAATTCAGCTTCGCGGATGTAAAAAAGATTTTGTTGAATCAAGCGAGGCCAGGTGCGAATGGTGATTTGTTCGTCAAAACGAGGATAGCGTAAGAATTTGATTTTCGCGCGGCTAAAAACCCAAAAATAACCATTGGATCTCATTGCATCCGTACCAGTTCCAAGAATATCAGAATGGTCCGAGGCAGCGTCGGTAATTGCCCTGAAAAAGGATGCCGGTTTCCATTGACCATGAAAATCACATTCGTTGGTATTCATCTTAATTTTTTCTGTGTATTTAAAATCAGTTTTGTTGTTCATTATTGTCCTCGGAACTATTCTAACACTGACTTAAGCAAGAAACAGTTAATCACAAAGAAATTGGAGAATTCACATTATGGAACTGTCCTATCAATCATGAGAATATTTGTGAAACCACTTCCGAGCCCAGTCTGAATCTCATATTCAAGATTTCGATTTAATTACAAGTGTACGGACGGGTTCAATTCGTGAGTCTTGTGGAATTGCTCAATTAGGAAAACCCGCCCCTGTATCATTTAGCCGTAATCATTATGTCGGGCAGGTCAAACTGATTGGGTAGTTATTGTGCTTTCGTGATTTGGACCTGCCCTTACACTTGTTTATATTTTGCGTTACGCGATTCACAATGCCCATGTAAGCCTATTGCTGATTTATTAGGCAAGGATTTATAAATATTTCATTTTAAGAATTGCTGTTGGGAGCTGACAACCATTTCACCGATTCCGTAATATGTTGTAGAATGGACGCAACACATTTTGAAATGAGGATTTATGACTACTGAAACAAAAATTGATGCCACAAAACCAGCAGGAAAACCCGGGAACTCTTTCGTTGCCTGGATAGTTCGCTTTTTTAAAGGCTTTTTGGCAGGCATCGGTGCCATCACTCCCGGACTTTCCGGTGGTGTGATGTTAGTTGTTTTCGGAATTTACGAGCCACTCTTGCGCTGGCTGGCAGATATTCGCAAAAAGTTTGTCGAACATCTGCGCTTTTTCTTGCCCGTCGGAATTGGTGGTTTTCTGGGTGTGGTGGCTTTTTCGGCAGTGGTTGATTTTGCTTTTGAGAACTATGAGGCCCAGTTCACCTGGCTCTTTATCGGCTTCATCGCAGGAACAATTCCATCTTTAGTGAAAACCGCCGGAAAAGAAGGCCGAAAACCCTGGCATTGGGTTTTGATGGTGGGGGTCGCGGTTGGTATCTATTTCTTTATGGGCTGGATGGAAACGATTGGATCGGTTCAAGTGGAAGGCAGTTTCTGGGCTTGGGTTATGGCCGGTGCGCTAACCGGTTTGGGGCTGGTTGTACCCGGATTGAGCCCCTCTAACTTCTTGATTTACATGGGTTTGTATCAACCTATGGCAGCCGGAATTAAGAATTTGGATTTTGGTGTGATTATCCCCATGGTTATCGGTTTGGTTTTGGTGATTTTCCTGTTTGCCAAGCTGATCAACTGGCTTTTCACAAAGCAATACACCTTGATGTACCATTTGATTCTCGGTGTTGTGATCGGTTCGACCGCCGCAATCATCCCTTCGGGTGTGAGTGGCTTTGGCATGATTGCGATTTGCGCTGCGCTCTTCCTGGTTGCCGGAGCAGCTTCTTATGCTTTGGCGAAACTGGACGAGAAGAACCCGCACGAATCACTGTTTTAATCTGGCAGAAATTGCCTGAAATTGAGGAAAAATGAGTCTTTTCAACGGAAAACGTTTGGATGATAAAACTTTCAAGTTAGACATTGAACGGATGCGCAAGGGTTGGTATGCCGATAAGTATTTCGTCAATATTGCGACGATGCTCGAAAAGTTGTCGGAGCAAGGCTATCGTTACCAAGGCAGTGATCATCGTTTACCGCCCGGCATTTCTCCGGACGATATTATGAACGGTGATATCGAAGTCGAAATGCAATGGTTCACCCGGCGCCCGGGCACCACAATCGTGGTCGGGGTTGACAAAGCCCTGACTATGCTCCAGCATGCCACCGGTTATTTTGAGAATGGCGAATTTGTCAGCACCGCTGATAAATTGCAGGTTTGGGCAGTACAGGATGGGGCAACAGTCCATTACGACGGTAACCCGCTGCACGTTCAGCCTGTTATGCGCGTTCGCGGTCGCTATCGTGATTTTGCTATTCTCGAAACCTCAACTTTGGGCATTTTAGCCCGCGCCAGCCGAATTGCAACGAATGTTTACAACACACAGGTGGCTGCCAACGGTAAACCGCTGATGTTTTTCCCGGCTCGCTTTGACGTTCACGAGGTGCAGGCGGCCGATGGTTATGCTTATCTGATGGCTATCCAACGCTATAACATGGACTTTGGCGAAAACACATCAACCTATGTTTCGACGGATGCACAGGGAGATTGGTGGGGTGGTTTTGGTGGCGGAACAATTTCGCATTCCGGAATTTGCAGCTTTTTGGGTGATACGGCAGAAGCGGTTTTGGCTTTCTCGCGTGTTTTGCCGGCTGAGATTTCGCGAATTGCCTTAGTCGATTTCACCAATGATTGTGTCGGCGTCTCGCTGCAGGTTGCCAAGGTAATGTTTGAGAAATATTATGAACTGGTCAAAGAAGGCGCTTTGGAAGAGGCGAAACGCTATGTGCTTTATGGCGTGCGCCTGGACACCAGCTCGAGCATGCGCGATGTTTCCGTTCAACCCTTGGGCGATCCTTTGCTCGATTTGGGGGTGAACCCGCGCCTGGTTTTCAAAACCCGTCAAGCGCTGGACAGTGCATATCTCGATTGGGATTTACCGGAAGAAGTGCTCGAAATCGCCAAAGAATATTGCCAAAACGTCAAAATTGTGGTTTCCGGTGGCTTTAATAACGAAAAAATTACTAAATTCGAGAAGCTCGAAGTGCCGGTTGATATCTATGCGGTTGGGTCTTCCCTTTTCAATAATTCCGGAGCGACGAATACGGATTTTACCGCCGACGTCGTTCGGGTAAAGGTCCATGGAGAATGGGTTGATTTGGCAAAAGTGGGTCGGAAAGCCAGCGAAAATCCGGAACTTGAGCGGGTTTGGTAGAGCGTCAAATTTAAAGAACAAAAAACGGGATGGCATTTTTGGCCATCCCGTTTTGTTTTAAGTATGCCTCTTATAGGCTGATAACTTTTTCAGCTTCTTGCAATGCTTTCAAAATCCCAGGCATTCCGCCGGCCTTGCCGACGCGCACCTGATCTGACAAGCCGAAGAAATCCAGGCAAGTGGAACAAATGGTCAGCTCCACGCCCTTTTCTTCCAAAATTTTCAACCAGCCAATCACCGGTGAGCCTTCGCAAACCAGCTTGACACCGTCGGTGTAAAACAAGATTTGAGAGGGCAAGTCGCTTTCCTGGCTTAACAAACTGAGATATTTGACAACCAAAGCTTCTTGCAAGCCTTCGGGGGCATCGCCCATGCCATTACGGGTAAAGGTTAAAACTGTTTTCATCATTTCTCCTAAGAGTCTCTCAGAACCGCACCGATTTCATAAGACAAAACTTTGGTTATCTTCTTGCGGACTGCGGCAGCATCTGCCACGGTTAGGGTGCGGTCAAAGGCCTGATAAGTCAGTTGATATGCCAGGCTTTTCTTGCCAAGCCCAAGTTTTTCACTGCGGAAGAGGTCGAACAAAACCACTTTTTGTAAAAGTTTTCCACCGGCACGCCAGATCAGCTCTTCAATTCTTTCAGCCGGGACATCTTCATCTACCAAGAGAGCGATGTCTTCAACCATAGCAGGGAAGGTAGAAAGCGGTTTGGCTTCGAAACCTTTGCCAATCAAGGGCATTAATTTATCCAAATAGATTTCAACCGCCAAAACCGGACCTTCGGCAAAGTCATAATTTTGTCTGACCAAGGGATGAATTTCACCCATCACACCAATTAGCGTTTCAGCACTCAAGATGCGAGCAAACTTGCCCGGGTGGAAGCTCGGGTTTACTTCAGATGCATCCCAAACTACATTCTCTAAGTGCAAGCCGCTGAACAAGGCTTCCAGGATGCCCTTCAAATCAAAGAACGCGTATTTTCCACTTTTTTCACTGGACCAGCTCAAGCTGTTTTTCTCGCCCCAAAGTCCAATTGTCAGACGTTGCGGTTCATCCGGTAACTGCTGCCCTTCAACCGGAAGGAAAACCGGACCAATTTCAAACAAAGCAAAGCCGTTGGCAATCCGCATGTTCCTTTCGATAAATTCGAGCATGGTTGAAAGTCCGGTGCGGCGCATGACGGTGCGTTCGGGGGAAATTGGGTTAGCAATCCGGACGTATTTCAGACTCGGATCAGCTTTTGCTCCGGGCAGAAGTTTGGCTTCGCGCTGGACAGAGGTCATGCGATAGGCGAGCGTGTCTTGCAAGCCGATCGAAACCAAGAGGTCGCGGACAAGATCATTGAAGGCAACCATCGGATCGCCCAATTGTGGGGGCAGTTCTCCACTTAATCTTTGGCTTGGAATCTTGTCATAGCCATAAATGCGGCTAATTTCCTCAATCAAATTTGCTTTTCCGACAATGCCGGTCTCGATATCGGTTCGATTGGAGGGAGCTTTCGCGCTTAATTCTCCGTTTTCTAAAACACATTCAAAACCGAGCCTTTCTAAAATATCCTTGGCGTCTTCCAATGGAATTTGCAAGCCCAAAAGGCGCTCAACATCGCTTTCAACGATGGTGTTGAGTGGGTCTTCGCGCTTTAGCGGATAGCTATCAATTACACCTTCAACGACTGAACCGCCGCCCCATTCCTGAATTCGCTGTAAGCAGAGGCTCAGAGCTTGTTCGGCCAAAGCCGGATGAACATCGCGACTGAAGCGATAGGAAGCTTCACTGTTCAGCCGTGTGCGGCTGGCTGTTTTGCGAATGTTGATAAAATTCCAATTCGCGGATTCGAGCAAGACGCTTTTGGTTTCGGCAGTGATGCCGGATTCTTCGCCGCCCATCACACCAGCCAGAGATAAAGCTCCTTTGCTGTCGCTGACAACTTCGGTATCAGTAGTTAATTTTTGGACAGTACCGTCCAAAAGGGTAAGGCTTTCATCTTCAGTAGCGCGACGGGTCATGATTGTCGGAGTGCCCTCGGCTCTTTTTTGCAAATGCTCATAATCGAAGGCGTGCAAAGGCTGACCAATTTCGAGCATGGTGTAATTAGTGGCATCGACCAAAGCGTCAATCGGGCGCATTCCGGCTAAAGAAAGACGGCGGCGGACCCAATAGGGACTTGGACGTGCTTCTGCGTTTTCGACCAAACCGAGCATGAAGCGCGGGTTAAGCTCCGGCTCGCGAATTTCAAGCGAGACTTTCTTGTCAATCTCCCCGCCGTTTTTCAATGCCAAACCTTGTGGCTCTGTGAGTGGACGTTTTAACACGGCAGAAAGTTCGCGGGCTATGCCTAAAATTGAGGCATCGCGTGCCATATTGGGCAAAATTGCTACAGTATAGACAGCATCGCCCATGTAATCCGCCAGAGGCATGCCAACCGGTGCATCGTCGTCGAGAATAATCACGCCACCATGCTCTTCAGAGATGCCCAGTTCTTTGTCCGAGGCAATCATCGAGCTCGATTCCACACCTCGAATCATCGCTTTTTTCAGCTTGGTTAAGACCTGACCCGGCTGGTGTCCGTCGTAAAGTTCGGCACCCTGACGGGCATAGGCAACTTTGATCGGTTTTTCCAGCCGTCCCTTGCCCAAAAATGGGTACAAGTTAGGCGCGCCGGTCAGGACAGTAATCTCTTCCCCGCTGCCATCGTTCAATTGACAAAGAGTCAATTTATCGGCATTGGGATGCTGATTTACTTCCAAAACCTCAGCCACCACAAATTTATCCTTTGCCCAGGGCAAACCGGAATATTTATTTTCTAAACGGATTCCCTGGGGTTTTTCCAAACCAACCAGCATAATCTCTTCGACTTCCAAACCAATCATGGTCAGGCTTTGTCCAATTTCTTCGAGGCTCAAGCCTTGCAGGTCAACGTAATCTTGAATCCAACTTAAAGGTGCTTTCATTTTTCCTCCTGCTTAGAATTGTTCAAGGAAGCGAACATCGTTATTGCGCAAATAGCGAATATCGTCAATGTGATAGCGAAGAAGCGTGGTGCGGTCAATCCCGACACCGGCAGCAAAGCCACTGTAAACTTCGGGGTCATAACCACCGGCTTCCAAAACGCGGGGATGAACCATGCCACAACCGCCAATTTCAATCCAACCGGTGCCATGGCAGACACCACAACCTTTACCACCGCAGAAAATGCAAGCCATATCCAGCTCTGCGCTCGGCTCGGTAAAAGGGAAATGGGAGGGGCGCAGACGTGTTTCGGCAGTCGGTCCAAACATGCGTTTGGTAAAATCGTCCATCGTGCCCTTCAAATGGGCAAAAGTGATACCTTTATCGACTGCTAAAAGCTCAAATTGCATAAATTCGATTTCGTGGCTTTGGTCTTGTTGCTCATAGCGCATACAGGCTCCGGGCAAAATTACACGAACCGGATTTGGATAATAATCATGCATCGAACGGATTTGACCGGGGGAAGTATGCGTTCGCAAAACCACGCCCTCATCCTCAGTGTAAAAGGTGTCCCACATATCCCTTGCCGGATGGTGGGGAGGAATGTTGAGATCGGTAAAGTTGGTTTGGTCTGTTTCTACCTCGGGTGAGCTGTAAACCTGGAAGCCCATATCGCCGAAAATGCGATAAATTTCGCGCATGCTCAGGTTGATTGGGTGAAAGCGACCGCGTTTGACCGGATAGCCCGGCAAGCTGACATCCAGCTTTTCGTTCGCTATTCTGTTCATCAGCGCATCTCGTTTGATTAGCTCTAATTTTTCTTTAAAGGCTTCTTCAAGGACGCCGCGCACCAGGTTGACTGCCTGACCAACGGTTTTACGTTCCTCGGGAGTAAAACTGCCCATCTTCCCGAGCATCGACATCACCAAAGATGCTTTGCCAAGATGTTCTTGCTTCCAGGCATCTAAAGACTCCTGGCTCAGAACCTCTTTCAGGTGTTCGAGAGCAGAACTTCTCTCATTAATGATTTTGCTTTCTAATTCGTTCATTTTCACCTCATAAAATCGCGTAGCAGGCATAAAAAAACCCGCCCGAAAAAGGGACGGGATTAACCGCGGTACCACCCTTCTTGCTCTAAAGAGCCACTCAGGACGCTATATAACGGTAGCAACCGGCGCGAACTACTCTGTTTTCACCCGCGCGACTCCTGGGCGAACTTCGGTTACTGCTTTGTCGGTTTCGTTTTCAGCCACGGACGGAACCTCTCTGCGACGGCTTGTGTAACCTACTCTTCCCAATCTCAGTCGATAGTGCAATTATAAGATTTTGACGGGAGATGTCAAGAGAAACGGGGAACAGCCTTGCACAGGACCGGTCAAAGAGTGTAATTGCTCAATTAGGAAAACCCAGCCTGTTGGAATCAGGGTAATAAGTTGCTTTTCAATATATATTCGCCCTTCTAATATGGGTGGGTCTGGCTGGGTTACGTATTGTTGAACATTCGTGATTTGGGCCCACCCATACCCTGGGGTATACATTGCCTGATTTCCTGAATTGGATAAAAAGCTTATGCAAAGCTATTAAATTATCTAATTATTTAAAATAATCCTTAATGATTGGTCTTTTTCCGCAAATTAGTTTATACAAAGTCATTACGACTACTTGCGTAATAAATACCAAAAGGGTATATTTCTTTATATAATTGATTGATGAAAACAGGGTGGCTATTGAGGGAGGGACTTAAGTTTTAGCTGTTGATGTTATCGTCAATTTCGTTTTTTACCTTTTTCAAGGAGGATTGAACTATGAAAAACAAAGTTTTGAAATCGGCAGGAATTGCCTTTTTGCTCCTGGCTTTTCTGGCTGGGAATGTCTTTGCCTTCTCGCTCGGAACGACGGATGGCGTCTGGGGGCGCATCGATTCCACCACCAGCTTTCCAACCGGCGCTGATTGCGAGAGATATGGAGCTGTTCAAGCCCCAACGTATACACTTTTTGATGCCGTTGGGATTATTTATAACGTAAACGTCGGTCCCGGCGGTGAAACAGAAAGATATGTTCGTAACCCCAGTGTCTGTAGCGGGGACATCGACGGCGATATCCGCTTCAAAGACAATATCAGTTTTGATGGATGGACGCGCAGCACTACCGGTCTTTGGGGTGATCTTGGCTCCCACACGATCTCCTGTTCCACTCCTTCAGGGCTTTTCATCTCAGAATATGTTTATGAGCAATTCAGTGGATTCAACAACGACAGCATTGCGATCGAAATTTACAACGGAACCGGTGGGACGGTCAACCTTGGCACCGGGAATTATTCCCTCCTGATGTTCAGAGATGACCGCAACTTTGACAAAATCGACCTGAGCGGCTCGGTCAGTGCAGGTGGTCTCCACGTTATCGTCAGCAATGCTGCTGCCGGCTCGACAACTGTGGAAAACCAAACTTTTGCCAACAACGATAACTATCGGACGGTGGTCTTAGTCAAAGATTATGTTGATGCTTCAACCACCGATTATGGTAATCAAAGTCGAAGAGCGGCGGTTTACAACACAACTACCGGTGATGAAAATCAGGTGCGCTATGGTATGCCCTCCGGTTATACGAGTTGTCCGGATTCTGACGGATCCCAACCGAATCGTTTTGAACTGCAAAGTGGTTTTGGCTTTGAAGGGCAGATTGACAGTAACTTTGAACCGGAAGTCGACCAGCTTTTCCCAATTGGGCGATTTTGTCACTACAACAACCCTATTTATGAACCGGACGACTATTTCAACACCGTTCCGCTGACACTGACAATCAACGACCTCGGTTGTCCTCCAGGCCAAACCTTTGATCCGACTGCGCCAAGTAACGACCTGAATTTCGACTTTTTGTTCACTCTGGACGAAACGCCCAATGCGAATGACCCCTGTGCCTACGGACCCAGTGCTCCCGGTTGGCCCGGTGGAGCAGCTGCGCCGAATGCCGACGGCGACACCGGTCCTAATCGCAGCGGTTGTGCCGACATGGTGAGAATAACCGCACCGGAAGACGATCAAACCTTTACCTGTGTAATCGACTCGACACACGATCAGGAATACCATGTCTCAATTATGGGTTTCACGCCGATTACAGCCGGTGGTATCTGCCCTGATGTGCCGACCGGAACCATCCATTTCAACCAGATTTACACCGCTGAACAGGTGCGAAATTGTTATTGTGTCTACGCATCCTATACGCGCAGTCAGATTACACCGGTAACTCTCGGATCCCTTTCTGCTGAAGGCGTTGAAAACGGCATTTTGATTTCCTGGGAGACGGTTACCGAGACAAACAATTTCGGTTTCAACATTTTGCGCGCCGAAAGCACGGATGGCGAACGGCTTCAAATTAACCCTGAAATCATCTTTAGCAGTCTCGCTCCCGGCGATCCTTTCGGCTCAAGCTATGAATATTTGGACGAAACAGCCGCTCCGGGCGTTGAGTATATTTACTGGCTGGTTGACATCCCCCTCGATGGCACAGAAAACGGCTTACATGGACCGATTAGTGCTATTTGGGGATTAATCGCAGAATAAGGATTGAGCTGAGCAGTAGTTCATTCCAATAAGACTAATTAGCGGAGTCCGGGCTTTTAGGGACTCCGCTAATTCAAGAAGCGACTCAGTCCAAAACAGGTAGTCCGGATAAGCGCATCAAAACCATGCTTTCTGCTTCCTCAGAGTTGCGGAAAGTGCTCTCGTTCGAATTAGCCAAAACAGAAAAAAAGGCTTTACTTTCATTAGAGTTAAAGTAAGAGTGAGTAAGATTAAGAAAAGGAGATTTGCTATGGAACTTGACGAAGCTTTTCTTGCCGAACTGAGGCTTTTGCGCGAAGCCGTGGAACAAGTTGCTGATACCCTTGAGGAAATCAGCGATCAATTGAACGACATGGTCATGGAAGAAATCTACGTAGTGGATGAAGATGAACTTTCTGAAGACGAAGACTTCGATGAAGATGATGACATCGATGAAGATGATGAAGAATTGGACGGTGACTAAAGTCAGGAACTTATTTTCAGCTTGATTCCTTAATTTTGGTCTTTTTGTTTCCCTGACTCAAATAATTTGAGCCAGCCCTTTTATTGTTGCATTAATGATGTTGTGGCAGCTGTTTTTAGGTGGGGGAGCTTTTATTCATAAGTGTGCAATATTTGAGCAAGGCAGACTATTTGGGCGATTATTGAGCATTTGTGATTGGTGTGAATAATAATCTAAGGATAATTACCTCCCAATTTGATTGCTACATTAGCTACATAAAATAAAACAACCGCCTGGAATGGTGCGGTTGTTTTGTGCCGAGTCACAGACTCGAACTGTGGACCCTTCAATTTTCAGTCGAATGCTCTACCAACTGAGCTAACTCGGCGTAAGCAAAGATTTTAGTCGATGCCTTTCTACCTGTCAAGCATTTCGCAATATCCGGTAGCAGGAAACGGGAAACGGGAAACGGGAAACATCAGCCACCGCTTAGATAATCGCTTCTGTAACTTCAGGCTTGCGCGCATCGGAAAAATTGGGATGCCATTCGATAATTTTCATGTCTTATTTCTCCGTAATTGATGGAGATACTATAAGAGGGGAGCCCGCGGGCTGGATAAGCAATTGGCAATGCCAGAAGTGAAAGTTTTGCAATTGATAACAGTGTATACCATGTGCTGACCCGCACACAATTTGTCTTGTCCATTTTCTTGCTATCATGTCCCGAATATTGTATAAGATACGGGACATGTGGATGGAATTGAGAGTTACTGACAGGGGATAAATGTATGCAGAAAAATTAAATAATTCAAATTGCACATCATTTTTTACGAGGGGTAATACAATAAAGTCCATCAAATCATCACATTAAGTATAACAATTTCCATGGACGAGAGCACTGCCTAAATGTTCTACTTATATAAGAAAAAAGGAATTGACCAAAAGATAGTCATTGCCGCTCGCTTCGCATCAGGTGCTATAGGACGTTTTCCGTACGAGAGAATTTTTTGCTCGCTCCCCGTTCCCTGCTTTACTGTTATTCTTTTGGTCGAAACAATGAATGGAACCAGTTCATCCCGCCAAAGACGAGCCAAATGCTTCCGCCAAAAAGTACGCCATAGAGTATGCCCTGACCCCAATCGCCGCTTTCCATGATGATAGTGGCAGCCACGAAAATCATCACCGCAATGCTTAATATGATGATCACGAGCCTGCCGGTTTTTTTCTGAATCCAGGGCTTACGGAGTTCTGCTTCGTTAAATTCTTGTTTTTGATTGCCATTACCTTTTTTTCGTGCCATAACTTTTCCTCGTCTCAGAATTTCAGAATTTTTTACTCTGTTTACTTAGCAAGGGCGGAATCCATCTTTTGGGATGGATTCCGCCATCGTTAACCGGGTTTAGTGCCAATTTTTTCCATAACGGAATCAGGCAGAACCCGTTTTATTCAGCAAATCAATTTGCTATTCAACCCAATCGAAGGTACGGGTAACGGCTTTCTTCCAACCCTTATAGAGTTTTTCGCGCGTTTCCGCTTCCATTTGGGGTTCCCATTCCTTATCTTTACCCCAGTTGGCGCGTAGGTCTTCCACCTTTTCCCAGAAGCCAACCGCCAAGCCGGCTGCATAAGCAGCACCGAGAGCGGTTGTTTCGGCAACGGTCGGGCGAATGACGGGCACACCGAGGATGTCGGATTGGAATTGCATCAAAACTTCGTTGAAGACCATGCCGCCGTCAACTTTCAGAGCGGTCAGATCGACACCGGAATCTTTGTTCATCGCTTCCAGGACTTCAGCTGTTTGATAGGCGGTTGCCTCAAGGACGGCTCTTGCCAGATGACCGGCGTTGACATAGCGGGTCAGACCAACAATCGCGCCGCGGGCATCGCTTTTCCAATAAGGTGCGAAGAGTCCGGAGAAGGCTGGAACAAAATAAATTCCGCCGGAATCCTCAACGGAGTTGGCGAGCAATTCAATATCGGAGGATTTTTCAATCATCTTCAAATTGTCGCGAAGCCACTGCACCAAAGCGCCGGTGATGGCAATTGAGCCTTCAAGGGCGTAGACAGCCGGTTCGTTACCGATTTTGTAGCCGAGGGTCGTCAGCAAGCCATTTTTGGATTGAATCGGCTCGGTGCCGGTGTTCATGAGCATGAAACAGCCGGTGCCGTATGTGTTTTTGGCTTCACCTGGGCTGTAGCAGGTTTGCCCGAAGAGGGCTGCTTGTTGGTCGCCGAGGTCACCGGCAACCGGAATGCCATCCAGTTCGCCGCCTTTGCAATAGCCATAAACCTGGCTGGAAGCTTTAATATCGGGCAGCATCGCTCGCGGAACGCCCAGGACTTTCAACATATCGGGGTCCCAATCGAGGGTTTCCAAGTTCATCATGAAAGTACGGGATGCGTTGGTAACGTCGGTGATATGGACACCGCCTTGTGGGCCGCCGGTCATGTTCCAGATTACCCAGGTGTCGATGTTGCCGAAGAGAATCTCGCCCTTTTCGGCACGTGCCAAGAGGCTCGGATCGTTATCGAGAATCCATTTGACTTTCATTCCCGAGAAGTAAGTTGCCAGAGGCAAGCCAACTTTTTCGCGGAAGCGATCCTGACCGCCATCTTTTTCCAATTCGTTACAAATTAGGTCGGTGCGGGTGTCTTGCCAAACGATAGCATTGTAGACTGGTTTGCCGGTTAGCTTATCCCAAACAACGGCGGTTTCGCGTTGGTTGGTGATACCGATGGCTTCAATTTCTTTGACATCCAGACGGAGCTTGTTGATAGCACCGGTGATGACGTCTTTTGTGGCTTGAATAATTTCGAGCGGATCGTGTTCTACCCATCCCGGTTTGGGAAAGATTTGCTCGTGTTCTTTTTGATCGTAGCCAACCACTTTTCCGGAATGGTCAAAGACCATAAAGCGGGTGCTGGTGGTGCCTTGATCGATAGCTGCAACATATTTACCCATTATTTCTCCTATTCTGTTTTGTAGTTCTGCCCAGCTGCCGGAAACAAAACTTTGTCTTCGATCATCCGGTTCTTGCCTTGATTGAGCGGCAATTCAGTTTGCTTGAGCCGGCAGACAGATGGGCAGTTTCAGGTTTATTAATCCTCTTTTGAAGGCAGGTTCTTGCTAATCAGGACATCGTAGAGCCAGAAGCCAACTGGGCCGGCAATTGCTGGGATAAGGACCGGAACAATCAGCCAATAGAATTGCGGATCGAAGAGGCCCTTCGTTCCGACCAGGGCACCGAGTATGCGAGGTCCAAGGTCGCGGGCAGGGTTGATTGAATAACCGGAGGGACCACCAAGTGAGAGACCAACTGCCAGAACAGCAAAACCGACAATAAACACTCCCAAGTTATCTTTGAGCCCATTATTTTTAAGATCACCACTGGCGGCAATACCCCAGATTAGGATTAACGTTCCAAAGAATTCGGTAATGGCTGCGGTGAGCATGCCATATGACCCGATAGCACCTGAACTTTCAGCGCCAAACCAAGTTTGCCCAAAAGTCGAACCCGGTCCGGTTGACCAAACATTCGGCATACCGGCTGCAACCAAACCTTCGCGATAGACCAAGTAAACTGCACCGGCACCGAGGAAGGCACCAATCATTTGAGCAATGATATAGGGAGCCACTTTATTCCAGGGGAAGCCACGTCGGACTGCTAATCCGAGTGTAACTGCAGGATTGAGGTGTGCACCGGAAACGCCTCCGGAGACATAAGCAGCGATGATTACTGCAAAAGCCCAGCCGATGGTAATGGTGTTCCAGTTATATGCTGTACCCGCAAGTCGAGGTGCAAGACCTACGTTGGCGACAACGCCATCACCGAGCAAAATCAGGATAAAAGTTCCGAAGATTTCGCCGATGAATTCTTTAATTGTACTTTTTGACATGATTTAATCTCCTTTTAAAATTTTGAATGAAAAACGATGATTGGATAGGGTGGAAATGATTTTTTGCATACTTTCGATAGTGCCTCGCTTTCCGGTTAGGAACCTTTCGGTTTAGGGAGAATAAAAAAGCACAACTTTCTACCTGACTTGTCCAGGCAAGCCTTCGTGTAGAATAGTTGTGCAATCAATGGTTCGACCAAATCGGACCCCGTTTTACTTCCTTCGAATGTAAAAATGATTGATGTGCTTGGGCGGTATCTTCACGCCGATGATAAACTTGCTTTTAGTATAGCATGAAAGTAACAATTAATACAAAAAAAACCCTATATTGTCAGAGCAACATGATAATGTCCTAAAGTAGCAAAATAGAAATGTCCTAATTATCATTAGGAGCTATGACATGGACGATAGAAATGAACAATAAAGAACTAGCCCGAAAGAGTGAAATTGAGCGG
>Ga0265295_1004982_pt1 | contig 17409 bp, 14 predicted proteins | sample Munlansysbiofilm_FD_192503 | JGI IMG/M metagenome (GOLD analysis project Ga0265295, IMG submission 192503) | Leachate microbial communities from a municipal landfill in Southern Ontario, Canada - Methane capture system biofilm | ecosystem: Engineered > Solid waste > Landfill > Unclassified ...
TGCGGCATTTACACATGGAGATAAAAATGGGGAAGAAAACAGGCACAGCATAAGCCGAGTTAGACCATCCCCCTAAAATGCGGGATTTACGAGAATATTGTAACAGTTTTGCTATGCTTGTTACAGTTTACGGTTACAATTTCGGTTACAATTTTAAAGCTCTTTTCTAAGCTTTTCCATATCCAACCCCGTCGGGCAAGTTTTACCCGCAAACAGCTCTCTATGCCCAAATATCGCATCGGGCTTTAAATTGTACTCCACCATCAACTCGCTCAAAAGAATTTTCAAACTTAGCATCTGCTTCTCCGTGTATGTATCCACACCCACCAAACAAATCCCAATACTCTTAGAATTATGCCCCGCAACATGCGCGCCCACGACCGAAACATCACGCCCGTTTTGGATAATGCCGTCGAACTCCTCATTAAAATCCCCTTTGCGCTTGCACCCGTTTAAAATCACAAAGTGATACCCAATATCTTTCCACCCTCTTTCTAAGTGCCACTCACGAATAAGCCCCGCATCCCCGAAGATGCTATCGCTACAATGCACTACGATTTTATCAATCTCTCTCATTTATTTCCCCCTTTGTATTTAGTAAGCGCTCCCTCAAGAAGCCCGCCGCCGAAGTAAAAACCGATTATCAAAGAGATCACAAGCCCAAGCGTGTCGATGTTCCAATCGGCAAGCTCTTTCGCGATCGTCATTAAGTACCCTGCCCGCTCAATATCTTCCGTAAATGCGCCCATGATCCAAATCGCTACGGCGATTAAAAACACAAACAAAAACACGAAGCTATACAGCAACGCCAAGAGCCTTTGCGCCAATTTAAAAGGCTCATACAGCTTCAAAAGCTCTAGTTTGTGTGAACTTTTTTCCTGATCCGTAAAAACCAACGCGTCAATCCCGTTCATGCTCTTGTTTATGACGTTTTCGCTCCCAAAGAGCTTTGCAAAAATACCCCACATGCCTAGCCCCCGATATTGATATAATCGAACTTATGTAGAAGTTCAAAAAGAAGCCCCGCGCCCATCATCATATACAAGATGCGCTCGATCTTAGAAAGTCTCCCCTCTATGGAGCCGTACTTAGCCATCTCTTTTTCGTCATGCTTTACAAAACTCTCTTTATGCCCGTCCACCGCCTTGACGATCACGTCAAGCCGATCAAAAATACTCTTATCGATCATCTCCATTTTTGTCACCACGTTCTTAATGGCATGTATCTCTTTTTCGATATGCTGCAATCTTCCATAGTTACCCTTTAAGTCCGTTACTTCTTGTTGAAGTAAAGAAATTTTTTTTTCTATCTCGAAAATTTTATCTTGCATATAAACGCCTTTTTTATCGACTATTGTATGCCAAGCAAAGACCTCAAACCAAGAGGCTTTTAGTCTTTTTGCTCTTTTTTTAGTGCGTTTTTGTCGTAAGTGAGAGTGTTGATACCCAAGAGCTGCACGAGGCTTTGCGGGAGGGTTCTCGGCTCTATCGTGCGGCTCGTTCTGCTTCTCTCTTTGCCTCGCATCTCTTTGTCTGCGATATTGATCGCGCTCATAGCAGGTGCAGGCACGGGCGTGTACTGACTTGCAAGGTGCTTGATCCAATCTATCGACTGATCGCCCGCATCTTTGTTTTTGTAAGTGATCGGGCGACCGTTGTACATTTGCATCCCGTTCATGCTATAAAGTGCGTTTGGTAGCATCCCGCTCACGTTTGATTTTGCATAGTTGATCGGGTTTTGCAGCTCCGCGTACGGGATCATCCTGTCAAGCTTTAGCGTGTCGTAATCGTCCCCGTCCTTATTTACAACGAAGCGGCGACCCTTGAAATCCTCGGGTTTGTTTGTGTCCATAAACGGGATATTATCAAGTGGCGTGATCTCGCCCTGCGATAATGCGTACTCCATGCCGCTCAACATAGCGATCACTTTCGTGGCGTTCCAAGCGCCCTCTTTTGTTTTGAGCATTTTTACGATGGAGGGCATCGTGTAATAGCTCCATGAGATAAACGGCGCGACCGAACTATCACGCAAAACCCTCCACCCTTTCGGAAGAGGTTTGGAGTAGTCTGGGAGCATGTAGTCGATCATCTGCTTTGCCGTCTTCGCGTCTTTGCCTGCTTGTCGAAGCGTCAAGTAAAAACTCAATCGGTTAAAATCATCCTCAAATTGGTACGCTTTCTCGGCAAAACGATCGACCGTCGCCAAAACCCCTTTTTTAACCTGCTTTTGCTCCATCCCCGCCAAAATGTCGTTAAGTTGGCTGCGCCCAAACACCCCGTTTGCTTTGGCTTCTTGAATAAGTTTTGTTTTTGCGTTGAGTTTTACGTGCTCAAGCGCTTCGGCTCCCGTGAGCGTCCCTTTGAGGCGCTTGAGTTCTAACGCTTCAAAAGCTTTATAATCATTCATTTGTTTTACGCCCTTTGCAAGTATGGCGGGGAGTTTTGTGCCGTCAATTCCTGCCAAGTGCATCAAAAACAAGTTTCCATTAAAATTATTTAAATGCGCTGCAGGGTTCCACACCGTTTTTGATTTTTTCCATAAGCTATGATACTCATTCCAAAGCCTAAACGCGTCCTTGTGTGCGTTTGCAATGTCTTTGTAAGTGCGCCCTATATCGTCCGCAACGTCTCGGCGTATCCACTTCCCGTTTAGCGCTCCGTATTGCACCCCCTCGGCTTTGTAGTACCCTGCTCGCTCAAGCTCTTGCGGTGAAAACTCTTTTGCTTTTTTAGGGCTAAAAACAACCCCGTCCACACGGTTGGCGCGCTCTAAAAATTTCGCGTGCTCGATCATGCGGTTAAGCTTCAAAAGAGTGTTCGGGAGTGCCATCTTTGCGCTCTCTATCTCTCCCATTGACTCGCGTTCCGCTTTGGTAAAGTCTCTTCTAAGTTTTATGCCACCGCTCGGTGTCTGCGTTATTGATAATTTTCCCTCTCTCAAAAGCCCCGATTTGCCGCCCTCATGCAAGTGCTGCATCAAGTCGCGCACGCTGCCGAACTTCACAAGCTCGTTATCATCCAAAAACCCTTGCTTGTGTAGCCACCCCGTCATTTCTTTTAAGTCGCCCGCGCCGAACTCTTTGCCAATACCGCGCTCGTGGATTTTGTCGATTTTTAGACCTTTAGTGAAGTGCCCTTTTGGGTTCAGGTGCGGTTCATATTGTCGGTGTAGATACACCCCCGCCCACTCTTTATAGGCTTTCTCATCTAGCACACCGTGACGCACAAGTTCCGCGCCCAAATCATCGACCGTTTTGCGCATGTTGTCCGCAATGCTTTTGACGTGCTCGGGTAAGTTGTTTTCTTCACCCGTGAGGTATCGGTACAGCTCTTTATCCGTCGCCTCATCTAAGTCGTCAAGCACTTTTGCAAGACGCTCTATTTCGACGCTTTTTTGCTGCATGTTGGCGTGTACTTGATCGCGCGCCTCGTGGTACTTCCCGCTCATGGTGTCGGTGAAAAGTTCCTTGAAAGTGTTTTTGACGTTTTGGAGCGTGCCGCCGTCTTGTGAGATGCTTCGCCAATCTTTTTCCGCGCGCTCTTTTGCAAGGCGCTCAAGTGTATCGGTGTTGTTATCAAAAAGCCCTTTCTTTTGTCCCCCCACAAAGTCGTCTGTTTTTTTGCCGTTTTGTCCCCCCACAAAGTCGTCTGTTTTTTGGCTCATTTGTCGAAGACCGCTCATAATGTCGTCGTTTGCGTTATTAAATCGCAAAATAGCATCTTCGGGGGCAATATTTTCGCTCGAATACGGCGCAACCTCCTCGCGTTTTGGAGCGGTGTAATCCATTCTAGCTTGCACGTCTCTAGCTTCGATCTCTCCCGCTAGTTTTTGGTACATATCAAAGGCTTTTTCTTTAGCCCCGCCGTTAAATTCGCTCTCAAGCTTTTGGAGTTTTTGGAGCATCTTATCGCGGATAAAATCATCGGGTTCAAACTCTAGCTCATACTTGAGCGTTTCGATCTTGTTCTTTGCATCGTTGTAAAATTCTTGCGCGCTTCCTCCGCGTGCAAACCCCTCTTCTTTTTGCAAGCCGTGTTGCACTTCGTGGAGCAATGCGCTCTTAAACTCATCGGCGTTTTGATAATCTCTCAACCCTATCTCTATCCCATCGCTTGAAAAACTCGACCCCTTTGCGTCTCTAAACGTGATCGGAAGCTCTTTTAGGTGCGGGTAGTTGTAGAAAAGCTCTTTATGGTCAAGCACCTCTTCAAGTTTTGCCGCCTCCCCTGTTTTTGCATACTGCGAAATATCTTTGAGCTTCGCCATTGAGTCGTTGATCTCAAACCTCTCCATCCCGTCATACTTGCCGTCAAACGTCTTGCCCGCTTGTGCTTTTGCGTCAAAACCTTTGGCTTTGCTTCCTGCGAAAAGTCCTGCCCTCATGCCACCTTTTTCTGCATCATCTACGAACATTTTTGGAGCAACTTTTTTTAGTGCATTAATTCCTACTGCCCCTGCCCCTACTCCCATAGCTAAATCTTTGTAAGTGTACTCTCCGTCTCCGTCATAATCTCTTTGATTTATGAGTGAGTCCGCTCCACCTGCAAAACCGCCTGCCATGCTGTGCCCTGCATTAGCAAACAAGTAGCCATTTTGTTCTGCTGTCTCTTTGATTTTAGCAACTCTATCCTCTGGCAATTTTGGGTCATACTCTGTGATTTTTATTCCATTCTTTTTAAGAACTGCTCTTGTAGCCTCGCTTGAGTCATTAGGGATTACTGCATGTTTAAACTCGCCTATATCCATAGCTCTAAGTATCTTGCTCTCAAAATACTCTGTTGGCATGTGTACTAAAGCATTTTTAAACTCTTCAATCTCTTTTACTAAATCATCAGTTACATTCTCAAAACCATAGGCTTTTAGCTCGTTTCGTGTGCCACCTTTTACTGAGTCGCCTATCATGTTCATCACTTCATCTGTATACCCAAAAGAGTTAGATTGATATTTGTAGTGTGTACTTAATTTCTCTGCTATCTCAAAAACTTTGCTTTGTATCTCGTCCTTTGCTTTTTGAAAATCCTCTTTAGAAACAAGTTTGTCGCTCGCATCTCTTATTTGCTGAATAGTCTTAAACTCTGGTGTGAGCTTTGCTCTGAGTGAGCCTGTTCCATAGTTAAAATTCTCCCCACCTCGTAAATCTTTTTTGAGTTTTTTTACAACATTGTCAAGTGTATGAGGTTGCCATTTTTGTCTCCCCATGCTGTCTGTTCCGTTGTAGATTTGTTCTTTTGCTCCATTGTCTCTAAGGTATTGACTCACATATTGCTTATAATCTTCTCTATCTATTATCGCATCTAATGCTCTTCTTGTCTCATAAAAGTCTATTGGATTGTTTTTTGATAAAATTTCTTTTGATTTTAGTATATCTCCTGCTACACCACTTACAAGATTTGATAGTTTTCTCTCGTCAAGTTCTCTTATTTTTGGCTCATAGTAGCTTTTCACTCTGTCTATAAACTCACTATTGTGCATAAGGTCTTGTTTGTAAATACCTTGTTTTGCAAAGTCTCCAAACTCATCAAGCATCACTTTTTGATTATCACTTATTGTCTCATATTTTAGTAAATTACTTACATCTTCGCCTTTGTCACTTAGATATTTCAATTTCATTCCTATATTGCTTCCAACATCATCAAAATCAACATATCCTTTGCTTCCAAACATATCATTATATTGTGAGAGTTCTTTTTCTATTTTTCTTTGCTGTGAAATAGATAGATTATGTTTTACTTCTGGGTATCTTGGGCTATAAATATCCGCTCCAAAAACTTTATGGTCTTTTTTCGGTTTTGCAAGTGCCTCATCTCCCAACATTGTTATGTCTCCAAAACCACCTATCGGCATATCTTTTTTTGTAATACCTAAACTTGGAACTGCTAAACCACCAACTCTATCTGCGTGCTGTAGATTTTCACCTGTTAAGCTGTGCTGTATAATGAGGTCTTTCTCTCTCTTCGTGTCTGCAAGTTTGCTGATTAAGCCTTTTGGTTTTTTTGGAGTTTGTGGTATAATTTCTTCATTAGCACTCTTCCACAACTCTTGTTGCTGGGTGTCAAGTGATTTAATCTCTTGGGAGTGCTTAAAATACTTCATATCTTTATTTGGTACATTTATTAAAGATTTTAGCTTTCCTAAGTTTCCTAATTCAAAAAATGTTTTTTGCACTAGCCCATCGTTATCAACTGTAAAACTTGCTAAATGTGTGAGTTTCCCATTTTGCTTATATGGTTTGTAAAAAACTTGATTTACCCCTTTGCTATGTTTTTTCTCCACTACAAATAGAGGGTTTTTTAAAGTATCAACAAAAGCACCACTTATGTAGTTCCTATCATCAAAGTGTGTGTTATCTGTTAAATGATTAAAAGCATATCTTGTGTTTACTTTCACATTTCCAATAGGAGTTTTTACAAAATATGTACCTTTGCTTTCGTGTGACTCTGAAAAATTTGAGATAAAATCTTTGTAGTTGCTTATGGGACTTGGCAACTCATCCGCATCCAATGATAAAGCTTTTTCATCTATCATATTCTTTTTTATGTATCTGCTTGATAGTTCGTCCGCCATCATCGCCGTACCATTGCCATATTTAACTATGCTCTCGGGCACTTCGCCCTCTTCTCTTTTGAGAGTATCCCACATTGACTCTTTTGCTCTTTGCTCTGGTGTCATGTTGGCTCTGTATGCTGTGGCTCTGGCTTGTTGTTCTCCATGTAGTTTCATGTATTGCTGATGTGGTGTGAGAAGACTATTCTCTCGCTCTTTTATTGACTTAACCACATAATCCCAATCTCCATTTTTCACTAATCTCTTAACTGCTTCTATTGTGCTATCGTCAAAACTTCCCCTTTCTACAAAATAATCTGGACTGACTTTGTGTTTTTTTGAAAGTTCATCTATTAGTGAAAATTCTTGGTTTAATTTATCAATGGTCTCATCTGGTGTAGCTTGCTTAAAATTATCTGGGCTTCCACCTCTCGCCCATCCCTCTTTGCCTTGAATAGCGTGTTGTATTTCGTGCAGCATTGTTCTTGTATCTGTAGCATCCCTTATGATTAAAAAATTTCCTGCTCCCTCTGTTTCTATAAACTGCCCTTTTGCTCCCATGTTTGGATTAACTTCTACATTTACATCTTTTAGCTGTGGGTATTTTGCATAAAGCTCTTTGTGATCTAATACATCGGATAATTTTGCTTTTCCATTTTTTAAAGCTCCTATGCTCCATAGTGCTTCACTATCATCAATCTCTCGCATGGTTTTCTTTGTCGCCACGTCACTAAATGCGCCTGCTTCACCTGCTTTTCCACCTACGAACATATTTTGCTGTCCAACTATTGATCTTCCAAAATTTGCCCTATGTGATGTCCCGTAATCTATTTCGTTTATTGCTCTTTGCGCATACTCTTTGAGCCGCCCTTGCACCTGCTTGTTTTTAAGCGCCGCTTTCACCGCCGTGTAGCCGCCTAAACCGATCAAAAACTTTTCGGGATCAAACGTCAAATTGCCGTTTTCATCTTCCCCTATACCCGCGACGACCCCCGCCGCCAAATTATCGCCGAACTTTGCGAAAACGGTGTTTGCTTCCTCCCAATCTTTCGCGCTCATCTGTACGGGTGAGTCGTCAAGGCGTTTTGCCCAATCGGGATGATTATCAAGCGTGTCTAAATCTTGCTTGATCTTCCAAAGTGTGCTATCGTCCACTTTACCGCGCTCCAAGTTTGCTACGTCTTGCTTTGTGGTGTGAAAATCGTAGTTTGGATTTTTTTCGTAGTGCGGGAAATCGTAGGCGTGCTTGTTTTCGCCTCCGAAGCCGTCAAGCTCTCTATATCCGCCCCGCGTAGTCATAAATTGTGGGTTTTGCGACTCTGCCGCCGATACACCCCTGCGCATCTCTACGAGTTCATTGTAGCGTGGGTGGGATTGTAGCTCCGACAATGTTGTCGCTTCTGCCTGCGGTTGCATCATAGGTTTCGCTTCTGCCTGCGGATACGGCATCGGCTCCCCTTTTGCGTGCGCCTGCTTGTTGGCATGTCGCAAAATAACTTGTAGTGCCTCTTGTTTGCCCATAACTGCGGGCGGATGGTTTGGTCGCATCTGAAAGTTTGGTGTGTACGGTTGCTGTGGACGCGGCGTTTCTCTTGCAAATTGCGGATCGAATTTTGGCTGCGTGAATTTAGCTTGCTCTTTTACGATCTCACCCGTCACCACTTCTGCTTCTTGCGGATTAAGCCCAAACGCTTCGGGGTTGCTTTTAAGCGCCGCAAACACTTCTTCGTTGCTTTTTTGCGTGCCGTCTGGGTTTTTGAGTGCGCCTGCATCTATCCCCGCCACTCTTCCTTTGGTAACGCCTGCGATAACGCCGTTTATCAAGGAGTTAAACGCGCCCCCTACTCCCATCTCGAAAACTTTTTGATCGGTCGTAATGTCGTCGTTTCCGTAATTTTTAGCCGCCATCGTAGTAGCACCGACACCTGCCCCGTAAAGCATAGACTTTCCGACTCTTTGCATTTTTGTTCCGACGTTTACAAGTCCCGACGGTGCAAGGTTGAGCGGATCGACGATCATTTCGCCCACAAAAGCACCGATTTCGCTATCGTCTTTTTTTATCTGTTGTTCTGCAAAACGTCTTACGTTGCTAAACCTATCTTGCCACTTGTCCGACCCTAAAAGTTTCGCGCCCGACGCTCCGTATTCCGATAAGCCCTTAACCCCTCCAAGAACAAAGCCCTCGGCAAAATCTGGAACGTATGGTGTAATCTCGTCTTTCCAAGAATTTTCGTGGTTTTGTATGGTTTGTTTCGACTGTGCTTTCTCTGCTTTGTATTGTGCATAAAGCGGGTGTTTTTCAATGCCGTAATCTATTCCCTTGAAATTTGATTGCGGTTGTTCGTTCGTTGATAATTGTGCCTGTGGTTGATTGCCTGATTTGTTTTTTTCGTTAAGGTATTCTTGATAAAGTGGGTGCTTTGTGTGATCCATAAGATGCCAACCTGTTTTTTTTTGTATTAGGTTAGCAAAAGAGGCACCCTCAAAACGAGAGTGTTTTAGAGAGAATTAGAATTGTTTTTGTATTTTGGGTCGTCCCACCATCTCGCGCCCTGCGTTTCGATAGGAGTTGTTGTGTCAATATCAATATTGGTCTTCCATCCACGCACTTCTAACCATTTTTGAAAATCTTGTGCTTCATTTTTGGTTTCTTGCGCTTGCGTCTGTTGCTGCCCTGCTTGATTTTGATTGCCCATATTCAACCTCGCGCCGCCGAACCAACCTCCGTCATCATATTGAGCGGGGGTAAATGTGCCGTTGGCGATATAGTCGGCTTTGAGCTTATCGTAATCTGCTTGGTTCTTTTTTAGATACTCAACGGCATCTCTATCATAGTTCCCCGCGTAGGTTGCATCAAATAGCTTCCCTCTCTCAATTGCGTCTTTTGGATCGTTGCTTTTCGCACTACGTGCATATTGCGCATTTTGCACATTGAGGTCGTGGGTTAGGTCGAACTGTTGCGCCCGCAAATTCATATCTTGCTGTTTTTGCGCAAGCTCGCTTATAAATCGGTTTTGACGCTGTGAACGCTCTGCCGCCAACTCGTCTAGGTGTCCTTGTTTGTATTGAGCGTCTTGCATCTGCCCCAAGAGGGCGCGTGCGTTTCTTATGTTCGCCGTAGGGTACACAACTTCATTCATGGCTCTATTTCTAGCATTGACTACGCCCTGTAAAAGACTGTTGCCGCCTACCGATCGCGCTCGCTGTTCTTGCACGGCGGGGTCGTATCGTTGCTGCTGATCCCTAAAGTGGTTTTTCATGTCGTTAAGCGAACCCCATTGTGCCGAAGCTGTTTTCGGCGCTTCAAACGTCATAGTGTGCGTTCCGTTGTATTTTTTTCCGCCTATATCTACGGGCGTGTTGCTGTAGCTATGTGTGTATTTTGCGTTATCCGCGGGCGCTTGTTGCACGGGTGCTTGATACCCTCCTCCAAGTTGTGCGCTCGCTCTACGCTGTAAATCTTCCATCAGTTGGTTTGCTGCCATGGTCTGCCCCTTTCTATGTATTTTTGATTTCCGTACACAAAACGATCACGCCCTTTGTCGTCATAGCGTTTGCGTATCTGTATTTTTCTGACAACATACTTAGGGGGCTTTCCGTAGCCAATAAATTTCTGCATCCCGTAATACAAAAAGTTGTGACTTCGTGCGATAAAGTTGTGATTTCTCGCGTCTTGCTTTCCAAACGCCCCCGTGTCGTTTGGACTGCTATCGTACGAATATGCGTGTGCTCCAAAAACACCCGTATCCTCTCTTTTGAAGCCGCCAATAGCCGCCCAAAATGTGCCCGTTTCCGTATTGTAAGACAATTCCCCCGTTCCGTTTTCGTACGTGAGCCTCATAAACGGCACGGTTTGGGATAAAAGTTCCTTTGTAAGGGCGATCTCTTTCGCTGCAATCTCTGGGTTTGTTTTTGGGTTGAGCTTGACTAAATCATGCACGTATCTTCCGCCAAAGCGTGCTGTTTGCCCAAGAAGCGGGTAAAGCATCCTTGCCTGTTGGTATTTTTCATCTGACGCGTCCACGATCATCTCTCTTTCGATGTCGTATATTTTATTTCCGTCCCTTAGTCTCCAAAACACTCCGTCGGTGGTGATTATCCCGCTAAACATAGGATAATGCGTCAAGCTTCCGTTTTCGTGAAACTCTGTTACGCCTTTGTCTCCGACTAGGAATATTTGATCTTTATAGTTAAACACCGACTCCGCATTGCCGCCGACCAATTCGGGGTACCGATCTACCCAAGTTATGCTTTTAAACTCGCCCGTCTCTTCGTCGAGATAATGAACTACATACTCATATTTCACATGAGCATTTTCAAAAAAAACAAACGTCTTGTTTTTAGTGTGCCCTACCCCTATCGGATGGAGGTGCAGGGGTTGATCGTACCCGCTGCCCTCGGGGTGATTTATGATGTATTCCTTGTCCTCAACCACCTCAAACAATTCTACAGGGTGCGAAAAATTATATTGCTCAAGCTCCCCCGCTTGTGCGCTAAAACTCAACGCGGGAAGCCAAGCGATTTCGCGTACTTTATTGTAATCGTATTTCACAACGGCATTGTCGGTAATCTTAGACAAATCGGAAGAAACGGCATCCTGAAAGTTAAATACATTGTCGTATCTCTGAAACATAGGGATACCCGCAAAAACGTCCTCAATCGCCGCCTTTTGTACAACGCCCGCCATGAGGTCGCGCGTAAACTCATGCCCGTCTTTAATCGGGTTTTGGTATGGAATAGTCATAACTTGCTGCATCGTTCCACCTACAAATATCACCGCCGCATATAGCAACAGTCCTCTTAAAAATTTCATCTTAGAACTCCTTTTGTTCCATACAGTAAAAACTGTACTCTAGGCTTAATAGAGTTATTATAGCACTCATAGCCGTAGGAGCAATAGGATTTAACCCGTTAATGTATAATTCGTTATTAAAAAATACGTTGTAGCCGTTCGGTTGGATCACAAACGTGTATCTAGCACCGTTTACTACGTCGTAGTCATAGCCTATTTTTGCGAAGTCTATGGTTACGTTATCGTTGCAAGAAATATATATAATGCGCTTGTCCCCGCCAAGGTTTATGATGTTGTTTGTTGCATCTAGTTCGACGTACTCAAACCCCTCTGACGTGCTTCCACCACTCGAAGCTGCGGGGATGTCTTGAAACACTATGCCCGTGCCCGCTGCGTTTACGACTGCCATTTTCCCCGCTTCAAGAGTTGCTACGTCGGATAAATCCGCAAACTTCGTTATTGTAGGCTCCGTCTGCGTTGCTGTACCTCCTCCAAGGGGGATTGCGTTACCCCAAACACCCGATCTCGAAAAAGAGATATGCGTGTCGCCTGAAACGTAATTCTCGTGCCAAGATGCACCGTCGCCGAAGCGAACATTTAGCTCAAGCATATTGATCGTTCCCGTATTTTTTGGGATAATAACGCTCTTCTCGTGTGCTTCAATAAGCTCTTTGGCTATCTGCGCATATCGTGAAATACCTATCGCTGCCAAGAAGCGATACCCGATAACTTTTGCAAGGAACTCATCAATATCTAAATCTGCTCCTAGTTGTGGGTATGCGGGCATCCTGATAAAATAGTTTTCGTCAAGCTGACGCAAAGGCGTATTTGCAGACGTGCCAATAGGCTCTAAGAGACGAAGCGGCACGGTGAGCATGGATACGCGAACCATCTCGTCGTAAACAACGGACGCAATATTTTCGGGGTCGCTGTAAACCGTCGTCGGGGAGACGTATTTTCTTATATCGCCCATAACTGTACTAGGGTCTTGAGCGTATGCCTCGTGATCCGTTACATATTCGGGAGTCATACCGTGTTTATCCACAAACTTTCTAACAGTTTCATTTCGCATCTCCTGATTGAGGTATGCAACTAAATCATCAAATATCATGCCTTTGCTCCTACATAAATTTCCGCTACCGATATGTCTTTTTCGTTTCTTGCTTCTTCGATCTCTTTTTGTAGCTCCAAGCTATCCCTTACGGCATCGGCTTGTTGCTCGGTAAGTCTCGATTGCGCCTCGGTTAGCTTTAGTCGCCCTCTTGTTTCTTCCGTTTTAAGCCCTAACTCTCTTAGTGCTATCATAATTTTATCTCTCTCAAATCCCATCATGTCGCGCATGTTGTCAAGCTCTTGCTCCTTGAGGTCTTGATCTTTTTCTTTGAGCTTGATTTCTGCCCCCGTAAGCTCCACTTGTTTCTCTTTGAGTTTTACATCTTGCTCTGCGATTTTGACTTGTGCCTCTTTGAGAGGGATTTCTTTAAGTTTTATTTCCATCTCTGCTTCCATCAACTCAAGCTTTGAAGTTTCTATTTCAAGCTGCTTCTCTCTTATCGGAAGTTCCGCCTCTTTGAGCGCCGTTTCAGCTTGCATCGCTAAAACTTTTTGCTGTTCGGTTAAAACTTGCGCTTGCATAAGAGGTAATTCCGCCTCTTTGATTGCGATCTCTTTTGCTTTAAGTTCCGCATCTTTTGCAAGCGCGGCGATCTCTGCGTTGATCTTTGATACTTGTGCGGGGATGAGTGACTCTATATCTGCTTTTGCTTTTGCAACGTTCACCGCGCTATCGTTCATGCGCGCCTTATCCTCGTTCTGCATTGATATAATCTTTTGAGCCGTTTCCGCCCGAAGCGTGTCGATTTGTGCGTCCATAAGGGGCGCTTGCCCTGCTACGTTGATCGCTTGTATCGTCACGCCCGTTACAATGTCGGTAAGAAATTTTGAATAGTATTTCGCTTTTTCATCGTCGCTTATTGAAGTGTTTTCTTCAAGATATGCTTTCAAATCTTCTTGCGACTTATGCACGATTGATATATTGTCGCCCGTGGTTTCGTCTTTCCTAAAAGCAACTTCGTCAAGCGTAATCCTAAGCGTTTCGCGTAAAATTTCGTAATCCATCTAGTACCCCGTTATCGTTGCGTCCGCCAAGACCGCATCCGTATGAATTTCATTAAGTTGTATATCCGCAAGCGTCGCCTCCCCAAGTGTTGATCCAAGGTCGTACTCGGGGAGTGTAACATCCCCAAGAGTTGCATCGCCAAGGCTCACATCGTAGGCAAGCTTGCCCGTGTCGTTTTTGACGATAAATCTTTTATTGAGGGTTTTTACTACACACATCTCATAATCAAGCTGCGTGTAGTAAAACCCGTCAATGATCCTTGTAAGATTTCCCTCTTTTGCCTTCACCCCGCTTAAATCAAACACCTCAAACGGCACCGTGTAGCCCGCTTTATGCCCGATAACGAAGTGAGGCAAGGGGTAGCCCACCTTTTTCGCCAAAATCGACTTTGAGTTAATTGTAGCTAATACAAATCCGTCAAAATAAGGGGCTTTTGAAGAAAATTTCCAAAATGCCCCCTCTTGTGATGGATTGAAGTCCAACACCTCAACCTCGTGGGTCGAAGTGTTGAAGCCGTAGAGCGATACCGTAGGCTCTATGTCCGTATGGACGATAACGCTAAAATCAAGCCCCTTTGTGAGGTTTGTGGTATCTACTCTAACGACCATGCTAGTATGCTACCGCAATCTCTGAATAAATAGGAGCGTCGCCGTCGATCGGTGTCGCCTCACTCTCTTCGACAATGCCCACGCGACTCTCAACCATAATGCCGTATTCGGGTGCTTCGATAGTTACGAGATACTCCCCTATCGACGGGATCGAAAAATCAACCGTATTGTAAAGCCCCGTGTTTCCTACTTGCGTGATCGTAGCGCCTGATGCTACGCCCGTTTGTAGTTTGGTTCTTAAATAGATTTTCTCTCCGACAACTTTCGCCACATAAGCCATTTTACCCGTAGCGTACTCGATCACGTCGCCCGCTTCGATTGTATGCCCTGATTGAGCCATAAGAAGTTGTGAGCCGTATGCTGCACTTGCCGCAAGCGTAGCGGTGTTTGGTGTGTCGATCGTCTCGACTGCTTCCGTAAGTCCGCCCGCAACCGACGTTCTGTTTGTGAGGTTGTTCGTAGGTGCGTAATACACCTCAAAATCTCCCGCCAAAGCCCCGTAAAGGGTCGCTTTGGTGGAGACAACTACGTTGAACTCTTGATTTACATTGTACTTTCTCATCTGCTTTTCCTTATTATGATTTTTGAATTACTACTATCAAACCCGTTACCGACGCAATCGACATTGATAGATTTTTGATCTAAAAGGTATAATGCGACCATAAAATTACCAAAGGAAAACCCAATGGCAAAAGAAAATGAAGAGAAAAAACTAGAGAAACTAGAAAAGTTTGAGTTTACATGTACGAAATGTAATGCAGTAACGACAATAAGCGCATACCAAAGAAATAGCATGCTGAATAATTGTAATAATTGTGGTCAGATTTATTGCTATGATGAACTAAACGACCCCATAGGCTACATCCATAAAGCAATCGACTCCCTCAAAAAAGTAAAAGGCGTAAAATTGAGATTGATTTGTGGAGATAATGATGAGTGAACAAGAGAACATCGTCAAGCGCACATGTCGGGAGCTAGGCATTACGCAAAAGGAGTTGGCGGATGATATTTTTAGGAACAAGGTTGCCGAAAAGCTTATAAATTTATCCTCTGTAAATGATAAAGATATTGTATATATTGATATCGTGGCGGAAAATATTGAGAAGATACAAACCGCATCGGATGTTAGAGATATTTTGGAAAATGAAATTATGGCTTCAACTATTGTAAAAAGAGCATGTAAAAAACTAGGAATGACGCAGAGGGAGCTATCTGAAGAATTGGATGTTCCACAACCAACACTAGCCAGATGGGCGAATGGTGAAATTCCAAAAATGGCAAAAATGTATTTGGAGCTTTTGCTTGAAACAAAAGAGTTAAAAGAAAAATTTGAAATACTAAAAAAAGCCCATAAAATACTAGCTGAATAAAGGGGTTGAAATTTTTACAACCCCTTTTATGTCATAAATGATATAAAATTATAAATATAAATATCATAAATGAATAATAACTATTGACATAATTTCATTTATGATATATAATCCTCTCATAAATTATCAAAAACGATAGTTTTGTTCTTTAAAAGAGGATTGTTAAAGCGTTTGGTTTTTGTGATATAATCAAATTATGAAAAAAGAAACACTCAAAGAGATAGGAAAAGGTCTCATAGCGTTTAGTAACCTCATTGGTGGATTTTCTATTATAAATTCATTTTTTGGAGTTACACACAATGCACCCGTTGGAGTGACTGCTTTTATAGTTTTTTATATTGTAATCGCAGGGTATACAACAGGTGCTATACTCATAAACAAAGGAGCAGACTAATGGAGATTTACATCGCACTTGCGGTACTGGTTACTATAGCTCTGGTATTTGCACTAAAAGTTAAACCCGAAGACAAGGCACATCACAACCACTAACCGCTAAACAATCCTCTTTATAAAGAAAATTTATCTAAGAGGATTACACTTTGAAAACCATCACATTTAATGATACCGCCCTAACCATAGTCGAAGACTCTACGCATGAGTTTTTAATGTCAAACAAAGAGGTTGCTTTGGGGTATGGGACTTCTATTCAAAGTTTATCACATGCAAAAAACAACGAGCTTCAAAAGCTTGAGTATGAGAACAAAGACCTCAAACGCATCTTGGTCGGTATCCACAATCGCTACCACGAGATACTCACCACATGCAGCCCTCTTGCCATCCAAGACGAACTCCGAAAAATGACCAATCTTTTTCAGTTCATCCGAAACGGTGAGGGAGAAAACAACCTCAATACCAAAACCGTATCGCGGCACGGGTATTGGAGGTAATCGGGTGGCAGCCCGAAACAAATACAAAAGGCTGATATAATGTTAGTGCATAGCAAGGCTGTTACCGAAAAAAGAGGTAACAAAATGACGACGTATTACGTGCGCGGTTCGATCATTTGGCTGAACTACTACGTTGATGGAAAGCGTTTACAAAAGTCCACAAAACTTCAAAACACGCCCGAGAATATCAAAGTAGTAGAAAAACAGATCATCCCCGCGTTAAACGTTAAAATAGCCACAGGTGAGATTTATAAGAAAAAGCCCAAAACTTTTGAACATTACGGCTTTATATTTCTCAAGCAAAAAAGCCCGCTGCGATCATACGCTCTTCGGCGATCATACTACCAAAGAGTCATAGATCACTTCGGGAAACAAAACATCGACACCATAACACGGCTTGATATTAAACAATATCTTAGCGCAATGGAGATTAAAAACGTCTCCCGCAACATTTACAAAAGTTGCATAAACGAAATCTTTGAGCTTGCGGTGGACGACGGGGTGATCGCAAACAACCCTGCCGCAAACATAAAGCTCACGCCCGAAAAAAAAGAAGCGGTGGAATACTACACCCGCGAAGAGGTAGAACGCATCTTGAACGTCACCGACGGCGTGATGCGCGCCTATCTTGAGATCGCTTTTAACACGGGCATGAGAAGCGGCGAGATTTTAGGCTTGCAACTTAGCGATTTTGGAGCGGACGGATTTATCCGCATAAAGCGCACACGAACACGGGGAACAATAGGGCAAGGCAAAAATAGTAATGCTCTAAGAAAAATCCCCTACTCAAAATACTTGCTTGATCGCGCCCGTGAGATACAGCCAAAAGATAATATTTTTATCTTCGGTAAAATCGACGATGCGATGAAGCTTAGACACCAATGGAGCACCGCTTGCAAAAAAGCGGGAGTAAAGAAGATCAAACTCTATGCAACGAGACACACGTTTGCGACGCTGATGCTTAAAGAGAAGATCGTGAGCATAAATGAGCTTGCGACACTTTTGGGGCACTCTAGCCCGAAAATTACTTTGCAGCATTACGCAAGTCTGATCGACGTAAATGAGTTGAGTTTAGGGAGCGGTTTTTCGC
>Ga0265295_1004985_pt1 | contig 17401 bp, 15 predicted proteins | sample Munlansysbiofilm_FD_192503 | JGI IMG/M metagenome (GOLD analysis project Ga0265295, IMG submission 192503) | Leachate microbial communities from a municipal landfill in Southern Ontario, Canada - Methane capture system biofilm | ecosystem: Engineered > Solid waste > Landfill > Unclassified ...
GGTTCACCTGCTTCCTGGCAATGGATGTTTGGGGATGGAACGTCATCATCTGTCCAGAGTCCTGCTCATGTCTTCTATCTGCCTGGGACGTATACGGTGTCCCTGACAGTAAGTGACAAGTTTGGTGACTCAACGGTTTCAAAATCTGTTGTAGTTGGTGGCAGTCCAATTTCAACCGGTCTTATTGCAGATTTCACCGTCGCTCCGCCGTCAGCATATGCGGGTGACTCAGTTCAGTTCACTGACAAGTCTACTGGTGGTGCACCAACTTCCTGGATGTGGGATTTCGGGGATAATTCAACCTCTTCACTCCAGAGTCCAATTCATTCATATGTAAAGCCAGGTACATACCAGGTTATTCTGAATGTCGGTGACAACCGGGGTGTCGGAGTTCCAAAGATCGTTGACTACACCGTGATGAACGAACCACCTGTGGCAGATTTTTCTGCAGATCCAATATCCTCTGAATATTACCCGGTTCAGGTTCAATTTACTGATACCTCAACAGGTGTTGTGGATACGTGGGCATGGGAGTTCATTCGTGAAGGCAAGGCTGTTGCAACATCTCTTGAACAGAATCCGACAATCACATTCACTGTTCCAGGAATCTATTCAATCACTCTGACTGTTACGAATAATGGTGGCTCGAATTCAATAACAAAAGACAATTACATCACTATTGGAACCGGCAGTCAGTTTTCAGTTGTGCAGGGATGGAACCATGTATCCGTTCCGATGGCTGTTACTGAAGACTTTAGCACAGTAAGCAAACTCTTTGCAGGAATTCAGACTGATGGAATTCCATATGCAGTCTACAATAATGCTGGTAATGAATGGGTGAATGTTACTGATGACTATCCTGTCCAGCCATTAGAAGCACTGCGGGTCTGGAAGGCAGATGCTGGAACATTCGTTATCACTCCTGATTATGTGAAAGGAGGAATTTTCTCAAGGGATCTCAAAGTTGGGTGGAATGGAATTGGTATCATGGAAATGCAACCAGCACCAGCCAATGTGGTCCTGGCCTCCCTTGGAGAATCCTGGAATAAGACTCTGATGTTTAATCCGATGACCCAGCGGTGGGAGTACCCGATTATCAGGGGTGTAGATGACGACAAACCTCTGCACCCAACGGTTGGGTATCTTATTGAGATGAACACCGGCGGGGTTTTGATTGGTGGTGAGTAAGATGAGTATGGTGATGAAAGGAATAGGAGCATGTCTCCTGATTCTCCTTCTTCTATCAGGGGTTGCAGCAGTCGCCGCTGAGGATGTGGAGATTAAGCAGCTGGTTCCGATGTTCCTCTCCGGAACTTTGTATATCGGCGACACTCCTGCTAAACCCGGGCTTACTGTTGAGTCTGATATTCTTGGATTCTGGGGCGGTTCAGCGGTTACGATGTCCAATGGGACATATGGAACCGAGTCCCAGCCAATGATGGTTCAGGCAGGAGCAAATGAGACACTTAATGGCCAACCGGTGACCTTCTGGGTTAATGGTGTTCAGGCCGAAGAAACTGTCCTCTATGAGCCGGGTATAAACCTGAATCTCGATCTGCATGTTTCGAGTGCAGCCCAGAATAAATTAACCGTTGTTCCCCAGGGCGGGGATGTATTCATTGGAGAAGAGGGTCTTGACGTTTCTTTGTTCCTGAAGAGTGGAGAAACGATTGTATGGTTTGACCCAACTTCAGAAGCATACCTGACTGAACCGGTTGCATCCGTTATCATTGATAACCCAAAGAGTTTCTTTATCGATCCGTCCCAGTTTATGACCCATACCGGTCGCTGGTGGGTTTGGAGCGGTGACAAGGCCAAGCAACTTGGATTCATTGTAAAAGATCCGTCCATTGCCCTTCGTATCTGGAATCAGAATGAAGATCAGGATATTAATGAAGATGGCGGAAAAATAACTGCAGGAAACATTGTTAATTTCCGTATTGAGTCAAACCTCTACTCTGCAATTCTTCAGAGAGGAGGGGGATTGCCACCTGAGGATCTTGGAATCATTAACATGGTCGGATCTTCCAATGTGACCAAGGTTACGTACCAGTCCCTCCGTGGAAGCCTGAAAGGAACTCCGGATTCTGAGGTCTCCTTACGAAAACTTGTTGTGGATGCTAACCCTTGGTTCTGGCCTGAGAATGATAAGGTTACTTCCGGCTGGAATACCGGAGCACTTGCAACTGATAAAAACCGCCTGTATCCCAATGGTGAGTACGATTTCTACGCAGAAGTTGATCTGAACAACATTCGTAAGAACTATCCAGGAGATCAGACTGGAAAAGCAATTACCAGGATTATTCCGGCAACTATTGCAGATGACTCTATTGATGTCATTATTAATCCAGGTACCGTAACCCGCAACTCGTCATTCTTCGTGACTATCGGTGGAAGACCGGGTAAGGATTACATAATTGTGATCATGGAGTGTGCACCTGGTGAGAACGATCCAACTGACTGCTGTGCACTCAAGATGAGTGGAGCACCTTGTGAACGCCCACCAATGATTAGACCCGACCAGAGTGGTGTATCAGATGGAACCATCGGGTTTGACAGTAAGGAAGGTCCGTTCCCTATTGGTGTGACGAAACTCTCTCCGGATTGCTGTGAAAAATCTGGAAACATCCGTTCAGTAGTCCCAACTGATGACAAACCGAATGCACGGGATGTCCTTGAGAATGGTGTCTACTACTATGCCCAGATTAGAACCGATAACGATGGTGAACCAACACCCGGATTCAAGACGGTAGAGTTTACTGTCGGACCTGATGTTGCGCCTGATCGTCCATACCGTATTCATGTCCAGAGTGTGGAAACAGATCCAGCATTGGTCATTGACGGTGATTCGCTCGTACAAGTCAATAAAGGTGTAGTAACCCTCGATATCAAGGAAGAGCCCCCGTATTACCTGGGCAACGATATCACACTCTCTGGAACAAACACTGACAGTGGCACCGTCTACCTGTTCATGACTGGCAGCCAGTGTCAGAACAAATGTGGAAATGACCTTCTTGGATGGAAACGTCCGGATGAGGCAGAACACATCATTCAGCCAGGACTTGATATGGTTCAGCTTGGCTGTAAAGAAGAATCAGATCAGTTCACCACGATAGAAGTCCCGGTCAAGAGTGACGGAACCTGGACATATACCTGGAAGACTGAGAAGGCACCCATAAATCCGGGAACTTACACCGTTTACGCATCCAGTCAGCCCATCAATGCATGTTGTCTGGATTGTACTTGTGGAGCATATGCATCCCGTGATGTTATCCTCGAAGAACCATGCTTTGATGCAATTATCGAGCCTGGTATCATTACAAAGCCAATTGAGTGCTGTCCGGAAGGTTGCAGCTGGACCTCTATGGATGAGGTCATGCTTACCGGAAAAGCATGTGGATTCCCACACACTGGTGAAGGCGACAATGTCACAAAGGAGATCAACTTGTGGATCTTCGGAGAGGAAAAAGTCGGCAATCAAAAGTACATCAATGCAAGAATTCCGGTCTTCTGTGATGACACCTTCGAAGTAAATCTGCTCAACTACATCAACCTATGTGACCTCAAGCCAGGTTCTTACAGCATCATCCTCCAGCACCCCATGTATAATCACAAGTTTGACATGGTGCAGGAGACTGATGTCCGGGATCCAATCGAAGCAAACCGCATCTGGATGGTTACTTCCTATCCGGATGAGTGGAGCAAACTCTTCCCACTTGATGGTCCGGGATACTACCAGGGCAGTCAGGCAGTAACGGCTATCAAGGACTTCCTTGACCAGCGGCTCGTGGATGATAAATACATCATCCTTCCTTTGAGAATTGTCGACGACCGGGTTCCGACTGCAGCATTCAGTGGAGATCCAACCCAGGGAAGCAGACCTCTTGAAGTTCAGTTTAGAGATGAATCAACTGGAAAGAACCTGACCCAGCAGTACTGGGAATTTGGAGACGGAACTACTTCAACAGATTCGAGTCCAAAACACAGTTACAGTGAAGCAGGAGTCTACACCGTATCTCTGACGGTAATGAACAAGGAAGGTGCAAAGGATACTGCAACCAAGCCTGGTTATATTACCGTTCGCGAACCCCGGATTAAGGCTGACTTCGCTGCAAGCCCCACCTCAGGGGCAGCACCCCTTTCCGTGAAGTTCTCTGACAGATCCACCGGTTCACCAACCAACTGGTTCTGGGACTTTGGTGACGGGTTCACCTCTGCAGGAGTCAAAGACCCCTCACATGTCTATCAGTATGGCGGAAAGTACACGGTCACCTTAACGATTACCCTTGGTGAGGAGATAGACCGGGCAATCAAGAAAGATTATATTTCGGTCATCGGCGGTCCACAGCCAACACCGACAATCGGACCATATGACCCGACTAAAATCCCACTCTACAGCGGATGGAACTTTATCTCTGTTGCACGGACCCTTGCAGATGGATCGAACGCTGCAAGTGTTATCTTCAGGGATGTTCCAACCGGAGGACACGCAATCTGGGCATATGATCCATACAAGCAGTACTGGGATCAGGTACTTACCGGAACCACCATTGGACCACTCAATGGATACTGGATTTACTCAGTAACTCCGTATACCGTTAACCTGACCTTCAAGAATGATCCGATAAGTGCACCTGTCACCAGGAACCTGCCAAATGGCTGGGCAGCAATCGGATTTACCGGAGGCACTCCGGCAACTGCAAAGGACACCCTGAAATCTGTCCAGAGTGGATGGATTTATACCCGTGGCTATGATGCACAGCACCAGCAGTGGGAGTCTACCATTGTAAACGGTGGACAGGGTGAGAATACGTATCTCTTCCCATCGAGGGGATACTGGCTCTATATGGAAACGCCAGGAACTCTGGCTGCCATTGGTGTGTGAGGAATTATGATTACAGGAACCGTAGCCGCCCGGACGGCAATGGCTACACTCCTCCTGTTTTCCTTTGTGCTTATCTGTTCTGCCGGGGCTCCGGCACTTCCCTGTGAGTTTTACGGAACCGTAACCATTGATGGCTCCCCTGCACCGGTAGGGACTCTTTTATCTGCCAAGATCAATGATGCAGAACGTGGCCGGTATATCCTTGAGGAGACTGGTAAGTACGGAGGGCCGGGAACGTTTGATCAGCGACTGAAAGTAGTTGCTGAAGAGGGCGATCTGAGTGGTGGAAGTGTTCAGATTACCTTTTGGGTAGATGGGCAGAAAGCATGGCAGGAAACAGCATTTCAGCCAGGTGTGAGTATGAACCTGGATCTCTCGCTCGGAGGAGAAGCACCAGCGGCAGTAAATATTGTGCCAGAAACTCCGCAGATAGCTGCTGAAGCTGAAATCCCTGTGGAAACAGCAGAAGAACCTGCAGTAGAAAATATTGTTCAGGGATCACCCGTTATTGATGCTCCTGCTTTTGAAGAGATTATAGCGCCGGTAATCAGTGACATGCCTCCCCAGCTTCCGGAGATGGAGACTCCTGTCTCTGAAACACCCGCAGATATTCTGATAGCTGATTTCATTGGGGATCCCACATCAGGAACTGTTCCGCTCACTGTTACTTTTACTGATCTCTCAATTGGCGGGCCGATTATGTGGGTCTGGGACTTTGGCGATGGAACAACGGATTTGATTGCAAATCCGGTTCATCAGTACATGCTGCCTGGCACATACACTGTACGTCTGACGGTTTCAAACCAGGATTCAAGTGCCACCCAGTTCAAAGAGGGTTACATTACAGTATCTGAAAGTGGCACCCTTCATGCAGATTTCAGTGCAAGTCCGATATCCGGAAAACCCCCTCTTGCGGTTCAGTTTACCGATAAGTCTTCCGGCAGTCCAACACTGTATGCCTGGACCTTTGGTGACGGGACCGGTGACATGATCCCAAGTCCCAGCCATACCTATGCAAAGGCTGGTAAGTATACGGTAAATTTGACCATTGCTGATGAAGCAGGCCAGAGTTCTATTGCGAACAGGAAAAACCTGATTGATGTAGAAGGGACGGTAACTCCTGTTCCAACCCTGACACCCATTGCAGTTCCGGCTGTTCCGCAGACTTTTGTCGGGACGGTTGAGATTTATGGGAAACCAATCCAGAGTGGAGGGACAGTAGAAGCAAGGATCCCCGGATATGATGTCTCCGGACAGTTTAATCCCATTAAGACTGCAAAGGGAGTCTTTGGAAAAACAGGAACGTTCTCTCCGAAACTCCAGGTTCAGGGCGTTCCGGCAGATTCAGCAATTGAATTCTGGGTTGCTGATGATCTGAACCGGATGTCGAGAGCGTACATTCTGAAGGATGATGGAACGTACCTTTGGACCATGCCCTATCAGCCTGGAAAAGAGATACCTGTCAGGCTGGTTGTTCTTAAATCCCCGCCAAATGAAATTCCGCCCATTCCGGTAACCCCTATCCCAACCGGATGTGCAGGCATCCCCTCTATTCCAATGAGTATTCAGGGTGATGTTCGTATCACTGATGGTACTGAATTCCTGGATGCTTCTGGATCCTGCCACAATTGTGAACCAAATGTCAAAGTTGGGGGCATGATTGAAGCACGGATTGACGGATATGATGTGTCCGGGCCTGATAATCCCTTTACCCTGATAAATGCCGGGTATTTCGGGAGTGGTAACAGCAGCTGGGCTGATAAACTCACCATCCAGGGAAAATGTCTTCCTGATACTGCGAACATTACCTTCTGGGTAAAGGATGACGGATGGCCCAGGTATACTCAGGCCTGGCTTCTCAATGAGAATATTACCGGGAATGAAACACGGACATTTCTTGGTGAGGCCAGGGAGTTACCTTTTGAAGGAGGAATTTCACGCACTGTACATCTATGGGCCGGACCAATACCAACTGCTCCGCCAGTCCCGACACCAACTCCTGCTCCGTCTGCATGGGAGCCACAGTATTTCTATGGAAAGGCAGAATTCAATGGCTATCCACTCAGAGTAGGAGATCGTGTCATGGCAACAAGGGAAGGTATTGATCTCTCTAATCCGACAAACCCGGTATCTGTGCTTAATTTCGGAGAATATGGGGATCCTGTAGGAAAAGAGATGCTGGCAGTTGAAGTCCCCTATGAATCAATGGAACAGCGTGATTCGATAACCTTCTGGATTAAACCTCAGGACTTTGAATATTGGTATCAGGCTGAAGTGAAAATTCCGTTGTCGAGTGGCAATTGGAGTAATTCATATCCGTTTACTCCAGGATCCATTACAAACCTGGATCTCCGGTCTTCTGACCGTGAAGATTTCATGTACTTCTACGACATCGTGGAGATGTTAAGCAACTGTATCCTACCGGATGATTATTCTGGCTGGTAATATCATAAGCGGGAGAATTTCCTCTCCCTGAATTTTTTACGATACGATGACAAACAAGTGCACTATCTGGATTCCGGTTCTTCTTGCAGCCGGTATTTGTATCGCTCTATGCGGACTGGTGTCTGCAGCATCGCCTCAGCTTCCGTGTGAATTTTACGGAGCTGCAACAATTGGGGGATCTCCTGCCCCTGCCGGTTCAACAATTACGGCATATGTGAATGGAACTTCCCAAGGGACACTTGCCGTTACAGAAGCTGGAAAATTTGGAGGTCTGGGTACCTTTGATGAGCGGCTTATCGTCATGGCCGGAGAAAATGATTTTGCAAACGGTGTTCCGACTATTACGTTCAAGATCAATGGACAGGCTGCCCTGCAGAGTGCTCCATACCAGCCGGGCGCTAGTACCCAGCTGAATCTGTCAGCAGAAGGCCAGGCGGTAGTTCCTGCTCCGGCTACCCCCCAGGGGAATAATTCTACCGAGGTTCCGGTAATTGTTGCCCAGGTACCTGCTGTCCCTCTGCCAACTCAGGCAGTAGTGACACCGACTCCGACCCCGGCTCCCACACCTGTTCAGAATCAGAGTGTGCAGGCAGTAAATTATACGGCGACGCAGCCATCCTGTTCGGCGGCCCCGGCTCAATAAATTTCCCCAATTTTTCATTTATCTGGGATTATTTCCAGAATTACTATGTAATGGGAAATGTCTTCCGAAGATGTATTTTTATTTTTGTAAATTCAAAATGAGTAGAGAAAATTCTGAATGGCATTAGATGAAACTGATTTACATGTCCATAATGTTCTAACTTCGTTTAATTTAAATTCTACTGAATCGGAGACTGTTGTTCAGATAATTCATGATTTATGTCAGAATATTCAGGTTATTGCACTGTATCTCTACGGCTCTTGTGCACGAAAGGAACAAAAACCTTACTCTGATATTGATATAGCAGTTATTACGAGTACCCCTTATCCTGAAAGGTGCATTCGTGAATGTATTGGCTCTTATTCCTCCAAAAAAATTGATGTCCTGGTTTTTTCAGATCTTCCACTTCCTGCCCGAATGCAGGTCTTGGAAGAGGGAATTCCTCTCTATGTTCGGAATAGGGAATCTTTGCGGAATATAATTAAATCAGTGAGTTTGTCCTATATGGATCTTGAACCAATGAGAAACCGCTTGAAACACCGAATATTGGGGATATAATGGATCCTAATAATAGAATACTCACAATATGTGCTGATATCGATAGATTTTTTCGTGAGTATTCCAAGGTTTCATCGGAAGGTGTTCCGGAAGAGAGCGATTCAATCCGCTTTCATGCCATGTCAATGGTTCTTTTTTAAATCCTTAATCATTCTTTTGAACTTGGAGAGGAGATTATTAATCAGCTCCATGCAGGTATGCCCCATACATATCGGGATATTTTTAGAATCCTTCGGGAAGAAAAAACAATTGATAATGATATCGAGGAAACGATGTCAAAAATGGTTTATTATCGAAACCGTCTCGCACATCAGTATGCCGGTCTCAATAGCCAGGATATTGGGGCGATAGTATCAAATCTGGATACTGTGAGAAAATTTGTTTTAACGATGAAGGGAATAGTTCAAAAAAGTGATCAACTGTAATTCATATTTTCAAAATATTTCAGTAGAGATATTTTGTTTATCACATGCAATGTTCCCATCTTCCTTACGTTTTTGTGAGAAATGATGGAAATGTTCCTTAGGAATCTGTGATGAATAGAGTTAAAGTTCGGTAGAATTATGTGATCATCCCATCAATACTGCATATTAATACTGAGTTCCGGATCAGACAATGGATAGAATACTCATACATGAATTGATTAGATGGAGACAGAAGGGAGATAGGCTTCCTTTGCTGCTCAAAGGAGCAAGGCAGGTTGGTAAAACCTGGCTGCTTAAAGAATTTGGAAAACAATTTTTTAATGACTATTTCTATATCAACTTTGAAAATTCACCCTCTATGAGTGATTTATTTGAGGGAGTAATTGATCCTCACAAAATCATTGAAATCCTTGGTGCGTTACATGGACGGAAGATTGATCCCGAACACACTCTCCTCATCTTTGATGAGATTCAGGAAGTCCCCCGGGCATTAACATCTCTGAAATATTTTGCAGAATTGGCACCCGAATATCCAATCTGCTCAGCAGGTTCATTGCTCGGCATTGCATTGCATAAAGGAACCTCATTTCCTGTTGGGAAAGTTGACATCCTCACATTAGAGCCTCTGACCTTTCGTGAATTCCTTCTCGGGAATTCGGAAGATGAGTTACTTGCATTCATAAAGGAAACTGAAATTACTCCCGTTCCTCTTCCTATCGCTCAAAAACTTATCGACTATTTGAAAATATTTTTTATCACCGGTGGAATGCCTTCTTCAGTAAGTACCTGGCTTGAAAACCGGGATTTTTCTGTAGTAGACGATAAATTACGCAATATTCTCGATGCATATGAGCAGGATTTTTCTAAACATGCTCCCGCAACCCTGGTTCCAAAACTCCGCTATATCTGGAATAGTATTCCTTCGCAGCTTGCAAAAGAGAATAAAAAATTTGTGTATGGATTAGTTAAAAGTGGGGCAAGAGCCCGTGAATATGAAGATGCTTTATTGTGGCTTTCAGATTGTGGACTTATTAGAAGAGTGGGAAGAATCACAAAAGGTTCCATGCCCTTAAAGGCCTATGAGGATCTGCATGATTTTAAAATCTATCACCTGGATGTAGGTTTATTACGTGTCATGAGTGAGCTTTCCGCAAAAACAATTCTTGAACGGACCCGGATATTTGAAGAATTTCATGGTGCATTAACCGAGCAGTATATACTCCAGGAACTTTCATCTATACAATCAGGATCTACTTATTATTGGGCTTCTGAAGCAACTGCTGAAGTGGATTTTGTATTTTCTGATGGTGAGTACATCATCCCGGTTGAAGTAAAAGCTGGAGAAAATCTTCGCTCAAAAAGTCTGAAGGTCTATATGGAAAAATATCATCCGGACATTGCAGTTCGGACATCCCTCTCAAATGTACGGCTGGATGGGAGTCTCTTGAATATTCCTTTATATTTATTCTTTAATCTGAATTGGTTTATTGAACTTTGTAAAAAATGACGGAAAAATAGCACATTACCAGGTTTTTCCCTTAATGGGATACTGAGTATCATCATTACTGTATTGTCCTTCCTGGTTTACTGTTACATTCCATTATCCCGTGTTGTATCTGTCGGAATGGTAAATGTTCCAGTGAGATCAGGACCAGAGAGGGTAGCAGTTGACGTAATATTTGTCTGCTCGGTTTTTGATAGGTTTACGATAGCCCCGGATGCAAAATTGGTTTCGGTAATAATGTATTGTACTGATGTTCTCGCCTGTCCTGCTTCAGGGTCAATAGTACTTCCGCAGTAAGCACCTTAACTAATTAGTAGTTAAATGCACTTAAGCCATACAATCCGTCGATGAGCCATTTTTGATAAGCGGGGTGAAAGTAAAACTGGCATTTGCACATTCTCATCCATCAAAACAATCGAATGCACGGTCCCGACAAGAGCAGGAATCCTTATCTATCAATCGTCGGAATCTGCCCATAAAAGTCTGGCTTTAGAGATATAACATAATTTCAATATGGATTTAAATAGATTTCAAGATTCAATCAAAAATTCCAACACATTTTTCGTCAGTCATGTGAAATAAGATAACTGGTATGAATGAACTTCTAATACTCCTGTATCTCATCATCAATGGAATATCTTTTATGTTATTCGGACTCGATAAACAACGTGCCATTCATGAAGAATACCGCATTTCTGAACGGACTCTCATTGCCACAGCATTTTTGGGCCCGATTGGAGCATATGCTGGAATGCGGGTATTCAGACATAAAATCCGAAAAGCCCTTTTTTCTATCATGGTCCCGATCTTCATCCTTATTCATGCCGGTATCTACGCCCTCATGATATCCCGTTAGTCTATCAGACTGGCATGATGTTTTTTCATGAGAATAATAAAGGAGAATACCAGAACTCTTTTCTCTCTTTGCATCGAAAAAAGAGTATGATGCGAAAAAGAATATCGGTGGGTGTATTTTTTCTCATGATATCATGCCTGTCTGCAGTCGGGTGTATTGCACAGGAAACAACTGGCGAACTCTCTTTTACCGGACAGGTTACGTATATTGATCTGGAAGGGGGATTTTTTGGGATAATCACGTCTGACGGAGAGCATTATCTCCCCTTAGATCTTCCTGAAGAATATAAACAGGACGGTCTCATGGTCACAGGAACCGGGAGCATTGATCCTGATGTCATGACCATCCAGATGTGGGGCCAGCCACTTCGGATTGACTCAATCTCACTGAGTGATGAAAAGCCCCAAAGTGGTGGATATTATAATGGAGACTCATTTGCTGCGTCCCCTGAAGATGAACTGGAGATGACCACTCTCCTGCTCATATCCTCTGATGCACTATCTGTGGCTTTGAATACCATTGATACAGAAATTGCTGATGTTGCGAAAGAACTCAAAGGGAAAAACCTGCAAAGCACAGACCTTACTCCCTATCTTGAGAAGATAGTACAGAGCAACTCTGCCATATATGAGGCATCACTCCTTGACCGTTCGGGAAAAATTGTCTTTGCGTACCCTGATCTCTACCAGGAGAGTGTGGGGCTGGATGTGAGCGGACAACCATTGGCAGCAAGCCTCCTGAAAAATCCGGGGGCGGGGATGAGTGAGTATATGGAGACAGTTGAAGGAGACCATGCGTTTGTCATTATGTACCCGGTCTATTCCTCATCACAGTCAATTACCGGATATCTTACAGTGCTGATACATCCCCAGATCCTCATAGAACAATCACTTGGATCAATCTTCAAAGACATAAGCCTCGGGGCCGTGGTTATCCAGCCAGATGGGGCAGTCCTTGGATACACAGGAGCAGTGAATGGAATGCCTCAATTACAGGGTGAAGAATTGACATCAGTTTCAGACTCTGCAAAAAATACCCTGGCCTTATATTCAGCGGGGTGCGACAGAATTGTTCTCTGGACCGGCCAGGATACTGAAGATGGATCTCCGGTCTGCTGGACATCCGTTTATCTCCACCACACGCCCTGGAGAATCCTTATCTCTGGATAACTCATACTTTTTTCGAAATGAACACATACTTTCAATTCAAATCACATAAGTGAGCATGAAGATAAATATCTGGAAAAATTCTGGATTTTTCCTTATTATCACCCTTTTCTCTATCCTTATTGCCAGGGCTTTCGAATATCTCATTCATGAGTCAGGACATTACCTGGTTGCAAAAATGATGGGGATAACTTTCCAGACTGACCCCGTGCAGACTATTCTCACAACGCCATTTCTGGTGCAGATGTATCAGGGGGGGCTGTATGGTTTTTCTGAAACATTCGGGTACAATCAATACATCATGGCTGGCCCCCCCCTTACAGCGGGTTTAATCGCAATTGGTGGACTTTTGATGAATGGACTCATAGCACTTATATGCTTTTGGATTTTCCTCACATCACGGGCAATAAAATACAAAGGGATCATGACAGTAACTCTGTGGATTCTGATCTTCAACCTGGGGGCCCTTTTTTCTTACATCCCACTTCGGGTTTTTTCATCCGTTGGTGATGTGGGAATGTTTCTCTCCTCTCTGTGGATACATCCGGTAATATTTCTGTTTCCAATGCTCATTCTGATGGTTATTGCATTATTTCTCTATTTCACAACCATTCTCCCTCTCTACTGTATCTCAATACCTGTGAAATCGGGAGTAATGCGGGCTGTAATCCTTGTTTTCTCCACGATAATACTTATCATGTACATGATAGGTCCGATAATCCGCGAGTTTCGTATTTCAGATATATTCAGTATTCAAAGTCTGACTCAGGTATTCCCGGTACTTGTTATTGGACAGTGTGCCTTTCTGATGGTTCTTTTTCTGCTTGGCCTGATGAAGATGCATACCCTTCCTGCAACACGATATTTGGGGATAAAAAAGAACACGCGATAGAACTATGTTGAGTGATACAATCTCTGGTAAAAATGAATCTGTGCTTTTTGACTACATTGCCGACTGGTTTTTTCGCACAATCGGGCGGATCGCTCTACCGGATACGGGGCATTGACCTCCGCAGGTCCATGGTGAGTAGATAATATCAGTGCATGATTTTCTAACCCCATGATCTTCATGTTCTTATTTCGAATATGCATCACCGGGAATCCCCGGTGATGTCTCATCAAAACAGTATCTTTTTACTCCCGGCGGTGGAGATATCGGTATGTCTCTCTCTCTGGCACGTCCTCTGGCGGTCATCACCCTTGGAATTTTTGTGATGGCCCTAATCATGTTAGTCCCGGTAGCGACAGCAGATAAAGAATCATCACCCGTAATCAGGGTCAACATATCCTGTTCACCCTTTATGGTTGATGATCCGGAGTTTGATTTTGAATTCAAACGTACGCTCACCAGTATGTACTCAAAAGGTTCTGACCTTGGGGAAGTCATTGCCACTGCTGCACGAATACAGCCGCTCAACGTTGAGAACTGGCATACTGAGTGGATGAAAACGGCTGATCATTTCAAGGGAGTTGGTGACGCCGCGTATGAAAAAGGTCACCTTACTTCAGCGCATGATGCCTGGCTGAGGGCAGCCACCTACTACCGGACTGCAGAATTTTTCCTGCATCAAAACCCTGATGATCCCCGCATTTTAAGTACCTGGCAAAAAAGCGTGGATACGTTTCAGAAAGCAATGGAATTAGACCCCGTTCACATGGAGATTGTACAAATTCCCTATGAAAACATCACATTACCCGGATACTTTTATTCAGCCGATGAATCAGGGGTGAAAAAGCCGCTCCTTATCATCCAGACCGGGTATGACGGGACACAGGAAGAACTCTATTCCAATGCCCTTGAAGGTGTTCGCCATGGGTATAATGTTCTCACCTTTGAAGGACCAGGCCAGGGAGAAGTCATCAGAGTTCAAAAACTTCCATTCCGGTATGATTGGGAGGCAGTAGTAACCCCGGTAATTGATTATGCTATTCAAAGAGCGGATGTTGACCCGGGGAAGATCGGCCTATGGGGAATCAGCATGGGCGGATACCTGGCGCCCAGGGCGGCTGCATTTGATGACCGGGTCTCTGCTCTTATTGCAGATAGCGGGGTATATGACATGGCTGCAGAAGAGGTTGAGCAGTTCAAATATGGTTCTCCGGATCCAGAAAATACCACCCGGCAGGATGTCCTTGATTTTATCAGGGAAAATAAGAATTATATGAACGCTGATATGTATGCCCGGATGAACAATTCGACCAGCATGGAATGGCTGATGACACAGGGGATGTATGTATTTGACGTTGAAAGCCCGGCAGATGTCATGCTCATCTATGAAGATTATACTCTTGACGGCATCCTTGAAAAGATTCAGTGCCCGACACTGGTATGTGACGGCGAGAGCGATTCAAAGATTGGAGGTCAGGCCAGAACTTTTTATGACAAACTGATTTGTCCAAAGGAGTATCTTCTCTTTACCAATGAGTACTGTGCCGGGGAGCATTGCCAGCTTGGTGCATCAGCGATATCGTTCCAGGAAAAGTTTGACTGGCTGGATGACCAGTTACACCCGTAATATTTTTTCGTTCCTTGTAAGCACTCAGGTTATTTCCAGATGACCTGTAGGGCATTTCGCTTTGGTATCTGGTGAAATGTGTGTGTCGGGTATCCAATCATCATGCCATACATGGGAACATGATCTGGTGGAAGACCAAGACTTGCAATAAGTGCCGGGGAATCATTACAGGCAATCTGGACAATTCCAGCCCAGCAGGTTCCAAGGTCAAAGACCGGTGCTACAATGTCCAAGTGTGTTAGGGCAATAGTAGCATCGATGAATCCCACGGGGTTATTTTTATGGGCATAAGCAAAGATCAGGTGGGGAGCACCATGACAGATGTGGTCTTCTCCCCGCTCCCATGCATCGATGAACATAGGAAGAATTGGCTTTAAGGGGTGCTCAATATCTGATTTTACCAGTTCACAGGCCCATTCAATTACTCCGGCAACCAATTTCTGTACTTCTTTTGGATCTTCAATAACCAGCCATCTGACTGACTGGCCATTCATTCCGGTCGGAGCATACCTGACAATATCCAGGATCTGCATCAAAACATCACGAGGTACCGGTTTTTCTTTGTAACTCCGGACTGACCGTCGCATCATGATAAGTTTGCTTAATTGTCCGACGGACGGATATGAATCAGCAATATAATTCGGAACTGGTCCAGCCCCCTCATAGTCGACAGTTATTGCTCCCTGCGGGCATACTGCACTGCAATGACCACACCGGCTGCAGAAAGGAACCATCTCTGGTTTTACCGAAGCGGTGTCCTCCCCTTCTTTCATTTCAAGAATGCCATAGGGGCATAGAGTCATGCAAATGCTACATCCATTACATTTTGATGAATCGATGGTGATAGTTGTCATAGTATCATTCCTGGTGTTATGAGTTCTTTGATTTTATCTGAAAAATTAAAGTTTTAAAGGTATTGTCCGAGTCTCGCTAAAGGGTATCTGTGGAGAAATACCAAAGAAGGAAGGTTCAGCAACACCGGTAACCTGTATCGTTATTTCCCCAACAGTTAAAAGACGAAATCCTGCTTTAATGATATCTGCATTTTTAGCTGACACCGGTATAACAACCGAACTGGATCCCGAATCAATGTCGATATCTTCTTTTTCAATATGGCTTATGGGTTCCCATGCATTCCCATTCTGACAGGAGACATCAGCGGTTATTTTTTTGAACATAACGCCAAAAAGGTTGGGATTGTCAATATTCAAGGTGATATCAAGGCTTAGGTCTGTGGCATTGATGTCTGCAAGTTCAATTGCCCCGACTGTCACCGTCGGTTCCTTAAAGAGAGCACTACACCCGCACAGCAAAATGGATGCAGTGAGCAATGCCATAAGTATAGCAGGCAGATAGATCTTCCTGCGCTGTTCTTCTTTCGTTTGGGTTTTATGTGTTATCTTGTTCATGGTGCATACACCCTGCCGCAGTATCATCACTGGTGGGAATCGGCGATATGGAATCTTAAGATATTATTAATGCAGAGTATATACATGAAAATTTCCCTTCTCACCGCCCTTTACTCATCATGAAACAAAAATATCACTTTATATTTTCTCTTATCATCCTCATTCCCCTCATAATTTTCACTGTTTCAGCCAGCACTGACGATCTACAACGCCCGGCCATCGACGTCAACATGCGGGAAGGCACTTTTTTGAATAATCAGACTGGCGCCTTTAGCACAATGAATTCCCTGATTACGCTCCTTGAAAATGTTGGCTTTGACATCTCCTATGGCGAAGATGGCAGAACAATTTTTTCCATGGTTGATGAATCCTTAACCCGGATAATCTCATCCCTGTCATCAGGAAATGTGGAGGGATTTATGGATATCCCGCTCATTCGTGAAACGTTAACCCACTTTGGGCTTTCTGCAGATGATATCGTAATTGATCCAAACGATTCCCCGGAGAGGATGGAAGCGGTGGATAATTTCAACCGGAAGTTACGGGACGGCATAGTTCCCTGATTGCATCATCTTATCCTGTATGTGTCCTCAACAGGGTGCCTTCATAATCAGATACGAAAATTTCCCTCTTTCCGTTCACGTTTATCAGGAACAAATAAATCCAGAAACTTTCAATTTCCTTTACGAGCTGAGGGTTCATTATGGGCAGTAATACAAATCATCCCCTGTGGGGACACATCCATGGCATTCTTCTGACTGTTTTGATAGTTTTTGCATTATCCGTGTGCACACATGCAGCGGTCTCTGAAGATAAGATAATCTTCAATGGCCCGTTTTTTGAGAATTATGGGCAGGGATTTTCAAATTGGTCCGGCGATAGGGCACCTCCCAGTGGGACGCTCCTCCTCAAGGGCGGGTTATCTGCTCTGCCTGACGAGGTCATCCCTGGTGAGCAGGTTGAATTTATTCTGAACCTGGATGTTTCTGCGATG
>Ga0265295_1004986_pt1 | contig 17397 bp, 14 predicted proteins | sample Munlansysbiofilm_FD_192503 | JGI IMG/M metagenome (GOLD analysis project Ga0265295, IMG submission 192503) | Leachate microbial communities from a municipal landfill in Southern Ontario, Canada - Methane capture system biofilm | ecosystem: Engineered > Solid waste > Landfill > Unclassified ...
GGCTTCAAAAATTGATGAAATCTCCTATGAAGAGGTTTTGGAAATGGCCAGCACCGGGGCTAAGGTATTGCACCCCCGCTCGGTGGAAATGGCCGAAAAATTCAAGGTGCCACTGGTGGTACGATCAAGCTATAATTACAATGAAGGAACCATTATTAAGGAGGATGTTATTATGGAAAAAGTATTAGTTCGAGGGGTATCTCTTGATGAAAATATCGCAAAAATCTCAATCTTTGAAGTGCCGGATCAACCGGGAATTGCTTTTCGTTTGTTCAGTGCTCTGGCAAAAGCCAACATTCATGTGGATATGATTGTCCAGAATGTTAATCGAACTGCCGTTAATGATATTTCTTTCACTATTGATGTGGATGAACTGCAGGAAGCCGTTTCCGTGGCTCAAAAATTCGCCTTTGAGGTTAATGCCCAAAAGGTCGAGTACGATCAGGGCGTTGCCAAGCTTTCGGTGATTGGTACCGGGATCGTGGCCAATGCCGAAATTGCCTCCAAGTTCTTTGAAGCGCTGTTTGAACTGGGCATCAATATTCAAACTATCAGCACCTCAGAAATCAAGATATCCTGTCTGATTGACAAGGAACGTGGCAAAGAAGCAATGGTCCATATTCATAAAAAATTTGATATGTAGTTTAAAAAAACTCTGAGATCGTAGACAAAACACCATCGGAATGTAAATTCCAATGGTGTTTTGTTATACGTTCAGTTTTAACTATTTTAAGAAATAACGATTTTAGGAGCCATTATGAACTATAGAATAATTAGTTTTGATATCTTTCAGACGCTGGTGGATGTCAACGAACAATCCCAGAAATCTGGCGCGGCATTTTGAAAGACAGTTATACCGATGAAAAAGCCAGGCAGGGTGCAAAAGCAATTTTAAGCACCTTGCCCAACGTTTATGAGAAGGCGGTGCAATCGGAGCAGTTTAAAACAATGACTGAAGTGTATCAGGAATGTGCTCAAAAGGCCATGGAAAAATTGAACTTTAAAACTACAGCGCAGGACGTGGCATATAATTTGATGTGCCAGCATGCCAAAGCACCCTTTTTTCATGACGTCTTGGACTGCATGAAAAAACTCCGCCCAAAATATCAGATTATCCTTTCCAGCGATTCCAATCACTTGATGGTAGATGATTTGATTTGCAAGATAACATATGATAAGGCATTCATCTCAGACGACCTTAAAAGTTATAAAGGTAATAAAAGTGGTAAATTTTTTCATACCGTATTAGACCAACTGGATACAGAGCCAAAGGAAATCATACACATTGGTGATAGTTCTGCGGATGTTTTAGGTGCTCACAGGGCTGGAATCACAAGCTGCTGGATAAATAGAGATAACCGAAAATGGAACAATCCCATAAAGCCTGACTTTATTATTCAGAATTTTAATGACTTAGTAGACATTTTATAAAACAGAAAAAGTGCAATTGAAGCACCTGATAGTAGTCAGAGACACGATCGGAACGGGCAAAACAGTCACTTCCACAGAGCTTTCCAAGCATCTTGATCACAACGTGTTTTTGGGCCTGGACTGGTGTTGGATGATAAGTCCAGTTAAAATTAAAGTGATTGCGATTACGGTGTCGCAAGCCGCAAAAAAACACACAACGTGTCGAGCAAAGGATATAACGTATGAAAAAAGCGTACATACCCAACATAATAACTTCATGTCGAATTTTTTTATCTCTCGGTTTGTTATTGATTGACTTTCGCAGTGTTCTTTTTATCCTGGTATACCTGATATGCGGCTTAACGGATCTGTTGGATGGCTATATAGCCCGGAGAATCGGCAGTGAAACCTTGCTTGGGGCAGAGCTGGACAGTATTGCAGACTTGTTTTTGAGCGGTATGATCATCATTACGGTGATAAAGCAAAATCAAATCACGATGCTGATATTTGCCGGAATTATTATTGTTTTCATCCTGCGAATTGGAAATGCCGTGTTTTCAAAAATAAAATTTAGAAAGATATTATTTATTCATACGATCGCTAATAAATTATCGGGCCTATTTTTCTTTTTCTGCCCGTTAGTCTATCCTTTTTGGGGCAATAATCTGCTCATCATAACGGGGATTTTAGCTTTTCTGGCATCCCTTGAAGAGTTTCTTATTATACTTACCTCAAAAACCCTGGACCTCAACAGAACCAGCATTTTTTCAAAGCACGAAAAATAGTTTAGAATTGAAGGAGAGGAGACACAATGAATATCTTGGATTCAGGTATAAACAAAATTGGTTTAATTTTTGATTTTAATGGTACGTTGTTTTGGGATTCGGACAAACATGAGTTAGCATGGCGGATATTTATCAAAGAATTGTGCAATAGAGAGATTAGTGACAGCGAATTTTTGCAATATGTACACGGGCGTAACAATGACTTTATATTAGGGTATTTTCTCGAAAAAAGTTTATCGGTAGATGTAATTGATGACTTGTCGGAAAAAAAGGAAATTATTTATCGCAAACTATGTACCGAAGATGCGGTAAATTTTAAATTAGCACCAGGCGCGATCCGGTTGTTGGATAATTTAAAAAAGCATAATATCCCAAGAGCAATTGCAACGGCATCAACAAAAGTCAATGTTGATTTTTACAGAAAAGAATTTCAATTAAATAAGTGGTTTGATAATGACAAAATCATTTACAATGACGGAACGATAAAAGGAAAACCAAACCCCGATATTTATATAAAAGCGGCTAAAATGATACAAGTTGACGCCCGAAATTGTGTCGTGATCGAGGATGCGATCTCTGGAATACAGTCAGCATATAAAGCCGGAATTGGAAAGATTATCGCAATTTCACCCAAAGATAGACAGGCGATTTTCGAAGATATGAAAGAAGTGGATTGCATAATTAATGATTTTTATGAAGTGGAATGTGAGGTTAAAACCGTAAAAGATCGTTAAAAGGATTAGCATAAAAATACTGAACTTAATATTGAGCAAATGATCAATAATTATTGACAAGAGGTTTGACTTGATATATTATTTTGTTGAGCAAATGATCAATAAAATAACGAGGTGATCACGGATGGGAAATCGGGCGGAACAAACGGAAAAACGAAGACAGGCGATTTTATTAAGCAGCCTGGATTTATTTGTACACAAGGGCTATCACGGTACCACTGTCCGGGATATTGCCAAACGGTCGGAGGTAAGTGTGGGACTTCTCTTTCATTATTTTCCCACCAAGCAGGCTATTTTAGAAGAATTGCTGAAAATTGCCCAAGATGGATTGGATTTAACAGAAACGTTGATGGAGCAATCCGTCTCCCCGATCGAATTTTTCGAACAAATGACAGCAGCAATTCTTCAGGCATTCAAGGACTCAACGATGGCGGCAAAAATTTTTATGCTGTCCAATCAGGCACTGACTTCCCACTGGATACCGGAGGAATCGAAGGCGCCGCTTTCAGCCTCGACCTCAGTTTCTGAAACAGCAAAACTAATAGAAAAAGGCCAAACGCAGGGAAGTATTCGACCAGGCGATCCCCTTTCACTATCATTGGCCTTCTGGGGAGCGATTCATGGTGTTGCCGAAGCTTTGGTGAGCTATCCTCAGATTGCTGTTCCGGAAGCGAAGTGGATTGTCGATATGGTACGAAAACATCCCCAGGATGATTTGCAGAAATAACTAAGAAGAGGGAGAAGATGAATAACAAAACAGGAATGTACGCGTCTCTTGTCACGCTGGCGGCCGTTGTAGTCTTTGCAGTATCCATGATCGTGGGGAATAGTTCGGTCAGTTATCTGGCCAGTATGTTTATCGCCTGGGGATTTATCCCGATGATTGGCGCATTTGTTGCCGATTCAGAAAAAGAATCAAAAGCTGTCAGTTATACGGCGCTAGTTTTTGCCGCCATCTATGGCACCCTCATTATGATTGTATATTTTGCCCAATTAACGGTAGTGCGGCTGGCGAATCTCAGCCTGCCTGTAGCCCAGATACTTGATTACCAAAAATTCGGATTGTTTTTTAGCTATAATTTACTGGGATACGGATTTATGGCCTTAACCACCTTTTTTATTGCGCTGTCTTTTAAAGCGGAGTCAAAAGCAGATAAGGTGCTGAAGGTTCTTCTACTCGTTCACGGTCTTTTTGCAATCAGTTGTCTGGTTATTCCGATGATGGGAATTTTTAGTTCGGATATGGCTGGCGGCGGTCTCATTGGAATTCTGGTGCTGGAATTCTGGTGTGCCTATTTTATTCCGGTTTGCATATTATCATTTCTCCATTTTAAAAATTCACTTAGGGCGTAGGAGGAGGGTATTAGTGACGAAAACGATGCTCTACTTACGATTGGGATGTGATCCAAGTAGTGCTGGATATTTATTTCTAAATCATTTATACTGCAATTATTAGATAAACGAAAAAGCTCTAGTCATTAGGAGGCGTGATGAAGGAAAATATGTTGGTTTTGGAAATGCTTCTCAAAAACAAGATGATTACCCGACAAAACATAGCTGAGCGAATTGATGAAGCAAAGCGGTCAAAAAACTCAATTCTAGATGTGCTGGTAAGAGACCGTATTATTACAGAGGCGGAAATTGTACTGATTTTTCATAATGAGTGGGGGTTTGAACGCTATGATCCCTTAAAAGATGCCTTAGATCTTCGGGCTTTGAGCTTTTTTTCGAAGGAGCAGGCCAGAAAACATCTGGTTTTTCCATTGAATCAGGAAAATGATGATCAACTGACCGTGGTTATGGCGGATCCATCCCATGAAGAAACCATCCGCAGGATCAAGCGAATTGCTGAAAAACGACTAAAGATACTGGTTGCCGAAAAAAGTTGCACCCTGGGGTTAATTGAGAAATACTATCATCAAGAGTATGTCAATCAGGATCGCGCGGTGTTAATAAAACATCGAGAACAGAAAGAACTCACCTTGGAACCAAGTATAATCACCCTCGTGAACGATCTGATTGATGAGGGTGTTTCCCGGGGTGCCAGTGATATTCATGTAGAAGTCTTTCCCCAGAAGGTACAAGTGCGGTTTCGTATTGATGGCGTCTTAAAACCCATTGGTCAGCTAAGTAAAGAGACTTGGAGAGGCGTCATTACCCGCCTGAAAATACTGGCAGGCTGCGATATTGCCGAGCATCGTCATCCTCAGGATGGTGCGTTCACAACCAATCATGAGGGTCGCCAAATTGATGTCCGTTTATCGATTATTCCGACCATTCATGGGGAGAAAATCGTCTTGCGCCTGCTGGATGAAAAGAATTTTTTAATATCAATTGATGAGCTGGGCTTTTCCAATCAACAAAAACAAGTGTTAAAAGAAATAATTAAAGCACCCCATGGGATGGTTCTGATCTGTGGACCGACGGGAAGTGGAAAATCAACAACTTTGTATAGCCTGCTCAACGGCATGGACTCCCGAACGCAGAATATCATCACCATTGAAGATCCGGTGGAGTTCCAAATGGAAGATATCAACCAGATTCAGGTCAGCGAAAAAACGGGGCTTAACTTTGCCAACGGGCTGAGAGCTATTTTAAGACAAGATCCCAATGTGATTATGGTCGGGGAAATCCGAGATGAAGATACGGCCGAAATTGCGACTAGGGCGGCAATTACCGGGCATTTGGTATTATCAACACTTCATACAAACAACGCCATTGCGTCGATCAATCGCCTAATGGATATGAAGATTCCCTTATATCTGTTGTCAGCGGCATTAAGAGGTGTGATTTCTCAAAAGCTGATTAAACGTTTGTGCCCGAATTGTAAAAAGAAAAGCTTCGCAACGGCGTTCGAAAAAGGATTACTGGGAATGGCGGACCAGGAGATTGAGCTTTTCTATCCGGAGGGCTGTTCACTTTGTCATGGAACCGGGTATCTGGGGCGAATTGCTGTTCAGGAAGTGATGAAAGTTAGCAAAAAGATCCGGGAGGCCATCAGTAAAGGTGCGGATTATGACGGCATTCGAAAAGTCGCGATTGAAGAAGGGTTTAAGCCCATTGAAGAGTCCTTGAAACGCCATCTTTTACAGGGTGAAACGTCAATTTCTCAGGGTTTGGAGATCTTAGCCTTTGAAAATGAATGGCATCGTTAGGGTGAAATAATGGAAAAACAGTTTATTTATAAAGCAAAAGACCGGCGGGGAGAGACCATCACCGGAATGGTTGCGGGGCAAACTCTCCGGGAGGTCGCCCTGCACCTTCAGACTAGAAATCTGATTGTGCTGGAAATCAAAGAAAAAAAGAAGTCCGAAGGATTTCTAAATAAAGAATTTAATATTCGGATTCGTTCGGTAACTGATGAGTCTTTTAGCCGCTTCTGCAGACAGTTTTACATCATGTTAAACGCGGGGATTCCAATTCTGAAATGTTTGGAACTTATTCGTGAGGAGACAAAAGATAAGGGATTTGCCCAAGATATTTCCGGGGTTGGCAACCGCATCCAATCCGGAGCGAGCCTTTCTCAAGCAATGATTGCTTATCCCAAGTCATTTCCGTCCTTGTTTGTTTTTATGGTTGAAGCCGGAGAGATGAGTGGAAATCTCAATACCGTTCTTTTTAAAATGGCCGAGCATTTTGAAAGTGAAGAAAAAAATCGTCGGCAGCTTCAGCAGATCCTCTTCTATCCCATCATCCTGAGCATCGTGTTTGTACTGGTATTGGTCTTTTTAATCACGATGGTACTTCCGACCTTTGCAGACATGTTTACGGTAATGAATGCGGAGCTGCCAGGACCAACCCGGTTTTTGATGGGACTGAGTCACGGATTAAGCGGCGGTTGGTCGATCGTTCTTTTGATTCTGGCGGGATTTGTAGCGGGAGCGATGCTTTTGTTAGAAATCGACGCGGTGGCCAATTGGCGGGACTGGCTAAAAATAAGACTTCCGTTTTTTGGAAGTCTGAGTCACAAACGGTGTCTGGGGAGAATCGCCACAACCCTGGGAATGTTTCTGGCAAGTGGAATCGACCTGCTGGCAGCATTAAAGCGTTTGGAGGGTGTTACCAATAATCGGTATCTCAAAAAAGAATTGATGGTGCTCCGGGAAAAAGTAGTAAGCGGCAAAAGTCTGAGTCAGGGAATGGCAGAAAGTGAGGCGTTTCCCGGCCTTTTTAGCCAGTTGGTCGCCATTGGCGAAGCATCCGGGTCGATGCCGGAAGTGCTGGCAACGTTGAATCTTATTTATGCAGACGAGGTTAAGTCCAGAATTCAGTTGCTGCATACAGCGTTGGAGCCGCTTATTCTGCTGATTTTTGGCGGGCTGGTGCTGTTTATTCTGGCGGCGATTATGCTGCCGGTGTTTGATGTTTATTCGGTATACTCCAGCATGTAAAAGAAAAGGACATTCTCAGAAGTCTGAGAATGTCCTTGATTGTACTGAGACTAAATATGATTACGCCCGGATAAAATGGCGTGACATTCGTTGTAGTAGAATTTTTTTGCATCGCTTACGGTTAGTTCATCAAATAAATGATAGAGGGCGATTGCCAGAGTTTGAGTCGTTTTGATGTCCAGATTTGTGCGTTGGCAGGTTTTTAGAAAGTATCCCATACAAGCTTCCTTATTCCAGTCATCTCCACCCAGGAATAATCGACGCAATTCTTCTTTAATTTCTTTTTCAGTCCATTGTGAATCGGTTGAAGAGACAGAATCCTTTGTTTCAATCATTTTACCAGCTCCTTTCACTTCAGATAAATGTGTTAATCATCGTCATTATAGCATAGCTTCAAAAAAACTGTAAACGGAATGGAGGGTAAAATTTATACTAAGCTTTTGTTAAGTAACAAAGACAGAAAGTGGGAAAAAACTAAAGTAATGCACAAAAAATAGAAAAAAGTACTGGATTTTTAAAATGTAATCGGTTATAATAAACCCATGGTGTGAAAACGTTTTAATTTCCTTTCTTAATTTTCTTAAAAAAGAGGTGTGTCGAGCACCTCTTTTTTATTTTTTGACCATCCTCACACCCCATACAAAGGCTCAACTTGGTCTTATTCGCGTAAGTGGTATGGGGTGATCATTTTTTTTGCTCTTGAAATATTTTCTATTTAAGGTTATATTTAAGGTCGAGAAAACATAAGGAAAGTGGGGAAATAACATGAATGCAGTAAAAATTAAAGACGATATATTTTGGGTAGGCGCGAATGATTATCAGACGACACTTTTTGAAGGACTATGGCCAATTGATCAGGACGGCGTTTCTTATAATGCGTATGTGATCAATGATGAAAAAGTGGCCATTATTGACACGGTTAAAACCATCAAAGCTGATGAGTATATAGAAAAGATTAAATCCATTATAGGCGATAAAAAGGTGGATTACCTGATTGTCAATCATATGGAGCCCGATCATTCCAGTGGAATTACTGATTTGTTGGCAGAATATCCGGATTTGGTCATTGTCGGAAACAAAAAAACGTTCCCGATTATGAACAATTTTTATAAGATCACCGAAAATCTTCATGAGGTGTGTGATGGCGATACGTTGTGTCTGGGAAAACACACCCTCCAATTTTTCATGACTCCGATGGTTCATTGGCCGGAATCCATGGTTACCTATGATATTAATGACAAGGTGCTCTTTTCCATGGATATTTTTGGCAGCTTTAAAACGCCAGAGGGCAGCATTTTTGATGATGAAAATGATCTGGCAGCCTTTGAAGAACCAACCCGTCGCTATTATGCCTGTATTGTTGGCAAGGTGGCCAGTCAGGCTTTAAAAGCACTTAACAAACTTTGCGATGTCGAAATGGGGACGATTTGTCCATCTCATGGCTTGATCTGGCGGGATAATCCCAAACATATTTTGGATATGTACGTCAAAATGAGCAAGAAGGAAACGGTTCCTGGTGTTGTGATTGCCTACGGTTCAATGTATGGTTGTACCCAGAAATCAGCAGAAATTTTAGCCATTGCCTTAAAAAACGAAGGCGTCAAAGAGGTAAAGCTTTATGACGTGGCTAAAACCGATATTTCCTTTATCATATCCGATATCTGGAAGTACAAAGGTTTGTTTTTAGGGGCGCCATCCTACTACGGACAGATTTTTCCGAAAATGGCCAGTTTGCTTTATAAATTGGGTGAAATAAAAGTTGACAATCATAAGGTTGGATTTTTTGCAAACTACAGCTGGAGTGGTGGAGCTGATAAAAACTTTAATTATTTTATCAACGAGGCAAAGGTCGACACCATTGATGAGATCCTGATGATTAAGGGAACGCCGGACGAACAGGACGTCATTGATTTAAATGAATTAGCAAAAAAAATGGCCAAAGAAATGGTTTGATAAAAATTAACGTGGATTTTGGTTGAAAAAATCAGAGGGGGAAATGTAAATGAAAATCGTTGTGGGTATGTCTGGAGGGGTTGATTCATCGGTTGCAGCATTATTATTAAAAGAACGTGGTTACGAGGTCATCGGTGTCTTCATGAAAAACTGGGAAGAACAGGATGAATCGGGGGTATGTACAGCCACGGAAGACTATGATGATGTGCGGCGGGTATGCGACGCTATTGATATTCCCTACTACACCGTGAATTTTGCCAAAGAATACTACGACTCTGTTTTTTCATATTTTCTGGAAGAATATAAAAAAGGGCGGACGCCCAATCCGGACGTTCTCTGTAACCGGGAAATAAAATTCAAACGCTTTTTGGATTATGCGCTAAAGGTGGTTGGTGGCGACTATCTGGCCACCGGTCATTATGCGCAAATCGATTTTGTCAATGAACAGTACCGGTTAAAGCGGGCCTTTGATCATAACAAGGATCAAACCTATTTTCTGTGCCAACTGGGACAAAAAGAACTGGCCGATGTGATGTTTCCAATTGGACATCTTTGTAAAGATGAGGTTCGCCAGATCGCGGTCAAAAACAATTTGGTCACCGCCGAGAAAAAAGATTCGACGGGAATTTGTTTTATCGGTGAACGTAATTTTACCAAGTTTCTCAGTCAGTACCTGCCCGCCCAGCCCGGTAAAATCGTTGATCTGGCCGGTAATGTGAAGGGTACCCATCAGGGACTGATGTACTATACTCTGGGGCAGCGAAAAGGCCTGGGGATCGGCGGTGAAGGAAGCGGAGAGCCCTGGTTTGTGGTTAGTAAAGATTTAGATAAAAATGAATTGGTCGTCGTCCAGGGGGAAACTCACCCGGCCTTGTACTCAAAATCTCTGGAAGCCATTGAAATGAACTGGGTTGGCGGTTATCCGCCAGCCAAAACGTTTAAGTGTAGCGCTAAATTCCGGTATCGTCAATCCGATCAGGCGGTAACGGTGCGAGTAACTCAGGATCGGATTTATGTTGAATTTGATCAACCCCAAAAAGCGGTAACCCCAGGACAGATAGTGGTTTTATATCAGGCCAACATTTGTCTTGGAGGCGGAACCATTGATGCGGTAGAGATGATTTAATAAACCCAATTTAAGCGATAAAAGAGCAACCTTAATTTAGTTTGCTCTTTTATTTTTTTTGAGTAAAAAGCCCAGTTTTATGGTAAACTATACACAGTGACATCAATACAATAGGTATGGCCTGTAAAAAAAGCAAGTGATAATTCATGAATATAGAGAAAAGTAAGCAGGACGATAGGGAAGGATTGTAAATAATGAAAACACCGTGTAATAAATGTGGAAAAACAATCGGTTTTTTTGATAGAAATTATAAATTTGATAATGATAGATTAAGTATAAAATATGATGTCCTTTGCGGCGACTGTAATAGTATCTTAAAAAAGGGTGTTGAAAAATTAGAGGACATGCACCAATGGATGATGAATAACCTTAAGAAAAATAAGGATGTTCAAAAAAATGGGATGGTCTCAGTCGAGGTCGATCTGTTGATTCTACTGGCCGTTGAGGCGCTCTTTTCGGTAGCACCAGACTACTATGATTTGAACTCCCCTCTTAATCAGACCTTTATTCGGGCCAAAGAAAGCCGTGGTGTCGACCGGCAACGCGATATTGTGCGGATCGTCCATATTCTACTGCTTTACGGGTTCGAAGCTAATTTAATTGAACAGGGACTCGACACCACCCGAAATTTTATTGCCTATATGATCCAGAACGAACAGTTTTTAGAAGAAGTGGAAGTTAACTGTGGCGTTGAGGATGAACTCATTAAAGCCAATGTGTTTTTGAGCCGCCGGGGCCTGATCATCGATACCCTTGATAATCCCAAACTGATTTATATTTCCATTCCCAGCGATGTGCAGGTCGATTATCAGGTGCAATCATCAGAAATCATCAATGAAGTGATCTTGAAAAATGTTTTTTATCCCTGGGATAAGAAAAAAAAGGTAGTCCTGACCCTTGTTTCAGAAAGTGTGCTGTTTTCAGTGGCCAACGCCATTGATCGGTTTAATCAGAAGACCGGGAAACTTCAGGATAAGCTCAAAAAAGATAGTCTGGAATATTTTAATGACCGCGTGGTTGAAGATCTGGGAAAAATAAAACCCGGTGAATTTATCGAGGCAGTCCATTTGGATTGTTTACTTTTGTGTATTGTCAAAAACTTAAAAAGTCAAAAAATGTTTTCCATGGAGGCTTTGTTTGATCCCAAAGGCACCGCTATTGAACTGCTTTGGGCTTATTATCGACAGAATCTGAGGAACATGGGCATTGACAACAACGAAAAGATTGTCACCTACCTCCTTAAAAATTGTCTTTACACGGAAGGGTTTCATATCAAGCATGGTAATAAACCCAGTGACAAGGGTTGGGGATTTTTTACCACCAAGGGCTATATTATTTATTTTAGACGGAGTCATCAGGTGTTTTTTATCTATACCGAAACCTTCCCCAATCCGCTCTATCATCCCTGCAACCGGGTGACCTATGAGGACAAGCAGTATTTACAGTTGATTATGAATAATGGCCGAAGTCTGGGGGAAGAGCAGCGGGAACTGGATGAACTGATTTTTTATAGCGATGAACCGGAAACCATTGCCCAGATGGAACGTTTTTTTGAACGACACAACCTTTATTATCAGATGGAGACCTTTCTCAAAAAACAGAAAGAAGTTCAGCGAAAGCGGGATAAATATCTCCAGGTACAGCGGATTATTAATCATATTTTTAATGATTTTGGATTTTTGCCCTACTGTATCTATGATGAGTGGTATGTGATTCAAACCGAACTGAAAAAGGATGATATCCTGCTGAATAAACTCATCGATACCGATGCCGGGCTCAGAAAAAACTATACCCTGGGCCAGATCACCTATGCCCCCAAAATTATTGAAGCCTTCAACCGCGGGGCTGAAGCCGTTCAAAACTCGCTAAATATTGTCGAAGATTCGGTGGCTCGGGCGATTTTATGGGTCGCTTTTAAAGAGGCGGTCACCGAGACCCTATCTCAGGAATGGGTGCGGATTGCCGGCGAAATTCTGGATAAAGAAGATAATGCGCTTTCGGCGTTTTTCAAGTACGCGAATCTCAAGAAGATTGAGCCGGATAAGGTCTACTTTATGGGATTATTCATCTATCATTTGATGGACCGGGAAGTCCTTCAGTCAGATAATTTTCTGGAGAACTATGAGGGAGCGGTGCGGATTTTTCTGGAATGCCGTCGGGTCATTGAAGAACCAGATTTTAAAGGAACCGTTCTTCCGATGGAAAAATTGCTAGAAGAGGTGTTTCCAGAAAAAAAGAAGGATGAGAGCAACCTAAAGAAGGATGAGAGCAACCTATAGAGGAGAAAAACCATGCGTGTTCTTTTAGTTGAGGATGAAAAGCCCCTGGCAGCAGCATTGGGGAAGATTTTTGAAAAAAATAAAATATTAGTTGACGTTGTTAATGATGGGATCGAAGGCAAGTTACTCAGTGAGAATGATGTCTACGATGTCATTATCCTGGATATTATGCTGCCGGGAATGACCGGTTTGGAAATTCTGCGATCAATTCGGGAAGCGGGAAAGAATGTACCAATTCTTTTGTTAACCGCCAAGGATGACACCAAAGACAAGGTCAACGGACTAAATATGGGTGCCGATGATTATCTGGTTAAACCCTTTGTCACAGAAGAGTTGATTGCCCGGGTAAGAGCCCTGGGCCGTCGCCCCTGGGAGGTTTACCAGGATAATGTGATTCACTTTTCAAACATTTCTTTAAATATTAATTCCGGGGAATTGTATGTCGATGAGGTCTTAAATCGGCTTACTGCCAAGGAAGCCCAATTGCTGGAAATGTTTATTCGGAATCCCGGTATGATCATCTCAAAAGAACAGATCTTGGACCGGATCTGGGGGATCGAGAGCCTGGCGATGGAGAATAGTGTCGAAATCTATGTCCATTATTTAAGAAAAAAGCTGGACACCTCGCAAACCTATATAAAAACCATCCGCGGATTGGGTTATGTTTTAAAGGAGAAGGAGAATGTTAAGCCTTAACAAACTTCGGATCAACCTTACTCTTATGAATACGGGAGTCCTTATCGGACTCCTATTATTTATTTCCGTTTTTCTGTACGTGGTTTTGAGTATGGATGTGGAGACAAACGTGAATAATAATCTTAAGATATACTGTTCCCAGTTGGCCAATGAAATTGAATATCTGGAACGACAGGAAGCGGGAGACGAGGTGACCGAAGAAGAAAAACAGGGATATTTTGAGTATGCCCGTAGTCTTGTTCAGAATAATATCTCCTATATAATTTTTGATCAACAGTTTAAAGTGCTGGATCAATCTTACTTGCTTCCCCTTGAAGAAGCAAAGCTGCTAGAAATTTCGAAACACTATTTTGAAGAGAACAAAGAAAAGTATCTGATTAGCGATTATAAGCAAGGCGATAAGGATTATAAGATTTGCACCTATGCGGTGGTCAACAAAAATGGTGAATTAAAAATTGTTCAGGCCATGAAAAACATGGCGTCGGAACGATCACTGTTAGGAAATGCACAGGAAATGGTGGGATTTACGATCCTGATCGGAGCCTCATTATCTTTTCTGGGTGGCTATTTTTTGTCTGGTCGTTCTCTGATTCCGATTAAAAAAAGTGTCGAACGTCAACAGGAATTTCTGGCCGATGCTTCTCATGAGCTACGGACACCGATTGCCGTGATTCAGACAAATCTGGAAGTGGTCAAAGCCAGCACCGATGAAAGTGTGGAGAGTCAGCTGACCTGGATCAATAACGCTTATGATGAGATCCAGTGGATGCAGCACATTGTTGAAGATCTGATGTTCTTAGCCCGGGCCGATTCCGGGGATATGATGGTACAGCGAGAACCGGTCGATTTAACCTATATAATCAAGATGGTTTGTGAAAAAATGGCACCTTTAGCCGGGAAAAAGGGAATTTCTTTTAGTAACAAGCTGGAGGATGATCTGATCATTATCGGCGATGAAAAGCAGATTACCCAGTTACTGGTGATTCTTTTGGATAATGCGATTAAATACAGCGGTGAAAATACCAGTATTCGCCTTATTGGGAAGAAGACGCTTCAGGGGGTGTCAGTGGCGGTTATCGACCAGGGGATTGGGATTGCCAAAGATCAGATAGACAAGGTAACGCAGCGGTTTTATCGGGTTGACAAGGCCCGATCCCGAACCGAGGGTGGAACGGGACTGGGTTTGTCGATTGCCAATTGGATTGTCGATGAGCACCATGCCGGTATGACCATTGAAAGTGAAGAGAAAAAAGGGACAAAGATTACACTCAATTTTGATAAGGGGGTAGATACAAAGTGAGCAGTTTAAAATTTTGCGGCGACGAGATCATAACCGGTCCCGGCACCTTGGATACCATTAGAGAGATAGCGGGGCAACGGTTTTTTATCGTAACCGGAAGAACCGCTTTATTTAGAAATGGGACCATCAAACGGGCCGAAGCCCTTTTAAAAGAAGTTGCTAAGGATTATGATATCCTTAGCGGCATTGGAGCAAACCCCAGCGTTTGTGATGTAGAAGCGGGTCTGTTAAAGATGAAGGAGTTTAATCCGGATGTAGTGATTGCCATTGGTGGCGGTTCGGTTCTCGATGCTGCCAAGGTCATGACCCTGATGTGCGAGTACAATGGGTTAACCATCGAAGCGATCAAGGCTGGCCAGGCACCGGAAAAACGGGAGCGGATCAAACTGGTGGCGATTCCCTCAACCTCCGGAACGGCCTCTGAGGTTACCCGGGCAGCCGTGATTACCTTCCCGGAAGAAAATATTAAAATAGGGCTAAAAACGAAGGCTTTTATTCCCGATCTGGCTATTTTAGATGGGGAACTGACTTTATCAATGCCACCCGATGTGATGGTGGAATCGGGGATGGATGCCCTGACCCATGGTCTGGAAGCGATGATTAATAAAAGCGCCGATGACTTCACCAAAACCATGGCAAAAGGGGCCGTAGAAGGCTTACTTAAGTATCTGCGCCAGTCCTTTGAACGCGGGGATATAAAAAGTCGGCAGCATGTTCACAACTTTTCCTGTCTGGCCGGGTTCGCCTTTCAAAATGCCGGTCTGGGAATGGACCATGGCATTGCCCATGCTTTTGGGGGGCGCTTTGGTACCAGTCATGGACTGCTAAATGCCATTGCTCTGCCCTATGTATTGGAATATAATGGGCAGGATCCGCAGGTGGCCGAGGAACTGGAACAGCTATCCCGGTTAATCGGGAAAAACATTATCGATGAAATTAAAGAGCTCAACAAAACTTTCGAAATCCCCAGCTCCTTTCAGGCTGCTGGCATCCCGGAAGATGAATTTAAAGCCAATTATGATGAGTTGCTAAAAAATTCGCTGATGGGCTCCACCCAGAGAAATCCAATTAAAATGGATGCAGCCAAGATGGATAAGGTATTAACAAGCATTTATTATGGCGAAAAGAAATTTTAAGAATGAAACAAATTAGAGCGTTGCAAAACGGAGCCTGAAGTTCTTATAATTTTTGCAATTAACTATGAAATAAATATTTAGGAGAACACATGAGTTTATTAGACGGGTTAAACACTCGACAACGAGAAGCAGCAGAAACCATCGATGGGCCACTATTAATATTGGCAGGGGCCGGATCAGGGAAAACACGAACTATTATTCATCGCATTGCCCATATTATTGAAACAGGACAGGCATGGCCTTCACAGATTCTGGCCATCACTTTTACCAATAAAGCCGCCGGCGAAATGCGGGAGCGGATTGCCAAAATGAAAATTGAGGACAGTAAACGGATCTGGATGTCGACCTTTCACGCCATGTGTGCCCGAATTATGCGAACCCATGCACAATGGTTGGGTTATGACGACAACTTTGTCATTTATGATATGGACGATCAGAAGCGTTTATATAAAAGCTTAATCAAAGAATTGGGCCTCAATGACAAATATTTTACCAACCAGTTTTTAAGCGGCGAAGTCTCAACTGCCAAGAATAATTTTGTCAGTCCGGAAGCCTATCTAAAAGAAAATTCCGGCGATTTCAGAAAAGAGAAGGTCGGACTTTATTATAAACGCTACCAGGAAAGCTTAAAAGCAAACAATGCCATGGATTTTGATGATCTGATCTACAATACCCTGGTATTATTTAAGGGCTTTCCCGAAATTCTGGAACAATATCAGAATCGCTTTAAATACATTATGGTGGATGAATATCAGGATACCAATCATAGCCAATATGAACTGGTTAACATGCTGGCCGCCAAATACAAAAATATTTGTGTCTGCGGCGATGACGATCAGAGTATTTACGGCTGGCGGGGAGCGGATATCAACAATATCCTGGATTTTGAAAAAGACTACGCCAACGCCAAGGTCGTTAAACTGGAAGAGAACTACCGCTCAACCCAGACGATTCTGGACTGTGCCAACGGTGTTATTGCCAAAAATACCGGTCGTAAGGAAAAGGCGCTGTGGACCAACAATGACGGCGATGAAAAAATTATGATTGCTTCGTTTAACCAGGGTTATGATGAAGCCCGGTTTATTGTTGATGAGATTAATGACAACATCACCAAGGGCAATGGTATCTTCGGCGATTTTGCAATTCTGTACCGAACCAATGCCCAGTCCCGGTTGTTTGAAGAAGCGCTGATGCGGGCCGGCTTGCCTTTTCAATTAATCGGCGGAACCGGGTTTTATTCGCGGGTTGAAATTAAAGATGTCATTGCTTATTTAAATGTCCTGAGCAATCCTAAAGACAACATGGGCTTTATGCGAATTGTCAACGTGCCCAAACGGGGGATTGGTTCAGCCACCATTGAAAAAATTGCCGAATACGCCAATTTTAAAAGCTTTAGTTTAATGCAGGCCTTCCATCATGTTGAAGAAATTCCGGAGCTGAGTCCCAGCGTCAAAAACAAGGTTCGGGCGTTTAGCGAATTAATGAAGAAATTAGAAGCAATCCGGGAGACGGCCAGCTTAAGCGAGCTGATCACGGCGGTGATTGAAAAAACCGGCTATCTGGAAATGCTGGAAACCGGAAAGATGG
>Ga0265295_1004987_pt1 | contig 17396 bp, 16 predicted proteins | sample Munlansysbiofilm_FD_192503 | JGI IMG/M metagenome (GOLD analysis project Ga0265295, IMG submission 192503) | Leachate microbial communities from a municipal landfill in Southern Ontario, Canada - Methane capture system biofilm | ecosystem: Engineered > Solid waste > Landfill > Unclassified ...
AAATACACGGTCTCGTCGTCCTCGTTGAAAAATTCCGTGGCCGTGACCGTGCCGCCGGCATCGAGCCGGACCACGACGTCATAGGTCGCGCCCTTGTAGATGGTCTCCTCCACCGTGCCCACCAATGAGCGATCGCGGGCGAAGACGTCTTCCAGCTCCGGGTCCTCGGCCAGGTCTTTGAGGGTCTCGACCCGCAGATCCTCGGGGCGCAGCAGGATATGCACCTTCTCGCCGGGCCGGAAGGCATGGCTGGTGCGCATGAACACGTCGAGCCCCTGGGCCCGCACCCTGGCGCGACCCTCGCCAAGCTCCACCACCTCGGCGTCGATGATGTTGATCTCGCCCACGAAACGGGCCACGTAGAGGTTGCGGGGCTCCTCGTAGACGCTGACCGGAGTGCCGATCTGCTCGATGTGGCCGTTGTTCATGACCACGACGCGGTCGGACATGGAAAAGGCCTCTTCCTGGTCGTGGGTGACCAGGACGAAAGTGATGCCCAGCTTGCGCTGCAAGTGTTTGAGATCAAGCTGCATCTGCTTGCGCAACCGGTAATCGAGGGCCGAGAGCGGTTCGTCGAGGAGCAGGACGAGTGGCCGGTTGATGATGGCCCGGGCGATGGCCACGCGCTGCTGCTGCCCGCCGGAGAGTTTGCCGACCGTACGCGAATCGAAGCCCTCAAGCTGCACCAGGCGCAGGGTGTCGCGGACCTCGGAGGCGATTTCCCCCGCCGGACGGCCCTTCATGCGCAGCCCAAAGGCCACGTTGTCGAACACGTTCATGTGCGGAAACAGGGCGTAGCTTTGAAAGACGGTGTTGACGTTGCGGCGCTCGGGGGGCAGGCCGGTCACATCGCGGCCGTCAATGGAGATGGAGCCGGAAGTGGCGCTCTCGAACCCCGCCACGAGACGCAGGATCGTGGTCTTGCCGCAACCCGAAGGCCCCAGGATGGTCAGGAATTCGCCGCGCCGCACATCGAGGGACACTTCCTTCAAGGCGTGCTGGCCATCGTAAACCTTGGCCACGTTTCGCAATCGCACCACCGGCAGTGTCGGCTCCACCGTCTCCGTCATGGCCCCTCCAGGCGTATAGATCAGCCGGGGCGCAGACATGGCGACACTTCCCAGCAAGCCCTTTTTTCTGGAGAAGATAGAGAAGCGAGTCAAGGATAATTTTCCACCCCGCGCCTCAGCCCGGTGCACGATCGTGAGGAAAAGGACATGGGTGGCGCACAGCGAAAAATAATGGCACAGAGCCACACAAACATGACGGGCCGCTCTTTGGCCCCGGTTTTCATTCCGCAGGCACCGAACCTGGAATTCGCGAAAAGGAGCTCAAATGGTTACCCTTTTGCCCACTCCCGAGGAAATGTCCCGCTGGGACAGGCTGACCATCGATGAATTTGGACTGTCCGGACAAATTCTCATGGAAAATGCAAGCCGGGCAGCGCTGTACGCCTTGAAAAAGGAATTCGGCCCCGTGCGCGGCGCTTCGGTGATGGTTTTCGCCGGTCCGGGCAACAACGGCGGCGACGCCTTCGCCCTGGCCAGGCATCTGGTCAACCTGGGGGCGAAAGTCCTCATCCTGCACGCCAAGCATCTCGCGCAATACACCCACGACTCCGCCTACCACCTCAAGCTGGCGAGAGACATGGGCATCGCCTGCTCCTACCTGCCCGAGTACGAAACCGACCACATGCCCGGGATCGACATCGTCGTGGACGGACTGCTCGGCACCGGGTTCAAGGGCCCGCTGAGCCCCGGCATGCAGGCCTGGATCAAATCCATGAACAAACTCGGCGCGCGCGCCTTCGTTCTCTCTCTGGACATCCCCTCGGGACTGAACGGCGCCACGGGCGAACCCATGCCTCTGGCCGTGGAAGCCGACCTGACCGTGACCTTCGAGGAGGCCAAGCTCGGACTCTTCCTGCCCCCGGCCAAAAAACATGTGGGCAAGCTGGTCACGTCCAAGATCGGCATCCCCCGGCACATCAAGGACCAGTACCCCACCGCCCACGTCGCCCTGGGGCCGGACCTGGCCAACCTGCTGCCCGAGCCCAGCTCGACCATGCACAAGGGAGAAGGCGGGCACCTGCTCGTTCTTGGCGGCTCCCCCGGACTGACCGGCGCGCCCATGCTGGCGGCCCGGGCGGCCTTCCGCTCCGGCGTTGGCCTGGTCAGCATCGGCGGCCCCAAGAGTCTGAGCCTGGCCTACGCCACCTTTCCCGAAGTCATGACCCTTGGTCTTGGCGAATCGGAGCAATGGAACGCCGGGTGTTTCGACGCCCTGCTCCCGCACCTGCCCCGTTTTTCGGCCGTGGTTCTCGGACCCGGCCTGGGTCGCAGCGAGGGGGCCATGGCCTTTTTGGAACGCTATCTGGATCAGCCCCACCCCCGGACCCTCTACGACGCCGACGCCCTTTTCCTGCTGGCCGGGCGCCCCGACCTGCTGGGCCGCCTCGGGCCCGACACGGTGCTGACCCCGCATCCGGGCGAAATGGCCAATTTTTTCGGCGTCACGGCAGCGGCCATCAACCTGGCCAGGGCCAGGTATGCCCGCGAATTCTCCTTCGGCCACCGCGTCAATCTGGTCTTGAAGGGTGCGGCCACCATTGTCGCCGGGCACGAGGACCCCATCTCCATCTCCCCCTTCTGCGCCCCGAACCTGGCCATCGCCGGATCGGGCGACGTGCTGGCGGGAGTCATCGGCAGCCTCATGGCCCAGGGGCACCCGCCATTGACCGCTGCCCAAATAGGCGTGTACTGGCATGGATATACGGGAGCCCACCTCGCCGCGGACTTCCCGTACCGGGGCAACACCCCCCTGGACATCGCCGATCACCTGCCAACCGCCTTGAAGGAGTGGAAACAATGCGTACAGCTCAAGATATCATGACCACCGAGGTCATCACCATCGGACCCGAAGCGGACATCACCGAAGCCGCGAAAATCCTGCTCGACAAGGGCGTGAACGGCCTGCCCGTGGTCGACGACGCCGGACATCTGGTCGGCATCCTGTGCCAGAGCGACCTGGTCCGCATGCAGAAAAACCTGCCCATACCCTCGCTCTTCACCCTGCTCGACGGCTTCGTGCCGCTGTCCTCCTCCGCCCTCCTCGAAGCGGAGGTCAAGCGCATCGCCGCCTCCAAAGTGTCCGACGCCATGAGCACCAAAGTGGTGACCATCGCTCCCGACATGACCATCGACGAAATCGCGGCGCTCATGGTCGACAAGAAATTCCACACCCTGCCGGTCACGGACAAGGGCAAGCTGCTGGGCATCGTGGGCAAGAAAGACGTCATCAAAACCCTGATTCCCCGCCCATGATCCTCGTTTTGACATCTCTTGAAACCACGGCCGCCCTGGCCCGGGCTTTCGCGGCCTGCGTCGCGGACAGCCCGGTCCTGCCGCCCGTGCTCCTGCGCGGGCCGCTCGGGGCCGGAAAGACGACCTTCATCCGCGAACTGGTCCAGGCCCTGCCGGGGAGCGAAAACGCCGAAGTCAGCAGCCCGAGTTTCAACCTGCTGAACCTCTACCCCACCACGCCGCCGGTGGGCCATTTCGACCTGTACCGCACCGAAGGGCGCGAATTCGATCCCGACCTGGAAGAAACCCTCTTCGCCCCGGACCATTTCTGTCTCCTGGAGTGGGCCGAATACCTTCCCGGCGACTACATGCCCGACTCTCGCATCGACATGCTCTGGACCGTGAACGGGGACAACAGAATTGTGAGGCTCTCCGCCCACGGCCCCGAGGCCCAGACGATCCTCGACTGCGTGGAAAAGGCCGCAAGCATTCAGCCGGACTGATCACCGTGTCCCAAAAACGTCCCCTCGCCGAATCCCTGCGTCCTGAATCCCTGGACGACTTCATCGGCCAAAGCCATTTCCGTCAACGTCTGCGCACCCTCATGCAGTCCAGGGACCTGCCGAGCCTCCTGCTCTTCGGCCCCCCCGGCTGCGGCAAGTCCACCGTGGCCCTGCTCCTGGCCCGGCACGCAGGCCGCCCCTTTGTCCGCGTCAGCGCCCCGGAGGTGGGCATCACGGCCCTGCGCAAGCAGATTCAGGACAAGGAAATCCTGATCCTGGACGAACTGCACCGCTATTCCAAGGCCCAGCAGGATTTTTTCCTGCCGCTTCTGGAAACCGGCGAACTGACCCTCATCGCCACCACCACCGAAAATCCATCCTTCAGCGTCACGCGCCAGCTCCTTTCCAGGCTGCACGTGCTGCGCCTGCGTTCCCTGGGCATGGCCGAACTGGTGGATGTGGGCAAGCGGGGCATGGAGAAGCTGGGCTCGCCCATTCCTGAAAAAAGTCTGGAACTGCTGGCCACGCTTTCGGGCGGGGACGCGCGGACCATGCTCAATCTCGTGGAATTCGCGGCGGGACTGGAAACGAAGGACCTGGAACCCGACCAGCTCAAGACCCGCCTGCCGGAGATCGTGCTGCGAGGAGACCGCGAAGGCGACTCCCATTACGAACTTGCCTCGGCGCTGATCAAGTCCATCCGTGGCTCGGACCCGGACGCGGCCCTGTATTACCTGGCATGTCTGGTGCAAACGGGGGAAGACCCGCGTTTCATCTGCCGCAGGCTGATCCTCTCGGCGGCCGAGGACGTGGGACTGGGCGATCCCATGGCCCTGCCCCTGGCCGTGTCCTGCGAGCAGGCCGTGGAGCGCATCGGCATGCCAGAGGGCTGGATCCCCATGGCCGAAACCACCGTGTACCTGTCCCTGGCGCCCAAAAGCAATTCGGCCTACGCGGGCTACCTAGCGGCCATCAAAGAAATCCGCACCAACGGCCCCAAGCCCGTGCCCCTGCACCTGCGCAACGCCTCGACCAGCCTGCAGAAGGAATGGGGCTACGGCCAGGGCTACAAATACCCCCACGCCTACCCCGAAGCCTGGGTCGAGCAGGACTACCTGCCCCCGGAACTCAAGGGACGGGTCTTCTACCAGGCCAAGACCCAGGGCCACGAAGAACGCCTGGCCCTGTGGACCCGCAAGCTCAAGGCCTCGCGCCAAAGACCCAAAGGAAAGGAATCCAAGGATTGGACGGGTTGAAAATCAAGGCCTGGACGTGTCGTGGCGGACTCGCATGCGGGAATGGCACTGTTACGGGATGAACAATGGGGTCATTCCCATGAAAACGAGAATCCATCTTTGTTCAGCATAAAGACATGGATTCCCGCCTGCGCGGGAATGACATCCTGGCAGGACGGTCGGACGATCACAATAAACTGCGCCATCCCCTCTTCCCTGCTCAAGACTCGGCCCTAGCGGGGTGGGCTGATGCGGACGAGGGTCGCCGACTGTCTGACCGAGCCAGGCATCGTTTGCCCAATCGTTGCCGGGCGTCTTGCCTCGGCGTGACGCATCGGCACGCAACGATTCGGCATTACGAGGCCCGCGAGGGAGTTTCGGCGACCCTCGTCCGCATCAGCCCGCTCCGCGACCACGCCGCAACTGCGCCGCGACCGCACCACGACCGCACCAACTTTTTTCGTCAAACCGAGTCAAAGACAACCACCCCGCCCTTCGGGCACCCCTCCTTGGCAGGAGGGGAGTTGGAGCGTGACCAGGACGGCGGCTGGCGTTTTATGCGTCAGCGGCATGTCATGGATGCTCGAATCCAACCGGAAAAAGGACTATGCGCGGCAAGCACAATCTGACTCTCCCCCTGCCAAGGGGGAGTACCCGAAGGGGGAGGGGGTATTTCCCCTTGAACTGACCTGTCTTCGCAAACGTGCGCTATCTTCGCCGAGTAAGAGTCAACCACCCCGCCCTTCGGGCACCCCTCCTTGGCAGGAGGGGAGTTGGAGCGTGACCAGGACGGCGGCTGGCGTTTTATGCGTCAGCGGCATGTCATGAATGCTTGAATCCAACCCGAAGAAGAACTATGCGCGGCAAGCGCAATCTGAATCTCCCCCTGCCAAGGGGGAGTACCCGAAGGGGGAGGGGGTTTTTCCCCTTGAAACTGACCTGTCTTCGCAATAGCGGGCACACCAATCATCCCGGCCCCGCCTGCCCGAACAGCATCTTCTGCACATCCGAGATCCGTGACCATCCCTTGCCCTTGGCCCCGGCCTTGGGGTGGACCATGGGCGCGTATCCCAGATTCGCGGCCTGACGCAGGCGCACATCGTGTCCCGTGACCGGGCGGATCTGGCCGTTCAGGTCCACCTCGCCCCAGAACACCGCGCCCTCGGGCAAGGGACGGTCGTAAAAAGACGACAATATGGCCGCGACGATCCCCAGGTCCAGCCCGGGGTCTTTCATGCGCAGGCCTCCGCCGACCTTGGCGTAGACATCGACCTGACCCAGGCTGATCTGCAGGCGTTTCTCCATGACCGCGATCAGCAGATGCAGCCGGTTGGCGTCAAAGCCCAGGGCCGTGCGCCGGGGAAAAGCCAGGAATGTCTTGCTGACCAGGGCCTGCACCTCGACCACAAAGGGGCGCTGGGACTCCATGGACATGACCAGGGCCGTGCCCGAAAGGGCCGTGTCGCGGGCCTGCAGGAAGAAGGTCGAGGGGTCCTCGATGACGCTCATGCCCTTTTCGCGCATCTCGAACAGCAGGATCTCGTTGGACGGGCCAAAGCGGTTCTTGACCACGCGCAGAATGCGGAAAAGGTGCTCCTTGTCCCCTTCAAGGTACAGCACCGTGTCGACCATGTGCTCCAGCAGTTTGGGCCCGGCGATCTGCCCGTCCTTGGTCACATGCCCGACCAGGATGACCGTGACCCCGAGCTGCTTGGCCCGCTCGGTCAGGGCCGTGGCCACGGCGCGGACCTGGCTGACGGAACCGGGCAGGCCCTCGACGCTGGAAGAAATCATGGTCTGCACCGAATCCACGACAATGAGCGCGGGACCGTCCTCCATGCAGGCCAGGATGTCGTCCATCTGGTTGGTGGCAAGAACGGTCAGCCTGCCGCCGAGCATGCCCAGGCGCTCGGCCCTGCCGCGAATCTGGGACAGGGACTCCTCGCCGGAAACATAGACGACGCCCTTGCCGGAACTCTCCATGGACGCGGTCACCTGCAGGAGCAGCGTGGACTTGCCTATGCCCGGCTCCCCGCCGAGCAGGATGACTCCTCCGGGCACGAACCCGCTGCCGAGTATTCCGTCCAGCCCGGAGAGCTGCGAGCTGACCCGGTCCTCCAGGAGCGCCGGCAGTTCGCGCAGGTCAACGGGACGGTTCAGGGGAAAGTCCCTGACCGGGCCGGACTTATGAACTGCCGGCTCCAGGGTGTTCCAGGCCAGGCATTTGGGACACTGCCCCTGCCAGCGAGGGCTGAGAGCCTTGCAGGCGGTGCACACGTAAGCGCTTTTTGTTTTCATGCGGGAACAAAAAAGGCAGACTTGCGCCTGCCATTCGTGGGTCAAAAGTTTCGCTATTGTTGCGGGACGCTGGACTGGATGACTTCCAGTCCGAACTCTTCCACGGAGTCCGGAGTCTTGAAGAACACCGCCATGAACGGCACGGAAGCTCCGGGCTGGATGTTGGTGTTGTTGGTCAGGATGCCGACCTTGGCGGTCAGGGCCGCCTCGATGTCGGCGCGGGTGGAAACCTGCAACTGGTACAGGGAAACGACGTTGCCGCACATGAATTCCTGCGTGGCGACTTCCGATCCCTGGCTGTCGAACAGCGAGGCCTTGATGCGGATCAGCTCCCGCGCCTCGGGAAAGCGGTTCACGGCCTTGCCTTCGATGATGAAGAGCTGTCCTTCCTTCTCGTTGGGCACAAAGTACTGGCGCACATTTTCCAGCGCAATCTGGGCCGCTCCTTCCCGGGGCGCGGCTTCGGGCGTTGCCGCTGTCGTGCCGGGCGCCGCCGGGCCAAGCCCGAGCAGTCCGGGCTTCAGAAAATATATCCCGCCCAGGGCGCAGGCCAGAAGCAGAAGGACAAGCCCGGCAATGAGCCCGGTACTCCCGGACTTTGCAGACTTTTTAGGCGCGGTCCCCGCGGAGTCGAGGGAATCCTCTGCCGACGGGCCGGTCAGGGGCTGCTGAAAAGCGCCTTCCAGATCAGCCAGCATTTCCGCGTCAACGGAGGACTTGGGCGCGACCGTGGATTTCGTGTCATCCAGGGCGGTCGACAGATCGTCATCGAAATCATGCGCAGCGGGCGGCGTCGGAGTCTTGAGCGTCTTCTCGTCCAGCATGGCCGCCAGATCGTCTTCAAAGGAATCGGCAGCGGCGGGCTTTCTGGTCTGGGGAGCGGACTTGGACTCCCGAAACATGGCCTCCAGATCGTCCTCGAAGCTGTCTTTCGCAGCCCCGGGGGCATCCTTCCCGCCCGCAAACCCTTGCGCGGGCGCATCGTCGAAGACGGTATCCTTCGCGCTTCCAGGCGCCGAATCCGGAGCGGGCGGCGTCACGTTCTCTTCGGACACGGGGCGGAACACGCTGAACACGTTCTTGCAACGCGAACAGCGGACCTTGCTGCCATCGTGTCCGATCTTGCTTTCATCCAGATTGTATTTGGTGGTGCACTCAGGGCATTGAACGAGCATGGCCTTTCCTTGAAAAAGTTCAGTCTGGAGGCTTAAAGTCTATGCTTCCGAGAATTTGAGATCATAGATACCGTCAAGTTCTCTGTATTGCTCGGCGTAGTCAAGTCCATAGCCGACGATGTATCCCCTATCCAGCGGAAAACCTACGAAATCCACGTTCACGTCCACTTCGCGCCGCTCGGTCTTGTCGATCATGGCCGCGATTTTGATGGACCTGGGGCCGCGCGCTTCAAGAACCTTGAGCAAAAAGCTCATGGAATGCCCGGTGTCGACGATATCCTCGACCACCAGAACGTGCTTGTCCCGGATGTCGATCTCCATATCCTTGGAAAAAACCATCTTGGATTTCCGGGAAGTCTGATCCGCATAACTGGAAAGACGGACAAAATCCATGGTCGGATGTATGGTCAAATTGCGCATCAGATCGGTGAAAAATGCGTATGCGCCCTTGAGTACGCACACGCAGACCAGCGGCTCTTCGCCATAATGGTCGGAAATTTCACGGCCCAGCTCCCGGGCACGGGCTTCAATCTGCGAACGGTCGAACAGCTGTATGAATTTCATGGATTCTCCCGGCGATCCCTTCATGTCAAAACTTAAAGATCAATCATCATTGCCACTTCGTCACATTCGGGAAACTGGGGGCACTTGAGACAGTCGGCCCAGACTTTTTGCGGCAGAATGTCCTTGCTCACTTCCGAAAACCCCAGCTTCTGAAAAAAGGAGACCTGATAGGTCAAGGTAAAGACCTTGTAAACACCGAAGGTCAGGGCGTCGCTGACGCAGAATTCGACCAATCTGCGCCCCAACCCATGACCCTGGGCCTGCTCGGCGACAACCAGGGAACGGACCTCGGCCAGGGCCTCCCAGGTGATGGTCAGGGCGCAACAGCCCGCCACCTCGCCTTTGTCCGTGTCCTCCGCCACGACGAAATCCCGCAGGTGGGAATACAGTTCGCCGAAGGAACGCGGCAGAAGGAGCCGCTTGGTGGCGCAATCCATGAGCAGCCGGTGAATGGCCTTGACGTCGGTGATGGTCGCCTTTCTGAGGATATATTTTTCCATGCGTGTTCCCGTGTTACGCTGATGATTTCAGGCCGGACGGACCTCGGCGCACAACTTCGTGGCCACCCGCACCGCCGCCACGGCGTCGTCGGCATAGCCGTGCGCGCCGATGAGATCGGCATAGGACTGGCTGACCACCGCTCCGCCGACCATGACCCGGCAGGACAGCCCCTGCTCGCGGACCAGGCGCACGGTGTCCTCCATGCGGACCATGGTCGTGGTCATGAGGGCGGACAGGCCGATGACCGAGGCCCTGTGCTCCACGGCGGCGGCCACGATGTCGGCGGCGGGCACGTCCTTGCCCAGATCGACGACATTGTAGCCGAAATTTCTGAGCATGAGACAGACGATGTTCTTGCCGATGTCGTGAATGTCGCCTTCCACCGTGGCCATGACGATGGTGGCCTTGACCTCCCGGCCCTCGCGCACGAGCAGATGCTTGATGGATTCGAAGCCGGTCTGCATGGTTTCGGCGCAAAGCAGGAGCTGCGGCAGAAAATATTCCTTCCTTTCGTACTTTTCACCCACCTTGGCAATGGCCGGAATCATCTCCTCGTCCACCAGGGCGAAGGGGTCGTCGCCGGCGGCGATGCGCTCCCGCAAAAGGCCGACGATGCGGTCCTTCTGCCCCTTGATGACCGCCAGGGCCACGGGGCTGCCCTCCTCATCGGCGGGGCCGGTCGCGGCGGCGGCCACGGAAGCGCCCGGACTCCACCCCGCGTAGGCGGCGATGAAATTCGCCGCCTGGCTGTCCCGGCCAAGGAGCACTTCCGCCGCGGCCAGGCTCTCGCGGATGCGCACGGCGTTGGGATTGGCGATGAGCGAGGTCATGCCCGCGCCCATGGCCATGGCCAGGAAAGTCGAATTGATTAGATCACGGGCCGGCAGGCCGAAGGAGATGTTGGACAGGCCCATGGTCGAGCCCAGCCCCCAGCGCTCCCGGCAATGCCGGATGACTTCCAGACAGGCCTTGGCCGCTTCGGGCTTGGAGGACACGGTCAGGGCCAGGGCGTCCACCAGGATGAGGCGGCGCGGTATGCGCAGACTCTCGGCCTTGAGCAAAAGGTCCTCGATGATGGCCAAGCGCTCCACGGCGGTGACGGGCAGCTTGCGTCCCTTGAGCGGCAGGAGGATGAACGGCGCGCCGTAGTCGCGGCACAAGGGACCCAGAATGTCCATCCGCTCTTCCTCGCCGCTGATGGAATTGACCAGGGGCGAACCGGGGTAGGCCTCAAGACCGGCCCGGATGGCCGGGATGTCGCTGGAATCCAGGCACAGAGGGACTCCGTGGGCGCTGGTCAGGGCCTGTACGGCCAGGGGCAGCATGCGCGCCTCGTCGACCATGGGCGCGCCCACGTTGACGTCCAGGAGATGCGCCCCGCGCCCGATCTGCTCCTCGGCGTAGACCATGACCTGACGGGTCTCCAGACGCTGCAGCTCGGCCGTGAGCTCGGCCTTGCCGGTGGGATTGATGCGTTCGCCGATGACGCGGCAGGGACGGTCGAAACCGAATTCCACGGCCTGGGAGCGGGAAGTGACGATCAGACAGGGCCGGCCGCCGGCCTGTGGGCGCGGCGCGGCCTTGCCCGCGCACAAAACGCTCAGGGCCTTGATGTGCTCCGGAGTGGTGCCGCAGCAACCGCCCAGACAGGCCACGCCTTCGGCCGCCAGGGTCGAGACGGTGGCCGCGAAGGGGTCCGGGGGCAGCCGGAAGACCGTGGCCCCGTCGACCAGCTCGGGCAGGCCCGCATTGGGTTCGATGAGCACCGGGGTGTCGCTGACGGAAAGCATGGCTCGGGCGACCTCGATGAGCTGTTCCGGGCCGGCGCTACAGTTGGAGGCTATGAGATCGACGCCCATGTTCTCCATGGTCTGGGCGAAAATGCGCGGGGTGGTGCCGGTCAGGCTGACTCCGCCTTCGAAGGTCATGCTGATGCCCACGGGCAGGGCGCAGACCTCGCGCGCGGCCACGACCACGGCGCGGGCCTCGGCCAGATCGAAATGCGTCTCGCCCAGGATCAGGTCCACCCCGCCCGCGACCAGGCCGCGAATCTGCTCCTTGAAAACGTCGACCAGTCCGCGAAAGGAAATGTCGCCCAGGGGCCGTATCATCTTGCCGGTGGGGCCGACGCTGCCGGCCACGAAGACATGGTCGCTCACGGCTTGACGCGCGGCGCGGGCCATGGTCTCATTGACGGCGAATACGTCCAGGCCCTGCGGAAGCTTGTGGCGGGTTGCGCCGAAGGTGTTGGTGGTGACCACATTCGCCCCGGACCGGGCATATTCGGCATGGATCGAAGCCACGACATCGGGCCGGGCCATCCCGAATTCCTCGGGAGACTGACCGGGCTGAAGGCCTCGTCTCTGGAGCAGACTGCCCATGCCCCCGTCAAAAACAAGAACGGACCCGCTCCCCAGCGCCTGGCGAAAATCGCGCATCACAACACCTCCCGTAGTTCAAAAATTCACACTCCGGTGAACGAAGGGCCCTACTGAAAATCATTGAAAAGGACAAACAAAAACTCTATGATGGAAAACTTCGAAATGACGGACAGATTCTCCAGAACTCCTTCGCGCGGAATGGCCCTCGGGCGCGTTTCTACACTTTTGCAGCACGTGATGCCCAGAAATCACTTCCAGTTACGCACATCATGAATTCCAAAACACCCGATTACGACGCTCCGGATGAAGAGCTTGAAGCATCTTTGCCTGACGATACCGAAGATTTCGATGTCGAGGCCGTCGACGAAACCGACATTGCCGATCCCGAGGAGACAGCGCCGCTGGTCCTGGCTCCCGTGGCCCGAAGGGAAGTCGCGACCCTGGACCCCTTGCATATCTACCTCCAGGAGATCAAGAAGTTCAGACCGCTGGAGATCGACGAGGAATTCGACCTGGCCAGGCGCTACCGGGACGAGAAAGAGGAGCAGGCCGCGTTCATCCTGATCACGTCCAACCTGCGCCTGGTGGTCAAGATCGCCATGGATTTCCAGCGCCGCTGGATGAAGAACGTGCTGGACCTGATCCAGGAAGGCAACGTGGGCCTGATGAAGGCGGTCCAGAAGTTCGATCCGGACAAGGGCATCAAGTTCTCCTACTACGCGTCCTTCTGGATCAAGGCCTACATCCTGAAGTTCATCATGGACAACTGGCGCATGGTCAAGATCGGGACGACCCAGGCCCAGCGCAAGCTGTTCTACAACCTGGGCAAGGAGCGCCAGCGTCTCCAGGCCCAGGGCTTCGACCCGAGCACCTCGACCCTGGCCGACAACCTCCAGGTCTCCGAAGCCGACATCGTGGAAATGGGACAACGCCTGGGCCAGCATGACGTGTCCCTGGACATGAAGATCGGCGACGATTCGAGCTTCACGCCCATGGACTTCATTCCCGCCCTGGAAGCCGGGATCGAGGAGCAGATGGCCGCCGACGAGATCAGCGTGCTGATCCATGACAATATTGAAGCCATCCGGGACGGTCTGAACGAAAAGGAACTCGACATCCTGGAACAGCGCCTTCTGGCCGACTCGCCCATCACCCTGCGCGAGATCGGCGACAAGTACGGGATCACGCGGGAGCGCGTGCGCCAGATCGAGGCCCGCCTGCTGCAAAAGATCAAGGCCCAGATGACGAGCACCATCCAAGACTTCTCCGCAGAATGGATTGAACATGAAGAATGATATCTTACGGCGCATCAAACAGGAAAGCGCATCCGTCACCCCCGACGCCCTGCCCAGCTTTTACACGGCCATGAGCGCGGAACTGGCCTCCGCCCGGGACACGTTTTTTTCCCACCCCATGGTCCTGCGCTGCCGCGAGGACGTGCTGCCCTTTCTGAACGACGAGTTCGGACATGGCATCGAGCATTCGAAAAAAGTGGCCATCGAGTGCAGCGCGCTGATCCTGGGAGAAGCCGAGGCGATCGGCCTTGAACAGGCCAGACGGCTCGGCCTTCTGGCCATGCTCGCGGGCCTGTTGCACGACACCTGCCGCCTCGAAGGAGACCACGCCACGCGCGGAGCCGACCTTGCCTTGCTGATCCTGCGGGACTACCCCCTCTCTGACGAGGAAAAACTCATGATCGCCAACGCGGTGCGTTGTCACGAAGCCTTTTCCGCCCCGGCCAGGTTCGACCACCCGGGAACGCAGCTGCTGGCCGACGCGCTCTACGACGCGGACAAATTCCGTTGGGGGCCCGACAACTTCATCACCACCCTGTGGGAAATCTGCAACTATCAGGAGTGGACCCTGCAACAGATTCTGGATAAATTTCCCGCCGGGCTGGAGGTTGTCGCCTCCGTGCAGAATACGTTCCGCACCTCCGCGGGCAAAATTTACGGACCGGAATTCATAGACCTCGGGCTTGTCATGGGAAAGAAGATTTACCAAATAATCCAGACATTTTGCAGAAAAAATGACTGCTCCGGACACATCACTGCATGACCAGAACGCTTGTCTCCTTGCTTCTTCTTTCCACCGCCCTAGCGGCGTCCCTCGGCTGCGCCCGGCACGCGGCCCAGCCTCCTGTTCCCGCGCCTCCCGCTTCAGCTCCGGCCTCCGTGGAGGCAGAGGCCATCTATTCCTACCTCGCCTACCGGGAACTGCTCCAGGAAAACAAAAAAGACCTGGCCGCGCAGGCGCTGGAACAGGCGATTCAGTTGAAGCCCACGCCCGAACTCTTCCTTGAACTCGGCAACCTGCACTGGCGCGCCTCCAGATTCTCCGACGCCCTGCTGATCCTGAACCAGGGCCTCTCCCTGTACCCGGACTCGGAAGCCCTGCTCAGCGCCCTGGCCAAGACCTATGCCTCGCGCGGACGTTTCGACGACGCGGTGCTCGTGCTGGACGACTACCGCGAAAAGCACCCCGAGCGGATTGAACTGATCCACGAAGCGGCCCTGTACCGCATCGAGCAGAAACAGTTCGGCGAAGCCGTGGACAGACTGAACGCCATTCCGGAAAAAGACGCCAACCCCACGACTAAATTTCTCCTTGGCAAGGGATACTTCGGTCTCGAACTCTACGACAAGGCCATCGCCGCCTACCAGCAGGCCGTGGCCGCCGATCCTGAATTCTACAACGCCTGGGTCGAACTCGGACTGACCTATGAGGTCAGGAAAAACTATATCGACGCGGAGCGGGTCTTTTCCAAGCTTTTCGAAATGGGCGTAAGCGATCAGCAAATCCTCTTTCGTCTGATTGAACTCAACCTCAAGCTCAACAATCCCGACCAGGCCCTGTCCTACGTGCAACAGGGCGCCGAGGATCAGGCGCTGGTCCTGGAAGCGGCCAATCTGCTGCTCAACCAGGATTTCTACGACCACGCCGCGGAGTTGCTCGACCCGCTGTCCAGGGAAACCCCCATCCCCCAGGACGCGCTCTTCTTCCTGGCCATACTGGAATACGAAGGGCGCGATAATCCGGACAAGGCCATGGCCTATCTGGAGTCCATACCCGCCAGCCATCAGCACTACGAGCGCAGCCTGATATTCCGCATCCATCTCCTGTATCAGAACGACAAGAAAGCCCAAGCCCGAGAACTTTGCCTGACTGCCATGACCCTTTTCCCCAAGCAGCCGGAATTTCACATCATCATGGCGGAAATGCACGAATTTGAAAAACAGTACCAGCATGCGCTGGACGTGCTGCTCAAGGCCGCCGGCCTTTGGCCGGAAAACGCGACCATCACCTACCGCCTGGGCCTGATCTACGACCGCATGAATCATCGGGACCAGGCCATGCTCATGATGGAAAAGGTCATCTCCAAGAACCCCGAACACGCCGAGGCGCTCAACTATCTCGGCTACAGCCTGGCGGAGCAGGGACGCGACCTGGCGCGGGCCGAACTGCTGATCGAGGGGGCCCTGGCCATCAAGCCGGACAACGGGTACTTCGTCGATTCCCTGGCCTGGGTCTATTTCAAGCAAGGCAAGAACAAGCGCGCCTGGCGGGAAATACAGCGCGCGGTGCAACTCGTGGATTCGGACCCCGTCATCTGGGAGCATTACGGTGACATTGCCCGGGCCCTGGACTACTTCTGGGAAGCCCGCAGGGGGTACGAAACATCCCTGAAACTCGAAGGGGAAAACGCCCAGAGCGTACGCTCAAAGCTTGGCGCTCTTGGAGGGGTGCGATGAAAGGCGTCATTCTGGCCGTCCTGCTCGCCCTTCTCGGAGGCTGCGCCCCGCAGATACCCGTCCGGGACCCTGGCGCCGCGGCCCGCATCTGGTCCACCCTCAATCCCGTCGCCCCTCCGGATCGCCTCACGGCCCGTTTCTCCCTCCAGGTGGAAACGCCGAAGCGCACCGGCCGTCTGGTGGGACAGCTCTGGGGATACCCGGACTCCCTGGTCCGCATGGACCTGGCCTCGGGAACCGGAATGGCGGTCGCCATGATCCGCGAGACCGCTGACCTCTGGACCGCCTTCCTGCCCTCCGAGAACCAGGCCTATCAGCACGCCGACGCGCAAGTCGGCCTGGCCCTTTTCCAGATTCCCGTCCCCTTCGACGCCAGACAGACCGGCAGCCTGCTCGCCGGCAATCTCGGACCGATCCTGCCGCATGGGTACTCGTCCATGCATGGCACCCGGGAAGGCGGGATCCGTTTCAATTTTTCATCAGGCGACGTGGCCTACATGGAAACCCCGGAAAACATGGAAAGGCTCGTCATCGGCGGCAGGGCGGGCTGGACGCTGACCTGCGAACAACCTTACGCATTGCCCGCTTTCCCGGACCATGTGCTGTACGACAAGCACACCTTTTCATCTCCCAGGGATGGAAAGGCCGTACTCAGGGTCAAATCCGTGGAGGCGGGCGGAGAATGGCTGGCGGACGACCTGAACCTGAACATGCCTCGGGACGTGCAGTGGATGCGCATCACATCCAACGCTCTGAACAACTAAAACTTCTTGGAGGGAGTGAATGCTCAAGAACATCGTAAAACCCGTCGTGAACGGATTCAAGCTCCTTGCCAGCGAGGGCAAGTGGGTATTCATCAAGGGATTTCGGAGCTGGGAAATCCGGCAGATGGAAAAGCGGCTGGCCGAGGAATACCAGAACCTGGGCAAAAGCTATGCCGAAAGCCGGACCAGGGACGAAGCCTTCGATCCCAAGTCCAGCGACAACGACCTGACCCTGAAGCAGATCAGCTTTCTGAGGGAAGAGATCGCCCATCTGGAGCAGGAACTGGCCTCGACCCGGGCCGAATACGTCAAAAACCGCACGGAAGAAAGCGATGTCTAGCATGCGCACCATCGTTTTCGGCTCCGACCATGCCGGGTTCGGCCTCAAGAACGTTCTGAAAGAGCACCTTGCCGGTCGCTTCGAGATCATCGACGTCGGCGCCCACTCTCTGGAAAGCTGCGACTATCCGAACATCGCGGGCAAGCTGGCCGCCGAGGTGCTCAGCCGAAAGGCCACAGGCATCCTCATCTGCGGCTCCGGCATCGGGGTGTCCATCACCGCCAACCGTTTCGAGGGCATCCGCGCCGCCCTGTGCGCCAACGAATACATGGCCCGCATGAGCCGCATGCACAACGACGCCAACGTGCTGTGCATGGGCGAACGTATCATCGGCGTCGATCTGGCCAAAGCCATCGCCGACGCTTTCCTCGGCACCGAGTTCGAAGGCGGTCGTCATCAGCGCCGGGTTAGCCTCATCGACCGGCAGACCCCTTCACATCAACCTTCATAACGCCTTTTTCGCACATCACGAGAACCATCATGACCACCAACGCTTCCCCAATAGATACCAAGGCCGTCAACGTCATCAAGGGCCTGATCATGGACACGGTCCGCGCCTCCAACTCCGGCCATCCGGGCGG
>Ga0265295_1004989_pt1 | contig 17394 bp, 15 predicted proteins | sample Munlansysbiofilm_FD_192503 | JGI IMG/M metagenome (GOLD analysis project Ga0265295, IMG submission 192503) | Leachate microbial communities from a municipal landfill in Southern Ontario, Canada - Methane capture system biofilm | ecosystem: Engineered > Solid waste > Landfill > Unclassified ...
CTTATAGCGTATAAAATTAATAAAAACGGGTAATTTGAATGAACGTAGCAATTATTGGATTAGGACTTATGGGCGGCTCTTTAGCGCTGAGCCTTAAAAAATTGGATTTTATTACAAAAGTGGTCGGGTCGGATCACAACGAGCAGCACCAAAAAGATGCCCTTGCACTCGGTTTAGTCGAAGAGATCGTCCCCTTTGCAGAGGTCAAAAAAGCGGACGTGATTTTTTTGGCTATTCCGGTAGATGGGATCATTAAAGTTTTAGGAGAGCTTGAAGATGTTGCACCGCAAACCACGATTATCGATCTAGGAAGTACCAAAGAGCTTATCCTAGAGCGCGTATCGCAAAAAATCCGCAAAAATTTCGTAGCGGCTCACCCCATGACGGGAACAGAAAACTTCGGACCTTATGCCGCGATAGAGGGGCTTTACGAAGATAAAATAGTCGTTTTGTGCGACTTGGAAGAGAGCGGGGAACACCAGCAAGAGGTTGCACGTAAAATATTTAAACATCTTGGGATGCGCAAACATTTTATGCGCGCAAAAGAACACGACCGCCATGCGGCATTTATCTCCCACATGCCACATGCCATATCCTATTCATTGGCAAATACGGTGATGAACCAAGAGCAAAAAGAGAATATCCTCACTCTTGCGGCGGGGGGATTTCGCTCTATGAGCCGTTTAGCAAAAAGTTCTCCGAATATGTGGGAGGATATCTTTCGCCAAAATAAAGCCAACCTGCTTGAGGCGATCGAACTTTTCGAACATGAGCTGACATCCCTCAAAGAAGCGATCAAAAACGACGCATGGCAAGAGGTACACGATACGATGGCGGAGGGGAAAAAGCTCCACGACATTTTAGATTAGCCTCTAAGAGAGGTTGTACCGCTTTAGGATCTCTTTGAGGAGTTTTTTCTCGATCTCTAGATTTTGTTTCTCGTAGATGTTTTTTTCCAGTTTTGCAATCATCTCCCCCACTTCGGAATCCTCTTTATAGGGCAAAAGCTTCATCAATAACGTTTTAGGCTCTTTTATGGAGCCCTTGGACTCATTTTTTAAAAAATGCAACCTGTCTCTTTTTGCAAAAAGATACCCGATGCAGCCTCCCGCAATAAACACACCCAAAAGTGCGATCCAAGAAAACGCACCCTTTGCCCCCTCCTCTGTTTCCTCAAAAGAGGTTTGCGTCTGTTTTACTACTCTCAGTTCTTTGGGTGTTTGAGCGTTTTTCACGGTAATAGAGATCGGCTGCGTTTGGAGTTTTTTAGCCGTTTTTGAAGCACTCTCAAAATACTCAAGCGTAAAAGGGGGAATCACGAAATCCCCGTCGGCGACAAAGGTGATCTTTTGGCTCCATTTCCCCTTTGCAACCAAAGGTTTTTCCTCAAAAACGCTCACCCCCTCTATAAACGGCTTAAACGGCTTAATATCCTCAAAATTCCCCTCCCCCTCTATGCGCACGGTGATAGAGAGCGCTTCATTGGCGTTAAGGGATTTTTTATCGCAATCGACCTCTAAAGTAAAATCTCCTATGAGCGTAAGGTTAGATGGGAGCTCTTTGGCATGGAGAATGAGATTATTGGAAACATAGGTTTTCCACTTGATATTTTGGATCCATCCGCCGAACATATCTCTTTTATGCACCCGCGTGGCGATCTTCATTTTCGCACCATCGACCCTATTCTCACCCGGACGCTGGGCAGCCAATGTATAGACCACTTTGGTGATCGCATACCCGTTTTCCTTCGTTCTTTGGGGCTGCGACTCGTTTTTGACCCAAAAACCTTTAAATACGGGAGGCTCAAATGTGGAATCGAGGGGATTGGTATCGAGTTTTTGTTTGAAAAAAAGCGTCACATCAAAGCTCTCTCCCACATACACCTCTTTTTTTCCGCTTACAAGCTCCAAAATAAAATCGCTGTTTTTTGTGTAAACGATCGGTTTTACCTCTATTTTTATCGGTTGGGTCTGCTCTTTTTGACCGTCTACCTCCACCTCTATGGGCTTGATCTCACAGCTTTTTGTGGGCGCAAACTGGTAGGTGAGCGTATAAGCGTTTTTATAAACCCCGTTATTGATCGTAATGCTCGAATGGCTCGCACTCGAGAGCACTTCCGTGCCGCACAAAGAGTGGATCACGGGTTTTTGCACCTTCTCGCCGCTGATACTCAGCACGAGCGTCACGACATCCCCCTCTTCGGGAGTTTGCGTATCTACTTTTGCTTCCACGGCGCCAAAAAGGGCATTGGGGAGAAAAAAGAGAAAAAAAGCTATCTTACCAAGGTTTTGCATTCGGATCCTCCTTTAGGGGTTTTGCATCGTTTAATCTGTACAAAAAAGTAGTTGATTTTTCGTTAAGCCTCTCAAGCCATTTGGCAAACTCCTCATCGCTCATCGGCATTGTTTTCTCTTGCACCGTACCCTCTTGCCCCGAGAGGGTGCGGTTATCGTCATCGCCCTCTTTGGCATGGGAGTCGTTTTTGCTTTTTTGTTCTTTGTTCTTTTGTGCCTCTTCTTGCTTTTGTTCTTGAACATTTTGCTGTGCATCATTTGGATCTTGTTTTGTTTCATCGGTCTTGTTTTGTTCTTTGGATTTTTGCTGCTCTTTATCTTGCGTATTCTCCCCGTTATTTTGCGAATCGTTTTTTTGCTCGCTTTTGTTTTTATCTTGCTGCGTAGCGTTTTGATCCTCTTGGGATTGTTCCTCTTTTTTCTGCTCCTCTAACGCTTTTTTAACCGCTTCAAGATTCTCGGCGACCTCTTTATCCTGCACTAATTTAAGAGATTTTTCATAGTTTTCTTTTGCCTTTAAAAGCCCCTCTTGGGTACCTAGCTTGGCATGTGCATTGGCAAGATTGGCATAGTTTTTCGCCTGAAGCTCTTTATCGTGAAAGTTGGCATGTTCATAGTGACCTATCGCCTTTTGAAACTCCCCTTGTTTATAGTAGGCATTGGCTGCATTGTAATGGCTAGAGGGGTTCTGAGTTGCATCGGCATGTTTGGCATAAAGCTCTGCAGCTTGGGCATACTCCCCTGCTTCGTACGCTTTTTTCCCTTTTTCTAGCTCCAAAAAGTCTAAGACCAATGCCTCGGCGGAGGGGGTTGTAAACAACAATGCGCAAAACAAGACGAACGAAGGAATATGAACGCTCTCTCTCTTACTCATCGAACTCGTCGCAAACAATAGTAGCAAAAGTGCCAGCCCCAAAGGGAAATAAAAAAGAGGTATATAGCGATGGATCGTTTGGCTTTTAAGCTCTTTTGCATCGGCAACCTGCACCATCTCGCGATACATCGCGGCGATGTCGTCGTTTGATTTGACCGCTTCTATATAAACGCCCCCCGTCTGTGTTGCGAGCTTGGCAACCCTATCGTTACGCTTGGTGATAAGGATATTTCCTTGTGCATCTTTAATAAAAAGAGTGTTTGTATCCTGCACGGGTGAGCCTTTAGACGTACCGAAACCTAGAACGAACACCCGAATGTTATGTTCTTTGGCATGTGCGATCTCCTGCGCAAAATCCTCTTGATCGCCTCCGTCGCTAAGGATCAGAAGATACCTCTCTCCCTCTTTTTCGAGTGTTTTATCCACCGCGTCAAGCATCGAAAGGAAGTTTGTTCCTTTTTCGGTGATCGAACCTACGCTTAGTTTCTCAAGCAAAAATCTCACGACGTCGGTATCGAAACTCAGCGGAGAGACCAAGTAGGAGTTTTGGGCAAAAGCGATCATCCCAAAACGCTCTTTCTTTGCACCCAGCTTTAAAAACTCTTTGGCTTTGCGTTTTGCAAACTCGAGTCTGTTGGGGTAGAGATCCTCTGCCAACATCGAATCGGAGATATCCAAAGCGATCATAATGTCGGCACTTTTGGCTTTGACCTCGATCGCACCCTCATCTATCACGGGCTGTGCAAGAGCAAATATAACCAAAAATCCGATCAGAAAGAAAAGTGCATTTCTTGCTTTGAGCGTCAAAGTGTTTGAGCTTACGCGCAATTTTTGCAGCACCTCATCCGAAAAAAAATCAGCCTGAGCCTCTTTTTGACTCAAGAGCAGTCCGAATAAAATAAAGAGGGGCGGCAGCATAAAATAGAGAAATTCAGGATGCAAAAAACTCATAGATACCCTTTTTTATTGCGGAGATACACATACAGCATAAGAGAGAGAAGCCCCAAAAAGAGAGGATAGGTATAGTAGTATTTTAAATAGCTAAAACTCTCGTTTTTAATCTGCGATCTCTCAAGCCGGTCGATCTGTGCATAGACCTCTTGGAGTTTTCCTCCATTTTCCGCACTAAAAGCAACGCCGCCCGTCTCTTTGGCGATGCGCTCCAAAACCCGTGCGTTGTACTCATGCGGCAGTCCTATCCCAATGGGGTACACTTTTACCCCCTCCTTTTTTGCCATATCGATCGCCACGTCAAGAGGGATGGTATCCCGCTCTTTTGTGCTGTAACCGTCAGTCAAAAGGATGGCGATCTTTGATTTTGACTCGCTTGTCTGCAAAAGACTCACCCCCTGTGCAAGCGACTCGTACAAAGCGGTACTTTTGCCTGCGATACCGATAGAAAGGCGTGAGAGGATTTTTTGCAAAATAGCGCTATCGTAGGTGAGAGGCGATGCGATAAACGAGAACTCGCCGAACACTACAAGCCCCATATTGTCGTTTTTGCGTTTTTCTATAAAATCTCCAACGATCGTTTTCACCGCATCAAAACGGCTGCGCGTGGGATCAAGCGGATCAAACCCCCGCGCTTCCATCGATTGCGATGCATCGATAATCAAAGCGATCTCGTACCCCTCCTTGGGATCAAGCTCATAAGGCTCCTCTTTAACGGGGGACATAAGCGAGAAGATCATCATAACGATAGCGAGCCATTTTAAAAAAAAGAGAAGCTTGGAGCTATGGAGTACCTCTTTGCTGAATTTGGCGGCATGGGGAAAATAGAATGAGGGAAGTTTCATAGGGCAGAGCGTATGGCATGCTATGAAAAAAAAGATCAAAAACAAAAGCTTGGGAAATTCGAAATAGATCCCCTCAAACATCGCACATCTCTTTATAAAGGTTGTAATACCCGATCGTCTCGGGGTCGAGAGCTTCTACCTCTTTTTTGTATTTATATGCTTCAAGCCGTGCAACGAGGTTTGCATACATCTCTTTATGGCGCGGCGTATCGTTTTGAAAAAGTGCGCCGTAGCGGGTAATATCGTACGCCGCCTGTTTGGGATTTTGCAAGGCAACATGTTCCAAAAGCTTTTTATACTCTTTGCGGAGGTTAAAGCGTTTTTTTCTTTTGATCCATCGAACCAAAAGATACAGTATAAAAAGCCCCAGTAAAGTTCCCACAACCACAAGCGCACTAAAATAGTAAAGAGAAAACTCCTGCACCTCTACGATAGGTTTTATATCGTGCAAAGGAATATCATAACTTTGCTGCTGCATTAACGCCCCTCAAACACGCGGCGCAAACCGACGCCGACGTTGGCATGTGTATAGATTTTACTAAACCGTATCCTGTCTTTTTTAAATGTATCGAAAAGTTTTGCATCGTGTACGCTCACCTTTTTCGTATATTCTTGTACGCTTTTTTCATTAAAATCCCCCTCTAAAACCGCTCCCGATTCGGGATCGACCAAAGAGGAAAAGCCCATAACGGGAGGTTTTTCCTCGTAAAGATCGCGCACCACCAAAGCGACCACTTCGTGTTTTTTTGCCAAAAGACGAAAATCGGGGATCTCAAAAAAATCCCCCAAGACGAGAATAAGCGATTTTCGTTTCAGACGTTTGTAGAGGGTATCGCCGATAAATTTAAAATCAACCTTTTGATTGAGCGGATCAAACGCCAAAATATCGCCCGTAATCTTTTGCACTTGGTGGATTTTTTTGCTGGGCTTGGCATGGGAGACGAGTTTGTCGGTAAAGATATACGAGCTTAGGATATCCCCGTTTTTAAGCGTTGAAAACCCTAAAAGCGCCGCCGCTTCGGCGATCACTTCATGCTTAAACCTTTGCGAACCGAAGTACACACTTCCGTTAAGAATACTCACCAAAACCACGTTAAGTTCCCGCTCTTCACGGAATATTTTGATAAAGGGTTTTTGCATCTTTGCAGTGATATTCCAGTCGATATGGCGGATGTCGTCTCCGGGCATATACTCGCGAAGCTCGATGAAATCGTACCCCTCCCCCTGAAAGATCGAGGGGTTGTTCCCTACCGTTTCGCTAAAAACCTGCCGACGTGCACGAACAAGGATTTTTTGTAGTTTTCCCATCAAAAAACCCTACGGAATCGCAACGGTTTCTAAAACTTTTTGGATAATTGCATCAGTCGTGATCCCCTCGGCTTCCGCTTCATAGGTAAGCACGATACGGTGACGCATCAGCTCTTTTGCGACATAAGCAACATCGACGGGGGTTACAAAATCTTTGCCGCGCAAAAACGCCATCGCTTTGACCGCTTTGAACATATCGATACTTACGCGCGGAGATGCCCCAAACTGGATATACCCCGCTATCTCCTCCATGCCATACTCTTTAGGATTTCTTGAAGCGTTGATAAGTTCGATCATGTAGCCTTCTACCTCTGCATCGACATGCACCTCTTTTACTTTTTGTTTGAGCTCCTGTAAATCCTCGGGGGTAATCACGCTATGGATCTCTTCACAAGTACCGCCGGAGATACGGCGCGCAATCTCGAGCTCTTCTTCTTTGGTGTTGTAACCCACGATCAGTTTAAGCATAAAACGATCAAGCTGTGCTTCGGGAAGCTGGTACACACCCTCTTGTTCGACGGGATTTTGCGTCGCCATTACAAAAAACGGCAGATCGATCTTAAACGTCGTATCTCCGAGCGTCACCTGTTTCTCCTGCATAACCTCCAAAAGTGCCGATTGCACCTTTGCGGGAGCACGGTTGATCTCATCGGCTAGAAGCAAGTTCGTAAAAATGGGACCTTTTTTGATTTTAAAACTATTGTTTTGCGGATCATAAATCTCCGCACCCAAGATATCGGAGGGAAGAAGATCGGGAGTAAACTGCGCACGTTTAAACCCAAGCCCCAAAGTTTTTGCCAAAGCATTTACCGTTGTCGTCTTCGCAAGCCCGGGGACACCCTCTATAAGGATATGCCCGTCGCACAAAAGCGCGATCAACATCGAATCGATCATTTTTTCTTGACCGACGACCACCTTTGCAATCTCTTTTTTAATTATCTCGATCTTAGAAACCATACTTGTAAAACCTTCTTTGTAAAGTGCGTTAGTATAGCAAAAGGGGATTAATACAAAATGAAAAAAAATGATTTTTTACGAAGAAAAAAAGTGCAGGAAGATGATTTCGCAGCGCGTGCGAAATCGTACGATCAATTCCCCGTAATAAAAGAGAAAATACCTATCTGTTTGATTTTTTGCTCATATTTGCCGGTTCTGGCAATCGCATCTTCAAACCCTGCAGAGGAGCCCTCTTTGGTTTTGTATTCGACGCTTGAGACGACGTTGCCACCTCTATCGGTTGCTTTAATGACCGTATTGCGCAATGCGAAGGTCAAATTGGCAAACTCTTTATTGGTAGAGGGGTACTTTTTCATCTTCGCTTTTGTCGTAATGTCGATATGCACGTTGTAGTTTCGATCGTTAAAAGTTACGTTTTGCGCACTCAGTTCCGATTTTACGAGCGAAGCGAGTGTTTGGGAGTTTGCATCCGAAGTGATCTTAAAGACAAGATCGTTCTTGGCTTGACGCATCTCTTTTGTGTACTCTTGGTAGCGCGACGTATATTTTGCGTCGTCGTAGTTGCTTTTGAGTGCATGCAAAAGAGGAAAAAAGCTATCGGTCTCTTTGAGATATTTGTTGATCGTACCCGAGAGTTTGATCTTCTCAAAAAAGCCCGCTTTTTTATAGAAATCCCATTCGGTTTGTATTTTTGCATCGATCTGTGCGAGTTTTCTCTCATAGGTCGCAAACAAAACGTCGCGATCCACCTCTACAAGTACGATCCACTGTTTCCCGTCGTTGTAACTCTCTTCCACTTTGACGTCGGTATATTCGATGTTTTTGCTTTTGCTTACCACTTCGTTTTTGGTTTCCGCCAAAATATTCTCATCTCCCCCTTGTCGGGTAGCACTCACCGAAGAGCTAAAGCTTGAAGCTACGTTTACGGAAATTTTTGCACTAATGGTAGCAAGGGCATCACTCTTTGCATCTTTTTGGGTCGCACCGTACCCCACCGCGTAAAAATGCTTTGAGGTATCGGAGGGGGGATTGTTCATCCAAGCCTGTGTCGCTGCATCCGAAGATGCCGCACTTGCGCCGCACGCACTTAAAAAAGTGAGCGTCAAAAATGCAAAAAGTGTTTTCAAAACCATCGATCTATCCTTTATTCTTTTGTATCTTTAGCGAGTTCCACCTGAGCTTCCTCGGCTTTTTCCTCTACGCTTTGTTCTCTAGCTTCCGCTTCTGCTTCCGCCGCCGCTTTCTCTTGTTCCATTTTCGTCTCGTATGCTACGATAATTTTGCTTGTAACATCCTCATATTTTTCTGCAAGAGAGGATTGTTTGTTCGCATAGTAGGTTCCCATCAATGCGTTAGGGAGTGCCGCAAGTGCATTTTTCACGAGTCTTGCTATCCTCGCATCGTAAAGCGATTGTTTATCCAAAGGTACACTTGCTTTTGCAACGCCCAAAGATGCCAACTCCGTGGGGAATCTTAAAATTGCATTGTTGACAAGCAGGTTTGTCGTTGCAAGTCCAAACGCCGTGTATGCTTCAGTCGCCGAAACTTGGATCTCGTCTGCTACGATATTGACGTTTTTGGCTAGTTTTACGTAGTTTTCATCGTCGACGTTCATTTCGCTCTCAAGCGCTACGACAACCTGATCGAGCAATTCAAAATAGATTTTCTCTTTTTCGTCGGCAATCGATTCCGCCTCTTTGATTTTTTCATCGAGCAGAGCAACCTCTTCGTTGATAGCAGCAATTCTCTCCTCACTTAAAGGCGTATACCCCTCGCTCATCTTCTCGGCTTGTTTTTCCCCCTCGTCGCGTTTGAGTTCTGCTTCCAGTTCCCCTTTTTGCGATTCGAGGCTTGCAACTTCGCCGAAAGATTCCGTCATCTCTTTGTTCGCCGCTTCAAGATCTTTTTGCATATTCACAGGTGCGAGCGCGATCACCGCTTCGCTGATAGTTGGATAAAAATCGCCCGACGTTGCTTCTATCTCTCGTAACTTGCCTTTTTTAAAATCTAAAAAATTCGCCGCAGACGCTTCGAAATCGAACATATCGGGCCAGTTTTTCGTTCTTGCTTTGATATATTCTTCATCTGTAGCATACTGCTCACGAGGTTTGAGCGTAGGGTTAGCAAACAGAGTATCAAGTTTATTGAGCGCTCTATATGCCAACGGAGAAACCGTTTGATCGGCTATCATAGATACAAGATTTGCATTATCTCCCAGCAACTGCGTCATCAAAGCTCCCGAACCGAGCATCTGTCTTTGGATAGGCTCGGAGTAGTGTTTCGTTGCATAATAAGGATCGTACATAAGCGCTTGGTTGATAAACTGTTTTTGCTCATCGGTGATATCGCCGTTGACAAGCGTAGGCCACTCTGCATCCGCCGAGATCGGCATCTTGTTTGCGATCACGTGATTTTCGCGCACGATCGCCATCCCCAAAGCGGCACGATTGACTTGATTCTCGACACTAGGGATTTCCGTTTGCGACGCAAGGGTCTCTTGAAGTGCCGAACACCCGCTGTTAAACAATGCCAAAGTGCCTAATGCAACCGTACTTAATACTATGTTTCTCATTTTTATCATTGTGTTTTTCCCTTTTTTATTAGAGTTATTCATAACTCAATTAAAAACGTTTGTACCGCTACTTGGCTAAAGCCTAATGCAGAAAAAAAACTAAATTTTTTCTGCAGGCGACTAAAGCTTGCTTTTTTAAAGTAAGATGATGTCTTATGAAAGACAACTATTCATATTCACTATCAGAGCTTCCGCTCATAGCATTTCTGTCATCGATTAACGCCTGATTCGATTCCCCTTGTTGTTTTGTTTTGTTTAACAAATCGTAAAAGGTATCAAAGCGCGCTTTTGCGCTCATTACAAGCTCATCCGAGACACCGCCTAAAAGTTCTGCCTGCTCATAATGCTCTTGAGCGTAGTTGAGGAGTTTCAGGTTTTCCGTCGTGCTTGCTTCGGCTTCGAACAATACGGCAAGGTTGTAATGGTAATCCATATCCTTCTCCCCTTTGTAGTTGTTCATAATCTTGATTGCACCTTTGTAGTTTTTACGCTTTGCGTACTCTTCCACCGGAGCGAGTGCACCCGGAAACGATTTAAATTCACGTAATTGATTCGTTTTTAAAGGAGATATATCAGAAATAAAATCTTTCACCACTTTCGCAACGGCATCGGAGGCAAGTTCGTTTTCGCTTGGCAATTTTGAAACATCTTTAGATTGACGGTTCTTACGATCTACGTAATTTTTAACCAAAAACTCGTCCACCCCGCGAGAGAGCCTAAAAACAACCTCTAAAGAGAGCGAAACTTTATTGCCCGCATTCGCATACTCGTAATTGAGTATTTTCATATCAAGTGCTACCCCCTCGCTTCCCCCCAGAGGATCGAGTGCGATAAAATTGGTCTCGGTCAGTTTCGCTTTGACGTTTTCGATCAGCATCGATTGGAGCTTCGGGTTTGTTTTTTTGGCATTCTCCACCGTGGGATTAAGCCACAACGCCAAATAAGCACCCTCGGAGATAAACTCGTCTTTGGTTTCAATCTTGCTTAATTTTGCAGCTTCTTTGGGTGCAGTATAAGAAGGGATCACAATTTTAGGTCCCCCCGCACATGCACTTAAAAGCAAACTTGCACCTAGTGCCAACGCTAGTGTTGTATTTTTTCTCATCGTTTCTCCTTTAAAACTTAAAAGATTTTAGTTAGTTTATATTTAATTCTAAATTAATTTAGACAACTCTTTTTTCACACTTTTCAATGATAGGACCTCTTTTTTCTCTATTTTGTTTATCCATATTTTAAACTGTTCTTTTTCACTTAGTACAAGCACCGTCAGTAAACGGTCAAAATCTTTTGCTTCCTCTATTTTTTGTGCCAATTCGGAGTTTTGTGCTTTTTTGGGTACATATTTTTTCTGCACCAACTTTGCACTTGCATATCCCAAAAGAAAAAAGAGAAGATAATACGCATACTCTTTTTGCACTACCATCGGAGCTTCCTCTTCAAGCGGTGCATCCAAAAGCGCCTCTTTGGTATACCCGGGCACTACCTCCACCTCTATCGCTTCAAATACCAACGTACGGTACTTTTGCGTTTTTGGATCATACACATGCCATTCTTGTTTGGGGATCGTAAAGTTTTGATCCCCGACAAAAGCAAAAGAGTAGGTTTGCTCCCCCTTATACCCCTCTTTACTCAGAACAAGATCGCTTTTGGGTTTTTGGGTAAACACTTTGACGTTTGAAGTACGCCACAAAGGGGGCTCTACAAGATGCAAGCTCCCTGCCCCCTCAAACGTTGTTTCCAAATGAAAAGGCTCATACGCCTGCACTTTTGGGGTTTGGCTCTTGATTTGCAGCTCTATTTCCCCCACCAAAGGGGTTGTTACCTCATAAACCTCGACCTCTAGGCTCTTATGACGCTTGGCATGGAGGGTAAACTCCTCTTTTTGGGTATTGTCCCTGCCTATCGTGACGTTTTCGATCGATCGTTCATTGGTTTTTTTCATCGTATAGTCAAAGGCAAAAACCACTCTGCCGCTCTTTTTTGCAAACGCTACAAACTCGTAACTCACCCTTCTGCGCCCATCAACGATAGTGTCGCGCTGGCTTAGAAGTTCAAGCTTATAGGTTTCATTTTCCCCCGTAGGATTAAAATCGATCGTGTAGAGTTCCCCGCGATCCTCAAAGGTACAAAGATAATGCAGGTAGATAGCCTCGTTCGTCGCCGCACGCGTTTTATGGCCCGAGACCTCCCATTCGTATCCGCTTGCCCAAATCGGCACATGCCATACGAAAAGCAAACATGCCAACGCCTTACCAAGGTTTTTTCTCATAAACTCCCCTTTGATTGATAAGCTCATACTGTTTTGAGCTGAGTTTTGCTTTGCTTTGTGAGGTGCTAAAACGCTCCTGTGCCTGTGTTTTTTCCTTCATATCGCTTGCGCCGCTTTGGGACGAGGCATCGCTTGGCATGTTGGAACTGCCCCCCTCTTTTTTATTTTTCGCGCTCGAACTCTCCTCTTGAGCGTTTTGTTTTTGCTCTTTGCTCTCTTGGCGCCCCGTGAGCATTTTTTTCTCTTCGCCTGCATCTTTTATAAACCGGTAATTTTCATCCGCCTCTTTAAAATAGCCCAAAGTGAGCGCTTTGAGATACTCTTGCCGCGCTTTTTCAAACTCTTTTAAACGCACGTAGGTATTGGCTTTGTTATAAAAAACCTGCGATTTAAAATGGGGATCGCTTGAGCGCACGCCGGTGTAGAGTTCCAAAGCTTTTTCGTACATGCCAAGCTTATAATAACAGTTTGCGGCGTTAAAATACCCCTGCGGCGTAGAGAGTTTTTCGTAAAAAAAGAGCGCTTGTTCATACGCGCCTTTTTTGTATGCCTCTTGTGCCAGCGCGCTATAAAGAGGTTCCAACACACCCCCTTGAAGCTGCATGCCAAAAAGGAGCGCCGCCCAGACAAACGCTTTACGTACTCTGTATTTAAGGGTCGTGACACTCAATAAAAAAACTACTATAGCCACTGCAATAAAGTAGTAAAACAGCTCTTTGTTTTGGGTTATCGTCGTTTTTGTTTTTTTATCCTCCTGCTCTTGCGCCGCCAAAGCACGGGCGATCTCGCCAAAATCTTTCGTATATACACCCCCCGTAGCATCTGCCAAAAGGGCTATTGCATCGTTTTGGCGCGTAATGACGATATGCCCCGCTTCATCTTGAAGCATCGAACCGTCTTGAAGTTCAAGGGTACCTCCGCTTGGAGTTGCGAGCATCAGCACGTTTACGATCAGATCGTTCGCTTTTGCATAGCGAACCTCTTTTTCATAATTTACCTCATCACCTCCATCACTCAGAAGCACCACGCTTAGAGGTCTTGCCCCGGAGAGTTTGCGTGCGAGTTCAAGCACGGGCATCACCGCACTCGATTTGGTCAAAATTAGCGTCTCATCGAGCGATTGTACAAGATGCAAAAGCAAAGCCCCGTCTTGCGTCATGGGAGAGAGGATAATGGCGTTGGAGCTAAACCCCAAAACACCGAAACGTTTCCCTTGCTCATGTTTAACATACGACTCTAAAACCTCTTTTGCCTTTGCAAGGCGCGAAGGGGCGATATCTTTGGCATGCATCGAGTAGGAGAGATCGACCCCTAAAACGACGTCGTGCAGATACTGCTCGTTTTCGATCGGCTCCTGCTCGATAATGGGGCGCATAAGTGCCAAAACGAGTAAAACATAGGTAAGAGCGTAGCCCCAAAAAGCAAAACTGCCCCCCTTTATTCGCAACAAAAAAGGGAGAAGAAACACCAAAAGAAAAGCATATTCAAAAGCTATAAAATGCATCGCTGCCTCTCTTTATAAAGCAGATACCCCAACAACCCGCATGCCATAAGAAGCAAAAAGGGGTAAAGATACTCTTTTTGTAAAAGAGCGCTCGAGCGTATAGCGGAAGATTCAAGGGCGTCTATGTTCTCATAGATTGCTGCAAGCTCCTTTGCCGAGGTCGCATAAAAAAAGAACCCCTGCGTATCGGCGGCTATCTTTTCTAGTAAAGCACTATCGGCTTCCCCCTCTTTACCTATGCCGATCGTATATATCTTTACCCCCGCTTCTTTGGCATGTGCTACAGCTTCTTTGGGCGCAATTGAGCCGCTGTTGTGTTCGCCGTCACTCAGGAGGATCAAAATTTTCTCTTTGGCATGGGAGTGTTTAAACGCGCGCACACCCATAAAGATCGCTTCGCCGATGGCGGTGTTTTGCCCTGCCATCCCTTGGGTAAGCAGATCGATCATCTGGGCAACCACCTCTTTTTCATAGGTGATGGGTGAAGCGATAAAGGCGAAATCCCCGAAAATTACAACCCCCACGTTGTCTCCCGTTCTTTGGAGCACGAAATTTTTGGCAATGTACTTGGTGATCTCAAAACGGCTCAGTCTGCGCGCATTCTCCTCTTGGGGTGCAAGATCAAACACCTCTTCCTGTGCAAACCCCGAAGAGTTCATCGATCCGCTCGCATCGATCGCCAAGACGATCTCCTTGCCGCTTCTGTTAAAAGGGTTATCCCGATCAAAAACGACGGGGGAGCAAAGCGCCGCAACCGCTGCGACCAAAACCGCAATGCGCACGATCCACTCCAAGGGCAAGTAGCGTTTGTTCGCACGCAAGAGATGCAGATGCACAAAGTATTTTGTTTTGGCAACTTCCCGACATCGGTAAAGACAAAACAAAAGCGGCACAAGCAGCAAAATAAGGTAGGGGTATTCAAAACTATACATATTCATAACGAAAATTCTATCTCATTTAGCGTCAGTTTGTGAGTATTTTCATCAAATTTTTAAAAATCTTCCATTTTTTAGACAAAAACTCTTGACATCGTTTTTATTTTTGCCTATAATTCCCGTCCACAAACACAGAGAACACAAAAATCTCGGTTTGTAAGTCTCGCTAGCTCAGTTGGTAGAGCACGTCACTTTTAATGATGTGGCCGATGGTTCGAGTCCATCGCGGGACACCACGTAATACTTTTTTTTAAAGATGGCCCCATCGTCTAGCGGTCAGGATCCCAGGTTTTCATCCTGGTTACCGGAGTTCGAGTCTCCGTGGGGTCACCATCTTTTTCTCTCCGAACAAAACAACCACATCACAACAAAACAATCTAACAAATTATTATTTCAATCGAAAATCTATCGGTACGCTCAGTACGATCTCCTCTTGAGGTTTCGGAAATTTCCCCTCTAGTTCTTGGAGTGTTTTTACTGCGGCACGCGACAAAACCTCATGCTCCGATGCAACCACTTCGATCTCGTGCACGCGTGCATCTTTGCCCAAACGAAACCGCACCGTGACCTCCCCTTGAATCATCCGTTTTCTAGCACTTCGCGGGTAATAGAGATGTTCCCTCAAAAGAGCTACAATCTCTTCTATGTGCATCTGCATGTAGATGTCGCTTTGCGTTGCTTTGGCATGTTGCACATTTTCTTGCTCTAAGAGCGCCTTATTTTCTATAGCCGCGCTTTGGTTTGTCTCTTGTATATTTTCCTCCCTCGCAACCTCTTGAAAAACTTCATCTTGAAATAGAGGCTCGGGTTCTTTTTGGATTTCTTGCGGTCGGGACGGCGCAGTTTGGGGCTCTTCTTTGAGGATCGGCAAAGCCTTTTTAGGGATTGTAACACTTTTTTGGGGCAGCACTTTGGGAGATTCTATCGGTTCGCTCTTTTGTATCTCTTGCTTTTTCGGTGTACTCTGCAAAGGCTTTTGTACTTTTATTTGCGCGAGTGAAATACGTATGGAGGGGTTCTCATGAGGCGGTTGCACTTTTTGTTCGGAAAACCCGAACAATAAGAGTGCCCCGATCAAAAGATGCACAAGTAAAGAAAAAGTAAACGAGGTCGTATGGCGAATCATAAAAGCAATACTAACCGACTCTCGCTAAAAGAGGAGTAAAACTAGATAGCGCGTTTAAATTCCGGGTATGCTTCCACCCCGCACTCGCCGATGTCGATCCCCTCCACTTGGGCATCGTCGCTTGCACGAAAACGCACCCATTTATTGATAGCGTAAATAACCCCGTATGAGACGCTAAATGCAAATACGCCTACTATGACGACACCTTTAAGCTGCTCGATGAACGAAACCTTTTCTACAAACAGCGCTACCGCAAGCGTTCCCCATATACCGTTGACAAGATGCACCGAGAGGGCACCGACGGGATCGTCTATTTCAAATTTGTCAAAAAGAGGTACCGCCAACACCACAAGCGCACCCCCTATGCCGCCGACAAGCAAAGGCTCGTACATGCCATAGAGATCGGGTCCCGCCGTTACCGCTACAAGCCCGCCCAAAGCACCGTTTAGTATCATGGTAATATCAAAAAGTTTGTAGCGCACATACATTAAAATACCCGCGACGATCGCTCCCGCTAGCCCTGCTGTGTTGGTGTTCATAATCGTTTTGGCAACGGTATCGGCGTTCTCTACGCTCGATATGCTCCCCACGCTGCCGCCGTTAAAGCCGAACCACCCTATCCAAAGCAAAAATGCCCCTAAAACCACAAGGGGGATATTGGATGCGGGGATCACCTTTATCATCCCGTTCATATAACGCCCTTTTCTGGCGCCCACGATCAAAATCGCCGCCAAAAGCGCCCATCCGCCCGTGGAGTGGATCACCGTAGAACCTGCCAAATCGTGCATATCTATGTCCAAAAAGGTTCCCGCCAAAAAGTCGCTTCCCCAGCTGACGTTGACCACCAAAGGGTAGATAACTCCCCCCATTATCAAGGCAAACAAGCTCAAGGGAATAATACGCACCCGCTCCCCGACCCCGCCGCTCATAATGTTGATCGTTTTACCTACAAACGCCATCTGAAATAAAAACGCCGCCCAGATACTCATAGAACTATTTTCAAAGCCGCCAAAAGCGATACGGTAGCCGATAAGCAAAAACGCAAACGAGGCAACCGCATAGATCATCACGTTGATCGTCAAAACCGAGGTGACATTCTTTGTTCGCACCAGCCCAGCTTCGAGCATCGCAAACCCGGGAACCATAAAAATAATCAGCACCATTGCAAAAAGTGCAAAAAACGTATCGAGAATATATTTAATATCTGCTTCTACCAAGGAAAACCCCTTTTTTGTATTTCAAAAGGAATTATAAAGAACAAAATTGTCGGAGTGTGTAGATTTATGATTAATTTTTAAGCAGTAATGAGAGAAAAATGTAACATGCCAAAGGTTGGCATGTCGGAATAAGAGAGAAATATACACACCACATTTCAAAAATGAAAGTTGCCTGTTTTCTCCCGTATCAACAAAGATACGGGTAGCTTCAGGGTGTTGCAGGGACAATTTGTCCCTGCTGCTTTATGGGCTTCGCGCATAAAGTGTATAAAATTAGACTTCTTTCATAACCTAGTTTTGAAAGAAGTCGTCTTGCTTCAAAGAAGCAAGCTTTAGTCGCCATAGCGGCGTAAGCGTAGCTTAACGGACTTGTTCGTTAAGCGTTTAAAATTGAGTTATGAAATAACTATATTATATAGCCTCGCTATCGGTCTCGCCCGTACGGATACGGATGATCTTGTCGATATCGCTTACGAAGATTTTTCCGTCTCCGATTTTGCCCGTTCTTGCCGCTTCGACGATCGTGTTGGTCACTTGATCCA
>Ga0265295_1004991_pt1 | contig 17392 bp, 21 predicted proteins | sample Munlansysbiofilm_FD_192503 | JGI IMG/M metagenome (GOLD analysis project Ga0265295, IMG submission 192503) | Leachate microbial communities from a municipal landfill in Southern Ontario, Canada - Methane capture system biofilm | ecosystem: Engineered > Solid waste > Landfill > Unclassified ...
GCCATAGCCTGGGGTTGCAGATGTGGACCCACAATTGCAGAGGCAACTATGATTCCAGAAATATGGGGGAAGGGTCGTATGAGAAAATTGCGGATCTCTTCCTGAAACAGCTGAACTACGACAGATTTTTCTTGGAATGGGATGATGAGCGGGCTGGTTCACTCAAGGCATTGCAGGTGTTCAAGGAGAAACCCAATGTAGAAATCGTACTGGGATTGCTTTCCAGCAAGACACATACTCTGGATGACGAGAACCGAACAATCAGGATGATCCAAGAAGCCTCACAGATTCTGCCCAAGGAGCGTTTGTTCCTTTCTCATCAATGTGGATTTGCTTCCTGTGATGAGGGCAACGAGCTATCGGAAGAAGAGCAGTGGGCGAAAATCGACCAAGGGCAAAAAATCGCCCAAGCGTTTTGGGGGGAGTAACCCCACCAGCAAGGTACTAAAGTCCCCCGGCAACGGGGACTTTTCCAAATGGGGGTTGCGCCCTCCGCCAAGCACTCCCGCTTACATGCCCCGAAGGTGTACTTCCTTCACATACTTTCGCAGAAGCTGTGCGAACCCTTCCATATCCTCTTTGGAGAAAGGAGAAAGGGGCTTCCCGCCGACAAGATTTCCTGAATCAGCAAAGGTTTGGAGGTACAGGGCCTCGCTCCCCTGCAACCATTCCCCAATCTGCAGTATATCCTCCTCCCTGTGAAACTCTTTAACCAGTGTGGTTCTGAATTCATAGGGGACTGCCCCTGACTGCAGGATCTTGATGCTTTCCTCAACATTTCTGGTACTGAATCCTGGCACTCCGATCGTCTCTTGGTATCTTTTTTGGCTGTTCTTGATGTCCATGGCAACATAGTCGACGCCAGGCATCTCCAGAAGCTGTTTCAGTCTCTGGGGAAAGCTCCCGTTGGTATCGAGCTTGACAAGAAAGCCCATCTCTTTGATCTTCAAGATGAACAGTGCAAGATCCTGTTGCAACAATGGCTCTCCACCTGTTATGCAGACCCCATCCAATATCTGTCTCCTTTTGGAAAGGAAGGAAAAAAAATCCGATTCTGACATGATTGCTGGCAGCCCCGCATCGAACACCAATGATGCATTATGGCAATAAGGGCACCGAAAATTGCATCCCCCGAAAAATACGGTACACGCCACCTTGCCAGGGAAATCGAGCAATGTCATCTTCTGCAAACCCATTATTTTCATCTCGTGCCTCCGGCCAGAGTGTATGAGAAAATCACATCAATGGGTAGCCAAAGGCTTGAATATTCCACAGCCTCACCAGTGACCCATCAGCTGACGGATGCTGAGGAGAAATCAAAGGGACAACCCGGATGTGAGCTCACCACTGAACATGCAATCCCAGAGTTTTGCATTTATTGGAAGATTATTGTATTCTCGAACACCATGCGAGAAGCCACTGCTGGAGTCCAAATTAAGTTAACCTCGTATTCTTTTTCCGTAGCAACTACCAGTACGGCCATCGGTAAGTGTTCCTTGAAAGTGTGTTGGGGTAATATGAGGAATGGATCATGTATTTCTGAGAAATTCGAAGCGTTTTCCAATTGGCATATCATTCAAGTGAGTAAGGCTTTCCCAATGCAAGTACTTGACAAGGCAAAGCAGAGAACTTTAGACTAAACTATAAGTTAGCTATTGCTAATATTTTGGAGTAATCATTCATGAAAATTACAGACTGCAAATTGCATACTGAATACCAGATTGCAAGCATTCTTGCTACAGAAGAAGACATGAAAGAGTTCCTGTTTACCTTGGGTTGTTATCCTGGTGAACGAATAGTACTCATTTCCCGATTGCCTTCGATGTATGTTGTTGACATCAAGAACTCCCGCTACAGCATTGATGACGGACTTGCAAAAGCCATTAGTGTGCGGGAATCTGGACAGCCGGCCTCTGTACGTGTTGTGGGCAACGCAGTATGAAAGATCATAGGGGAACGAGGCTGGAAAGACCTAATTTTTACCAATAAAGTTAGAAATTGCTAACATGTATTCATAGGAGGCACCATCATGAAGATTGCTTTGGCGGGTAACCCCAACAGCGGGAAAACCACTCTGTTCAATGCCATAACAGGAAAGATCGAGCATGTGGGAAACTGGCCGGGTGTTACGGTGGAAAAAAAAGAAGGATCAGTCAAGGCTTCGTTGAATCCTGGGAAAAGAAACCTGATTGTAGTCGACTTGCCCGGTGCATATTCAATGTCGCCGTATACCAGTGAGGAATCAATTACCAGGGATTTCGTTCAGAAGGAGTCTCCGGATGCCATCATCAACATTGTCGATGCCACCAATCTGAGCCGCAGTCTTTTTTTCACATCTCAGTTGATGGAGCTTGGTATTCCTGTAGTGATAGCCTTGAATAAAAGCGATCTGATACAGAAAAAGGAAATCGTCATCGACACTGAACTGCTCCAAGAAATTCTTGGGTGTCCTGTCGTCAGAACAATTTCCACAAAAACCACCAACAATGGACTTGGTTCTTTGGTGAAAGCGGCGCAGCAAGTCTTTGATGAAAAAAAACAGCAGCGACCGCTTCATGTCAAAGGGGCAAAGCCTAATGCCACAAAAAGTGAAATGGAGCAGATTGACAAGAACCGTTTCACCGTTGTGAATGATATCGTGGATCGTGTTGAACGGCGTAAATCAGACTCCTCCAACCATACAATCCAAGATAAGATAGACAAGGTAGTTGCACACAGATGGCTGGGTATTCCTATTTTTGCATCCATTATCTGGCTGGTATTTTCCCTCTCCCAGTCATGGGTAGGCCCATGGCTTGCCGATGTGCTGGTCGGATGGATAGACAGTTTCTACAGCTTGGTGGAAGGTTCGATGGGAGAGAACGTGAATCCCGTATTGGCCACGTTGTTATTGGACGGTATCATCGGAGGAGTAGGTGCAGTAGTCGGCTTCCTTCCGTTGATCATGGTGCTGTTCTTCATGCTGGCGCTTCTGGAAGACAGTGGCTATATGGCTCGGGTAGCCTTGGTCATGGATCGGTATTTCAAGAAAATCGGACTCTCCGGAAAATCCATCATCCCAATGATTGTGAGCACAGGATGTGCGATTCCCGGTATCATGGCGACGCGTACCATCAAGAATGAGCGCCAAAGAAGAACGACCGCCATGCTGGCGCCTTTCATGCCTTGCGGGGCAAAGCTGCCGATCATTGCACTCTTCGCCGGTGTATTTTTTGGTGACAACGCATGGGTTGGTACTTCCATGTACTTCTTGGCCATCCTGGTGATTGTGTTGAGTGGTTTGGTGATCAGAAAGATCACAGGCGATACTTCAAAATCCTATTTCATCATGGAGCTTCCTGAATACCGGTTCCCCAGCATCAAGCGGGCTGCCATCTCTATGCTGAACCGGGCGAAGGCGTTCATCATCAAAGCTGGGACCATCATATTGATTTGCAATGCAATTGTGAAGATGCTTCAAACGTTCAATTGGCAGTTCCAAGTCGTTGGACAATCGGCTCCCGAAACCAGCATTTTGGCAAGCCTTGCCACGCCTTTGGCATGGATATTCATCCCCTTGGGGTTTGGTATCTGGCAGTTCGCGGCTGCGGCAATTACAGGGTTCATCGCCAAGGAAAATGTTGTGGGGACTCTTGCCGTTACTTTTGCTGTCACCAATTTCATTGATGTTGAAGAATTGGCATTGGTCGCAGGAAGTGCGGACGTACATACGGTATTCGGAATTGGTGCGGTCGCCGGATTGTCCTATCTTGTGTTCAACTTGTTCACTCCACCCTGTTTCGCTGCAATAGGCTCGATGAACGCAGAAATGGAGTCGCGCAAGTGGCTCTGGGGAGCCATCACGTTCCAGCTGGGAATGGGATATGTACTCTCATTCCTTGTCTATCAGCTGGGAACACTGTTCACTACCGGCTCTGTGGGTGCAGGATTCCTGGGTGGGTTGGTTGCGTCTTTCCTGATGGTGGGATATGTGGTTTTCCTGATACGAAAAGGTTCCACAAGTAGACAAAAATCGCTGGTAGAAGAGGTGGCGTAATATGAGTTTAGTGGATATTGTGGTTGGTGTAGTGATCTTGGCACTACTTGTGACTGCATCATGGTACCTTCGCCGAACAAAGCGGAAAGGAGGCACCTGTACAGGGTGTACCTGCTGTCCTCTTTCGGAAGGCTGCAAGACCAAGAAATAGCAATCACCCCAACTCATACAACATGACTGCCCTTGGTTGTATCAGAAGACTCATTATGTGGCAAAGTACTTGGTGAGCAAGGCATTAGAACTGTAGAAAGGAATCTTCGAAGCCTCTAATGCCTTATCCGCCACACTGCAAACGGCGTCTTCTAGGGGCAAGCGTAGTCGAAGGTGATTGGGTTTCTGTGTTGATGCAGGATGATCGGTTGTTTCATCAGTATCCCAAAATGGGAAGGAAATCGCAGGCTACTGACAAAGGTTCAGGAGGAAAAGTATGAGTACCATTGCATTTGCATTGGGATTGACTGTTTTTGCAGGCCTAGCCACTGGTGTAGGAAGTGCATTGGCGTTTGTCTCGAAAAAATTCAACCCGAAATTTCTTTCTGGTGCTCTGGGATTTTCTGCGGGAGTGATGATATATGTTTCCTTCATAGAAATATTTGCGAAAGCCCGGGAATCCCTCGCTGTTCCTTTTGGCGAAGTCAAGGGATACTGGATAACGACGATTGCTTTTTTTGGCGGGATAGCAATCATTGCAGTCATCGACAAGCTTATCCCTGCATATGAGAACCCGCATGAGATAGGTAATATCAATGAAACGTCTGAGGGAACTGCGGAAAAGAAACTCCTCAGGATGGGAGTTTTCTCGGCATTGGCAATTGCAATCCACAATTTTCCCGAGGGCCTTGCAACCTTCATGGGAGCCATTAAGGATCCTACGTTGGGCGTCAGCATTGCAATTGCCATCGCAATTCATAACATCCCTGAAGGCGTGGCTGTTTCAGTGCCAATTTATTACGCAACCAAGAGCAGGAAAAAAGCGTTCTGGCTCTCCTTTGCTTCGGGGCTTGCGGAACCGGTGGGAGCACTGCTTGGCTACTTCATATTGAAGCATATTTTCAATGAATCGACTTTTGGCATAATATTCGCAGGTGTTGCAGGGATCATGGTCTATATCTCACTCGACGAATTGTTGCCAACAGCAGAGGAATTTGGAGAACACCACATAGCCATCGGTGGACTCATCGCTGGAATGATTGTAATGGCCCTCAGCCTTCTCTTGTTTGCCTGATCACCAATTCAGCAGTCCTCCTTTTGGCTTGAGGAGACTAACAACACATTCAGAAAGGTGCTCTCATGTCGGAATTATCGGTAGTTTCAGAAACCCTTTATGTACCATTGTTCGGGCGAATATATGCCTCAAGAAATTATCCTGCTATTCTATTTGATGAAAAGGCGCTTGACCTTTGGGATCAACTACCGCAAAGAGTCAAGGAGATGCCGGGTCAAAACGAGTACACATTGCTAGCCAGTGCGGTAAGATCTGCAAATATCGATCATTATCTACAGCTTTTTCTAGATCAGCATCCTAATGGCACAATCGTCAATGTGGGCTGCGGTCTTGAAACACTATATTCTCGTAATGACAATGGTACAGCATTGTGGTTTGAGCTTGACCTTCCGGATGTACTCGAATTGAGAAGAAGGTATTTCCCGGAAGAAGCGCGCGACCGATTCTTGCAGTATTCAATGTTCGATTATTCGTGGATTACAGCAGTCCAGGAAATGGCCTTCGGACCGGTTATGATTATCGCTGCTGGTTTGTTCTATTATTTCAAGGAAGAACAGGTAATTGATTTCATCAGACACCTTTCCGATTTCAAGGATGCACAGCTTATTTTCGATGCAGTATCTTCATCAGGGATTAAGTACTCTCGGCGTTTAGTCAGAAAAATGGGCAAGCAAGAGGCGATCATGTTCTTCTCTGTTGACAGTGCCGAAGACTTGGTTGCAAAGATATCTTCCGATACATTTGTTGTTGAGGAACGAAAATTCTACAGTCTCATTAATAAAAATGCAAAAGTGAGATTTCCCACACGGGTCAAAATGGCTGTTTCCGATGCATTCAATATGGTGAAGTTGGTTCGTCTGAAAATTGAAAGCTCGAATTCTCATACAGGGTAGATCAATGAATAGGAAGAGCTACCCACATACATGAATCCAACGGAGAAACTGATTTTTTTTTCGTGGTGTCGAATGATACAGCCTCATGGTTGCCTTTTATAGCTCCCAGAGACTCTTTTCATCTGGATCAACACAGAATCCTGTGTTGATCACTCAATATTACCTTTCCCCACCAGTATGGATTTGCATGAGCTTCTGCTGTTGTTCCAAAGAGAAGATTCTATAGTGCGGATCATAAAGCTCTCTATATAGACCGCTGTGACTCATCGCACACATTCCTATCTCCAACGCTTTGAGGATATACTCAGAATCCACGGAAAAGTTGCATATGCTTTCGCGTCTCAATTGAAGGGCCTCAAGGATATGGCACCATTTTTCCTTCCAAACACCCAGATCAATAACAGAAAACTCAGAAGCCCCAGCAAGAAAGGATGAAAAGTAGCGCTTTTCCTCGAGGATTCCATCCAGCACCAAGTCCAGAGGAACACGACAGAAGTGAACTCCCATACCGCAGGGCTCCACCGTTCTACGTCCACGACTCCTCATTGCCCCCAATTCCTCTTTATAATCTGCTCTCGCCTTCTCCTGGTCACATAGAAGATGCCCCGGTCCGAACGCATCTTGAAAAAAACTCTTGTAGACATCCCTCAGCGACAGAAGGGGATACAACTCAAGTTGGGCCTCAAGTACCCCAAAGACAGCCATTTCGAAATCACTTTGACCAGTCTGGTTGCTCAGCATCTCATTTTTCCTTATATCGGGACTACCAAGGGATACCCTCCGGCTTCCACCACCCTCACCTGCATATCATATACCTCCTGTATCTTTTCCGGGGTTATGACACTCCTGTCCCCGACGGCAGAGATGTAGCCATCCTTAAGAAGGAGAAATTTATCTGCATATCGCAGGGCAAGATTGATGTCATGCATCGTCATGACTGCAGCCCTAGGAGAGTTGTGAATGATCTGCCTGATTTTTGCCATGAGCCGATGTTGATTACGAATATCGAGACTACTCGTCGGCTCATCCAAAAGAATCACACGAGGATCCTGCGCCAAAGCACGTACTATCTGAACCATCTGGAATTCACCGCCACTCAGTTCATCAGCATAACGGAGAGAAAGGTCTTCAAGCCCAAGTAAGGTGATTGCTTCTTCCACCTTCCTATGATCTTCTTTTGTAGGCTCCCATCGAAAGTAAGGTTTCCGGCCAAGCATTATCAGGTCATATACCTTCATCCTCGATATCTCGCCATGCTGTGGCACCCACCCCATCTTCCGTGCAATATGGACCGGTCGCATGGTCCTGATATCAATACCATCAACCTGAACGGTACCTTTCTGAGGAGTGAGTATATGGTTGAGACATTTCAGAAGGGTGGTTTTTCCCGCCCCGTTTCGCCCTAGGATGGCAAGCACCTCCCCTTCCTCGACATCGAAGGAAGCATCCTTGATCACAGATACGTTTTTATAACGAAATTCGAGCCCCTGGATGCGTAGAATCATCTGGTACGTCCTGCTAAAAGGAGAGAGATGAACAAAGGCCCCCCCAACAAGGAGGTCAGTATGCCGACAGGAAGCACCATTGGAGCCAAGATTGTTCTCGCAACTGTATCGGCTGCCAACAGGAGGAAAGCCCCTATCAAAGGCGAAGCAACCAAAAGAAAACGATGATCGCCCCCGAGAAGCTTTCTCGCTATATGTGGACCGAGAAGCCCTATGAAGGCTATGGTCCCAAAAAAAGAGACGATGACTGCAGACAGGACCGATGCCGACACCATCCCGACAATCTGTACAACCCCGGTTCTTACGCCAAGCCCACGTGCTGACTCTTCACCAGTATCCATGGCATTGAAATCCCAACGGTAGGAAGAACACAACACGGACAAAGGGACCAGAACCAATGCAATAAGGGAAAGAGCTCTCCAGTTCGCCCGACCAAGATCCCCGAACGTCCAGGAAACAATGCTGGCCAGCTGAACAGAATCAGCAAGATACTGCATTAGCGTAAGGCCTGCAGAAAAAATTGACCCTATCGCTATTCCCGCAAGAACCATGCTCTCTGGTGATATCTTCGTCAGAACCGTAAGCAGCAGTATCATAGAAGTAGAAAGGGCTGAGAAAAAGAAAGCTGACATGGCGACGGTAAATGAGTCACTCACGATGATGGTTGAAGTCGTACTGGTTCCGGCTCCAAAGAACACAATGGCAAAGGAAGCCCCGAACGCAGAAGCACTGGACAACCCAAGAGTATATGGAGATGCAAGGGAGTTCCGTAGCACAGATTGCATGACGGTACCGGAAAGGGACAATCCAGCTCCTACCAAAAGAGCAGCCATCACCCTTGGCATCCTCACATCCCAAATGATTCGCCCCTGACCGGTCCGGTCAAACAGAAAAATGCTAGATATCACTTCATTGAATGGTATGGCAATACTCCCTGTGCAGGTCGCCACGACAACAAGGATGAAAAGCAGGAGGCATGCAACAACAAGAAAGAGGATTTTCTTTTTGATATACCCTGTATAGAGAGAATGCAGAGAAGCGGGTTCAGGCAACTGTGCGCCTCCATTCGTCTCTTCTTTTTTCATCTAGTTGAACCAATCAACCTGTTCAGGATTTGCTTTCTGTTGGGCACAAACAACAGCATAATCAAGAGGAACCCCAAAAAACAAATCCCATAGTTCCTCAGCCTTCTGTTGCATATCTATATCTTCATACAGTTCCGGATAGAGGGTTTTGCCCACAAAATAGACATTGATCAGCTGGTTCTCCCAGTTTGTCCCGTAGTATTTATAGATAAAGGTAGTATACACATCGTGGTTCCTGAATGCAGGCACCTGTTCTTCCAGAACCTTTCGATTAGTCGTAAACCCAGATTTGGAAAGCTTGATATTCGCAGCATCAATGAAGACGTAATCAGGTGCAGCTGCTATCATGTCCTCAAGCGATGTCATGTAAGGTTGCTTGTTTCCTGTTGGATTGGTGGACATCACATTCTCCGTCCCTGTCAAATCAAAGGGAAGGTAGTCTCCGGTAGTCCGAAGCAGATCCGCAGGGCCATAGAACATCATGCCTCCGGCATAACCACGTTTTGTATTCTCCGAGCCAGCAGTTCTTCCTTCGATATCCTTCAAAGCAGCCTGAATACCACTGATCAGTTCTTCGGCTCTCCCTTCTTTGCCCAGAATTCTACCCAATGTCTTCAACTGAGCGTAAAAAAGGTCCGTATCATACAATTCAATATCGACATTCACCGCAAAAACGGGAATATTCAAGGTCTTCTGCAACTGGTCAAGCAATTTGACATCTACGGATGAAGAAATGATGAGGTCAGGAGCCATGGCTATGATTCCTTCATGGTTTTCCGCACTTCCTATGCTCGGCAACTCACGAAGCCCAGGAAAAGCAATCCGATAGGTCGCAAGAGAGAAAAAATCATAAGGACTCTTTTCCCTGCCGTGTCCGGCATCTTCGACTGCGATGATTTTGTCCGCAGCATCCAGATAGCTTACCAGCCTCAGGGAACCTGCTTCCAGTGCAACAATGCTGTTGACCGTACCTGGAACCGTAACGCTACGTCCCCTCATGTCTGTCACGACAACAGATTGTTGAGTTGCCGGCATCTCTTGCTGCGGTGCAGCAAAAAGCCCTGACGTACAACAAAAAAACAGAATGCTGAAAATCAAGATCCCCAGAGAACGTTGAATAAACCGTCTAGAATCATTTGCAGTAACCATACACCTCTCCAATTTGTCATATGCCCGCACAGATGGAATATCTCTCCGAACAGGCTGCAACCGAATACTACTGTAACACGGTTTTAAAAATTTGTGTTACGATGAATACCATACAATTTCCTCTATACCGGGTCAAGACATTCTCGATGAAGACTGCAGTACATTACTTTTTCATCAGCTCCTTGTAGAGCTCATCTGTTGCAGCAAAGGTCAACTTGCTGATGATGTGGGGAGAGGTCAACAGCTTTCGAGCCCAGGCATGAATCTCTTTGCCACGGCCCTTGACGACAAGGACCTTGACACAAATCTCCTTCTCGATATGAAACTGCAAGTTCGCAGTTATACTCACAGAAGGATATGGGCTTATCGATAATCGCGGCAGATGGGTTTTCTGATGATACAACAGTGTTACGGTACCAACCACTTCTCGATCGACATCTTCGATCCCCTCATTGATAAGCTCTTTCCTGACCAATCCCCGGATTGTCTCCGACCGGTTATCATGATTTCCCTGTCGGGTAAGCCGATCTAGCAACTCCACAAGATCACTGTCCATGGAAACCCCAAACCGAATTGTTTCTCCCATATATCCTCCATATAGCTAGCATATCCTAAAATAATCATCCAGTGCGCTAATTTCAAAATGGCAAATCGGCTGATAAGAAATATATTCAGCTCTGGATGATAATGTAATACCATCCATTCAAGTTGGTTGAATAGTCAAGCAACTACAACCTCGATGGCTTTCAGGCATGATCAAGCCACCCATGCAAACCAGCGTGTACGCATGTTCAACTCTTCTCCAGCCGTCCCAGGCCGATTTTCCAGCTCTTGATCCTTCCCTGGATACCAAGACATTTCAGGCATTCCTCATGGTTATCAACAGGACTGCCATTTCGACATCATATTCTACAGGGCATCCTCTCCAGAGAGAAGTATGCAGGTGACTCAGCCAGCCTACGGATGAACTGTAATAGAAGAGCATCATTGGATGCATCCTCCTTTTTGGACTGGCAATATGCAGTTTGCTGATTTACGCAAAACGTTTTTACCGATCCAGTACAGGAGCACGATTTTCATTCTATCAAGCCTGTTGTCTAGATGCCGCTGATGATTTCCACCGTGATGGTAGTGGCGTAATTGCCTTCCATTGCTGCATCCAAATCCTGTTGTTCCACTTTCAAGGAGATGAGCTTGGAGTTGGATGCTTGCATAGGTGCAGGCCAGAGACTGCAGGGGATGTTGTAGGGGATTTCAGTCTGGTTCACCCAAAGCGTATAGGGAAGCTGTGCAGTGGGATAATTTTCATGAAGGAAGCGAAACGAAGGATATCCTGCCTGATAGAAGCGTACGTTCACCCGACTCTGTCCTAAATAGGTGTTCTGGTAGTTCTCAACATTCAGGGTGACATTGGTCAGTGGTACAGGGGAAAGCACAGCCTGGGTGATATCATCGATGTACACATTCTCATTTGCAAAGAAGATGCTGTATACCGGAGCATCGGATACATTGTAGTATGCTAACCACGATGATGGGGAGACCCCGACATCGCCGATGGAAATAGTGCAGTTGCCTGCAGGGCCTGGCAATCCGCCTCCGACGAAGGGGATGGGAAGGGTGGTCTCTCCTTGGTTGGAGAGAACGGGGTAGGTCGTGTTGGAGGGAGAGAGGAGAGTGAAGGCAGGTTGTGCTCCCATGGCGACAAACCTGTTATCTGGCCCCCATAGCCACCAGCCCCTTACGGTGTTATCCAAGAAATTAGTATATTTATTGGTGTTTACCAAGATATAGAAGCGAATCGGTTTGGATGCATCAAGTGAAGTGAAGGTATATGAAGTCTCGGAAGTCAGCTTCTTTTGCTTCAGAGCCCCATTGGTCTTGTAGTAGGTGAGATATAGTACGCCGTACAGAGACTCACTGTCTAGCAAGTTGTTGGCATTGGTGTAGTACATCAGGACATTGCGGGAGTTGTTGTTGGGGGCTATGGATGGATTGATGGTGATTCTGGAGACCGGAAGGGAAGGGTCAAGTTCCAACGTCCCGACCAACGTGCCGATCATGCCGCTCTCCAAACTTGTCTCGGTCATGTTTGCAGCCGGTTCTGAGATGTACATATGTTCTGCCGATACAGGAACCCCCGTAAGGGCATATATAAGTGCAAGTACTAAAAACCATCGAGGGGGCAAGTGCATGATGCAATGGGCTCCTTTGTATATTTCAAGAATATATGAAATTATACTATATCCTCACTGCAAGTGTCTATGTTCAACGTTTTCTGCCCGAAGCTTTTCAGTTGAGCAAACAAGTACATTGATCTCATCTTTTTATTTGTGGTTTTGCAGGAAAAGGGAAGCTTTGGGACAAACCAGAGAGTTTGGGAGGGCGTGAGCATATGCATCTTACCATTGCGGGAACTGGGTATGTAGGGCTGGTGGCAGGGGTTTGTTTTACCCATGTGGGACATAAGGTCACCCGTGTCGAAACCGATCCGAAGAAAGTAGAGATGCTGGACATGGGCATTCCCCCCATCTATGAGACGGGTCCGGAAACCTACATGCAGGATGGTCTCGAAGAAGGGTTGCTCAGCTTCACCACCTAATCCCAGCAAGCCTATAAAACCCCGATGTCATCTTCATCGGTGTAGGAACTCCCGAACTGCCCGATGACTCTGCAAACCTCAGTTATGTGGCTTCCGTGGCCCGTCAGATTGCCGAGCACGTTGAACATGACTGCCTCGTGGTAGTCAAGCCGACCGTTCCGGTCGGCACCAACGACAAGGTGGAGCAGTTCATCAAGGACTCCTTGGTCCACCCGGTACGGTTGAGTTGGCTTCCAATCCCGAATTCCTTGCCCAGGGCACTGCAGTGTACGACATGATACATGCCCAGAGAATTGTCATCGGGATGGAGGACAAACATGCTGAGGCCATCCTTCGTGAGCTCTATGCCCCCTTCGATCTTCGCATCGTAACAGTAAGAAGAAAAAGTGCCAAGATGACCAAGTATGCGGCCAACGAGTTCCTTGCCCTGAAGATCTCCTACATGAACGACCTTGCCAACCTCTGCGAGCTGGTGGGAGCAAACATCGAGGACGTGGCTTTGGGCATGTCCTATGACGAGCACATCGGCTCACGCTTCCTCAAGGCCGGCATCGGCTACGGAGGAAGCTGCTTCGAGAGGATTCAGGAAATGAGAAGGCTCAGAACGAATGTTGAGATTGAAGAACAGGGGAACAAGGTCCATAAAAACACCCATTACAGCATGAAACGCCCGTTGGATGTGATTGAAGGACAAACCGAGCCTGAAGAAGTTTGAACTGGCATGTTCATTACCTTTTCTTTGCTGATAGTTGATTAATCTGGGACCAATTTCACGTAATTTTCAAGTTGTGCCAATAATCAAATTGTGTAACCCTCTGAGCCCCCAAAAAAGTAATCATATTATTGTGCACTACTTGAGGCTGAGCCGGAGGTCTTCGGCGAAGCTATCAGACAGAGGGCAACGGCCATCATCGTGGCCCACAACCACCCGAGCGGCAATCTCCAGCCCTCAGGAGACGACCAAGATGTTACCAGACGATTAAGACAAGCGGGAGATCTGTTGGGCATCAAGCTGCTCGACCATCTGATTTTCAGTGAAGAGGGCTTCCTGTCGATGTTGGAGGGAGGGGTGTTCTGATGACCGGGCCAAGAGAACATTTGACTGGGAGCGGTGCGATGTGTATGATTAAGACAGAGTATACACATCACTTCCTGGAGGGGAATCCCATGCGCACCAACATTGTCATCGATGATGAACTGATGCAGCAGGCACTACAGCTCTCAGGCCTCAAGACAAAGAGAGAGGTCGTTGAACACAGCCTGAAGCTCCTCATCACCATAGAGCGACAAAAACAGATCCGCGCCTTGAGAGGAACCCTCTTTTGGGAGGGCGATCTTGATGCAATGAGGAGTGATGCATGATCGTGGTGGACACCTCGGTATGGATCGACTATGTGAACGGGATCGACTCTGAGCAGACGGAACTCCTCCATGATGCGCTCGAGCACACGAGGATCTTAACCGGGGACTTGATCATCACCGAGTTTCTCCAAGGCTTCCGCAGTACCAAAGATCTTGCAAAAGGAAGACAGCTCATGGAAGCGCTTGAGTACCATGATCTTGTTGGCAAAGAGATCGCCATCAAGGCGGCAGGGCACTATAGAACACTCAGAAAGAACGGGATCACGGTACGAAAGACCATAGATGTCCTGATCGCCACCTTCTGTATTGACCATGGCTATGCACTCTTGCACAACGACCGTGACTTTGATGCCATGGAGGAGATATTAGGCCTTCAGGTCCTTCGGTAGAGCCAGTAGTCTTCTTAGTTTCTCAGGCATCCAATAGGAACCACCCATACCCCATTGTCCATTTGGAATGCGTATTTGATACCGGTCATGACCATGAGAAACGAAGGGGGGGGAGTTTTGTCGGTATCAATATTCTGACTGAAAGAGAGAAGATTTTGGGCTGCTTGTTCTATTTCACCAGCGCCCAGTTTTATCTCCACTGCAGCCCAACGCTCGTCTCTAAGCTGGATGATTGCATCAACCTCCACACCAAGCTGGTCCCGATAATGGTAGAGCGAACCATCCAAGCTCTCTGCAGAAATACGTAGGTCACGTATACAGAGCGACTCAAACAAGGATCCAAATGTTTCTATATCATGAAGAACCCCCGTTTATCATGCACTGTATTACATGATTTGACGGATTCGGATAGTATAGGTACCATTGCGTGGACGTTTTGGTGCTGGGGAGAGGCGTGAAGCTCTGCGCTTATGGCCAGTTTTTGTACACGTATTGAAGGGAAGTCTCCATACGGGTAGATTGAGACAGGAGTTGATGAGATGTACAGATATGAGACCCATGCCCATACCAGTGAGGCGAGCAAATGTGGTCATATTAGCGCCGCTGAAGGCGTGCGGATGTATCATGAAGCCGGCTACCAGGGGATGGTCTTCACCGACCACTTCAATGTATCGAACATGGAACCCTACGGTGATGTCCCCTGGGAGGAGAAGGTTGATCGGTTCCTTGATGGATACCGGAATGCCAGAGCGGTGGCTGCACAGTACGATATGGACGTGTTCTGGGGTATCGAAATCCGGTTCACCGAGAACGACAACGACTACCTCGTCTACGGAATCGATGAGGAGTTCCTCAAGAAACACGATGATATACTCTCATGGTCGATCACAGAGTTCATGGAGTCGCTCTCCGGTCGCGACGACGTGCTGGTCTACCAGGCACACCCCTACCGCAAGGGATGCAATCCTCTGATCCCGCCGGTCGTTGACGGCTTCGAGATCTACAATGGGAACCCCCGCCATGATTCGCAGAACGCCCTGGCTGCATCGGTTGCCAAGGAGCATCAGCTGTTGATCCTCTCAGGATCGGATTTCCACCGGACGACCGATTTGGCCACTGGCGGGGTGGTCTTTCCCAAGCGCATCTCCTCCATCGGCGAATTCGTCGAAGCGGTCAGGAGCATCGATAGTGCATCACTGATTATGGGCGGGGAGGTTAATCACGCGATTGCGTGAACCAGCCTAGCATCCACCCGATAGAAACCAATCGATGATATTCATGTGGATTATGCCGTCACGAGAGAGGTTGACCGAGTCCATTGAGAGCACAAAGCGGGGATAGTTGTCAGGAATGGAGGTGAACGCACCCAACTCGCGACTTACTGTCTCTGCACTGTTCAAGAGATAACAGACCTGGTAGTAGCTGCGCTTTCCACCCCGCTCTGACATAGCAAAATACCTATCCGCCTTCACTGCCCTGCCCATGTATATTCTATGGATTGGGTTATCACTGTGATATACTCAACAAAAGCAGGGGGCGTCCTATGCCAGCAAGAGTTGCCTTCATAATCAATGAATATTTTAATGAACACAATCTACAAGAAGAATACAACTTCTCGTTTCCTTCTCAAAGAGCTTGGGGAACATCCCCATTCCTGATGGAAGCCTATCCTACCCACCTCGCACCCAACTATGAAAAAACAATGTATTTTAAGCGCTATATCATTGAGGGCGAATGGCTTTTGAACAATGATACATTTCTTGACACTGCATACTGGGTCATTCGAAAATGGGGAGGAATCAGCAGTTTCAAAGAAAATGAAGAAAACACAACAGCCTTACAGAACCTGCAGGATACTCTTATTGCTGACAATCCCAATATACATGCCATCCCATTCAAGAAGATTTCGTCCATATCAAAAGTTGCCTCTCTCCTGAAACCTGATCTATGTGCAATCTACGACTCCCGTGCCATATACTCTTTGAACTGGCTCCTCTTCATCCATGCTCCGGGCTTGCCCCTATTCTGCCAACCTGAAGGCAGAAATGAGGACATGGCTAATCTGCACCAAACGACAATTTTCAACCTGTCTCATGCAGGTGCGATTTTTCTTGATAAGACTCGATGCTATGCACGGTATTGTGAATTCCTGCAAAGAATTGCACATGAGTTACATCTGCTGGGACGTCAAAATGTATCCATCACTGATATAGAAATGCTGCTCTTCACCATTGCATCTACCCATATCGTTGCTGACATACATAATCGGGTGACCATTGCAATCGATCGCCCAAACTCCTGACAGGACGAGTAGACGTAGCTGCTTCTTTGTGTGCCTACACTCACGGTGTGGAACGGTTTGCCCGCTTTTTAATCCCCGCATGTGCATATACAATCCCTGCGGTGCGACGATATCTAGCCCAACGATACGCCTGACTGCGCATGCTCCCAACAAAAGAGCACAGTATTAAATATTTAACACTGTCACCCCAAACGCACATACCGTTAGATATTTTTAACACTCTTCACTCATGATTCAAAAATCTCAACCAGAACAACTCTCTTCGGGCCACTATTTGACTACTCGATGCGGTGTTTCGGTTATACCTTCCCTATGATCCGGCGCACTCCATGGTGGAGCAGCACAATGGGGATGATCAGGATTGAACCCACGCTCATCCCGATCTCATAGAAGATGTTTGAGTTGGTGTAGCGCACACCCTTGAAGCGTGACTGGATTGCACTATAGGGGAGACCGATGACGTTGCCCGCCATCATCCCCCGGATGGCGGCGAGGATGACGGTTGCCGCCTCCTCACCATACTCTGCAACAAGACGTTCGTACTCTTCTGGTTCGACCTTGCCCTGCACATCGGCGTAGTGCTGGGCAAAGAGGATCGCCTTCGCCTCGCCCGGGGTGACGAAGGTATCGCTTCCGGAAAAGAAGGCGGAGACCTCCTCCTCAGAGAAGCCGCTCTCCAGGGCCATCTTCGCGTGGGCGTAGCTACAGAGGGAGCACCCGTTGACCTCGGTGACGGCAAGCATCAGGCGCTCGATGAAGGCCTCATCGAAGCTCTGGTCCTTTTTTACCCGCTTGAGGATCTTGATCGAAGGGATTGCCTCAAGCAATACACGGTACACCTCAGCAA
>Ga0265295_1004992_pt1 | contig 17392 bp, 12 predicted proteins | sample Munlansysbiofilm_FD_192503 | JGI IMG/M metagenome (GOLD analysis project Ga0265295, IMG submission 192503) | Leachate microbial communities from a municipal landfill in Southern Ontario, Canada - Methane capture system biofilm | ecosystem: Engineered > Solid waste > Landfill > Unclassified ...
TTCACCCAACGGCAGGCCCAATTCCTCCCAGCTGGGTATCTCGGCATCATGAATCGGAGCCTGGCTGCGCGTATAAAAGCGAAGGCTGTCAAAATAAGTAACACGCCTGGCTTCATTAAAACCGCTAAATGTTATGGAGATAAATTCAGCCGGAGCCTTGATAGGCTGCACCGGCCTGTGGTGTATGCCCCAGCCGGTTTCCAGCATACCTCCCATGGAGGGGCTACTATGAACTTGGCCTTGGCTATCCCTGTATTGTATGGTGTAGTTCAACTGCGGACGATTCTGGCTGCTATAGCTGGTTGCAAAACGCCAGATATTGATGGCATCGAAGTCTTCGGTGATCGGAAGCGGTTGAGGTGGAGACAGGATTACCTTGCTATTGAGCGAAGGCAGATATTGGTCAGGCAGAAACTCGCTTCTAAGCACATACTCTCCCCACAGCGGCTCCTCCTTGCTGCGTGTAAAAATCGGCTTGACAGCGCCCATTTGGTAACTTGCCGTCCACTCTTGCAAATCCTCGAAACCAACCAGCGGCTTGTCCTTTTCCGGCTTGCCCGCTATGTGGCGTATGGGAGGATGTGAAAAACTGTCCACAGAGTCATTGTTAAGTTTTTCACTGACCCACTGCCCCAGCTCTGCCGGCAAGGTCCTGTTTTCGCTGATCGAGAACTGCCCGATTATGCCATTGAAGCCGCCGCCTATTTGCAGGTTCACAGTTTTTGGGAGTCTGTCAAGCTCAACCGCCTCTGCATATCCTAGCGCCTGCTCATCACAGAAAACCTGAGCATAGCCGCCATTCCAAGCTAGTTTGACCTTGTAAAGCCTTTCACTTTCCAAACCGGCTTCCGATTTAAAACTAAAACCGGCGAAATTACCGTGTATATGCCCCTGCTTATCGAGCCGCAACGACAAAAAGTCCCCGATTTTCACCAGTTCGGCATCCCCTGCAGCCCTAAACTGCAAGGCAAAAGCAAGCTCCATGCTTTGCTCCTCGGGCAATTCAAGCGCATTGAACTTTAGACTTGAGGCATCTTGAAACTTCCAGAACTCGCCAGTTTCACGCCGATCCTCTTCGAAGACCAACTCTTGATATCTTGGCAAAGGCAAATCATTTTTCAGCAGTTCGTTATGTTCAAGAATCTTTTGGGCGTTTAAAGTGGTTTTATAAATTCTTATCAGGGCGATTTCCCCGGCAAAATTATTTTTTGCCCAACCAATTGACTCCCCCACATAAAGCGTGTTCTGACTTTGATACGCCGGCACGCCCATGCCCTGGTCTGTGCGCATCAATTTGCCGTCCAAATAATTGGATATCTGTTCTTTGTCGCCGGTTATGCAGAAGTAATGATACTCGTCAAGCAGAGAGCCGCAGTAAACCCTGCCGGCTACATTTTTTCCGCTTGTCGACGAGACGAGATAATTATCGTAGTTTTCATCGCTATAAAATTTAGGGAATCCAAAGCTGCCGCGCATCAACAAGGCATAGCCACACTCCGGCTCTGTGGGCATACACCAGAGCTCGGCACTGAACCCTTCCTCACCCCAATCCGGCAAATTGTTGAATGTAAGCCGTTTCTCGCCCTGTCGTGGAAATTTCCAGGCTCTGCTGGGAGCCGGCACCCGACTGACGTTAACCACTTCAGCTTGGCTCCTGCCCAGGCTAATGCCGCCTGCATGGACAGCAAGTTGCATGCCGCCAAGCACAGTGCTAATAGCAAACAACAAAAACAGGGTTGAATAAAAGCAGCTCTTCATGATTTCTCCCAATCAATAATTTTACAATGGAAAATAAAAAATCACAACGGTTTCAAAACCAGACATACAACGTTTTGCTCTGTCAATAGTCATGCCAGGCATCTAACGTCCCTATGTAGAAATCGCCTGCCACCCTGGCTTTGATCTCAAACAAATTCCTGCTGATCACATGCCCGCCCAGAGCCAGCGCATTGATTTTGTCTGGATGGTTGTTTGGCCTGGTAGCAATGTCTTTTAACGGGCGCATGTCAAAAACAAACAAACGTCGCGGATTGTCACGACCGATTATGCCGCAATTGTACTTCTCTCTGCCATCAGTGTATCCTAGATTATAGTTCACCCAATAGCTAATGGTTCTGTCTGTGGATGTAAATCGCCAATTATTGGCATCAGCGGGGCATTTAAAGAAAGGCTCCATCAGCTTGCCGTAACGCTCACGAGTAGGGTCAATTCCGTCATCGTGTGGGTTTCTTGAGGGGTTACCCAAATATGTACTTCTATAAAGCACATAGGGAAAACTAGAAATCGCTGCACCTGGCCCATTCACACTTCTCACGATACTTGAGCCGGTATCAAAGCAGGGTAAGTATCCATTATTATCATCAGCGTACAAGTGTGTTGCCGTCCCAATGGTTTTAAGCTTGCCCATGCAGCTGATGACCTGGGCTTTGGCTCTGGCTTTGCCCAAGGCCGGCAAAAGCATGCTGGCCAAGATGGCGATAATTGCTATAACGACGAGCAGCTCGATCAGTGTGAACGAGACGCACAAAATTCCGATCTTTGATGTTTCAAGACTTTGACTTCTCTTTTCTCTTTTGACAATCATGGCCTGCTCCTATTCATTGTGTTGGGAAAATACCTAAGGTTAAACTCCGTGACTTGGCTAAATAACGTTTCACAGCAGCTTTTATCTTCAAGTTGTTTCTCTTATCACCAGGCTTGGTTTCAGGGTTTCGGATTTTACCGGTTTAGCGTAGATACTGTCTATGAGTTTCTCCACTGCCAGGGCGGCAGCTTGCTTAAAGGGCTGCGAGACGCTGCTTAGAGCCGGCGACAGACAGGGCGCCAAAAAGAGATCATCATAGCCCAAAAGCTTGACACGCTGGCCTGGAAGCAGCCCGGCCTGCAAGAGCATCCCGTGCAGCCTGGCAGCCATGCGGTCGGCACAGGCGAAAATCCCTATGCATTTGTTGCTCTCGAGGCAATACTGCACGATGCGCTGAAAAGCCTCGTCGCTTTCCTCAAACTCTTGGCACTGGGCGCGTAACTGCGGTGGCAGGGCGGCGCGAAAACCGCCCAGACGCGTATCTATGGGGCTGCTGAGGATAAACTCCTGGCAGCCGCGTTCAAGCAGGTGTTCGGCAGCGATGCGCCCGCCATGCTCGTCGTCAATGCCGACATAGGGCACATTGTAAACCGAGACCCGGCTGTTGAGCAGCAGCATCTTGCCGCCATGCTCGCAGTAGCGCGCCATCAGCTCGGCAGCGGCCTTGTCAACCTGAAAACTGGGATAGGTGATCACCCCGCAGTTGCGCCGCCCGCGGGTCTCGTCAATGAATTTGCGGTAGCTCTCAAAGCTGGTCTTGAAGGAAAAAGAAAGAGGAAAACCGTGCGCCTGAGCCGATTCGGACAAGCCCATGATGATGTCGACTATCAAACTGTTGCGGTAATACGGCAGAAAAACACCGATCACCGGACTCTGACCGCGCTTGAAAAACTCGGCCTGACGATTGGGACGGTAGTTCATCTTGCGTGCCGTGGACAAAATCAGCGCGCGCGTGTTGGCCGCAACCTTGGGATACGAACCGCTGGGGGGATTCAATACACGGGAAACTACCGGTATCGAAAAACCAGTGGCAGCAGAAATCTCGGATAAAGTAACCATAAACAAAAACAAGGAAATTGACTAAAATCCGGCGCTTGAATATAAGTATAACACCGCAAATCATAAAAAGCAAACGTTTTCTGTTATTTTTTTTCGGGACTTTCGGGACTTTCGGGACTTTTGGGACTTTTGGGACTTTTGGGACTTTTGGGACCTTTGGGACCTTTGGGACCTTTGGGACCTTTGGGACCTTTGGGACCTTTGGGACCTTTGGGACCTTTGGGACCTTTGGGACCTTTGGGACCTTTGGGACTTTTACGACGGCACGATAACACGCGTCCCAAAGGTCCCAGGTATGTAGTACACGCTTTAGCGTGCTCCCCGCTCCCGTCGCACGCGTCCCAAAGGTCCCAAAGGTCCCATTCGTCCCATCATATTTACGCCTGCTTCAGGGTCTGCCATATTTTTCTGATAGCTTTAGCGGCCTGGCTGTCGCTGTGTTCGAGTACGGTTTTGCCGGCCATCAGGGCGGCATTCACCTCGAGGTCAAAGGGTATTCGTCCTATAAGCTCGGCGCCAGTGCGGCTGCAAATATCCTCGATTTTGGCGGCCTGCTGCAGGTTTAGGTCCGCCTTGTTGATCACCACTTTGGCGGGCACGCCAAAATGCCTGGACAGCTCCAGCACCCGCTGCATGTCATGCACGCCGGAGACCGTAGGCTCGGTGACAACCAGCACCAGGTCGCTGCCGGAGATTGAGGCGATCACCGGGCAGCCGGTGCCGGGGGGGCCGTCGGCGATGATATATTCCTTGCCTAGTTCCCTGGCCAGCTCGGCGGCGCGCTCGCGCACCTGGGTGACCAGGCGTCCGGAGTTCTCCTCTGCTATGCCCAGCCTGGCATGCACCATAGGCCCATAATCAGTATTGGAGACAAACCAGCAGCCGGTAATATTCGGATCGCTGCTGATGGCCTCGACTGGGCAGACCCTGGGGCAGAGCCCGCAGCCCTCGCAGTCCACCGGGTCTATATAATACTTGCCGGCCTGCGGGCTAGGTTTATGCAGCTGCGCGATGGCGTCAAAGTGGCAGTGCTGTGCGCAGTCTCCGCAGGCAATGCAAAGCTCCGGGTCTATCTCGGCCTTGACCCCGCCGATGAAGTCATGTTTTTCGCGCAGCTCCGGCTTGAGCAGGAGGTGCAGGTCGGCGGCGTCCACGTCATTATCGGCCAGCACCTGTCTTTCGGCCAATTGCGCCAGACAGGCAGTGAGCGTAGTCTTGCCGGTACCGCCCTTGCCGCTAATAACGGTGATCTCTTTATAATCCCCCTTGTAGTCGGAAGCTTCAAAAGCGGCCTGTGGTTTTTGCGGCGGCGCGATTTCCGGCTCCTCCGGCATAGGCGGCAATGCGGTTTGCAGGCTGTCATAAATCTGCAGCAGATTCTCCTCCAGTTCAGGAAAGCGCTCCACCAATATGGCGCCCTCGGCGTAGGCCTCGGCGTATTTGCGGCTGAAGGGGATTCTGCCGGCTATGGGCAGTCCGACCTGCCTGGCATAGTCGGCGATGATTTTATCCTCGCCGTCAGAGCGGTTAACGATGATGCCGGTAGGCAGTCCCAGCTGCAGGCTCAGTCCCACGGCCAGCTTCAGGTCATTCAGGCCGAATGGGGTAGGCTCGGTGACCAAAAGCACGCGGTCGGCGCCCTTGAGCGCAGCCACCACCGGGCATGAGGTGCCTGGGGAGGCATCGATGATATTGACCGCGTCCGGCAGCAGGTATTTTTTCACCGCGCCCACCACGGTAGGCGCCAGGGCCTCGCCCAGGTCCAGCTTGCCCTGGGCAAAAAAGAAGGGGGCGCTCTCGCGCTTGTCGGCCTGCACCTTGCCGATGCGCTGCGCCTCCTCGCGCAAGGCGCCGCTGGGGCAGACATAGGAGCAGACCCCGCAGGAGTGGCAAAGCTCGTTGAACACCAATATTTTTTTCTTCACCAAGGCAATGGCGTTATAGTTGCAGGCCTCGGCGCAAAGCCCGCAAGCTGTGCATTTATCCGCCTCCCAGACCGGTTTGAGCACGCTTACCTCGGACTCCTCGCTGTACTCCGGGCGCACGAAAAGATGGTTGTTAGGCTCTTCCACGTCGCAGTCCAGCAAGCGGATATCCTGATTATTGAAAGACCCTTTTTTGACGGCCCGTCGCGCCAGGGCGAAGGCCAGATTGACTGCGAAGGTGGTTTTGCCGGTGCCGCCCTTGCCGCTTGCTACTGCTAAAATCATCAGTGTTTCCTTGTATAGCTATGGTGTTCAAAAAAAAAGCGTGAAAAATCCTGTGCCCTGCTACGGCTTCCAGTCCAAAAAGCTGGCCCTACAGTTATTTTTCAAAAATGGCGCGGCATTTTCCCGGGCAGCTACGGCATTTGCCGATAACCAGCCACAGTGCCGCCAAGACAAGTATTATTATTCTAGTCATATTTAGGTCTCCCTGAGCATGGTGTTTCCACAGTTAGGGCATTTCATCTCGTAGCAGGGTTGTCCTCGCTGATGCGGCAGGCGTTTACCGCACTTGCTGCAGACGCAATTGCCGCCCGCCCCTCTGCCGGCGCCGCCCATGCTGCCTCTGCCCTGGCCGGCTCCCTGTCCTCTGCCGACGTTTCCGCCGACACCCGCTTCACTATTGGCTGCAAACATATTCTGCTCCTTTGTTCATGCATTGGCGCCGGCGCCGAGCGGGTATGTGCCGCCCCGGCGCCGGCTGGTTCAACAATTGCTACTCGCTTTTCTTTTCCAGAGCTGCGAGTCTCTGCTTAAGCTCGGCGCTCAAGCCCTCAAGATCGGCAAGCTGCGACTTGAGCATCTCCTGCTCCTGTTCGGCACTGGGCTGGTTCCAGGCACCCGGGCCGTAACCGGCACCGTAGCCATAGCCGTAAGCAAAGCCGCGTCCGCCGCCCATGCCGCGTCCGCCGCCCATGCCACGTCCGCCGCCCATGCCGCGTCCGGCTCCAAAGCCGAAGCCGCCGCGCGCGCCGAAACCGAAGCCCTGGTTTGCGAAGCCAGGTCGCATATATCCGGCGCAGTAGCCTGCCGCTCTTCCTGTCATTGGGCCCATTCCTCGGGGGCCGCTTCCATCACCTCTAGGCATAATAACACTCCTTTTTATTGGGGTTCTTGTTGTACTGCATCACTGCAGAAAAAAAATTTGTGCAAGCATACACTCGCTAAAACGCCGCTCCGCGTCTGCCGCCGCCGGGCCCTCTGCCGCCTCGACCCTGCCCTCTGCCGCAGCCGCGGCGCATTCCGCGACCGCAGCCAGGCATGCGGAAATCATGCAGCTCTCCGGCGGCATAAGCCTGCAGCAGCGCCGACGGCTCGCCGCAGATATGCGAATGCAGCTCAATGCCGGCCTGGCGCAAGGCAAACTGATGCGCACGCGATACCGCACCGCAGAGCAAAACCCGCACGCCGGCGCCGCGCAGAAGGGCGGCACGCCCATAGGCGTCCTGGCTGACAAATTCCAGCCTGGCGCCAGCGCTGAAAACACCGTCGCAGTAACTGTAAAGCTGAACAGCAGTGCAAAAATCAAAGACCGGACTGAGCCGACCCTGCCAAATTGGTAAGGCGAGTGTAATCATGATTTATATGTTAGCAGAAAACATGCCAGAAATAAAAGCGGCGCGACAAAACCCCGGCCTAGCGCCCAATCTTCGTGTGACTTCGTGTGACTTCGTGTCCGAACAAGCTCCAGATACACTCTTATAACTTGCCATATCATTGCAATATGCTATATTAGCTGTAACACAACCTTGCAGACTGCATTACTAGGAGGCCATTTTCATATGAGTAAGCCCAAAGCCGCATTTTACCTGGACCAGGACTGCGCCATACTCGATTCTTTGAACGAAGGCGTGTTCAGCGTGGACCTGGACTGGCGCGTCACCAGCTTCAACCGGGCCGCCGAAGAGATCACCGGCATCTCGCGCCAAGAAGCCATAGGCGCCAGGTGCTCGGAGGTCTTTCGCGCCAGTATCTGCGAGAATGATTGCGCCCTGCGCCAGACCTTTGCCAGCGGCGAGCCTATACTGGACAAGCAGGCCCTGATTGTTGACAGCGAAGGCGAGCGCATCCCCATACGCCTGGGCTGCGCCCTGCTGAAGGACGCGAAAGGCCGGATCATCGGCGGGGTGGAAAGCTTTCAGGACCTCAGCCAGCTCGAACGCCTGCAGAAAGAGCTGCACGGGCGCTACGGTTTCGAGGACATCATCGGCCAGAGCACCGCCATGCGACGGCTTTTCGACATACTGCCGCAGATCGCCGCAAGCCCCTCCAATGTGCTTATCGAGGGCGCCAGCGGCACGGGCAAGGAGCTTTTTGCCCGCGCCATACATCAGCTCTCGCCGCGCCGCGAGCAGCCCTTTGTGGCGGTCAACTGCGCCGCCCTGCCCGACACGCTGCTGGAAAGCGAGCTTTTCGGCTACAAGGCCGGCGCCTTCACCGACGCCAAAAAAGACAAGCCGGGGCGCTTCGCCCTGGCCGAGGGCGGCACTATCTTTCTCGACGAGATCGGCGATGTCTCCGCGGCCATGCAAGTGCGCCTGCTGCGGGTCTTGCAGGAGCGCCTTATCGAGCCTTTGGGCGCGGTCAAGCCCCAGCCGGTGGATGTGCGTGTGGTCTGCGCCACCAACCGCGACCTGCAGGAGCTTATGGAGCAGGAGAAGTTCCGCCAGGACCTCTACTACCGCATCAGGGTGGTCAGCCTGAGACTGCCCGGCCTGGCGCAGCGCCGCGAGGACATACCGCTGCTGCTCGAACACATGATAGACAAGTTCAACCACCTGCAAGACCGGCATATACTCGGGGTCAGCGACGAGGTCATGCGCCGCCTTATGGAGCACGACTTCCCCGGCAATGTGCGCGAGCTGGAGAACATCGTCGAGCAGGCCTTCGTGCTTTGCCGCGGCGCGCTTATCGAGGGAAAACACCTGCCCCTTGAACTGCGCCCCGCAGCCGGCGGCACCATGCCCGAAGAGCTGCCCATGAACCTGGAAGACCTGGAGAAGCTCAGCATCGAGGAAGCCCTGCGCAAACACCAGGGCAGCCGCAAACTGGCCGCCGCCGAGCTGGGCATAGACACCAGCACCCTGTTCCGCAAAATCAAGGCCCATAAGATACAGCCGCCGGCAAAAGACGGACGCAGCCGGAAAAACTAGCCTAGGAGAGTGGACACGAAGACACACGAAGGAACACTAAGACAGACAAAAAAAGCCCCATGCGGTTTTACCGCATGGGGCTTTTGTTGAGGGTGGGAATCAGACTCTTTCGACGACTATGTCCTCGCTGACCTGCTGTTTCAGGGTGCGCTCGATGCCGTCCTTTAAAGTGATCTGCGAATAAGGGCAGCTGCCGCAGGCGCCTTTCAGACGCAGGAAGACCTGGTTGCCTTCGATCTTCACTAGCTCCATGTCGCCGCCATCATTTTGCAGATGCACGCGCAAGGACTCCAATACTTCCTTGATTTTTTCTTCCATGATGATATTCCTTTTTTATTGGCCGAAAACGGCGATTTGTTCTCTGATGCGCGACAGTTTCTCTTCCGTGTCGCGGACATTTTGTCGTTCTTTGGCGACCACCGCCTCCGGGGCGCGGGCGACAAAGTTGGCGTTGGCCAGCTTGCTTTGCAGGCCGGCCAGGTAGTTGCTGCTCTCCTCCTCTTGCTTGCGCAGGCGCGCCAGCTCGGCCTCGAGGTCCACCACGCCGGCCAGTGGCAGGTAGGCGCTGCCTATGTCGCTGAGGGCCACGCCGCAGGCGCCTTCCGGCCTGGCGGCAAACTCTATGCTTTCGGCATTCAGCAGGCTTTGCAGCGCATCCAGGTCGTCGCGCAAGAATTCCTCCGCCTCGCGGCTGACCGCCTCGATCACCAGGCTCACTGCTCGGCTGCCAGGTATCTGATAGCTGGCGCGCAGATTACGCAGGGCGCGGATCAGCTCGAACTTGGCCACATTAAGGCGCAGCAGCTCTTCGTTGGCGCCCAGCTGTTCAAGTTGCTCGGCGCTGATTTCCTCCGGCCACTTGCTCAGCATGATCGAGTCTTCCGGCCCGACGAAGCCCATCTGGTGATAGAGCTCCTCAGTGACAAAGGGCATGAAGGGGTGCAGCAGGCGCAAAAACACCGACACGGCGTGATCGAAGATACGCCGGCTGGCGGCGGCGCCGGCGCAATCGCCCTCGAAAGCCGACTTGCAGGACTCCAGGTACCAGTCGCAAAACTCGTTCCAGATGAAATCGTAGAGATTCCTGGCCGCCTCGTTGAAGCTGAAGCGCTGCAGGCTTTCGCCTGTGGCTTTCACGATGCGCTGCAGGCGCGCCAGTATCCATTTGTCATCGGCGCGCAGCCTCTCGGCGGGCAGGCCCTCCAGGTCTTGCCAGTCAGAACTGACGGCTCCCTTGCTCAGTCTGAAGCGCACCAGGTTCCAGAGCTTGTTGGCGAAGTTGCGTCCCAGCTCGCATTTCTCGTTGCTGTAGCGTATGTCCTGGCCCAGCGGCGCGATATAGGCCATGGTGAAGCGCAGCGCGTCCGCGCCGTATTGCGCCACCACGTCTATGGGATCGGGCGAGTTGTTCAGGCTTTTGGACATCTTGCGGCCTTCCTCATCTCGGATAATGGAGGTGAAGTAAACGTCGCTGAAGGGGATGTCGCCGGTGAACTCCAGGCCTGCCATGATCATACGAGCCACCCAGAAGAAGATAATGTCAGGTCCGGTTACTAAACTTTGAGTAGGGTAGAAGCGTTTTAGTTCCCTGCTTTCCTCTGGCCAGTCAAAGACCGAGAAGGGCCAGAGCCAGGAGCTGAACCAGGTGTCGAGCACATCCGGATCCTGCTTAAACGCCTTGCAGCCGCAGACGCAGAGCGCCGGGCTTTCCTTGCTCACGTAAAGCTTGTTGCATTGCGTGCAATAGTATGCCGGTATGCGGTGTCCCCACCAGAGTTGCCGGCTGATGCACCAGTCCTTGATATTCTCCATCCAGTGTCTGTAGGTTTTCACCCAGCGCTGCGGGTGGAAGCGCACGCGCTCCTGCTCGACCACCTCGAGTGCCGGCTTGGCCAGCTCTTCCATTTTCACGAACCACTGGTCGGAGAGCCGCGGTTCGACGGCCACATTGCCGCGCTCGGAGTAGCCCACCTGGTGGATGTGCTCCTCGGTCTTTTCGAGCAGGCCTAGCTCCTCCATTTTTTGCAGCACCAGTTTTCTGGCCTGATAGCGGTCCAGGCCATCGAAATCTGCTCCGGCCTGCTTGTTCATAGTGCCGTCGTCGTTCATGACCTCGGGCATATCCAGGCCGTGTCGCAGTCCCACCTCGTAGTCGTTGGGGTCATGCGCCGGGGTTATCTTCACTGCGCCGCTGCCGAACTCGCGCTCGACGTAGTCGTCGGCGATCAGGGGTATCTCTCTTCCCACCAATGGCAGGGTCAGGGTTTTTCCCAGCTTGTCGCGGTAGCGCGCATCTTCGGGGTGTACGGCGACGGCGGTATCGGCCAGCATGGTCTCAGGCCTGGTGGTGGCGATAACGACGTATCCGGAGCCGTCACTGTAAGGATAGCGGAAATACCAGAGCTTGCCCTTTTCCTCTCTATAGATCACTTCCTCATCAGAAAGCGCAGTGCCGGACTTGGGGCACCAGTTGATAATGCGCTTACCCTTGTAGACCAGGCCCTTGTTATACAGTCTGATAAAGACCTCTTGCACGGCGGCGGAGAGCTTCGGGTCCAGGGTGAAGCGTTCCCGCTCCCAGTCGCAGGCGCAGCCTATGCTGCGCAGCTGCCGGATAATGGTGCCGCCGTACTTCTCCTTCCACTGCCACATATGCTCGAGGAATTTCTCCCGTCCCAGGTCATGTCTGCCCAGGCCTTTTTCCTGGCGCAGCTGCGCCTCGACCTTGGCCTGGGTGGCAATGCCGGCATGGTCTGTGCCGGGCACCCAGCAGACCTCGCGCCCGCGCAGCTTCTCGAAGCGAATCAGGATGTCTTGCAGGGAATTGTTGAGCACATGTCCCAGGGTGAGCATGCCGGTTACGTTGGGCGGCGGAATAACGATGCTGTAGGCAGGTTTGTCGCTTTGCGGATCGGCATGAAAATAGCCGCGCTCTTCCCAGGTGGAATACCATTTCTTCTCCACCTCGGCCGGATCATAGGCGCGGGATAGACTGCTCTGGCTCATGAATGCTCCTGAAAAACATGAAACAACCAGTCGTATCCGAGCAAAAACGCGCAAAAACGACTGGTTTTGGTAAAAAGACAAATGTAATGTCTGAAGCTCCTGAAAGCAAACCCCGTCCAAAAAGCCCTTGAACCACAAAGGCACACGAAGGGGGGAGGACACGAAGAGACACAAAGGGGCACGAAGGCACACTAAGGGCTTATGCGGCGCCTGCGGCGCCGCATAAGCCGCTTGCCCGTTTTGGTTTGTTGGGAAAAGGGAGCCGGACAAAGCAGAAAAACTCGATAAAATTGCATAAAAACGCAAATTTCCTGCTAAAATTCTAATTTTAGACGAAAACTACTTGGTGTGTCTTAGTGTAGCTTCGTGTGTCTTAGTGTCCAAAATTCTGCCGGGCCACCTTTTTGGACGGGGTCTGCCTTTATGTGCAAAACTGCGAAGGCTATTTTCTATAGACTGCGGCGGCCAGGGCGTATTCCTGGGGCAGCTTGCCCAGCAGTTTTTCGGCGGCCTCGGCGGCAGCGGCCCTCACTTCGGCTGAGGGGTCCCAGAGGCAGGACATGACATAGGGCCTGGCGATCAGGTGTTTGCTCTCGCCGAGCAAGCGCAGCGCCCTCACCTTCAGGTCCGCAGGCTTGAAGTCGGCAAAGCGCTTCAGCAGGCATTCGCTGCTAAAAGGAAGCTGCGGCCCCATGCTCAGCATTTCGAAGGCCTTGTCCAGCATGAGCGGCTCGCCCTGCTTAATTGTCTCCCACAGGAGAGTCAGCATGGCCTCCGGCTCGATTTGCTCCAGGGTTTTATACAGAGCCTGGAAGGTGGCCGGCGCCGGATAATCATGATAGAGCCAGTCAACAAGGTCGATGTTGGAGCCAGGCTCCTCATGTCCGCAGTAGTAGTCTGCCAGAATATTGGCGGCATTGGCTGCCAGGCTTTTGCTTTTGCCTTTGCAGGCGGCCATCATGCTGTCGAAGACGATATTCAGCTCTGTGCGCAGGCAGGCCAGCCAGAGGCCGGGCAGCTCTTCGGGCTTGGCTTCGGCCAGCGCCGTCTGCATGCGCTGCTCATCAATGCTGTAGACCTCCCCCCACTGTGAAATCGCCGTGGCCAAGGCACAGAACTGCCGATGTCCGGCCTCGGCCATTTTCTCCTGGATAAGCTCGAAGGCGTTTTCGTCGCCGGCCTGTGCCAAAGTCTGCAAGGTGATCTCGAAATACTCCTCCTGGTTCAGCCAGTATCCCAGCTGGGTCTTGGGGACCACACCCAGGCTGCCGAAAAAGCGTATAAGCTGCGAACGCGAGTAGTGGTCTGCGGCACTGGGCAGGCTGTCGGCCAGCGCCACGGCGAAGCTGTTGCGCAGCTCGGGGTCAAAGTCTTCCGCTCCGGCCAGTATGACCATGCCCTCCAGGGCGAAGAAGGCCTCCTGGGCGGCCTGGTCGTTGCTCTCCGAAAGGCGCGGCACAAGAGCCTTCAAGGAGGCCTCAGCCTGGGAGAGCAGGCTTTTTGCCAGCTTTTTGCCGACTGCCGGCTTTGCCCAAAGCAGCCCGGAGGCGGTCTCCAAGACCCAGGCCGACCGCTCATTCAAATTTTCGCTTTTCTGCGACATCTCGCTCTCCTTACTCATAGGGTATGCAAAATACAATTCATCGCCGTCTCAATGCCTATAGGCGCTAACTTTGACCCCGTCCAAAAAGATCATAACGCCGAAAGGCCGTTAGTGGCGCCCCTACAGGGCGCCGGATTCGGGGGGGGCTTTTACCCAGGGTGTCGCTCGGCTCCTGCGGAGCCTCGCTTACCCTGGGCTATATTAGGTTGCCCCTTTGGGGCACCCAATGGACTGAATCTCAGAGAAAAATTAGATATTCTTCCAAAAACTGCGTTTTTCAGAAAAATTTTGCTTTTATGGGCACCTAACCAAGGTCAACACTACAGGCAAAATCAAAATCATCTGATGAATTATGCTGCAGAAAAAAGTTGTTTTATCTTTAGCACAATTTACTACAAAACATCGTATCTACTTGCGCCGTATGCGCATAACCATGCTTAACCCCAGGCTTCAGCCTGGGGTGCAAGCAGCCATCAAGACCGGCGCCTCGTAGAGGCGCTACTGCCCCCCTTTTGGGCAATGTCTTCTTTAGAGCAGGCACCAGGGTGGGCGCATGGGCTGGTTCAGCAGCGAATTGGCAAAGAAGTCATTCTCGAACTCCAGCGTCAGGGGATTGAAAGTAAGCCGTCGTCCGCTTCTGATGGCGCAATTGGCCAGGTGTACCAGGATATTACTGCGAAAGCCGTTTTTCTCGTTCAAGGCGAATTTTTTTCTGCTGCGCACTGAGACATTGAAGTCGCTGATCTGCGGCTCGGGTTCCGGCAGCTTGGCGGCCAGTTCGGCGAGGAAGCCTGGCTCGGTGCGGAAATCCTTGTACACCTTGCCGCCTGGCCCTTCGATAAAGGGCTTGCCCTTGGTCTCCTCCTCGCCCCATTCGCATGATTCGAGGATGATCTTGCAGCCGTCGGCGTATTCCATATAGACCTGGCCCCAGATACCCACCGCGTCGGGGTGCTGCGGCCAGGGCGCATTTGCCTCTATTCTCACCGGGCTGGTATCGTCTTTGTCCAGCAGGTACTGCACCGGGTCCAGGTAATGCTGTCCCATATCGGCCAGTCCGCCGCCGTCATAGTCCCAGTAGCCGCGGAAAGAGCCTGAGCAGCGATGCGAGTTATAGGGTCTCCAGGGCGCCGGGCCTAGCCAAAGCTCGTAGTCCAGGTCTTCGGGCACTGGTTCCGGCGGCAGGTCGGTTTTTCCCATCCACATGGATGCTTTCCAGGCGAATCCGGTGTGTGCGCTAAGGCGCACGGTCAGCGGCCAGCCCAGCGCGCCGCTCTGTATGAGTTTTTTCAGCGGGGCCACTTCGGTGCCCAGTCCATAGAATTTGGAGTGCATGCGGAACCAGGTGTTAAGACGAAAGACGCGGGAGTTGCGCTGCACCGCCCCGACCACCCAGACACCCTCGCCGATGGTCCGGGTCATGGGCTTTTCGGCCCAGACGTCGCAGCCGGCATTGAGGGCGTATATACATTGCAGAGCATGCCAGTGAGGCGGAGTGACCACGTGCATAACGTCTATGCTCTCGCTGTCTATCATCTCACGGAAATCGCGGTAGCCGCGGCAGTCCTGACCGGCCTCGGCGCTCTTGGCTTTGGCCGCCTCGACTCGCGAGCCGTAGACGTCGCAAAGCCCCACCAGGCGGGCCTGCGGGTCATCAAACACATAGCCCAGGTGCGACTGCCCCATGCTGCCCAGGCCGATAATGGCGTGGTTGATCTTGTCGTTGGCGCCCTTGGGGATGCTGGCAGGCCTGAGGGGCGCGGAGGATTTCTTCTTGGGTTTGGACTTGCTCATGAGCTTCCTTATCAGAGTACCGTTAGACTGTCGATGCAGGACGTATATAGGCTTAGTGTGTCTTGGCGGGCAAAAAGCGCTTATTTCACAATGGTTCAGAAATCACTTTCCAGGAATGCCTTGTATCCTTTGTAGGCCATATAGGTGTCCAGCTTGCCGGCCACTTCCCAGGGCGCGTGCATGCTAAGCAGCCCGACGCCGCAGTCGATGACGTCCATGCCGTGCCTGGCCATCAGGTGCGCGATGGTGCCGCCGCCGCCCACATCGACCTTGCCCAGCTCACAGCTTTGCCAGTGCACCTGCTTGTCGTTGAAGATTTTTCTGACCTGCGCCACAAACTCGGCGCTGGCGTCACTGGCGCCGGACTTGCCGCGGCTGCCGGTATACTTGGTCAGGGCCAGACCGCAATTGATGCGACTCATATTATTGGGGGAGCTGACACTGGGGAAGCCGGGATCATGCAGGGAGGCGACGTCGGCGGAGAGCATTTTTGAGCGCTCCAAGGCGCGACGCAGGTTCAGCCCGCAGTAGGCTCCGCAGGCCTCGAACAGCTCGGCCACGGTGTTTTCCAGGAAGCTGGAGTCCATGCCGGTGGCGCCGTAGGAGCCGATCTCCTCTTTGTCGCAGACCAGGGCCACCTGGCTGCGCTGCGGAACGGCCTCGCTGTCCAGCAGAGCACGGGCGCCGGCATAGGCGCAGACCCGGTCATCATGTCCATAGCCCAAGATCATGGAGCGGTCCAGGCCCAGTTCGCGTGCCGGGCCAGCCGGCACGATCTCCAGCTCGGAGCTGAACAAGTCCTCCTCCTCGATGCCGTATCTTTCTTGCAGCAGTCTCAGAACACGCAGCTTGACCTTGTCCTTGGCTTCCTTAGCCTCCTTGTCGTCTTCCTTGTCCTCCGCCGCCCGGCTGCCCAGCAGCACATTTAGCGCCTCTCCGGGGATGCCGCTAGCCAGGGTCTTTTTTTCGCCCTCCATTTCCAGATGCGGCAGCAGGTCGGTGATAACAAAGACCGGGTCTTGCGGCTGGTCTCCTATGGCCACCTGTACCTTCTCGCCATTTTTTTTGATAATGACCCCGTATATGGCCAGCGGTATGGTAACCCACTGATATTTTCTAATGCCGCCATAGTAATGTGTGTCAAGCAGCAGCAAGTCGTCATCCTGGTATAGCGGGTTGGGCTTGGCGTCCAGCCTGGGGCAGTCGGAGTGTGCCCCGACCAGGTTAAGTCCTTCGCTGAGCGGTTTTTTGCCGACCCGCATAAGCATGATGGTCTTGCCGCCGTAGCTGCGATAGACCTGGTCTCCGGGCTTCAGCTTGACGCCCTCGGCATTGACCTGCACCAAGTCTCTGAAGCCGGCCTTCAGGGCCAGTTCCAGCAGATGATCATGCACCAGGCGCTCGGTCTTCGCGCTGCTCAGAAACCCGATATATTCAGCGCAATAGCGCTCCAGTTTTTTCTCCTCGCCACGGGCCAGCTTGTCCCAGCCCTGCTCGCGCCGCCAAAACAACTCGGTGCCGCCGGATTTGACCTTCTTGACTGCCATTATTTACTCCTATTAGCTTAAGTGTGAATCAAGGCATTCTGACAATATAAGCAAAATCCGCGCAAATGCTAACTAGACCCCGTCCAAAAAGGGGGGCATAGTAGCGCCTCTACGAGGCGCCGGTTTTGATGGCTGCCTGCACCCCAGGCTAAAGCCTGGGGTTAAGCATGGTTATGCGCCTACGGCGCAGATATATGAGTAGTTTTATGATCCCTTGCGTTAAGGATAAAACGGCTCGGATCTGCGAAAAAATTCATCAGGTGATTCTGAATTTGCCCGTAGTATTGGGCCTGGTAGGTTACCCACAAATGCAAAATTCTCCTGAAAAACGCATTTTTGGGAAGAAATTCTAATTTTTTTCTGCGATTAAGTCCATTTGGTGCCCCGAAGGGGCAACCTAATATAGCCCAGGGTAAGCGAGGCTCCGTAGGAGCCGAGCACCACCCTGGGTAAAAGCCCCCCCCCGAATCCGGCGCCCTGTAGGGGCGCCACTAACGGCCCTTCGGCGTTATGACCTTTCTGGACACGCTCTAACTAGACCGCGTCCAAAAAGCCCTTGAGCCACTAAGGCACACGAGGGGGGGAGGACACGAAGGGACACGAAGGGACACAAAGGCACACGAAGGGCTTATGCGACGCCTGCGGCGCCGCATAAGCCGCTT
>Ga0265295_1004993_pt1 | contig 17391 bp, 19 predicted proteins | sample Munlansysbiofilm_FD_192503 | JGI IMG/M metagenome (GOLD analysis project Ga0265295, IMG submission 192503) | Leachate microbial communities from a municipal landfill in Southern Ontario, Canada - Methane capture system biofilm | ecosystem: Engineered > Solid waste > Landfill > Unclassified ...
GAATCGTAGCGTTCATGGTGCAGGACGGCCGATTGCGGCAGGCGCGGCTTGATATCCGCCGGCCGGGCCGGGTCCGGATAGCCGACGCACATGCCGAACACGGCGAAGCAGCCCTTGGGCAGGCCCAGCTCCGCCGCCACCTGTTCCGGCTGGTCGCGCAAGCCGCCGATATAGACGATGCCCAGCCCCTGCGCCTCAAGCGCCACGGCGGAGTTCTGCGCCGCCAGCGCCGCATCGACCACGGCGATGGTGTAGCTTTCCAGATAGTCGATTCCGGCGGTGGTTCGCTGTTGCGCCGCACCAATCCGGCGCAGGCGCGACCAATCGGCGAGCCAGACGAGGAACAGGGGAGCCTCGGCGATATGGCGCTGATGGCCGGCCAGTTCGGCAAGCCGCGCCCGTTTCGCAGGATCGCGCACCGCGACCACGCTCCAGGCCTGAAGATTGGATGAGGACGAGGCCGATTGCGCGGCGGCGATGGCCTGGGTGAGGATGTCGTCGCCGACGGGACGCGGCGCATAGGCGCGCACCGAACGGTGTTCAAGCAGGCTGGCAACCGCAGGCGCTACGGCCTGAAGCGGTGCATCCTCGCCATAGCGCGCCCGCCACGCATCGTTCCCGGGCTTTGTGCCGATCTCAGTCATGATGAAATTTTGTCCCCTGCCGACGCGAGAATTCTTGGGCCATAAGGCCTTATTGTTTGGGCAACAGTCCCTTTTCACGCAAAAGCGCCGCCAGCTCGCCGCTTTCCGCGATCTCGCGCACGATGTCGCTGCCGCCGATGAATTGTCCGGCGACATAGAGCTGGGGGATGGTCGGCCAGTCGCTGAACTGCTTGATGCCTTCCCTGAGCGAGGGATCGACCAGGACGTCGATGCCTTTGAAGCGCACGCCGAGCTGGCTCAAAATCTGGGCGACAGCGGCGGAAAAGCCGCATTGGGGAAACATCGGGGTGCCCTTCATATAGAGCACGATATCGTTTTGGGCGATGTCCTGGCGGATGCGCTCGAAGACGGGGTTGTCGCTCATGATATGGTCAAATCCCTGGAAAAGAAGCGTTCATCAGGCGGATATGGCGCCGTCTGGGGACGCTGTCAACCGGGCAGGCTCAGGAACGCTTGCCGCCGATGCGCGGCAAGGGCACGGAATAGAGCGCCAGTCCTGCCCAGATCAGACCGAACGTGATCGCATGGGCTGAGGTGAAGGATTCGCCCAGCAGGAAGACGGCGAACACCATCTGGATGCTGGGATTGATGTATTGCATCAATCCGATCGTCGCTAGTTTCAGCCGCCTTGCGCCATAGGCGAATAAGATCAAGGGGATGGCCGTCACCGGTCCCGATACGATCAAAAGGATGGTCGTCATCGTGCCGCCCGAGATCAGCGCGCCGCCCTCGGGCCGGGTGATGAGGAAAAGGAAGGCGAAAGGAGCGACTAGGAACGTTTCGATGGTAAAGCCGGTCAGCGCATCGACCGGGATCACCTTGCGGATCAGGCCGTAAAGTCCGAAGGACACCGGCAGAATCACCGCCACCCACGGCACACCCCCGCGCGAGATCGCCAGCACCGCCACACCGGACATGGCCAGGGCTACCGCCGCCATTTGCCGCGGGCTCAGCTTTTCCTTCAAGACCACGGCGCCCAACAGCACCGACAGAAGCGGATTGATGTAATAGCCGACGCTGGCGTCCAGGATGTGGCCGTTGGTCACCGCCCAGATATAAAGCCCCCAATTGATCGAGATCATCGTCGCCGAGGCGGTCAGCCCGGCCAGGCGTTTCTTGTCCGAAAAAACGCCGGCGAAGGCGGGACCGCGTTTCAGGATCAGGATCATCACCGCCCCGGCCACCGCGCCCCAGAAGATGCGGTGGCACAGAATTTCGAGCGGCAAGACGTCGTTCAGCAGATTGAAATAGAGCGGGAAGATGCTCCATATCAAATAGGCGGCAAGCGCCGCAACGCCGCCCCGTTGTGATTCGGTCAACGTCATCAGAGAATGGGGGCGGAATCGGGCGTGGCGGTGGTGAAGGACAGGGCGTGAATCTCGCCCCCCATCTTGCCGCGGAGCGCGTCATGGACCATGCGGTGGCGTTCGATCCGGCTTTTATCCCGGAAAGTCTCGGAAACGACGAGGGCGGCGTAATGATCGCCGTCGCCCCTCATATCCTCGATGGTGACGACCGCGTCCGGGATCGATTCCCGGATCATGCGGCTGATATCCTCTGCGTCCATGGCCATGACGGAGATGTCCCTTAAGCGCCTTTCGTCCGGCCCGACATGAAGCCGGGCAGCCAGCCTTCATGCGTCTGTTTGAGTTCTGCCACCGATATGGCGCCGGCTCCTTCGACGATCAAGTCCGTCCCGCCGGTCTTGCCGATCACGCGGGCGGGGACCTGGGCGCGCAGGGCCAGTTCCAGGATCCGTCCGGCATCGGCCTGGGGCACGGCGATCAGATAGCGGGCCTGATCCTCGCCGAAGCACCAGCCATGCAGGGGGACGCTCCGGACCGGTTCGATCGAAACGCCGATATCGGATGCCATCGCCATCTCCGCCAGACCGACCAGCAGGCCGCCATCGGACAGATCATGCACGCTGGCCGTCTGGCCGGACCCGATAAGCTCGCGCACGAATTCGCCGGTGCGGCGTTCGCGGTGCAGGGGAACCGGCGGCGGCGCGCCGTCGGTGCGGCCGCACAATTCGCGCAAATAGAGCGAAGAACCCAGCCAGCCCTTGGTCTCACCCAGCAGGATGACGGCCTCGCCTTCGCCGCCAAAGGCGATGCCGGCGGTGTGGGCGTAATCCTGGACCAATCCGACCGCGCCGATGGTGGGGGTGGGCAGGATGGCCTGGCCTTCGGTTTCGTTGTAGAGCGAGACATTGCCCGACACGACGGGGAAGTCCAGCGACCGGCAGGCTTCGCCCATACCCCGGACGGCTTCGACGATCTGGCCCATGATGGCCGGCTTTTCGGGATTGCCGAAATTGAGGTTGTCGGTGACGGCCAGCGGCAGCGCGCCGGTGGCGGACAGATTGCGGTAGGCTTCGGCCACGGCCTGGCGGCCGCCTTCGCGCGGGTCGGCCTGGCAATAGCGCGGCGTGCAGTCCGAAGTCATCGCCAGGGCTTTTTTCGTTCCATGCACGCGCACCAGGGCGGCGTCGCCGCCCGGACGGCCGACGGTGTCGCCCATGACCATGTGATCGTACTGTTCCCACACCCAGCGCTTCGAGGCCAGATCGGGGCAGCCGATCAGGGTTTTCAGCGCCGGAATGATATCATGGGCGGGAACATCGGCAGCCTCGATCACCGGACGCTTTGCCGGGGCTTCCCAGGGACGGTCATATTCCGGGCTGGCCTGGGCCAGAGGGTCGATGGGCAGATCGGCGACCACATGGCCGTGATGGGTCAGCACCATACGGCCGGTGTCGGTCAGATGGCCGACCACGGCGAAATCCAGTTCCCATTTCTCGAAGACGGAGCGGGCCAGATCCTCGCGGCCCGGCTTCAGCACCATCAGCATGCGTTCCTGGGATTCGGACAGCATGATCTCGTAGGCGGTCATGCCGGTTTCGCGCACCGGCACCTGATCGAGATCCATCAGGATGCCGAGCCCGCCCTTGGACGCCATTTCGAACGAAGACGAGGTCAGCCCCGCCGCGCCCATGTCCTGGATCGCCACGATCGCGTCGGTGGCCATCAGCTCCAGGCAGGCTTCCAGCAGCAGCTTTTCGGTGAAGGGGTCGCCGACCTGGACGGTGGGGCGTTTTTCTTCGGCATCCTGCGAGAACTCGGCCGAGGCCATGGTCGCGCCATGGATGCCGTCGCGCCCGGTCTTGGACCCGACATAGACCACGGGATTACCCACCCCGGCGGCCTTGGAATAGAAAATCCGGTCGGCGGGCGCGATGCCCACGGTCATGGCGTTGACCAGGATATTGCCGTTATAGGACGGATCGAAGGTGAGTTCGCCGCCCACGGTCGGCACGCCGATGCAATTGCCATAGCCGCCGATGCCCGCGACCACACCTGACACCAGATGACGGGTCTTGGGGTGCGAGGGATCGCCGAAGCGCAGCGCGTTCAGATTGGCGACGGGTCGCGCGCCCATGGTGAAGACGTCGCGCAAGATGCCGCCGACGCCGGTAGCAGCACCCTGATAGGGTTCGATGAAGCTGGGGTGGTTGTGGCTTTCCATCTTGAAGATGGCGGTTTCGCCATCGCCGATATCGATGACGCCGGCATTCTCGCCCGGCCCGCAGATCACCCAAGGCGCGGTGGTGGGCAGGGTCTTCAGCCATTTCTTCGACGATTTGTACGAGCAATGCTCGGACCACATCACCGAAAAGATGCCAAGTTCGGTCCGGTTGGGCACGCGGCCCATGATGTCCAAAACTTTGGCGTATTCGTCGTCGGAGAGACCGTGGGCACGGGCCATCTCAAGCGTGACAGCGCAATCTGATTCGCTCACGAGAGAGCCTCCACCAATCCATCGAACATGATTTTCCCGTCGCTGCCGCCCAGTTCGGGGGCGATGGCGCGCTCGGGGTGCGGCATCAGCCCCAGCACGCGGCGGTTGGGGCTTAAAATTCCGGCGATATTGTCCAGCGCGCCATTGGGGTTGGCCTCGGGCGTCACCTTGCCTGCGGCGCTTGCGTAACGCAGCGCGATGCGGCCTTCGCCTTCCAGGCGCTTCTTGGTTTCGGCGTCGGCGACGTAATTACCCTCGGCATGGGCGATCGGCAGGCGGATCACATCGCCCGCCCGGTAACAGCGGGTGAAGGGACTGTCCACGGTTTCGACCCTGAGATCGACGTCGCGGCAGATGAATTTCAGCCCGGCATTGCGCATCAGCGCACCCGGCAGCATGCCGGTTTCGGTCAGGATCTGAAAGCCGTTGCAGATGCCCAGCACGGCGACGCCCGCATCGGCGCGCGCCTTGACGGCCTGCATGATCGGCGAATGGGCGGCCATAGCGCCGCAGCGCAGATAATCGCCATAGGAGAACCCGCCTGGAACGACGATCAGATCGACGGGAGGAAGGTCGGTTTCCCGATGCCAGACCATGAGGGCGTCATGCCCCATGCTGGCCTCCAGCGCCACTTTGACGTCACGGTCGCAGTTGGAGCCGGGGAATACGATGACGGCGGCTTTCAAGACGGGGATGTCCTCGACACGGAAAAACAAAAGATAATAACTACCTATTGTTTAATACGGAAACGCGCCAAGCGCCATAGCCAAGAGGGCCGAGACGGGGCGGCTGGAAGGGTTCCGGCGGGGGTGTCGTCAGAAAAATCCCATCGCCTTCAGACTGGAATGGCCTTTGCGGCCGATGATCAGATGATCGTGCAGGGTGATGCCCACGGCCTTGGCGGCGTCGCGGACCTGGCGCGTCATCTCGATGTCGGCGCGGCTGGGGGTGGGGTCGCCCGACGGGTGGTTATGGACCATGATGATCGCCGAGGCGTTCAATTCCAGCGCCCGTTTCACCACCTCGCGCGGATAGACCGGCGTGTGGTTGACGGTGCCTTTCTGCTGTTGCTCGTCGGCGATCAGCGCGTTCTTGTTGTCCAGGAACAGAAGATGGAACCGTTCGGTGTCCTGATGGGCGAGCGCGATGCGGCAATAATCGAGCAGCTTGTCCCACGCGCCCAGGACCGGCCGGTCGATCACCTCTTCCCGCGCCAGGCGCAGCGCCGCGGCCTGAACGGTTTTCAGCGCCACGGCGGTCGCCATCTTCACGCCATCGACGCTCATCAGCGTTTCAGGGGAAGCCGACAGCAGAGCGGCCAAAGACCCGAAACGCGCCAGAAGCTGCTTGGCCAGCGGTTTGACGTCCCGCTGCGGAATCGACAGGAACAGCAAGAGTTCCAGCAATTCGTAATCGGGCAGGGCGTCGGGGCCGCCTTGCAGGAAGCGTTGTCTTAACCGGTCGCGGTGGCCGCGGTAATGGGGCGCGTCTTCCCCGGTCAGCGCGGTTTGGCGCTCTTCCAGACCGTTTTGCGTCTTATCCGGCGATGTCATAGGGCGGGCAACGGTAGCCCTTGGGCGACAGGGTGAAGATCTCGTAGCCGGTGGCGGTGACGCCGAGCGAATGCTCGAACTGCGCCGACAGGCTGCGATCCTTGGTCACCGCGGTCCAGCCGTCGGAAAGGATCTTGCTCTCGAAGCCGCCGGCATTGACCATCGGCTCGATGGTGAAGAACATGCCTTCGCGCAACACCAGCCCATGGCCCGGACGGCCGTAATGCATGATGTTGGGGGCGGAATGGAATTCGCGTCCCAGCCCGTGGCCGCAGAAATCGCGCACCACCGAAAAGCGGTTCTTTTCGACGAATTTCTGGATGGCGTGGCCGATATCGCCCAGGGTTGCGCCGGGCTTGACCACCTCGATGCCGCGCCACAAGGCTTCGAACGTCACCTCGCACAGGCGGCGCGCCTTGATCCCTACCTTGCCGACATAATACATGCGGCTCGAATCGCCGTGCCAGCCATCCAGGATGGTGGTCACGTCGATATTGAGGATGTCGCCTTCCTCAAGTTTTTTCGGGCCGGGAATGCCGTGGCAGATGACGTGGTTGATCGAAATGCAGACGGATTTCGGATAGCCGCGATAATTGAGTGGTGCGGAAATGCCGCCGCCGGCGGCAACGAACTCGGCGCAAAGCCGGTCCAACTCTTCGGTGGTGACGCCGGGCTGCACATAGGGCGTGATAAAATCCAGGCATTCTGCCGCCAGGCGGCCGGCGCGGCCCATGGCCGCGAAATCGTCCGCCGTGTGCAGCGGGATGCGCAGCGCTGCGTATTGTCGATCGTCATAATCCATGGTTGTTTCGTCCGTCATCATTCGTCGATTTTTTCCGTCGATCCATCCGTTCCCAAACAGCCCTAGCACAAACAGACGGCCCAGGGAAAGAACAAGCCCGCGTTCCGTTCATTCTGGTCTTCAAGCCCCGTCGAGCGCGGTTCCAAGATCGATTTTCCCGCTGCCGGGGGACAGGGGTTTGGGCTGGCTGGCATGAGGCCGCCAGGCGGTCAGGGTCAGGATTTGGACGCTGGCCCTTATCCGCCCGTCCGGACCGGCGAAGCGCTGCTGATAAAGCGACAGGGCGCGGGCCAGTGTGGCCTTGCGGGTACAAGTTTTGCGCCGCACGGCGACGCTGTTGGTTTCGCCCATGCCGCGCAGATCGGCCAAAAGCCGGATGGGATCGGCATAGGTGACGGTGATGGTGTCGGCATCGACCACCGGCAAGGCGAATCCCGCCCTTTGCAACAGACGGCCCATGGTCTGGATGTCGGCGAAGGGAGAGATTCGGGGGGAAACGCCGCCTTCCTCGATCGATTCGGCCTCCATCAGGCAGCCGCGCAATTCGTCCAGCGTGCCCAGGCCGGGCAGGCTGGCCAGGAACAGCCCGTCTTCCTTCAGCACATGGCGGATCTGAAGCAGCGTGCCGGGCAGGTCGTTGACCCAATGCAGCGACAGATTGGCGACGACCAGATCGACGCTTTTGGGGGCGAAGGGCAGCGCTTCCTCGTCGGCGGCCAGCGCCACCGCACCGTTTTTTGCCGCCTGACGGGCCATGGCGGGCGACAGATCGCAGCCGATGACGGTTTCGACGCCGTTTTGGCCCCGGATCAGGCCGGCCATCAGCCCGTCATGGCAGCCGAGATCGAGCGCTATGGGGAAAAGCCGGGTGGTTTCGGACAGTCTTTCGGCCAGACGGCGCCCGGTTTCCTGGAACAGAAAGGCGTAGTCGGCAAAGCTTTCGGCGGCGCGGTCGCGCCGCCGGCGCACGGTCGGTCTGTCGAAGACGGTGGAAGAATCCATCTGGAATCATATGGCGCTGACCGCGCGCGGCGGAAAGAGCCTTTCCGCCTTTTTCATCCGTTTTCCGTCTAATGGGTCAGGATTCGGGATAGGAAATGCTGGGCCCGGTCTGTCTGGGGGGCGTCGAAGAACGCCGCCGAAGCGGCGGTTTCGACGATTTCGCCGTTATCCATGAAGAAAACGCGGTCGGCGACCCGGCGCGCGAATCCCATTTCATGGGTGACGCACAGCATGGTCATGCCGCCAGCGGCCAGTTCGGTCATCACATCCAGCACCTCGCCCACCATTTCCGGGTCCAGGGCCGAGGTGGGTTCGTCGAACAGCATGATCTCGGGGTCCAGCGCCAGCGCGCGGGCGATGGCGACGCGTTGCTGCTGGCCGCCGGAAAGCTGCTGCGGATGTTTCTCGATATGCCCGCCCAGCCCGACGCGCTCCAAAAGGGCGCGCGCTTTCTTCTCGGCCACGGGCCGGGGCCTTCTCAGCACCTTGGTTTGGGCCAGCATGACATTGCCCAGGACCGAAAGATGGGGAAACAGCTCGAAATGCTGGAACACCATGCCGACCGAGCTTCTAAGCGCACGCAGATCGTCGGTGGCCGGGGTCAGTTTGAAGCCGCCGATGGTGATACGGCCGGAATCGATTTTCTCCAGGCCGTTCAGGGTCTTGATCAGCGTGCTTTTGCCCGATCCGGACGGGCCGCAGATCACGACCACCTCGCCCCTCGCGATGGTGGCCGAACAATGTTTCAGGGCCTGGAAGGCTCCATAGGATTTCGAGATGTCGGCGATGCTGATGATCATGGCCGGGCCCTTCCATAGGCAAGACGGGATTGCAGGTGTTTCACCAGACGCGACGCGGTGAAGCTGAGGACGAAATAGATCAGGCCGACGGCGATATACATCTCGATCAGCCGGTTGTCGCGCTGGGCGATCTTGCTGGCCGCGCCCAGCAGATCGGTCGCCGAGATGACGTAGACCAGGGACGAATCCTGGAACAGGATGATGGTCTGGGTCAGCAGGATCGGCAGCACGTTGCGGATCGCTTGGGGAAAGATGACATAGACATAGGTCTGGCGTTTCGACAGCCCCAGCGCGTCGGCGGCCGAATATTGCCCGACCGACACCGATCGCAGCCCGGCGCGGACGATTTCGGCGAAGAAGGCGGCCTCGAACAGGACGAAAGTGATGAAGGCGGTCATGTGCGCGCCGACCGGGATCGGCCGGCCCGCGCCCTTGACCCAGCCCAACAGCCAGGGGGCGAGGAAAAAGACCCAGAACAGCACCAGGATCAGCGGCAGCGAGCGCATGACGGTGACATAGACGCTGGCCAGCGTGGAATAGACGCGGTTGGTGGACAGGCGGGCGATGGCAAGCAGGCTGCCGAAGAAGATGCCGCCCAGGAATCCTACCAGCGTGATCTGCAAGGTGAGGAAGAGCCCCTTCAAAAGATAGGGGGCGGCGTCGATCAGGATGGAGAAATCGAGATGCATCATGCCCGCGCCTCGTCGCCGGAACCGCCGGGCAGACGCAGGGCGCGTTCGATGCCGCGCATCGTTCGCCAGGCGATCAGGGCGATGGTCAGATAAATCAGCGTCACGACGCCGAAGGCCTCGAAGGTGCGGAAGGTGTTCTCGCTGATTGCCTGGGCGGTAGCGGTCAGTTCGATCAGCCCGATGGTCAGCGCCACCGAGGTGTTCTTGAAGATGGTCATGAATTCATTGGTCAGGGTCGGGATGATGATGCGGAACGCCTGGGGCAGCAGGATGTAGCGGTAGGTGCCGCCCGTCTCGAACCCTAAGGCCGCGCTGGCCTGGCTTTGTCCGCGCGCCAGGGCCTCGATGCCGGCGCGCACCTGTTCGGCGAGCCGCGCCCCGGTATAAAGCGACAGGCAGAGCAGGGCGGGAAAGAAGCTGGCCCAGGGCGGCGGCATGCTCTTGATCGCCCGGCCGAGCGCTTCGGGCACCAGTTCCGGCACGACGAAGAACCACAGGAACATCTGCACCAAAAGCGGGACGTTGCGGAAGATCTCGACATAGAATTGGGCTGTTTTGGCCCAAAAGCCGGTTTTCAGCGTGCGGGCTGCGCCGGCCAGCGTGCCGATGGTCAGGGCAAGGATCCAGGCGCTAAAACCCAGGGACAGGGTCCAGCCCAGTCCCTGGAGAAGCCAGTCGAAATAGGTGTGTATGCCGTCGGGGGCTGTTTCAAAAAGCAGGGACATGCGGGTCGGGCCTTGTCGGGCTGATCGTTCGTGGGAAATAGAGACGTCCACGCGGTCAGATAAAACCGCCATCTCCGCCCTGCCGACGCGGTGTCGGCGGGGATCGAGCCCGACGGTGCGGAACCGTCCAGCTCGATCCGCCAAGGGATGGGCGTTACTGCCCGTTCGCCTTGTCGCTGGGGGTCTTGACCAGAGCCTTCAGGCCCTCGGACTGCGGGAACGCCAGATTGATGTTTTTGGGCGGGATCGGGCTTTCGAACCATTTGGCGTAAAGCCGGTCATATTCGCCCGAGGCCATCGCCGTGGTCAGGGCTTGGTTCACCAGGGCGCGGAAACCGGGATCGTCCTTGGAGAACATCAGCGCGTAAGGGTCGCTGGGAAAGGAATCGTTCAGAAAGACGAAGGCGTCGGGTTCGGTGGCGTTGGCTTTCAGCCCGGCCAGCAGGATGTCATCTTCCATGAAGGCGGCGGCGCGGCCGGTTTGGACCAGCAGGAAGGATTCGGCATGGTCCTTGCCGGGCGTGATCTTCATGTCCAGCTTGCGGTCGGTGTTCAGCTTGGCGACGAATTGCGAGGTGTTGGTGCCCTGGGTGACCGCGACGGCCTTGCCTTTCAGCCCGTCGGTTTCCTTGATGCCGGAATCCTTGCGGGCCAGCCATTTGAACTGCGGCGCGTAGGTGGTGACCGAAAAGCCGACCTCGTTCTGGCGGGCGGCGGTGTTGGCGGTCGATCCGCATTCGATGTCCACGGTGCCGTTCTTCACCAGGGGGATGCGGTTCGAGGAATTGACCGGCTGATAGACGACCGTCAATGTCTTGCCCAGATCGGCTTCCAGCTTGGTGACGACCAGCCGGCACAGATCCATCGAAAAGCCGATCGGCTTCTGATTTTCGTCCAGATAGGAGAGGGGGACCGAGGATTCGCGGTAACCGATGGTGATGGTTCCGCTGTCCTTGATTTTGCTCAAGGTCGGTCCCGGCGCCGCGGCGTGGGCCGTGGCTCCGATCGACAAAGCAAGCCCGCAGGCCGCTAGTCCGGTGATGATGGTTTTCATGGCTTGATCCGTCCTTTCTTCTCGCTTCAAGGGCAGGGACGCGGAAAAGCGTCCGGTCCGATCGCGCCGATGGCGGCGTCGATCGCATCGCCGAACCGCTCGACGATGGCGTCGAGATGGCTTTCGGTGACGATGAAGGGCGGCGCGAACAGGATGTGATCGCCATGGACGCCGTCGATGGTTCCCCCCATCGGATAGATCATCAATCCCCGCGCCATCGCTTCCTTTTTCACCCGCGCGTTCAGCTTCAGCTCAGGCGCAAAGGTCGTCTTGCGTTCCCGGTCGGCGACCAGCTCGACGGCCCGGAACAGGCCCCGGCCGCGGATATCGCCGACGCAAGGGTGCTGGCCCAGCCGTTCTTCCAGCTTCTGTTGGAATAACCCGCCCATGACCCGGACATTGTCCAAAAGGCGGTCGCGCCTGATGACGGTCTGCACCGCGACGCCGGCGGCGGCGGCCATGGGATGGCCCATATAGGTGTGGCCATGTTTGAATGCGCCCGATCCTTGGGCGAAAGCCTCGAAGATGCGGGACTGCATCAGCACTGCGCCGATCGGCTGGTAGCCGCCGCCCAATCCCTTGGCGATGGCCATCAGATCGGGGGCGATGCCTTCCTGCTCGACCGCGTGCAGGGTGCCGGTCCGGCCCATGCCGCACATGACCTCGTCGGCGATCAGCAGCACGCCGTATTTGTCGCAGATCGCCCGGATGCGCTTGAAATAATCGCCGACCGCCGGCACCGCGCCCGCCGTGGATCCGACCACGGTTTCGGCGACGAAGGCCATGACCTGGCTGGGGCCGAGACGTAAGATTTCCTCTTCCAGCGCGTCGGCGCAGCGTTTGGCGTAGGCGGCGTCGGATTCGCCCTCCTTTTGGAAGCGGTAGGCAAAGCAGGGGGCGATGTGATGAGTTTCGATCAACAGCGGGCGATAGACTTCGCGCCGCGCTTCGTTGCCGCCGGTGGCCAGCGCGCCCAGCGTGTTACCGTGATAGCTCTGCCGCCGGGCGATGATGTGGCGGCGTTCGGGCTGGCCGGTTTCGACGAAATATTGCCGCGCCATCTTAAGCGCGGTTTCGATCGCCTCTGACCCGCCGCTGACGAAATAGACATGATCCATGCCGGCGGGCGCGTCTTCGATCAGCATGTCCGCCAGCCGTTCGGTGATCTCGGTGGTGAAGAAGCTGGTGTGGGCGTAGGCGATTTTGTTCAACTGCTGATGCAGCGCTTCCAGGACGTCGGGATGTCCGTGGCCCAGGCAGGACACCGCCGCGCCCGACGACGCGTCGATATAAGCCTTGCCGTTCTGGTCGAAAATCTCCACGCCCCGGCCGCCGGCGGCGATGGGCATGGCGGCATTGGCCACCCTGTGGAGAATGTGGGTCATAATGCTCTCCTGACCTGTTTCGGGTCTAAATGAGTGTGGAGGGCGGCGAGATGGCCGTCGGTTTGGCGCAAGGCCGACAGGGCCTCGTCGCCGCCACGTCCGGCGATGATCGCGCCCAGAATCTCGGCGACCGCGACACTGGGGGTCATGGCGTGGAAAAAGGATGGGGACCCGGTGGGAACGATGATCGACACCGTGCTGCGCTGGGCCAGGGGCGAGACTTCGCTATCGGTGACGGCGATGATCGACAGCCCCAGCGTGGCGGCGTAATCGGCCAGTTCGACCGTCATCCGGGTATAGGGCTGAACGCTGACCACGAACAGCACGTCTTCGGGCCGGGCATGAGCCAGAGGATCGGCTCCAGTCTGGGCGATCCCATCCAGCAGCGCGCTTTTCTCGCTGATCAGGGTCAGCATGTAATGCAAATGCCAGGCGGCGGCGTGGCTGGCGCGCAGGCCCAGCGCATAGACGCGGCGGGCGAGGACCAGGATATCGGCGGCCTGGGTCAGACGGTCCAGGGTTTCAGGCTGGCCCAGCCAATCGATCTGCTGCGACAGAGTATGCGCCATGTCCAGCGCCAGCGCCTTGTCGCCCTTGACCTTCTGGCTGGCGACTTGGGCGGTGGCGCGTTTGGAAAAGCCGCCGATCGCGCCGTCGCGCATCGCCGCGCCATAGCGTTCACGTACCGAATCATAGCCGTCCAGCCCCAGATATTTGGCCAGACGGGTCATGGTCGCCGGCTGCACGCCGGCCCGGCGGGCCTGTTCGCGCATCGACAGCAAGGCGACGTCGCCGGGATTGTCGAGCACGAAGCGCGCCGCCGTCTGCAATTGGGCGGACATGCCGTCGTAAGCTGCGATGATTTGTTGGGCCAGAGGTCCTTGTTTCATGGGGTAAACCTTAAATCTGGTTGCGCCGTATTACAACATATGTTTCATCATATCATAAAATGAACCAAATAGATCATATAAAAGGCATGGTGCATAAAATGAATGCAAATGATGAATTGATGTCGGTTTCGCTGATCGTTTCACCCACGGGAGGACGAAGGACGAAGGAAGATAATCCGAATATTCCATTGAAAATAAATGAAATTACTCAGGCGGTCGCGGCTTGTGCCGATGCCGGGGCGACAATGGTCCATCTGCATGTTCGCCGCCCAGACGGACGCCATCTGCTCGATGTATCTGCCTATTTAAACGCCATATCTTCTATCGAAAAGGCGGTCGGCGATCGTGTGCTGATCCAGATCACGACCGAATCTTTGGGGCTTTATTCACCCGCCGAGCAAGAGGCGGTGCTGCGTGCGGTGCGTCCGCCGGCGGCGTCGCTGGCCTTGCGCGAATTCCTGAAGACCCCGGCGGACGAACCGGCCTTCATCGATCTTCTGTCCTGGATGGCGAGGGAGAAGGTGGTGCCGCAAATCATCCTTTACGACCCAGAGGAAGCCAGGACCTTGGCCGATTTACGCGAACGCGGCGTTTTGCCCTGGGCTGACGTACCGGTCTTGCTGGCCTTGGGACGCTACCGGGCCGGGCAGACATCGGCTCCGTCCGATCTGCTGCCTTTCCTGGCTTCGGACATGCCACGTTTCGCCCATTGGAGCGTTTGCGCCTTTGGCCGTCGGGAGACGGCGGTGGTCGCGGGGGCTGCGCTGATGGGTGGCCATGCCCGGGTCGGGTTCGAAAATAATCTGTTCCTGACCGATGGGCGCATGGCCGGCGGCAACGACGCCCTGGTTCGTTCCGCACGGACCGCGATCGAAGCGTGCGGTCTGGCGATCGGCTCGATCGGGGATCTGATGACGGCGTTCGCGCCCTACCGGGCCTGAAAAGACGGCGGAGATTGCCAAGCCGGGGCGGCGGTTCTAGGCTGGGCCGGCCATGACGTCCCCGCCGTCCGCGCCCTCGGTCTTTCTGGTTCCCGGACGGCTGTTCCGCGGGCTGATCGACCTTCTGCTGCCGCCGCGCTGCCTTGCCTGCGGCGCGGTCGTTTCTGCACCTGGTACGCTGTGCCCGGCGTGCTGGGGCCGGGTGCGATTTCTGGGACCGCCCTGCTGCGCCTGTTGCGGCCATCCCTTCGAGATCGATCTGGGGCCGGACGCCTTATGTCCCGCCTGCCTGCGCGAACGGCCCCGCTATGGCCGCGCCCGCGCCGTTTTTCTGTATGACGAAGGCAGCCGCGCGCTGATCTTGCGTTTCAAGCATGCCGACCATACCGGTTCGGCGCGGTACTTCGCCCGCTGGATGGCGCGCGCCGGGGTGGAATTGATCGAGAACGCCGACCTGCTGGTGCCGGTGCCCTTGCATCGCTGGCGGCTTTTGGCCCGGCGCTACAACCAGTCGGCGCTTCTGGCTCATGCCTTGTCGCGGCTGTGCGGCGTGCCGGTGGCGGCGGACGCCCTGACGCGCCGGCGCGACACGCCGTCGCAGGGGAAAGGCGGCCGGGATTGGCGGCGGCGGAACGTACGGGGCGCGTTCGCCGTCCGAAATCCTGGGACGATCGCCGGGCGGCGCATCCTGCTGATCGACGATGTTCAGACCAGCGGGGCGACGCTGGAAGAATGCGCCCGGGTTCTGCTGGACAGCGGGGCTGGGAGCGTGGATGTTCTGACATTGGCGCGGGCCGAACGGGATTGAAGACCGGCCAGGGGCGGCCCCCCTGGCGCGGCGCGGTCCCAAACCCATATTGAGAATGAATCGAAGCGCCATGCCGAAGGAGATGTCATCGTGGCCGAGATTGAAGTCTATAGCACCCGCATCTGCCCTTATTGCCAGCGCGCCAAGCGTCTTTTGCAGGCCAAGGGCGCGGCCTACCGGGAAATCCTGGTGGATGAGGAGCCCGAACTGCGGGATGCGATGATCGCGCGGGCGGGCGGGCGGCGGACCGTGCCGCAAATTTTCATCGATGGCCGCCATATCGGCGGGTTCGACGATCTGAACGCGCTCGACCGGGCCGGAGGGCTCGATCCCTTGCTGAAGGGCTGAGATGACCGGAACCTTTACCGCCGCCTGCCTGCAGGTCAATGCGGGCGAGGACATGATGGAGAATGTCCGGGTGGCTGCGGATTTGACCCGTGCCGCCCGGTCGGTCGGGGCCGATCTGGTCTTGATGCCCGAGAACGTCGCCATGATGGCGAAGGGCCGGGCCGATATGGTCGCCAGGGCCGAGCCCGAGGAAACGCATCGGGCTCTCGCCGCTTTCCGCGCGCTGGCGCAAGAAACCGGGGCCTGGCTGCATTGCGGGTCGTTGGCGGTGCGTCTGGCGGGCGGGCTTCTGGCCAACCGCACCTATCTTCTGGACGGAACCGGCGCGGTCCGGGCCGTCTATGACAAGATTCACATGTTCGACGTCGATCTCGGCGCGGGTGAAAGTTACCGGGAATCTGAAACCTTCCTGCCGGGAAACCGGGCTGTCCTGGCCTCGACGCCCTGGGGCGGGCTGGGTTTGTCGATCTGCTATGATCTGCGCTTTCCCATGCTTTATCGCCGTCTCGCCCAGGCGGGGGCGTCCTTTCTGGCCGTGCCGGCGGCTTTTACCGAAACCACGGGCCGCGCTCATTGGCATGTGCTGCTGCGGGCGCGGGCGATCGAAAACGGCTGCTACGTCTTCGCGCCGGCCCAGGGCGGTGAACATGCCGGCGGGCGGCGGACTTTCGGCCATGCGCTGATCATAGCGCCCTGGGGCGAGGTGCTGGCCGATGCCGGCGAAGGGCCCGGCTTCATCACCGCCAAGATCGATCCGGCCCAGGTGGCGCGGGCGCGCGGGCGGGTGCCGTCTTTCGCCCATGATCGGCCCTTTACGCTGGACGCGGCTAAATGAGGATTCAAAACCCGCCTTCCAGGCGCTACAGTACGGCGGGAACGATCCTGTCATAAGGAAGAGCGCGGGTGATTCTGTTCAACCTTGTCTGTTCGTCGGACCATTCGTTTGAATGCTGGTTCCGGGACGGCGCGGCCTGCGAATCCCAGATCGCGGCGGGCGAGGTGGCCTGTCCGGTCTGCGGCGACAGCCTAGTACGCAAGGCGCCGATGGCTCCGCATATCGCGCGGGGCGGGGTCCGGCGTGCGGAGACGGAAAAGACCGAAACGGACGGCGACGTTTCTGCGAAGGAACTGCGTCAGGCGCTGGAGGTGCTGCGCCGGCATGTCGAGGACAATGCCGATTATGTCGGCCCCCAATTCGCCGAGGAAGCCCGCCGGATGCATTATGGCGAAACCGGAGAACGTCCCATCTATGGCGAGGCGTCGCCCGAACAGACCAGCGCGCTGCGGGACGAAGGAATCGAGACCGTCGCCATTCCCTGGCTGCCGCGTCAGGATTCTTGATCCGGGACCCCCGGTTCTGTTTTCTTGAAAAAAGTTTACCCGACGGCGGTTCCCGCCGCTGGGAAAGCCTTAACCACTGGACGATTCCACAAGATGTGGTATAGCCAGCGCAACGTTCTGCAACAGGTTTTTTAAAAAGCATGGCCGGACATTCCCAATTCAAGAACATTATGCACCGCAAGGGCGCGCAGGATGCCAAGCGCGCCAAGGTGTTTACCAAGCTGATCCGCGAACTGACCGTCTCGGCCAAGACCGGGTTACCCGACCCGGTGTTCAATCCGCGCCTTAGGGCCGCGGTCGCCGCCGCGCGTGAAGCCAACATGCCCAAGGACACGATCGAGCGCGCGATCAAGCGCGGTTCGGGCGGCGCAGACGCGAATTACGAGGAAGTCCGCTATGAAGGTTATGGCCCCGGCTCGGTGGCGATGATCGTCGAGGCGCTGACCGACAACCGCAACCGCACCGCTTCCGAAATCCGGTCGGCCTTTTCCAAGCATGGCGGCAATCTGGGCGAAACCAATTCGGTCAGCTTCATGTTCGACCGCATCGGGCTGATCCATTACCCGGCCGCCGCAGCCGACGCC
>Ga0265295_1004995_pt1 | contig 17385 bp, 17 predicted proteins | sample Munlansysbiofilm_FD_192503 | JGI IMG/M metagenome (GOLD analysis project Ga0265295, IMG submission 192503) | Leachate microbial communities from a municipal landfill in Southern Ontario, Canada - Methane capture system biofilm | ecosystem: Engineered > Solid waste > Landfill > Unclassified ...
AAAACACAGTGCCGAGCCCGGAGGTGTCCCTTTCCAGGAGCTGTTTATAATCCGATTCAGTGATGGCAATGTGGCCCTGGGCGAATTTATGAAAGAGCTGTCCCAGTTTTTTCTCTATTTCAGATTTTAAACTGTTTTCAAAGGAAGCACCTGCCTGACCCATCTCAAAGGCATCGCCGTCAAAAAACAAAACACCCTGGACCCAGACCTGCCTTAGATCCTTTTTAATCTCCTCCCAGAGTCGTTCCCCTTCTGCCTGCTCCCGGTACATGAGTTGCTGCTGAAGGGGCTGCAGCTGACCCTGGCCTTTAAAGCGGGTGATCATGCGCTGGGAGCGCTCGTAGCGTCTGACCTTGCTCACCAGGCTGCTGGTTTCCCCGGATACCCAGTGGAAGGTGCTTTTATGCTGGCGGCTATAGTTGATCCATTGATCCTGATCTTTACGTTTTCCTGCATTTTCAATCCAGTGAAAACAGACACTCACCTTTGTCGGATCATTTTTCCCTGTGATCTTATGTTCCAGCCCCCAATGGGTTTCCAGGGGAAAGCGGGCACCGTTCAGGACTGGCTGATTCACAGTGGCCACAATCTCTTTTTGCACATCAATGATCAGCTCAATAATGCGCCCGGCCGGGACGGTGATTTCATTTTTCTGGCGATTCCAGTCCTGGGCCGCATTGTTCTGCACCCGCCAGCCGGATTTTTCATCGTATTGAATCCAGTTGTCCCTGTTAAGATTATCAAGGGCGGTTTTTACATTGTCTTCAACACAATCACCCCCCAGCTCCGGGTAGAGCAGGGAGGCAACGAGCTTCAGGGTCACGGGCAGCTGCTCCCCGTTCATTTCCAGCAGGGAAACGGCTTTCAGGGTTTTGATCTCCCATGTCTCTGGTTCCAGTTTTTCAAAGGCCTTATGCAGGGTGAGTTGTACATCACTGTCTATGCTTGATCCAATGATATCATAGAGCATGTTCAGGGTCATCAGGGTGCCCACCGGGCGGTTTTTCAGGGCCACGGGTTCCCGGTTAAAAAGATCCCAGATGTTGTTGAGCACCGACCGCACACCGCCTGCATCACTCTGGGTCCTGGCGGATCGGCTTCGGATGCTTTGGGTAATATCCATAAACAGGGAGATATGACCGGGAAGCAGGGGATAATGTTCAATGACCTGCTCCCTTGTAACACCTTCACATTCATATCCATGGAGTTTCAGGCTGTCCAGGATGGTGTCGGACACCAGGGCCTCAAGAACTGAACCGCCCTTTTTTTTCAGGAGCCTGCGGCTGACTACCTCCTTGACATTGGCCCTGTCCAGATGCACCCGCAGGGCCGGGGGAAATCGGTCTTTAAGCTTAAACAGAACCGATTCCTTGCTCTCTTCTTCCAGCTTTTCCTGGCCAGTGACCAAAAGCCACAAAGGGCTTTTGCCCTTTCTGGCCCTTCCCCCTATTTCAGACACAAAGGACTGGAGGTCCAGCATCTTGTTCTCATCCTTGACAATGTACTGGGACACCTCATCCACCACAATAAAGATGGTTTTACCCGGGGCACGTCTGTCCATGGCCTTGTAAATATTGGCGACCATGTTCTGGATGCTCAGGGAGTTCAGGCTGAAGGTACTTGTCTCCAGAAGATCCTCCTGTTCGGAAAATATTTTTTTATAGATGGCCCTGAACTGCTGGGGGGCCAGGGCATTGCTGCATTTTTTTACCCAGGGCTTCTGGTATTGATCCTGGTACAGGTTTAGAAATTCGTCGTAGCGGCCTTCGTCTTCCAGGGCAAGCTCATAGTAGGCAACTCCGTCATGGAGGGAATAACCCAGCTTTTGAAGGATATGCCGATAGACGGTGTGGGGGATGCTTTCATTGTTTTTGGCGGCGGTGCCGATGTCAAAAATAACCGACATGCTGTCAATGTGGGTGTTGAGTTGGTCAAAGGCGTCGTGGAGGTCTTTGTGATTGGGGGTGTCGTCCCTGGCAAGCAGGGCCTCGTCCATGGGGGTGCCGTTGGGAAGAGTGGTGTGATCAAGGGCCAGTCCCAGCAGTTTTGCAAACGAAGATTTACCCGAGCCGAAAAAACCGGAAATCCAGGACGCCGGAAGCTTGTGCCCCTCCTTGACGGCAATGGATATCTGATTTAACAGGGAGACCATCTGCTCATGGATGCCGCCAAGTTGATTGCCCTTGGAGGAAGATCGGGTGGTAAAGATATATTCTGATACTTCCTGGGATATCACTTCCGGTTCCAGCTGATGAAAATAGATAACAGGTGCAATATCCTGTTCAATATCCCTGAAAAAAATATCTTTGATCCGGCTCATTATTTCTCCTTAAATTACGCAATCAATAAATTCTGGGGCGATAGTCTCGGTCTGCACCCATCTCTCCCATGAAGGAAAGATAATTTTGTTCCGTGCGTTCCCCTGGATAGAGTACAATGGTGGGAACTTTGATGCCCTTGTCCAGATGGCGCAACAGGGATGAACTTCTGTAAAATGGATACAGCCCGCCGATCCTGGAGAGGAAAACAACGGTTTTTCCAGGATCTCTCTGGGCTGTTTTTTCTGTAATCCTGTCAAAAACCGCCTTGGAATAAGCCTCTGGATTTTTCAGGAAAATATCAAGGCTGTTCTGCAAAACGTTTAACGGCATTTTATGGTTTTTCCGACTTGCCGTGTACTGGAGTTTTTCTTCCTGGATCAGGGCTTCTATGAGCTCTCCATCCTCCTGTTGTTCCAGGTATTCGATAAAGGTGGCCAGGAGATCGACATTTAAGATGGTCCATGCCTTACTGCGGAGGGTATCAAGGAGTTCCAAAAGTATGGCCCGCATTTTAAACTCTTCATGGGGCGGGTACTGGAAAAGGGCAAACGGGTAATTTCGGTTTGTACTGATACATGGGCCTGCCGGATTGAGCAGGTCTTTTTTCAGTGCTTCTATTCTATTTTCCAGGCCCATTGCATGTTCCTCCCAGATGCTTCTCCAACCAGTATTGCAGGCTTGGGTGATTTAAGTTCAGCCGTATTTTGTCACTGTCCCCTGTGAAATCCCAATACCCCAGGCGCTCTCCCTCCTGGAAAAGCGGAACCAGGAGATCCAGGGGTTTCATAAGGGAGAAAAACAGGGGTGAGGTATCAAAGTCATTGGCACCCACCCCCAGGTCTGACAGGGTGTAAAGCATATATGCCATTGTTCTTGCAGGGAGGGCGGGGCTGATGATTGTTTTTTTTACTCTTCCTTCCAATAACCCATTATCCCGGATGGCTGTTAACAGGTTCTGGCCGTACCTGGCAAGACTTCCCGGCCCCACTGTGTCGGGGAGTTGTTTTTTCAGTTCCTGGTCAAAACGGGATCTTGGGATCTCTACCAGGCCGATCCGATATCTCTCCGGCATAAAATCTGTGGTGGCCCATCGGTAGTAAGGATCATTGAGAAGCATGTAAAAATGGTTAATCCATGGAAAGTCCTGGGCTGATGTGTGAAAGATATAGCGTCGAAGCAGTTCAAAATGTTCTGAAGAGAGGAGATATCTCTGTGTAAAATGCCGTGTCAGTTCTTTTGATTTTCGTTCACTGGCATTGCCGTACCACCGATTTATGTAGGCCTGCCGGGCATTGTCCACAACGGATAATGAGATGTCAAAGGAGGATATGAATTCACGGGCCTCCGGTAATCGGCTGGTAATTTTATTGAGGGCGGATGAATGGCGTGTCTGGTAACAGGGTGGAAGCGTCATGTTAGGTACCTATGCTTCTTTATAGTAGGACAGAACATAACGGCCCTTTTCATTTGTTTTTATTATTGCGGCAAGGCTTGTCATTACATCGGTTATTCCAACGCCTGTTTTTTTTTGAATTTCTTTACCGAAACTTGACCCAGTGAATTCCGGTGTATTTTCCGGTTGAATCAGATTTGATAGCTCATCCGGCTGCCAATCTTTTTTTGGATCAAGGATTTGAGAGATTTCTTCCGGCAAGCTTTCTGGGTAGCGTTTAAAATATCGAAGTCGCTCTTTCAATGCAATCGCCAATTCTGCTTCCGGACGAAACAGCGTGTAAACATTTTGATTATCTGGCATTTCTTTAATTAGTTGAGACTCCTTCAAATTCGCTGCTATTAAAATACCTTCTCCTGCTGCAAGAGATGCAACTGTATCTCCCAGAAGTCGTTTTAAAAAATCAGCCCCCCCCATCTCAAAAGCTATATCTGTGTTCCACCAGTTCATCAACTCTTTTTCACCCATGCGGGCAATAATAAGTTGTGTATATAATATTTTATCTATATCGGCACTTCTCATTTAGAACTCCTAACGTTAAAGACCTCATCCTTTTAGAAGAAAGGTGACACACTGAGGTGTCCTTAGATACCAGAAGGGGGAATCGGAATTCAAGTTTCCCAAAACCCTGTGCTTCACATCACTCTTGAACTCGATCCGATTGCCGCTTAACCTTCTCCTTCATCTGTGTCATCTGGGACTTACTGGAAAAAATTGTTCGGATATCCTCTATGGTCAATCCTTGCCGGATGGCATCAGTCAGTTTCTCCAGGAGCTTCAATCTATCCTTGATCCGCTCAACCATGTCAACCCTTCTTCATAGTCTTAAAAATAATATTCTTGATAATCGGCAATGTAAACTCCAGCCCGGTTGCCGTCTTATACCCGGCCGCATTCAAAGCATCTACCGTTTTTTGCAGTGACAACCTTTTCCCATTTTTGGGTTTCCGACGCAACCGTTTTATTTCGGTAATCACTTCGGGGTCTGTCTCAAGATAGGACTTCCTGCCCTCACACTTGCCGTTTAAAATGCGTTTCCTGTTCCTGGCAGCCCTGAGCTTCTGGACGGTCATTTCCTTGTCATATTCGGCTATGGCACCCAATACCTGCCGGACCAGCTTCCGGGTGGGATCATCCTCCAGCAGATCCCCATCCGTCACAGAGATGATTTCAACACCGTTTTTCTTCATGTCATCCAGTATGGTTTCCTGAATCATCAGGTCCCGTGCCAGGCGATCGATTCTTTCAATAATAACCGTGTGGATGCCATGGCCATTTTGTTCAAGGTCGATCATCATGTCCGTCAGGGCCGGACGGTTCTTGAGTGTGCCGCTGACGCCTTTTTCCCGGTAAATGTGATCAATGGTAATGCTGTTGGCTTTGGCATAGTCCCTGATTGCCTTCTCCTGCCTGGTGAAACCATCACCGGACACCTGGCCCTTACCTGAAACCCGAATGTACCCGTATGCTTTTTTCATGATGCCATCCTCCTATTGTGGGTCACAATAAAGAATTAAAGGAGGAGAGTCAAACATTTAGTTTCCTATTCTGTAGAATTAGATACAAAATATTGCCAACAAGCATATGTAAATTGTGTTGTAACGGTTTATTACTTTTTAATTGGTGGCCTATTTTAAACGAAGGTTTAAAATTTTATCACTGGCTGATTGGATTCCGATATTCATTGTTTCCAACAATTCATCTTTATCTCCAATAAAGTTTGATCCCTGAGTTTTCAGGTTAACATGTTTCGATACCATATGTTGTAGGGCAGGTTGATTTTGATTCTGATGACGACTTGAATTATTCATTATTGAGTGGGTTATCAATAATGCAAGTATGTGTAACTGTTTGGTTGGCATAACAGTGAGCACTGGAAGATTAAATCATAGGGGCAAAATCAAATTCCACGACCCCACAATCATAGACATATTGTGGGGTATTCGATCCCCGGTAAAATCTCTGAAATGACGGAATTAACGCTGGAGATCAACGACAACCAAAGCCGAACTGCCACAGACTCCAAAAAATATTATTGTATAAACAACGAAAGAGGTTGAAGAAATCTCACCCGCTTTGGTTGTCCGATGAATTGACTTGTTACACGTTGGCTTAACAGATAGTAATTAAAATGAATTTTTATAGAACCTTAACTACATATTACCAATTAAGCTTGCCGGTTGCTCCATCAATGCTGAATGTCTTGGCATTGGTTTTATACGCAAAAAACTCGTAGCCATAACACTCTTGAACCAAAACGTCACAAACGAACTGATGTTCTATTTTAGCATCAACTGCTGTGGGGACCAAAACAACCACCGGTTCTCCTTTGGCTCCTACCGATGAATAGAGCACGCCATCACTTTTACCATCCAAAAAGACGGAACTAAGCGCTGATGTTACCCGATACAAATTCTCGCTTCCTTTTCGAGACAAAATGTCAGCGAAAAATCGATCTGTCAGTTCATAAGCTGAAAGCAACTTAGGATCAAACTTCCGAGCCATATACTCTCTCACTTTTTTATAATAATCAAAGATACCTTTGTTCAAGTAATATGGATTTTCGTCACGCCTTACTTGATCCCATATTCCAATGATCCGTAAATTTAAGTCGCTTCCTGTTGCTTGGTGGGAGCGAAGCACGTTGAGGCGATCAAGTTCTTTTGCTCCTGCCTCAGAGAGTACAACTCGTAATGCCGTATCATCTTGCTTCACAGCTACAGAAGCATAAAATAGAGCTTGCCCGGCTTGGTTTAGCCTACCAGCTTTAGGAAAAGTTCTTGTGGTGCGTTTGATATACGTCAAATCATTGATATTCTCAAAATTTTTACCATCACAAAGACGAGCTCTTAAAAGCTCAAGTTCCTGTAACGGGTTATCAAGAGTAATCGTTAAACATCCAGCTAAATAATCAACTTTTCCTTCGATTTCATGGCTGGCGAGCATGCAAGCACCATTTATATAATCATTTAACTGGCGAATATAGGTAGACGTATACAATAATGCTGTATCACCGCACTCCTCAATAGCCTTCTTATCAATCAGCTGAATTAATTGCGGTTGTAAAACTACTTTCACTGTCGTTTTCATTCTGCCACCACAATAACAACACTGTTAGAGATACTCTCTATTAACTCAGTCTTTTCTAAAGACTTTTGTCCAGTAGGTTCAATATATTCTACTCCATGATTAATCAGCATAGGGAGTGCATAAACAATTTTTACTGCATAGTTAACGTTTTGTGCTAAAGTGCCTGTAGCTTCAATTGCTGCTGTTTGGTTCAGTGATGCTGACGCAATACCAATCACAACTCCCTTATCATCAACCATTGGGCTACCAGAATTGCCAGGCTGAATTGGAGAGCTTATTTGAAAGTAACGAGTATCGCCTTGGATGCCTGAGTTTGCATTAATATAGCCAAAAGTAGCCTTTTGTTCGTTCCCCTGTATGCCAATATTTGGATAACCCAGAACGGCAATATCTGTTCCTTGTTTAGTTTTTTTCTTCAGTTCAATTGGTAAACCTTCAACTGATTCATGGACTTTTAGCAAAGCTATATCGTTACTGCTGTCATGATCAACCAAGGTTGCTGACACTGATTTACCATTTAAAATAATTGAAATGTTTGACGAGCCTTCTATTACATGACTGTTCGTTAGTACATAGCCATCATTAGAAATGAAGAAACCTGTACCTGTAGAAACTCCTTTTGAGGATTCTGGTTTAGGCTTTTGGGGTTGTTCTTTCATAATTGGCGAAGCATTTTTACTGGCATCATATTTTTGCTTCATTGATAAAGCTAGTTGACCTGCGTTACTCGCTTTATTTGCTGCTGATGCAGCATCTGAAGATACAGACATAATCTGGCTTGTGTAACTTTGAGGTAGTTGCACGTACTCAACCAAGTTTCCAAATTCATAATACTGATGCCACAGACCTTGCTGGTTCTTCAATACAACGTAAGATTCTGGCTTTTCATTTGCCATATTAGCAAAGCCCCCAAATGCGCCAGTAGCGTTATTGCTTGAGTTAAAGAACTCCCTTGTACCAAAAAAAAGTTTATTCCCGAAAATCCCAGTATATTTGCCCTTAACACCATCTCCATATTGGCGATGAACTACACCTTTGGTTAGTTCACGCTTGCTGTCAATCTCAACAAATGCGTAATTGAAATCAATATTGCCGTCTGATTTAGTAGTGGCTTGAACTTCATATAATTTTGAAGTCTTGCCTCCCTCCCTCCAGTACATCCCGTATTTAATATTGTTATTACCTTCAACCCCTCGGTAATAGTGGCGATCAGTAATACCTTCGTTGTGATATGCAATTTCATACCAATTGAAGCTCCCTGCATTAACAGTCGTTTTGCCTAAACCGTGTGTTTTTCCGTTTTTGCAGTCACCATCCCAATGCATATCTTCAGGGTCAATTTTTGATCGACGGTTTCCTTCAAAATCATATCCTTCCATTAGCATTTCACATTTTTCAGTTTTGTTGCCGGGTTGAATCCAGTATGAGTCATAAGTCCCCTCTACAACGTCACTAACTTTCGACATGTAATCGGATACTTCGATATCAGACACTGCTCGATAGTTTGGTGCAATAGCGCACCCAGTCAACAAAATGCTAAAGCCTATGGCTAACAAAAAAATGCTTCTCATGAAAACTCCTTCTTAATTCTATATTCAGCTAAAACTCATGCTTACGATGATGTGTAACAAGTAATTATGTAGTTTTTTTCTATATAACTCCCAAAAATTCATTTATGTTTCTCCAGTATCAAATGCACAGTGTGTTGACAATCAAAAACCATATTGGGGTCAACAATAATGGTATAAAAGTTGATCGGGATCGATTTCCGAAAAGGCAGGACTGGTTGAACAATTGTTGGCTGCACGCAGAGTTGCGAATAATTATCTTAAGTTCTAAACCGTTTTTGAAAATCCTTTTTATTGCTGTCATCTATTATCTAGTGTCCTGCCAGAATTCCTTTTGCTTGTTCAACAGTCATATTCTCGTACCGTTCACTGGTCCCTGAATCAACTACATAGATGGTCTGCATACGCTCATCAAACCTAATCATCTTCAACACTTCCAGAGCTCGGTACCTTGCATATTTTTCTTCAATCTCCGGACTATCAAAGAGGACCACTTTAATATCAACGTCACTTTTACCGGAACCCACCGCCTTTATGATCTTATTAATTCTACTTGTATACCTCATTTTGCGTATCCCTTTAATTCATGTTAAACCGTTGCTCCAGTTCCTGAATCCGTTCCTCGATGCCCTCGATCTCAATTGCCTTCATGGTCTGATTCAAGATTTCTTTTGCTGCTGCCACTCTCGCAGACGGAGGGGCTTCTTCATTTCGGCATATGGCCGCCAGTGCAGTAGCCGCATGTCTGCATGACTGTTGAAGGGAGAGAATGGCCCGGTTGACCAGAACCCGTTTCGCTTTTTTCAACTCATGGTCGAATATGGGATCTCGCATATACCGATATACAGTGTCCCTGGCCAGGTTACAGGCTTTGGCAGCATCAGAAACAGTTTCGTGTGCAATCAGGGCCTTAACAGCCTTTAACTGATTTGCGGATAGAACACCGGGTGTCCGATTTTTTGTCATAGTTTATACATCCTATGTGGTAATGATTTCAAGATTTCCTTGCGTATATTGTGAATATGTTATAGAAGTTTTTGCTTCGGACAAATCCTCGAAAGGAATCCTCCCTTTCGCAGTTATTGCAAAAAGAGGGGGATGCGGATCGGTCATCAGTTTATTGTAGGCGCTTTCGGCATCCTCTTGCGTAATTTCCTCCATGCTGTTCATAAATGCATGACATTTCTTTGGCCATGCTTCCAGCTTCTTCAATCTTAATTCAATTGTCATTATCCTGCCATTTGTGGCCGCCGGGATATCCAGCAGCCGAGTTATTATTCTTGCATCATTTGATAAAAAGCATTAACCGCCTGCATTGCTCTTGTATTTCCGCCATGATCCGGATGATATTCTTGTGCCAGCTCCCGATATACAGACCGCAGCCGTTCCCGGTAATAATCATTGTGGTTTTGAGTCACAGGAGATTCACGATAGACAACCCGATCCGGGAACCGGATCACAAGCTCGTCTTGAATCGCAGATGAAAGCCACTCTTCCTGGATCTCAGCCGTGAAATTCAACCACAGAAGATAGCTGTCCGGGATCATTGATATGTCGTGTCCTTTGAATTTGCCCCAAGGCATTAGCATTTTTTTGTCCTTTCAGTGTAGGGTAGTGTATGGTTCGACTCTTTTTGCAGGAAATGGCCTATAGGAGAAAAAACATTTTTGCAATTTTACAAAGTTCCTGCAAAAAGCTAAAACCCTACACACTATACACTCCATTCCTCTGTGGTTGTCATAATCCCGATGCCGGAGTACCGCATCCCGTCGTTACGCCTGACTTTTTCGAAGCGTTCAGAGACCTTACGCCCAAACATCGTACCCGTCATTGGCTTGATTCCATTATCGTTCATCCATTGTTTGTACTCGCTGTATAGCCTGTCGGCCTTACAGCTAGCTTCCCTGTGGACGATACAGGCATCATCGATAAATTGCTGAAGAACATCCTCATCCGCCCGATAATCGTCGGTGGCCTGGGTGACCGCTGCCGGTGGCTGCAATCCATCCTGCTGCCATTCAAGACATCCCTGGACCATCCAAACAAGGATACCCTCTGCCTCGGCAGCCAGCTTGTCATCCAGGAAACGATCAATCAGTTTTTCATGGGATTCTTTTGGATCATCCACAAAACGAGTATTGAATGGGATAAGACAGATTCGTCGCCACAGTGCATAGTCTTCCGCAGACGCCTGTGGTTTTGCATTTGTCAGCAGGCACAGAGTGAAGGACTGAGGAAAAGATACTTCTCTCCTGGCATAAGGCGGACGACCTACCAGGTCGCCACCACCTGTCAGCAGCTTTACCTGTCCTGCGTCCATCCGCCTGCCTTCATTTGTTTCACTGGCCCAGGTCAGCCGCAGACCACGCAGTCTCATAATGTCAGCAGACGGACCCGACGATGAACGCATCCGGCCTTGATCAAGTAACATTTCTGATCTGATTTCTCCTGCCAGATCATCGCCCAGACAAAACTTAACGGCCTTTAATAAGGTATCTTTGCCATTGCGCCCGATGCCCCATAGGATAAACAACTTATGTTCCAGATTGACACCCACCAAAGACAGACCGCAAACTCGGCGGAAAAACCCGATCAACTCATCAGATCCGCCAAAAATATCCCGCAAAGCATGTTTAAACTGTGGGCATTGTGCTGCCGGATCATAAGCAGTAGGGCAAACAGACTTGAGATAATCGCCGGGTTTGCCGTCTCGTAGATTGCCGGTTTTTAGATCCAAAACACCATTCTTGCAGGCCAGGTGCCAGGGCAGACGATCCCATTCATCACCGGTGATTCCCAGACTATTTTCACCAGCAGTAGCAAACTCTACCACCTGTTTCCTGAACGCCAGGGTGTTCAAGTTTTTAATGATACCCCGGACAACCTTCTGCTGCTTTTCGGCCTGTTTAACCTTGGCCTCAATAGTAGACCGTTCGGCAGGGCCTTCCGCATTTTTTATTTCCTGGCCCAGATCGATGATCCGCCCGCCCAGTTCTGCATCAGCTCGTTCAAAGATCCACTTAATGGTGTCACACTCGGCAATTACCTTTTGCAGATTCTCTTGTGCCCAGGCATGGCCTTGGAATTCATACCAGTTACCGGCGGCATGATCGAAACACAACCGGGCCTGATTCACATCAATAAACAGTGTCCTACATCCGGCCTGTCCTTCATAAGACAGGTTCACCATGTCATCAATCGTTTTGCCTATACGGTCAAGGATGGCGTCCACGTCAGCAGTGTCTGCCATGATCCTTTCCTCTCGGGTCCGATACCGTTTAAGTGTTCCCACGATAGCCTTTTCGATGGTCATATACCCATACGTTGCACCATCAGCAGGACGATGAACTGTATCCCATTTATCCCGCATCCGTTTTGAATTCCGGATCATGAAATCAACGACGTGATAAACATCAGCATCAGGGACCTGACCGCAGAAGAAAACCAGGTAATTACACAGAACCAGGTCGCCCTCGGAATCAGAAGATTGTCCGGCATTTTCTCCGTTCAGCAGCGCCCGGATGATTTCTCCGTTTTTGGATTTCAGCGCTCGGTCCAGAACCGTCTTTGCCAGATCCTGAATTTTCTGATCATCTGCATGGGTGGAGAACCGCTTGCCGTTCAATGGTGCAGACTTCTTTTTCTTGGCGGATAAATGCTTTTCAATGAAGGATTCAAGTTCAGTCTGCCGGGTCTCGATGGTGTCATATGCCATGGATCACCTCCCCGGTGCAGATGAAATACCGGTCCCGGTCGTAACACTCCAACCAACCCCGTTTGCATCCGCTGCCGGCCGGTTTCTCCCCTACAATAAGGATATGAAATCCGGTTCCAGACTGTGACAGCTCTGTATAACTCTTGAAGTTCTGGATAATCTCAATGGCCTTGGGAGTTGTTTTCCCGGTTTCAGGATCACGGCATTTATCCAGATCGATCCCACAGAATGGATCATCAGGGTGAAACATGAAACCAGGATATTCAGACACAGTGCCGGTGATCTCCACACCGGTGCCATCTACATGGGTGTGGTCATAGCCAGCCCACTCATCGATGAATTCCATCACATCGTTGAATGATACCCATGTGCGGGGATTGTTCGCCTGGGCTCCGCGCTCGGTCTTGACATCAAGAGGCACCTTTGTGGGTTTCTTGCCGTCCATCCTTGGAACCGATTTCCAGGCAACCCATTGATTTCGTGCTCGGAGTTCAGCGGGGATTTTCTCTTGAGTCGCCTCGCCGTCGGCGGCATTCTTCTTATTGATAGAAACATTTCCCTGGCCCGGTTCGTCGTTCCCCTCGGCTTGCAGGGTCATCGCTTTTGGGGCCATGGCTATTCCCCCGCATTAATTGCATCGGCGATGGCATCATCAATAACTCGCAAAATTGCTCGGCTTGGCCACAACAAACGACGATTGGGCAATTTAACCGGCCTGATCCCCAGGTAGTGACCATTCACGCACAGCGCCCGTCGAAGCGTGTCGGGCTTTACCCCGAGTTTTTCAGCAAGTTTGTTGGTGGTAAAAAGTTGCTCTTCCATTGAAACCCCTTCCGGTCAGTGTCGTGACCGATAAAAAAATTGTCATCTGACTGGTAGGGGTCTATTTTTTTGGTAGACGGTCGCAATAATTGGTAGACTAAGAAAAAAAACGGAAATCCTTTTCAATTTTATTTTACTGGTTGATTTGCCAGTATGGAGAACCCTCTGGCGGTGTGTAAATTATCCCGTTTTCGATTTTTAAAAAGCGTGTCATATGTTCATGCAAGCCTTGAAGATGCTGGATTCTGTTAAAAAACTCTATACGGTTACTGCTGATAGCTTTCCTGGCTTTTATTAGATCCGGGTCGCTGTCTATTCCCCACTTCGATTTTGTGACTTTCAGGCCGTCATCGGTTTCTGTAACCACTCGGCCATAGTTAGTCTCAGCGATTCGCTTCAATTCAAGCCATTTGTCCCGCTCCATTTCCTGATTCTCAAGATATGTCTTATATTGAAGGTAAAGGGCAGCCACCATAGTGTCAATTTCGCGTTTCGTGTGCTTTTCTCTGCCGTTCTCTTGATCCGATAGCCCCTCCTCAGCAGCTATGTCTCCCCGAAGCGATACCCCTTCCTGCTCCGTCTTTGATTTACCTGCTTTTTGGCTCAGCTCAATATAATTGAATTTTACACCCGGCTGCTCCAATGTACGCAACATTCTCCTAACTGGGGTGCAATCCTCGACATGACCAGTCCCACCTTCAAAAGTAACATCCCACATAGGGCCGTTCAGAGTGAATGACCAAAGGTCTTTGTCGAGGGTAACAGGAGAGACGTTGTTGTTAATCCCTTCAGCTTGTTCCTTCCAGGTAGCCCTGTCATCCCGCATCGGAGTGTCAAAAATCTTATTCAGGGTGACTGCCAGTCGGCTATAAAGCACTATTGACTCATCTGTTTGGATCTGATCTGGCAAAAGGCAATCTTTAAACAACGGTACGAACAACCACTGTTTTGTCCAATTGTCTGGAGGGCAGCCCCGATAGACATGGATGAAATCTTTCTCCTTAAAATAAGGCGGAAAATCAACCTCATTGTCCACAAAAGGCGGGGGCATGCCCATACCCGATTGTTCGGCAAAACGTCTTGAATGGATAAACAACGGATCGTCGGATTCATCTTCGGGGGGGATGTTCGGGGTGAAAAGAGATAGCCATTTAAAATAGTTGGTCTTCGACAAGAACGAAATGTAAGGGTCCAGAAAAATGCCCTCAATGTACTTAGCCATAAGATCTTGGAGTGTTTCCCCCCATGGCTGCTCAACGTGCGTCACATCGAACACGACAGCATATTGCAGTGATGTCCGTTCCCGAAAATGTGGGGCTGCATAACGATAGAGTATTACCTCTTCAAACCATCCGTCCTGCAACTTCATCTGTTTAACCCACCTTTTTATGATGACCTTCAGTTTTTCCAAATCGAGTTCTGTGAAAGGATTCATTGTTGCCCCCTGGTTCTGCCCCCTCAAAAATTGGTTAAGAACCCGGCCAAGTCCGCCTTGGGGCTTTTAGCGGCTGTTCGGTGCGTCCACCTATGGCCGGGAATTCGTGTTATTCGCCCACTACTTTCAACCCTGTTTTGACGGACCCAGGTTGAACAATGCCAGCCTGATCCAGGATAAATTTTTCAATCTTGGTGTGCCACATCCGCAGAAGGTCCAGCGGTCTCCGTCGGTAATGTTTCTCGGCAATGGCTGACGGTTTATGTCCCATGATCTGTGCTACAACGCCCACAGGGCATTCCACCCACTCACTCAGGGTGCCGAAAGATCGCCGGAGCCCGTGTATGGTTAAATGGGGTATTCCCGCTTTTTCCAGGGCTTTCTTGTGGGGCTTCGTGGGATCTTCGATCCGGCCTGATTTACTCGTTGGGCTTGAAAAAACCCACTGATTCCGCCTAGGCAGGGCATGAAGTACCTGAGCCAGATAAGGGGTCAATGGAATGGTCCGCGTGCCCTCAACTTTGTCGTGGATCTCGATACTGTTCCACTGGAAATCAATCTGTTCCCAGGTCAACGCCATCAGCTCCCCTCGCCGGGCGCCGGTCAACAACAACCCCTGAAGGTATGCCGCCATTTGTGAGGATTGAGTATTGATTCCTTCAAACCATGGCTTGATTTGTTCTTTTTGGATGCAATCGTCCCTGTGTTGCATTTTCGGGATATAATTCTTTTTCAAATGTCCATTGCAGGCAGCTATATCTGCAATGCCCTTGTACTCGTCTTGCGCTTCACACCAGTTAAGGAAAGCCCGCAGCAGGGCAAAGGCCAGCCGGATTTGTGCTGGTCTGGTCGGGGTCTCTTTTTTTAACCATGCTTCGGTTTTTTTTGTCGTCACCTCTGACAGATTCAAGCCCATAAATTCCGCCAAGGGTCCGGGTTTTATCTTCTTTTTTCCTCGTTTGGTTTTTTGTCCGCCTGGTTGAGACAATTTAAAATGTGACTGTAGGTGTCGCTCCCCCCATTTGTCCCGTCTGGCTTCAATGTAAGAATCCCAAGCGGCCCTGACAGTCATTTCCTGCCGCTTGCCTTCAGCCTCCCGCTGCTCGATCTCTGCCAATTTTTCCCGTTTGGCTTCCCTAGGGTCAATACCCTGGTCAACCATGGATTGAATGCGACGAGCTTCCTCTCTGGCTTTGTCCAGGTTCCAGGTTGAAACGTCCCCAATCTTGAACCGCAGAGTTTTGTTATTCAGCCGCCCTTGATAAATAAAAACCTTGGCCCCAGGTGTTGCCCTCAACCCCAACCCTTTAGTATCAGAATCGTACAAAAAAACCGGCTTTTTCCCGGTGCATGAAAAGCCCTGAACCTTGCCATTCGTGAATTTTATGGCCATGGTATCCCCCTTTTCTGTGTACTTGATATGTACTCAAATCGATACCATTTCAATCAATATAAATCAATATGTTTTTTCAGTAGATTTGTAAAAAGCCCTGATTTATAAGGATTATTTTGATTTTACGGGATGTGCTTCAATGTCGTTTAATACCGTTTTACCTGATTCGTAATCAGCAAGCCTGCGGTTCGACCCCGCACATCGGCTCCAGCCAAAAAGCTTTTAATAACAAAGGGTTACAGTCAATTTAATTGCAACCCTTTTTCTTTTTGGTTTTGCCCACCACCCATTTTTTGCCCACTTTTTGCCCACTTTAATTTTTTTAATGAGCTTTGCCAACAAAAACCCAGCCCCCCGATTAAAGGAGTTGGTCTTGTGGTTTCACTTTATGTCTTTGCAGGTGCCTTGCAGGGGATTAACCGTTCTTTAGGTGTGTCCCGTTCAACCCCGGCATGGGTAACCCTGCTTAATCCATAACGGCAAATTCCATGACAACATCAGCGACTCCGTTGCAATCCTCTTTATGATCTGGATTAGCCCAGGAGCTGAATCAAGATATTCTTTACCTTATTATAAATCCCTGGTGCTTTGCTTTCCCTGCTGCCAGCCACATTCAAGACCTTAATATCCCATTCCGTGATCCAGTCTTTAATCAGGGCAACATGATCTTGCTCAGCCCCCAGGTCATTATAAAGCCATGGCCTTTGGTGCTTCTTTGCAAGTTCAATGGTCAAGACTGATCCGGTTATTGGTTGCCATGGAAAAAAAGGATCTGGTCTCTTTCCTCCTGTGTAAGCAGTTTTTGAGGCAGTTATAGGTGATGTCGTCCTCAGTGCCCTTGTTAGTCGGGGTAATGTCGTCATCAAGGGAGATGTTGTCTTCATCAAGCACTATGTTGTCATTTGTGTCTTGATAGTCCTCCTGGACCATGTTTGTCCTCTATACCCTGAATGACACATCAGCCGGGTTAACGCCGTAAACGTAGGTTATGTATTCGTCAAGGACGCTGTTGTCATCAAGGAGCATGTTGTCGTCATTGGGACGGTGTTCTTCTCCTCGATCTGCCAAGCTCCAGTGGTGGTCACCCCGGGCGTGGGGATCAACCCCACCATAAGCCATGGCCGCACCAAGTTTAATAACCTGTGCCATTGTCTGCCCCAAGTCATCTCTCTTTGAACGGCAATGAGCTTGTGAACGTCTGTATCCACCATAACGGTCAAGTGCTTTTAGTGCCGATGCAGACCAACGACTAATACCATGATTGTGGCCCTTGGTGTTGCTCATTTACCTTATGGATATCATTAGAATACATAAGTACTTTGAAAATCAACAATGATGCAAGGATGTTTGAGTTTTGGAGCAGTGGTTATTGAATTGTTGAAATGTCTTTACAGGCAATAAAAAGATTGCTACGAAATCTTAGTTCAGTTTTTAAAAATAGTCGGATATCATTAAAATTTACATAGTATCCAGAACAACACAATAACTTGTTGAACAAAACCGCTGCGCGGAGAAGGGCCGCCGCCCCCTCCCTAACCGTATAATTTCCCTTTATATTTAATCCTTGTTGTTCCATCATATCCTGAAC
>Ga0265295_1004996_pt1 | contig 17384 bp, 17 predicted proteins | sample Munlansysbiofilm_FD_192503 | JGI IMG/M metagenome (GOLD analysis project Ga0265295, IMG submission 192503) | Leachate microbial communities from a municipal landfill in Southern Ontario, Canada - Methane capture system biofilm | ecosystem: Engineered > Solid waste > Landfill > Unclassified ...
GGCTGAAGTCATCCCCAGCCACTCAATCTCCCTTTTTCCTTCTCATTTCAGTGCAACCCCCGATTCTCCACTTGCTCAACTTTGATGTCGTTGCGAAAAGTCATTCCCGAAACGTTTCTGGTCGGGAATCCGGCCCGTATACCCATGGAATCATGGCTGCCTGACAGAATAACTTGCGCATGACGGAGAGAATTTGCCAACGCAGCAACTTTCCGTATGCCCACGAATTGTACAATTAATGATGGTAGGATACACTTGTCACAACGGTTTTTCCGGTAACGCGGTCGCTGCCGCGCGTCCGGGCGCTCAGGAGGGAATATCGTGGAGGAAATTCGCATTCTGATAAACGATGAAAGGCCCGGGGACGCGTATCTGCTGGAGCAAGCCATCAGAAAGGCAGGTTTCAGCTTTACGGCGAAGAGGGTCGAGACGCGCGACGCCTTTCTGAAGGCGCTACGGGAATTTGCCCCGGACGTAATCATATCCGATTGTCATTTCAAGGCCTTTGACGGGATGCAGGCGCTGGATCTGGCCAACGAACATCTTCCCCTGGTTCCGTTCATCATGGTAACCAGCGCCCAGAACGAGGAGGTAGCGGTGCAATGCATGATGGCTGGAGCGGACGACTACGTGCTGAAAGAGCAGCCCCTTCGCATAGGTCCGGCGATAGGTGTCGCTATGTCGAGGAAGAAGGCCTTGCGGGAAAGAATCGATATAGAGCATAACCTTGCCGCTTCCGAACGGAAATTCCGCGCCATATTCGAATGTGTCAACGATGCGATTCTATTGTTGAATGATTGCCGCATTGTTGATTGCAATCCCATGGCCGAGCGCCTGTTCGGATATGGCCGCGAAAGTCTGATAGGTCGTTATCCCGTGGAGTTTTCAATGGAGTTCCAGAAAGACGGGATTTCTTCCAGGGAGATCCAGAAAGAGATAGAAAGAAAATCGACGGAAGAGTTTTTCCAGTCCTTCCAGTGGCGCTTTATCAACTCCGACGGTATCCCTTTTGACGTGGAGGTGGGACTTACTCCGGCGCTCATCGACGGGATGCGGCTGGATGTGGCGGTGATGCGCGACATAACGGAGAAAAAACGCACGGAGATTGAGCTTAGAGAAAGCGAAAAGAAATACAGGCGTCTGTCACAGGAGTTTAATGCGTTGCTGGATGTCATACCGGATACTATCCTTCTTCAATCGCCTGACCAGCAGATCCTTTGGGCGAACAAGGCGGCCCTTGCCAACCTGGGAGGACACACGGAATCAGACGCGGACCGCCACTGTTACAGGCTGGTTCACGGGTTGAAGGGACCGGTTGAGGATTGTCCGGTAATCCAGTGCCTGCGGACCGGCGAACCGGCGAAGAGCATCCTTTCCGTCCGGGAAGGCGCCGTCTGGGAGGTCCGTGCTATTCCGGTGAGGGATGAGGACGCCGGGATTGTCAGTGTTCTGGAGATAGGCCGGGATATAACCGAGATCAGACAGCTGGAACAGCAACTCATTCATGCTCAGAAAATGGAGGCCGTTGCACAGCTTTCCAGCGGGATTGCCCATGATTTCAACAATATCGCTACCGCGCTCATCGGTTACGCCAACCTGCTTCTCATGCATTGCCCGGAAGAAAGCCAGATGAGACACTTTGCGGAACAGATTCTCGTAACCTCCGAGCGCGCCGCTGACCTGGTAAAGAAGATTCTGGCGTTTGGAAGAAAAAAGGTTTTCAATCTGGAACAGGTTGATATTGCCAGGGTTGTCGTAGGCCTGAGAGATTTCCTGGAAAGGGTCATCGGAGAGGAAATAAAGATAACGACCGAGTTCCAGGACGAGGATCTCTATGTAACCGCGGACTGCGGCCAGATGGAACAGGCCCTGATGAACCTGGTTACCAATGCGAAAGACGCCATGCCGGACGGCGGGCTTATCTCCATCTCCACCTCCCGGAAGGTTCTTGATGGGAATTTTATTGAAACCCACGGTTTTGGAGAGGAAGGCGCGTATGCGTGCATAACCCTGTCCGATACGGGAACCGGCATGGAACAGTCTACCATGAAAAGAATATTCGAGCCGTTCTACACGACAAAGGAGCCGGGGAAAGGGACTGGGCTCGGTTTGTCAATCGTATATGAAATTGTAAAGGGTCATCATGGGTTCATAACCGTGGACAGCGCACCGGGCGAGGGTACGACCTTCAGGATCTATCTGCCGCTAAGCAAGGAACGGCATCATAAGATGGAGATACACGAGAACATTCCACGGTTCGGCGGCGCCGAGACCATCCTTCTGGCGGAGGATGACGAGATGGCGCGAAGATGTACTACCAGTTTTCTCTCCGGTTTCGGTTACCGGATTATCGAGGCCGCTGACGGCGCCGAGGCTCTGAAGTTATTCGCGGAATTCAAGGATGAGCTGGACCTTTTGATCCTGGATGTTGTCCTGCCGTTGAAGGGCGGCCGGGAGGTCGCGGAAACGGCGCGCGGACAACGGCCGGACATCCGGGTCCTGTTCAACAGCGGATACCCTCTGGATGTCCTTCAATACAAGGGGGTGCTTGACAAAGGGGTGAATTTCTTTCTAAAGCCCATGGATCCCCTTGGCCTGCTGAAAAAGGTGAGGGAAGTCCTGGATGAGTGACAGGGCTTGCAATCTCCAGCATGCCGAACGACGGACGGTCATTTCCGCTTATTGGAGGGCCTTTACCGAGTCATAGACGTCCTTTATCACCAGAGCCGAAACCTTGGCCATGACGCCGCTCATGGCGCGTGCTAGTCCTGCCGGGTCCGCCTCGGAAATCGCTTCCGTGGAGCGGTACCTTTTCTGAAACACAAGACGTTTGGGCATCTGCGCCTGCGAGAGGTCGAGCAGGTTGACGGAAAGGGTCAGGGCCGCGGAGCGGCCTTTACCCTCATCGACTTCCAGGAATTCCTCCAGACCGCCTTCCAGAACAAAGCGCGCGTCCTCGTAATCCCGCTGGGAGAAGACCGCGAGGAACAGCCCCGATTTTCGCAGGTCCCGCAGCAGGTAGTCGCTTGTCATGTCGCCTGGATTGACCATCCAGCGGTTGCTGGCGTAGGTGTCCAGCTTGAAAGGCTCAGGCCGGTAGACCATAGCCTTCGTATTGAAGGCCTTCGCAACGGAAAACCTTTCAACCTTGATGGTGTGTTCCAGCCGGGGCAATGCTTCAAACGAGGGGGAGGGGTATTCAAAGGTATAGAGGTTGACTACCGAAGAAGGCTTTCCCCTTCCGATGCAGCCCGTCAGAAGAGACAGGATCACTATCACCGCCATTGCCGCGGAGATAACGGGAACGAGCCTGTCCGGCAAACTGCTGGAATCTCCTTGTGAAGTATGGTTCATTTTTTCACCTCTCAGTTGATGGTCATTGGCGGCGGACGGCTGGAGGAGCGCTGAAGATGAGGTCCGACGGAGTCGCGTTCAGCCTGTCCAGGAGATGCTGCAGCGAATCGGACGCCTGTTGCAGGTTTTCACTGGACACGCGCAGTTCCGTTGTTATGGCCCTGCTTCTCCGATCAATTCCTTCAACCACCTTGTTGGCCTTTTCCCCGGTTTCGGCCAGTTTCATGGACTGCACCTCGGTCTTAATGGTGGTGAGAAGGCTTTTCGCCTCCACCAGAGAGTTCCTTGTCTCCGCGAGTATCCCCTCTATTTTCCCCTCGGCGATTATTCCGTCAATCCTGCCCACCGCCCTGTCCATGCCAGCGGACATGGATTCCAGGTTTGACATGATGTTTTTCGTCTTTTTCCCGGAAAGCAGATTTTCCGTGGCCTTGCCGGCGGATTTGAACTGATTGGAAAGTCCTTCGAAATCGATCTTCTTGATGCTCTGCAGTACCTCGTCTACGCCGGTGAGTATCTGTCTGAGTTCCGATGGGCGGGAGGGGATGATGGGATATTCAGCGGCAAAGTTGATATGCGGAGAAAGATCGGGATCCTTGGGTTTTTTCCGGTCCAGTTCAATGAAAACGATACCGGTTATCCCGGCGGTTTTCAGCTGCGCCACGGTATTCTGCTGAAGGTCTCCTTCCAGCTTGACCTTCATCACCACCTCCACCAGCTTATAGTCCGGGGCCACGCGGATCCTTTCCACCCTTCCCACGTCCACGCCCCGGTATTTCACGCTGGAGTCCATCTGCAGGCCTTGCACCGATTCGTCGAAAAAGGTGACATAGGTGGAGCCTTTCTGGAAGTATTTTGAGGCGCCGATCCAGACGATGAGCCCCACTCCGATGACGATACCCATCAAAACGAAAAGTCCGATAAAGAATTTGGAGGTTTTCCCCGTCATGTCTATACTCTCCTGGTTTCCCCTCCAGTGGGAATCCTGTTGAAAAAGTTGGTGACCCGCACGTCAGTGGATGAAGCCTTCAGCTCATGGGGGGGGCCTATGGCGATGATTCCTTTTGCGTCCCTGTCCAGCATAACGACCCGGTGGGCGATGGAGAAGATGGAATCCAGTTCATGGGTGACGACAACCATTGTGGTTCCAAGTCCGGTGTTGATCTGTTTCATGAGGATATCCAGCTCAGCGGACGTGACTGGATCGAGTCCGGCTGATGGTTCGTCGAAGAAAAGAACGGTGGGATCTAGAGCCATGGCCCGCGCGAGGCCGGCGCGTTTTTTCATCCCGCCCGAGAGTTCCGACGGGAGAAGGTTCTCGAATCCCGCAAGACTGACCATGGAGAGTTTCATGCTCACGATGCGGTCTATGACCTCCCTGGACAGATCGGTATATTCCTCCAGGGGTAGCGAGACGTTTTCTGCAAGGGTCATGGAACCGAACAGGGCTCCGGACTGGAACAGGACGCCGATGTTTCGGCGTATTTCCATCAGCTCTTTTTCATTGCCCGCCGCCACATCAATACCGTTTATGAGGACTCGTCCGGCCGCCGGCTTGTAAAGACCGAACATGTGCTTGAGCAAGGTCGATTTTCCGCAGCCGCTCCCCCCGAGAATGACAAGTATCTCGCCTTTCTTAACGTGGAAACTGACATCCCGGAAAATAAGCTTTTCTCCGTAGCGCGCGGTCAGGTTTTCAACGACTATGATAGAGGCGTCTTGTCGTTCGTTCACTTAATCAGTCCTCCGGCTCTGTCGCCGCGGTGGAGCAGGCTTGTTGCTCAGCGGATATAGTAGAGAATAATAGCGAAAAGGGAGTCCGCGACGATAATCAGGAAAAGGCCCGCTACAACCGCAGAAGTCGTAAATTTTCCGACCGCTTCGGCGCCGCCCCGGACGCAGAAACCGCGCTGGCATCCGATTCCCGCGATCAGTATGGCAAAGACGACTGCCTTTATCATGCTGGATACGACATCGAAGATGCTGATGCTCTTAATGGTCTGCTGTACATATGTATAAACAGTGAGGTCGAAACCCAGAACCCCCACCACCATTCCTCCCAGGATGCCGAAAAGGTCGGAATAGAGGGTCAGAAGAGGAACGACGAACATTGCAGCGAGGACCTTGGGCAGGGCTAGAAATCGTGTGGGGTTGAAGCCCATGGTAATCAGCGCGTCCACTTCCTCGTTGACCATCATCGTTCCAATCTCCGCTGCAAAAGCGGATCCGGAGCGTCCCGCGATGATTATCGCGGTCATGATGGGTCCCAGTTCCCTCACCATGCCGAAACCCACCAGAGAAGCGACATAGAGGTTAGCCCCGAATTGCTTCAGTTGCAGTGACGACATGAATGCGATAATCAGTCCGAGAAGAAAGCTCAGCAGCGCGACAATGGGAAGACCGTCCAGACCGGCCCTCCTGACGTAGAAAAAGAAGTCGGACCAGCGAATGGAGGCGGGTTGGCGGAGAGCCTGAAAGAGGGTCACCAGGAGATCGCCGAGAAAGGTCATCAGGTTTGCAAAATCCCTGGTAACCGACATGCTGGCCTCTCCGATCTGTTCCAGGAGGCTGGGATCCTCTTTCCCGCCGGACTTGGAATCTGTCTCCTTGAGGGTGCGGCCGACAAGGGTCAGGATGCCACTGGCTTCCTTGCTGGCATTGCTGAAGACGAATGGGATGGAACGTTTTTCCGCATATTGTTCCATCTCCTTCAGAAGAAGGACTCCTGCGCTGTCCAGGTATTCCACGCCCCCCAGATCAACGGTAAGCCGCGAGGGGTTCAATGTTTTCGTCAGGGTTCGGAATTCCTCCGCGATGGAATTCATGGTCATCAGTGACAACTTGCCCGCTACATGCAGCACAATACCGCCATCGTCTTCCTGGTCGGCGGCTATGTAGCGGGAATTGTCTTCGGGTTTAATAGTCATGACCCTGCGTCCGGTTTGGGGGGGAATGTGAATGACATGAATTCGTTATCGGATACCCCTGCCTGGTGAAGCTGGTCGTCATCGATTCCAATGATCAGTATCCCTGCGAGCCTGTTCCGGTGGAGAATGGGGGAGCAGACGATCAGCACCTTGTTGCCCCCCTGAAGGTAAAGGCTTGATGTAACTGTCTTGAGTTTGTGCGCTACCAGAGAAACAGCTTGATAATTGCCGTAATTCTGCAATGGGGGCAGACCCCTTTGGGCCGTAGCCGCCACTGTGGCGCCGTGATTGTCCAGCACGGTTATGGAGTAGTTCTCGATTAATGGCTTTTTTTCACCCGGCGCATGCAGTTTCTCCAGGGCGGCGCCGACCTGCTCTTTGTCCCCTTTCGACATCGGTTGAGCAAGGGCCGTGGAATATACGTCTATCATGGCCCGCAGTTCGTCACGCAAGTCAAGGGCCGACTTGCCGAAAGCCGGTTTTTCGGAATGGCATGCGGACGAAAAAAGCATCATCACGACCATCAGGAGAAAAGGTCCGTGAAACGTTGCAAGCCGGACCTTCTTTGCAAACGGAATTTTCGATGTGCTGATTAGCATTGGCTGGATTTATCTCCGGGAGTATCGTTCATCATCGTGGATGAAATATTCATGTTCCATGAGGTGAAACAGGATTCCGTGCGGATTTCATTGAAGTCTCGTAATGCCGGCAGTGACGGGTTGGATGTCGCGCACTGCTTGTTGCCGAGAGTATAGCAGCCACCCCTTCTTTTACAAAGACAATTTCGCCCGTGTTGTCTCACTGCCGGTGCGCCTGATTTGACGATCCGGCCGCGGGGGCTACCTTGACGTCTTCGCGCCGGAATTGCTCTCCATTTCATCCCCGTAGATGAGGTTCTGGCGATCGAGAATGAGCTTCGGCCTGTCGATCAATAGTTCCGGCTGTTCGATAAGCAACCGGGGGTCGGAAGGTTCCGCCAGGACTTCGCGCTCTTCCCCTCCTTTCAGGTATTTTTGAATGGCCAGATTGTGTTCCTCCAGTGTCTCGGAAAAGTAATGGGTTCCGTCCATCTTGGCGACGAAGTAGAGATAGTTCGTCCTGGCTGGATTCAGAACGGCCTCGATGGCGGCAATGCTGGGGTTTCCAATGGGACCCGGCGGGAGCCCCTTGATGCGGTATGTATTAAAAGGGGTGTCGCGCAGAATGTCTCTTTTGGTAATCCTTCCTGCAAAGGCGCGAACGCCGTAAACGGAAGTGGGGTCGCTCTGCAGCGGCATCTTTATCCTGAGCCGGTTATGGAATACGGAGGAGATGACGGGCATTTCAGAAGTCAAGACGGCTTCCTTTTCAATCATCGAGGCAAGGATCAGTACCTGAAGCTGGCCAAGACGGAGGGCGCGCGCCCTGTCGGCGAGGCGACTTCCGTACCTGGAACGGAATCGTGCCACCATTTCCCTGATAAGTTCGGTTTCATCGGATTGAGGTCTTATGGTGTAGGTGGAAGGGGCGAGATATCCTTCAACGCTCTTTGCGGGTATATCCAGTTCCGCGAGGAGGGATGGATTGAAGCACTGGCGAAGAAAGGAATCCCTGTTGAATATCCTTCGGCCTTGGAGGAGTTCGGCAATCTGGTAGATGGAGTACCCCTCCGGCACGGTGAAGCGCAATTCGTAGACTTCCCCTGTTTCAAGCATCCTGAGGATCTCTTTCGGGGTCATGGCGTCGGTAAAGCGGTATGTGCCGGCCTTTGCCTTTACATCGGCGTGTTCAATCCTGGCCAGCATATTGAAGAGTGAGCTGCTGGTTATGATTCCTGCCTTGGCCAATTCTTCGGATATGGTTTTCATGGAGGAGCCGGAAGCGAAATCGACAACCTTTACGACCTTGCCTTTTCCGGGCGGGGATTGGACGTAGTTGCGGTACAAAAGGAGGGGAAGCAGTATAATCAGCAGCGTTCCCGCCGCAACCAGGACCGCTGACTTTCGTTTTGCGAGAAGTCTCTTGGTCTTACGGACGCCGCGGAGATAGTGACGCAGCAATTTCAACCGTAATTTTCGTGACATGGCGATGTATTTGTAGGGGATATTCTTTCTCCTGTCAAGCCGGAAACCCGTTGCTTGACACAGGGGGGCTTTGTTGCTACAAAGTGTCGAGAGCAGTTGGCGGAAAATTTACCGGCTATGGAAAACAAGAGGTGACAACGTGGATATGAACAGCCTTGATGAAATCCTGGAGTTTGCGCTTGAAAGAGAGGATGCCGCATACCGCCTCTATCTGAATGCGGCCAAGAAGACGGCCAATCCTTCAGCAAGGAAGATATTCGAAGAGTTGGCGGAGCAGGAAGCCGGACACAAGAGGCTTATCCTGAAACTGGACAAGGAAAAGATTGCAGGCTATACATTCGTCAATGTCCCGGATCTGGGCATCAGCGAATACCTGGTGGACCTCACCTATGACGAGTCGATGACCTATCAGGAAATTCTCGTCTTTGCCATGAAGAGTGAAGAGAAGGCATGTCGGTTCTACCAGGAAGCCGTTAAGATGACCGATGATCCCGAACTAAAGAAGTTGCTGGACATGCTTGCCAATGAAGAGAGGAAACACAAGTTTCGTCTTGAGTCGCTCTATGAAGAGAAGGTTCTGACGGAGATGTGACCATATAAAACAAAAGGATATGGAAATGGGCCTGAAAAGGCCCTTTTTTTATGCCCTGAACCTGTTTTCCGTTCCATTCATCAGGCGCCTGATGTTCTCCCGATGCTTTATGACAATGATGGCCGCGATACAGAAAGACATTGCCACGATCATCGGTTTACGATCGATAAGCGCCGTAAAGGCCGGCATGGCCGCCGCTGCCGTTATGGATGCAAGGGAAACGTATCTCCATGGGATAAGCACGATGATAAAAACTCCCAGTGAGGCAAGAACCGATATCGGCGAGGCCGCGAGAAAGACTCCAAGGGCGGTCGCAACGCCTTTTCCTCCCCTGAAGCGGAGGAAAAGGGGAAAGACATGGCCGAGAAACGCGGCAACCCCCACAGCCGCAATCCATTGGTCGGGTTGCTGGAGCGCCTTCGTGGCCAGGACCGGAATCAATCCCTTCAGGCAGTCGCCGATCAGCGTCAGGATGCCTATCTTGCGGCCCAGGGTCCGGTAGACGTTAGTTGCGCCGATGTTTCCGCTTCCCTTTGTACGGATATCCACATCGCCGAAGGCACGGGCCAGGAGAAGTCCGGTAGGTATTGAGCCTAGCAGGTATGCGCACAGGGTAAGCAGTAATTCCTGAATGGGCATTTTTCACTCCATTGCCGTGTCATTGTGGAATCAAAACTCTGAGAGCCAACGGAAAAAGCCGGTAAAAATGTAAACTGTGTCGAAAATAGTTCGCCGGGGTAACTACTTGTTATCTGGTGGAGAAACGCCTGTCTCCTCTGGCGGAAAATATGGTAAGGGCAACGCAGAGAAAGATGACGTCGCGCCCGATAGCCGTCCACGCGCTGGTCTTGTCGCCTCCTTGGCGGAAGCACCCGCAATCGATATCCAGTCCGCGGATGATGGTTGATGCCAGCAATATGATGAACATGGCATTCATGGCCGCAATCAGCCCTGATGTGGCCTTAATACGGTAGCCCGTGATCAGGAGGAGTCCGCAGAGGGCCTCAATCCATGGTATGGTCGAGGCGACCAGATAGTTGAAGAAATAGGGAAGGACTTTGTAGGCCGCCACGGATGAGGCAAAGGCTTTCGGGTCGCTTATTTTTAAAACTCCGGCATAAAGAAATACCAGTCCGAGGCCGATCCGGAGAGCTGTCAGGATATATCGCCTTGTTTCCGGCGTCATGGCGCTGCTCCTTCAATGGGCAGGCCGGCGTCTTTCCATTCAGGATATCCACCTTCATAGATGAGTATCCGCCCATACCCGTGGGCTATCAGTTTTTCTCCCAGCATATAGCTGTCCCGGCAGCCGTAGCCGCTGCAGTAAATCACCAGTTGCGAATGGACGGGCGTGGTTGCCCGGAAAGATTTCAGCCGTGATTCGAACTCGCCGATGGGCAAGGAAAGTGCGCCCTTGATATGGCCCTCGGAGAATGCGCTCCCTTCCCTTGCGTCTATAATAATGGCTTCATTCCTTTCAAGCAGTTCCCGCGCCTGTGCGAGTGGGGCAGGATTCATGCTTGCGCCATCAGCAGCCGCTATGACCGGTCCGGCCTCGGTTCTGGAAAAGGTTCCGGTAGCCGCATCGCGCAGCAGGCGGAAGTTGAAGGCTATTCCCGCGGCCACGCCGATGAGGACGATAACGACCATTTCCAAAAGCAGTTTTTTGTGGTGTTTTTTCATGATGTAAGAATCTTTACGCCCAAGAACGCAGGCGGGACGTGCAGTTCCGCTGCCCGGGGAAGGGTTCGGCGTCATGGCCCCGTTTCCGAGTGTAAAACCGGTCAGGGTTCATTGAGCACGCACTGTTTGTCATCCTTGTTGCAGTAACGAACGACATTCACTGTTTGCATGGTGATCAGGCCGCCGCCCATCATCTCATCAATCCTCGACATGGCCTTGTCGAGTTTTTCCTTACTGGCCACTACCTCAACGACGATGGGGAGGTCAGCGGAGAGGCGCAGTAACCTGTCCGTATGATATACGCTGTGGGCGCCGAATCCCGCTACCCCCCTGAGGACCGTCGCTCCGGCAAAACCCTCCGCGATAAGAAAGTCAATGAGGGCTTCGTACAAGGGCTTGCGCCCGAATTTATCGTTTTCGCCGATAAAAATTCGCATCAGCACCTTTTCTCCGAAAAATTTTGGCATTGGGACCTCCTCTACAGGTAACGGGCAGTGGTTATTCCCATCCACGTAAACAGCAGACAGACAAGAACACTCAGCATCACGTTGGTGGAAGCAGTTATGAAGTCCCCTTCCTCCAGCAGGCGGAAGGTTTCATAACTGAAGGTGGAAAAGGTGGTCAGTCCTCCCAGGAAGCCTACGGTGATGCCCATGCGCAATGTGGGGGGGATAAGGGTGCTGCGTATGCCAAACTCCATGAGGAGGCCGATGATGAAGGCGCCCAGGATATTGACGACAAATGTTCCGTAAGGGAAGCTTCGGCCCAGGGCTGCGTAGACCCACCCGGAAACAAGGTAGCGGGTCAGACAGCCGAAGGCGCCGCAAACCGCGACCGCAAGAGCGATTTCCATCTTTTCCTCCAAGAATTAAACCGGCAGATTTCCGTGGAAAGCGGTTGCCCGCCTGGTCGTTCAATGTCAGCGGTCCGTGCCCGATGAATGGCCACAACCTAGCGTGAAAATGAAATTATGTCAAGGAATGGGACAAGATGAGGGCTTGAGAAAGGGTGCCTGGAATTGGTTGAAACAGATCTCGTTTCAACTGCTAAGACGGTAATGATTGAATATGTCCGCTCCGCTACTTCATTGTGGCCGGATTAAACCACAGTGTCGTATCGGACAGAGGGGTGTCCTTGGGTAGGGCTGGATTCTTAAGCCTGATAATTCGGCGGTTCCCGAGGTTGGCCTTTGTGATGGCCTTTCGATTGTATTTCATGAAAATCGCATCAAACGAACCGTCTTTCATCATTTTCCTGATGCCGGTTTCAATGCGTTTCGCCAGTAATACGTCGGATTTGTTGAAAAAGAAATAGTAGGGCCAGGGATAATAGATGAGCAGATTCTTCTCGATGGCCAGATTCGGTATGGCCTTCCTGCGTCCAGCGTATTCGTGAAACGCTTCATTGATGCCTCGAGGAAACAGTTTGACGCGGTCGGCCGCGACCATTTTGAAGAGGCACTCGTAGCTCGCCGTCTGTACACTGATGCCGTTCTCCTTGTAGATGGCGATGTCGCCCCAGCCGATCCCCTGGACGACGGATACTTTCCTGAGATCGGCCAATGTCCTTATCCTGTCTATCTCAGCCTGCCTGTCTTTAGCGATCAGGGCTATCCGGTAGCCGAGGATCCCTTTTCGAAGAGGGATACGCACGGCACGGTAATCTCTTTCCTTCTGTACCGAAGTTCCGCTCCAGGCCACATTGACCAGACCGTTCCGGTTGAGCAGTTCGGCAAGGTAGCGCGCCTCGTTCATGCGTGACCTGGTCGGCTGAAGCGTGTATGGCCCGTATTCCGCTACCGTCTTGTCCAGGGCGCCCTTCAGGATTTCGAGGACATCGTTATACCTCGAATCCGCGCCTGATTCGAAGGCGGGGTAAACGACCCTGGTCTGGGCGGCGGCCATGGTCGAAGACAGGATGAATAGTGCCGACAGGGCTAAAAAGCGTTTCACTGGATGCTCCTCCAATGTCGTGTTTACAATCCGGGAGGCGTCCGGTATGTCTTTGTGTCAAGTTCCTGCACAGGGTCTTTCATTCCCTGCCAAGACCCGTTTCAGCTCTTCCATGGTATACGGTTTGACGATAGATCCGATGAAGCCGAAGTCGTGAAAGTTGGCGATGACGGGATCATGGGAGTATCCGCTTGAGGCGATCAATCTGGCGCAAGGGTCGAACGCCAGGATATCTTTGGCGCTTTCACGGCCACCCTTGCCGCCGGGTATGGTAAGGTCCAGTATTACGAGTGAATATGGCCGCTGGTTTTCCTTGGCCGCGCGGTATTCTATTTCCGCCTCTTCGCCGCTTGCGCATGTAGTTACTTCGTAGCCCAGGTGGCGCAGCATATCCGAAGCAAGTTCACGGATCATCTCTTCATCGTCCATGAAGAGGATAGAGCCTTCTTCATGGGGCTGCGTGTTCCGGTTATCAACCCTTGTAACAGGTTTTTGGGCCGCCTTTCCGGTTGACGGCAGGTAAATTGTAAATTGAGTCCCTTGGCCCAGGATGGAGCCGGCTTCTATGTGTCCTCCGTGGCGTTTGATTATGGAGTGGACGGAGGCGAGGCCGAGACCGATTCCGTTCGGCTTCGTGGTGAAATAAGGGTCGAAGATTTTTTTCAGCACATCCTCCGGCATGCCGCATCCCTCATCGGTGAATGACAGTTTGACGTATTCACCCGGGGGGAGCATGAAGGTGTTTTCCTTTTCAACTACTGCATTCATTCCGTGTACGGTGATTATTCCTCCCCCCGGCATGGACTGAACGGCATTTATGATGATATTGTTAAACACCTGGTTTATCTGGCCTTCATCCGCCTCAATGTGATAGAGGCAATCGGGTATTTCCAGGACTCCCTTGATGTTTGTTCCCCTCAATGACAGAGACAGTGATTCATTGAGTATTTCCGGTATTGAAACCGCTTTTTTGACGGGCGCGCCGCCCTTGGCGAAGGTCAGTAACTGGGTGGCCAGCTCTTTTGCCCGGACCGAGGCCTTTTCAGCGTTATCCAGCAGTCTGGCGGTTTTTTCAGGCCTGGACAGAACCATGCGCGCCATGGAGACGTTTCCCATGATGCCGGTCAGGATATTGTTGAAATCATGGGCGATCCCTCCTGCGAGCACCCCCAGGGATTCGAGGCGCTGGGCGTTGAGAAGCCTGTTTCGCAGTGACTCTCGCTCCGTGATATCGGTAAAGATGTCCAGTCGCAGATTTCTGGCAAGCTGGGTATTTACAATGACATGCCGTTCCCTGCCGTCCTTGCGGGCGATTATGCACTCCGTGGGTTGAAATGGAGCGCCTTCTGAAATGGCCTTGTCCGTGGCCGACTCCCATTGGGATATGAACTCTTGACGTTTGGCCGAATCCGGGTAGGCGCGTAGAAACCATTCATCCATGGTGGGGATGTCACTGGTATCGTATCCGAACCATTCAACGAAGCAGTTGTTGACATGTTTGATGGCGCCGCCGGCGTCGGACCATGTGACGCCGACAGGCATAACATCAATAAATGACTTGAGGGTCTTCTCGCTTTCGTGCAGCAATTGTTCCTCGGTCTTTCGCACATGATCCCGCCTTGCCTCCGCGAGGCCGCGGGTCATTTCCACGATGGATTGTCTGAGATTCTGCAATTCGCCGAAAAAATGTCCTTCAGGTACGGCGGCTGTTTCTTCCTTTCCCGAGCTGACATCCAGGGCATATGATTCAATAGCCTTCAAAGGTTTGATTACTGTTCCTCTTAGAAGAAGGAAGGGGATTATTATCAGAAAGGCATTGAGCGTGACAATTGCCGTGATGATAATCGCGCTGAAACCGTGCAACGACCTTTCCATGAAGATCGGGGTAATGAAAAGTTGCACCGTGCCCACATGGTTGTCGTGAATGGTGATTTTTTCCGAAAGGGATAACAGGCCGTTTTTCCGGATGCCGACCTTTGTTTGAACCGGTCGCCATCGGGCATCCCGAGTGTAACCGGATATGATTGAATTGCCGCCGGCCCCGGTGACGAAAACTCCGAAAACGTCACGGTTCCGCATGATGCTCTCCAGTATCTTGTCAACCTGCTCGTTGTCAAAGTTCCATAACGGCATGGCGAGGCTGCTGGCCATCTGGGCGGTTGTGACCGCCAGCTGTGATTTCAGGACGCTGGTTGTCTGTTGCCGTTTCCAGCAATAACACGCGATTCCGAAGGCGGACAAGACCAGGGTGCTGACCGCGACCAGTGTGAAAATAATGACTTTGGTAACTGATAAATCCAGCTTTTTCATAAGGTCAGGTTTGTTGGCGTGAAAATTGTAAACGGGGATTCCCTTGTCGTGCCAATGGAATCGGCTTTTCGTCCGGACCGGAGGCTTTGCTTCCATCGAAGTTGAACAGTGGCTTTCCGGAAAAACCATACAAACCACATCCATCCCATATATTCTTATCGGAAGGAATATCTGTTTCTTGAGCATATTCCCCCGTTCCCGATGTCGTCCAGGGCAAGACTGGCATCATAGACAAGGCGCGTGAGACGGGGTCGGGGTCCCGCGATTCGCAGGGAGGATTGAATACGGAATTGACTTTTGGGGCCTTTCTTCGCAGGGTATGGAAGAATCGGTGCGCGAAGGCGTTTTCCGTGAATATGGAACGGGAGGATGCCCCATGAGAGAAGAGGCGAAATACTGGATAGACAGGCTGGGGCTTGTGCGTCATCCGGAGGGCGGATTCTACCGGGAAACCTATCGGTCGGAAGAAATGATAACAGCCGCTGCCCTTGCGGCGAGATACGGAGAGGGAGAAAGGGCGTTTTCAACCGCCATCTGTTTTCTCCTGGAAGGAGATGACTTCTCGGCGCTTCATCGTCTGCGTTCGGACGAGTTATGGCATTTTTACACCGGCGAGCCCTTGTACGTTCATGAACTGGACGAAAATGGCGGGTATGTACGCCATCAGCTGGGAGGCGCCGGTGAAGAAGGCGGGATGTTTCAGCTGGTTATCAAGGCTGGGCGATGGTTTGGCGCCTCGCTTCGAAATTGCGGCTCTTTTGCCCTGGTGGGATGCACGGTGGCGCCAGGCTTTGATTTCCGGGATTTCGAGATGGGAGATCGTTCGAAACTGTTGAAGCGGTTCCCGGAGCGAGAGACCCTCATCCGGCAGTTGACCAGGGGCTCGGGGTGAATGGATTATCGGGGAACTCCGGAGTTTGTCCATCCGTCAGGGAGGCAGTCGCTCAAGGAGACCTCCATGGCGCCGGGGGGAGGGATGAGCCTGTTGAAGTAATGTATGGAAACGAAATCCCTGGAGGCCTTTGGCGGTAGCATGGAACTGGCCTTGCTCACGAATACGAGGTGCCTGATTCCGTAGGCCGCCGCTGTTTTCAGGTTTGTTTCGCTGTCTTCGCCCAGAAGAGTCCGGAGTGGGTGGTATGGGATGCGTTTCCGCAATTTCCCCCAGAACGCCTCGTCTTCCTTGGGAAGTCCGATGTCGTGGGCCGAAACTATTCCGCTGAAATATGGGCCGAGCCGTGTCTTTCGAATCTTCAGTTCCAGTGTCTTGCCGTGGGCGTTTGTCACCAGATAAACCGCCTTGCCGTTTTTGCGCACGAAAAGGAGGAATTCCGAGACAAAGGGGTGCACGGAGATTAGGTGCTCGACATCCCGTTTCAGGAGGGGGATGTCGAGTCCGAGGCGTGAAGACCAGTAATCAAGGTCGGTCCAGTTGAGGGTTTTTTCCTGGGAGTTGAAGAGCCTGAACAGTTTTTTCTTGGCTGCTTCCAGTGTGATGCGGTTTTTCCCGGCGTAGATCCGGGGGACGTGTTCCATCCAGAAGTGATCGTCGAAATGGCGGTCCAGCAGGGTCCCGTCCATGTCCAGCAACACCGTGTCTATGTCGGTCCAGTTCAGTATCATGATGTCCGGTGTTCGCGGATGTCAGTGGCGTTCACAACAGATGACAGATAAGCTGCCGGGCTACAGCGCGTGTCGTTCAATGAACGCCCTTACGGCGGCCAGGTCCGCATCCAGAATGTCGCAGCGGGAAGGGAGCGTTTCGATCCCGGACAGGGAGGCCGGCCTCGCGGGCCGGTGGCCTGTGGCGGTGACTACGGCCTCGTCGAATTTGGCGGGATGGGCGGTTGCCAGGCAGATGAGGGGAAACCCGCAATCAGCGTGATCCAGGGCCGCCTTAACCCCCACCGCGGTATGCGGATCCAGGAGATATCCGGTCCTTTCGTGGAAATCAGCTATTGTTTCTAGGGTTTCAGCGCGATTCACCGATTGGGACAGGAAGTCGCCCCTTGCCGTATCCATCTCGGCTGGGGAAAACTCCATCCTTCCTGTTTCCGCGAAGCGGGCAAAGGCATTGCGGACCTTTTCCGGGTTTTCGCCAAAAAGATAGAAAAGATACCTTTCGAAATTGGATGCGACCTGAATATCCATGGAAGGGGACAGCGTAGGCGACACATCACCCAGCGAATAATCGCCGCTGTTTACGAATCTGGTGAGGATATTGTTCTCATTGGTGGCCAGAAGCAGGCGCCTGATGGGGAGGCCCATCCGTTTTGCCACGTAACCGGCGAAGATATCTCCGAAATTCCCCGTGGGGACGGAGAAGATTACCTGTTCCGTCAGGTTTTCGGCGACGCGGAAGTATGCATGAAAGTAATAGACTACCTGAGCCAGGACCCGTGCCCAGTTGATGGAATTCACCGCGCCCAGGGCATACTTTTCCTTGAATTCCAGGTCGTTGAAAAGCGCCTTGACCATGTTCTGGCAGTCGTCGAAGGTACCC
>Ga0265295_1004997_pt1 | contig 17383 bp, 17 predicted proteins | sample Munlansysbiofilm_FD_192503 | JGI IMG/M metagenome (GOLD analysis project Ga0265295, IMG submission 192503) | Leachate microbial communities from a municipal landfill in Southern Ontario, Canada - Methane capture system biofilm | ecosystem: Engineered > Solid waste > Landfill > Unclassified ...
GCCTGTACTCTCTGCTCTTTTGTTTAGGGTTGTAATGTTTGTCAGACCAATGCCTTTTGCAATTTCTCCTGCAACTAGGATTTTTTTTCCAATTGAGTCACATAGGGTAAAATGAGAATTGGGGAAAAGTATTGCAAGAGGGATTCCCGGAAACCCTCCCCCTGTTCCAACGTCAAGTATTCTGCTTCCGGAAGGTGGTAAGAGTACCTTTGCGATTGAAAGAGAGTGGAGCACGTGGTGCAGATAGAGGTTATCTATGTCCTTTCTTGAAACAACATTAATCTTTGAATTCCAGTCACGATAGAGGGGCAGGAGGGCTCTTATCTGCTCTTTCTGAATTGGACTAAGATTAGGGAAGTAATTGAATATTAAGTTTTCCATCTTTGTGTAATCTCTCTTTAGCTCTTTTAATTCTTGTTTTTATTGTTCCAAGAGGTAATCCTAACTCTCTAGCCATCTCTTCATATGCATATTCGTGTATAAACCTCATCTCTGCAACAACTCTGTATTGTTCCGGGAGTGAATCAATGGCATTTTTAATCTTCTCGATCTCCTGTTCAAAAATGAGGTGCTCTTCCGGGCTGGGAACCAGTCTGTATGCACTATTACTCTCTTCGCCACCCATTAAATCTTCAAAAGATTTAGCATTTATTTTTCTTTTTCGTATAAAGTCAATACTGCTGTTTCTTGCAATTGTATATATCCAGGTTGAAAAGGCGTATTTAGAATCATAACTGCCTATCATCTGAAAGGCTTTTGCAAAAACCTCCTGAGAGATATCCTCAGCATCTCTTGTGTCCGGTACAAGTGTCTGGATATGATTTTTAATTCTTTCACCATATCTCTTTACCAGTTCTCGTGAAGCATCTTCGCTCCCTTCAAACGACATCCTGGCCAGATTTTTATCTGATTCTTCCTCAATGTGCTTCAAGCCAGTTTTCTCCATATTTGCATTCAACTGTAAGTGGAACAGATAGTTTTATTACTCTCTCCATCTCCTCTTTTACAACCTCAGATAATCTATTCTCCTCTCCGGGAAAAACATCAAAAACTAATTCATCGTGAACCTGCAGTACCATTTTACTTTTGAAACCCTCTTGATCTATTCTGTGATATAGTCTTACCATTGCAACTTTAATTATGTCTGCAGCACTTCCCTGAATAGGTGCATTAACGGCATTTCTCTCTGCAAGCCCTCTTACTACAGGGTTTCTGGAGGAGATGTCCGGAAGAAAACGTTTTCTGCCATAAAGGGTGGTCACATATCCATCTTTTTTGGCTTGTTCAGTCATCTGGGTCATATACTCTTTTACTTTTGGGTAGCTTTTAAAGTAATCTTCAATAAGTTGCTTTGATTCGGAGCGAGGAATGTTAAGCCTCTGTGAAAGTCCAAATGAAGAGATTCCGTAAATGATGCCAAAATTGGCTGTTTTTGCTCTTCCTCTCTGCTCTTTAGTAAGCTCCTCAATAGGAACGTTAAAGATTTTTGAAGCGGTGGCTGAGTGGATATCCTCTCCCTTTCTGAAGGCTTCAATAAAATCGGGATCTGTGCTCATATGGGCCATTAGTCTTAGCTCTATCTGTGAATAGTCTGCAGATAGAATTACTCCATCCTGATGGGAGGGGATAAAGGCCTTTCTTATCTCTCTGCCTCTCTCTGTTCGGATTGGTATATTCTGCAGATTTGGTTTAACTGAGCTTAATCTACCTGTTGATGTGAGTGCCTGATTATAAGTAGTGTGAAGTTTTCCGGTTTGTTGTGAAATTAAAGATGGAAGTGGTTCAATATAGGTGGAAAGTAGTTTTTTTAGATTCCTGAATTCTAGGATTGCAGGGATAATGGGATGTTTGTCCAATATTTCTGTAAGTGTCTCCTCATCTGTTGAGCGACTTTTTTTGCCCTTTAAACCCAGATCCAATTTGTCATATATTATAACTGAAAGTTGTTTTGGAGATGAGACATTCAGAGTTGGTTCTCCGGCCAGCTCTTTTACATTATTCTCAATCTCCTCAAGCTCTTTTGTTAGGGCGCTACCATACTCTTTAAGCATCACTCTATCCAATTTCACCCCCTCTTGTTCCATTGATGCCAGTACATATATAAGAGGCATCTCAATCTCTTCATAGAGTTTGGTTAATTCGCCCATCTCTAGCTCCTCTTTAAGCTTTTCTGCAAGAGGTATCATTACAGCCGCCTCTGCCATACCCTTTTCATCTGCCTCCTCTCTATCTTCATTTTTTGGTGCCGAAAAAAGATCTGCCTGAACCATCTCCAGGTCTCCTTCTAGATTTACTCCGAGATATGATTGTGCAAGAATCTCAATTTTATGAGATCTTTCGGGCGTAAGAAGATAGTGCATAAGCTCTGAATCCCATAATTTACCCGCCATTTTAATGCTGGATGATGCAAGCTTATTGCAAGTTGATTTTATATCGTAACCAAACTTATCAATACCTGGGTTTTCAATAATATCCTTTATAATGCTCTGCTTCTCTTTAGTAATTAGAGTGGCCATTCCGGATACTGAAATTGCAATATTATCTCCCTTCAGGGCTATTCCGATACCCCCTTTTTTATAAGCCTCCTTAATAATATCATCTGCTGAAGTGACTCTATATAGCTCCTTTTGTTTTTCAGGGATTTTGATCTCGTTTACTATCTGGATTTCCGACATATTTTTACCAGTTGTAAAAATATTTTCAAGAAGTGGAATCTGTCTTATAAGGGATGGGAATTCGTATTTGTCAAAAAGAGTTTTGAGTTCCAAAAAATGGGGCGTTCCAAGGGCAAGCTCATCCTCTTTGCAAGATATATCAACAGAGGTTTCAATAGTAACAAGATGTTTGCTAAGTGAGATATAAGACTCTGCCTCTCTAAAAGCATCTTGCTGTTTTAAAGGAAGTTCGTTTAAATTTTTATAGATATTCTCAACGCTTCCAAATCTCTGGATTAGTTTTTTTGAACCAACCTCTCCAACGCCTCTTACACCAGGCACGTTGTCAGATGCATCTCCCCATATTGCAAGAATATCAATGATTTTTTCAGGGTCATCAATTCCATACTCAGCCTTTATCTCTTTAGGACCTATTATAATATTTTCAGCTCCGTTTTTACCTGGTTTACATTGAAATATATCATCCGAAACTAGTTGTCCGTAGTCTTTGTCTGGTGTAAGCATATATACTGTGAATCCATCTTGTGCTGCCTTTTTTGCCAATGTACCTATTACATCATCTGCCTCAAAACCGATTTTCATTACAACCGGAATAGACATAGATTCAACAATTTCTATGAGGGGATTAAGTGCATTTTTTATTAGCTCAGGAGTTGCTGCTCTGTTTGCCTTATATTCGGGATAGAGTTCGTGCCTGAATGTCTTTGCCGGAGGGTCAAACGCTACTGCAAGATGTGAGGGTTTTTCTCTTAAAATAAGATCTGTAAGAGTCTTTGTAAATCCAAAAAGAATTGAGGTGTCCTCCCCCTTTGAATTAATCATAGGTCTCCTCAAAAATGCGTAATATGAACGGAAAATGAGGGCGTGACCGTCTATCAGGTAAAGCTTCTTCATATAATTAGTTTTCTGATGCTATCCACTCAACATATGAAGTGGGTGTTTCGTACAGTCTTATGCTGTAAAGTGCCGTATCTGTCGGCAGATTCTCCTTTAACAAATCTGCAAAGTATATAGCAAGATTTTCACAAGTAGGCTGGAAATCCAGTATTATAACATTTTGATATGATGTTGAAATCTCCTCACGTAAAGGAGCGTCGCTTCTAAGAAGAAGGGCGTGATCAAAGGGATCAACAATGTATTTGTTGACAATTTTTTTAAGATCTCCAAAATCGATTACCATCCCGTTCTTAGGACTCTTTTTATCTTGGATGGGGATTCCTTTGATTGTCACGAAAAGTCTGTATGAATGACCGTGTATATGTCTGCATTTTCCGTCATAGTTCTGAAGGGCGTGAGCGCCTTCAAAACGGAACTCTTTAGTAATTCTAATTGTTGACATACTTTTTTTGCAAAAGTACTAAAAATATAGGAATCTGCAGATTGTCGTTTTCACTAACGGGATGTAATGAAATGGCGCCTTAATAATTAAAAAAGTAAATAAAAATTTGAATTTTAGTTACAAATCTTTATTTTTGTAAAAAACTAACTAATATATGGCTATGAACATTCAAAACATTCTATCTGCCAATGCCAAAAGCATGAGAAGGTCTGCAATCAGGGACCTTTTAAGTGTAGCAAACAGGCCGGAAGTGATATCTTTTGCCGGCGGTTTTCCTAACCCTGCTACTTTCCCGGTTGAGGATCTTAAGGTAATAATGCAGGAGGTTCTTGAGCAGGAGAGTACATCTGCATTGCAGTACGGACCTACTGAGGGTAATGCAAAGCTCAGAGAGTTGCTGGCTCAGAGGTATAAGGCTCAGGGGCTTGATATTAATAAAGATAATATTCTTATTACAACCTCGTCTCAGCAGGCTATAGATCTTGTTACTAAAACTTTCATTGATCCGGGTGATACACTCATTTGTGGTTTGCCATCTTACCTGGGAGCTCTTCAGGCTTTCTGGTCATATCAGGCTAAGCCTATAGGTATTACTAAGGATGAGGAGCTTGAAGTAGTTGTTAAAGCTTTGATTGGAAGCGGCAAAAAGCCTAAGTTTATATATGCAATTCCGGATTTTCAGAATCCATCAGGTATAACAATGAATGTTAAGCAAAGAAAAGATGTTCTTGCTGTTGCAAAAAAATATGATCTATTGGTAATTGAGGATAGCCCATACAGGGAGCTTCGTTTCGAGGGAGAGGAGATGCCAATGATGTACTCTATGGATAACGAAAGGGTGATTTTGATGGGTACTTTCTCAAAGACCTTCCTTCCCGGTTTCCGTCTTGGATGGATTATTGCACCTACAAATATCATTGATAGACTAATCGTTGCAAAACAATCAACTGACCTTTGTGCTCCTGTTTTTGATCAGGCGGTTGCTGCCAGATATCTGGAAAAGGGTCTCTTTGACAAAAATTTGAAAACGACTATCGATATGTACAGAGGTAAGAGAAATCATATGATCTCTTGCTTTGAAAAATATATGCCTAAAGGTGTCAAGTGGACAACTCCAGAGGGTGGTCTTTTCTTATTCGTTACTCTGCCTGAGGGTTATGATGCTACTGATCTCTTTAATGTTGCTATAAAAGAGGATGTGGCGTTTGTAATTGGAGAGGCTTTCCATTGTGACGGATCCGGAAAGAATACGATGAGAATTAATTTCTCTTTTATGAACGAGGAGAGAACAGAGGAGGGTGTTAAGCGTCTAGCGAAGGCAATATCGAAGATGTTTGAATCTGAGCCAAAGCCTGAAACCCCTACAACTTTTTAAACAAAAGTGTAGAGGGTACGGTCAAATTTAAGATTGGAGTCTTTGAACATTGTATCAAAGGCTCCATTTTCTATTAATTCATCTGGTCTCCCCTCTGTGAATTTTTCTCTCCCCATAAGCCAGATTCTGTCGCAAAGTTTAATGGCGAGCTGAAGATCGTGGGTGGAGAATATTATGCACCTATGCTCCTCTTTTGCCAATTTGCCAAGAAGTCTGGTTATTACCAGTTTGTTCTCAATATCCAAAAAGGCTGTTGGTTCATCCAGCAACATTATTACGCTCTGTTGTACAAGCGATCGTGCAATGGCGGCTCTTTGAAATTCTCCATCGCTCAGCCTGCTTGAATCTCGGTCTGCAAATCCCTCTAGGCCAACTCTGTCAAGGGTTTCCAATACGAGTCTTTTGTCTGATTCATTCGCCTCTCCAAGCCAATTTGTTCGATTAAAGCATCCGGAGGAGACCATATCAAAAACAGATAAATTTGCAGCTCTGGGACTCTGCGAAGGAACAAATGAGATAATTGATGAGAGTTCATTATGGGCGTATTCCCGGATGCTACGAGAGTTAACGCTAATCTCTCCGGAACGGAAATGTTGAATGGAGGAGATACTCTTAAGAAGTGTGCTTTTTCCGATTCCGTTAGGACCAATCAAAGCCACCATCTCTCCAGCCTCCGCAGATGCAGATATATTTGTGTATATATCTTTATCATATCCCAGAGAGATCTCTTTTAGTATGAGGTTTGCCTGGTTCACGTGAATTTACTTTTCATTATTATGAAGAGAATGACCGGCACTCCAATAAGTGCGCTAACGGTATTAATTGGAATAACTCCTGACTGTCCTGGAAGTTGTGCGACCATATCGGTAAATACCATTATTGCTGCCCCTGTAAGAGCTGTGGCAGGTACGAGTACTTTGTGATCGGCATTTCTAAAGAAGAGTCGGGCTATATGGGGAACTGCAATTCCTATAAAACCAATGGGTCCGCAAAAGGCTGTTACGCTTCCCGCAAGAAGGGTCGTTGCTATAAGTATGCGCCTTCTGGTTCTCTCAAGGTTTAGTCCTAGACTTTTGGCATACGCCTCTCCCTGAAGCAGTATGTTAAGCTCCTTTATATTGTAAATTGACATAACCAGGCCCGGTATAACTAACATAGACATAATCCATATCTGTCCAGAGGTGAGTCCTGAGAAACTCCCCATTGTCCAGGTTACAAATGCTTTTAACTCAGATGATGAAGAGAAGTATTGAATAAGGGTGATTATTGCGCTGGTGACACTCCCAATCATTATACCAAATATGAGAAGGGATGAGTTCTCTCTTAATCTGTGCGATACTAGAAGTATCAGCAATGTTATTGCTGCTGCACCTCCCCAGGCTGCGGCTGCAATTCCCAAATTAAAAAAAATGGTTCCTGCAAGCTTAACTCCAAAAGCGGATGAACCCATCACAAATAGAGCCACTCCAAGTCCTGCACCTGAACTGATGCCAAGAATAAATGGGTCTGCTAGGGGGTTGCGAAAAAGAGTCTGCATTTGGAGACCGCATACAGAAAGTGCAACTCCTGCCATTAGTGCAGTTATAACCTTAGGGATGCGGAAGTTCCAAAGAATATCTGTTACATACTGAGGAGCATCTGATCCGGTCAGAGAGGCTAAAAGCTCATAGGGGGGGATAATAACCGAGCCCAGAATTAGGTTGAGTATTATTAGGATAAACAGGGTAGCAGCTATCGCAATATAAATCTTGTAGTATGATTTTCTGAAGTTCAACTCAGTAATGCTCTTTATTATCCTGCGAAGATAGTGCAAAAAAAATTGTTATTTTTGTGGCGTTATACAAATCCAAAAAAATCATTACGATGAGAAGAAAAATTGTTGCCGGCAACTGGAAAATGAATACCCTGCTGCCGGAGGGAGAGGTGCTTGTTAAGCAACTCGAGTTCCTTACAGAGGAGTTGGAATCTGATGTCGAGATTATTATTGCACCCCCTTTTACCCATCTAGCTGTATTGGGCAAATATATAAAGGAGACCAAAATGAAGATAGCTCTTGCTGCTCAAAATTGTGCAGATCAAGAGAAAGGAGCGTTTACAGGAGAGGTATCTGCAGCAATGCTAAGGAATTTGGGTTGCAAATTTGTGATACTTGGTCATTCTGAGAGGAGGGAGTACTATGCAGAGAATAATGAGAGTCTTTACAAGAAGATTAATCTTGTAATTAATGAAGGTATGCAGCCAATTTTTTGTGTTGGAGAGAAACTTGAAGAGAGGCAGGCAAATAGACATTTTGAGGTAGTTGCTCAGCAGATTAAAGATGTTTTATATAGGCTTAGAGGTGTTGAATTAGATAATGTAATAGTCGCTTACGAGCCGGTATGGGCTATAGGTACAGGTATGACTGCTACATCTGATCAGGCTGAAGAGATGCACGCGTATATCAGAAGAGTTATTGGCGATAAATTTGGTGAACACGCAGATAGAATTCCAATTCTTTATGGTGGTAGTTGCAAGCCCTCAAATGCATCAGAGATCTTCTCAAAATCAAATGTCGATGGAGGTCTTATTGGAGGAGCCTCTCTGGATGCGCAGGATTTTGTAGCAATTGTAAAATCGTTCTGATGGATTACATTGAGGTGTCAATTAGGGTTAATCCCTTTACAGAGGATTATTCTGAAATAGTACTTGCAATAATGGAGGATTTCAATTTTGATAGCTTCTCTGTTGAAGATCCTTTTGTTAAGGGCTACATTAAAAAAGATTGTTTCACAGAGGAGGATATCTGCTCTGTGAGGGATTGCTTCACTGATTTTGATGCCTTTGATGTTACCATAGAGCATACTTTAATAAAAGGGGAGAATTGGAATGCACTTTGGGAATCCAATTTTCCCCCTCTTGTTATTGATGATATTTGTACTGTCAAGGCGAGCTTTCATAAAGATCTTCCGGATACTAAATATAATATCACTATTGATCCTAAAATGGCCTTTGGTACAGGACATCACCAGACAACTCATCTGATGGCCTCAAACCTGCTTAAAGAGAATCTTTCGGGTAGAAGAGTGCTTGATATGGGGTGTGGTACAGCAATCTTAGCTATTCTTTCAGCAATGATGGGTGCTGAAGAGGTACTTGCAGTTGATAATGATATTGATGCTGTTAACTCCTCTATTGAAAATTCTTATAAAAATGGGGTCTCATCTAAAGTTAAGGCTCTACTTGGTGATGCTAATCTTCTTAAGGAGGTGGGTACTTTTTCGCTAATTCTAGCAAATATTAACAGGAATATTATTATTAATGATATGGCTGAGTATTCTAATTCACTGGAATCCGGAGGAGTAATTCTTTTGAGTGGATTCTACAGAGCCGATGTGAATTTGATTAAAACTGCAGGTGAAAAGGTGGGATTGAAGTTTACCGGATATCAAAACAGGGATGAATGGGCATTTTTGAGGCTGCAAAAGAAAAAAATGGATGTCTCATTATTGGAAGTTTAAAAAATTGTTTTACCTTTGCACTCCCCAAAGCGGGCATGGCGTAATTGGTAGCCGCGCCAGACTTAGGATCTGGTGCCGAAAGGCGTGGGGGTTCGAGTCCCTTTGCCCGCACTCAAAAGCAGATACCCATTGGGTGGTCTGCTTTGATTTTATTAGAGATAATACAAAACATAATAAACGATGAAAGTTACACAAAAACAAGCTGATGATCTTACACTTATGGTTACGCTTACCATAGGCAATGAAGACTATGCTCCCAAAGTGAAAAAGATTCTTAGCGACTATCGCAAGAGTGCAGACATAAAGGGTTTCCGTAAGGGAATGGCTCCTATCTCTTTTATTGAGAAGATGCACGGTCAGTCTGCAATGGTAGATGCTGTGAACAATCTTATTTCTGAGGGTTTGAACAACTATATAAGCGAGAATAAGCTTAATATTATTGGTGAGCCTCTGGCAAACGAAACCGAACAGAAGCCAGTAAATTGGAATAAGGGAGAAGATATGGAATTTATCTTTGACATAGCCCTTGCTCCTAAGGTTGATATTCCACTCTCAGCAGAAGATAAAATTATTTATTACGAGGCTGAGCTTTCTAAAGATGAGATTGCAAAATACAAGAGTAATGTTTTGAGACAATTTGGACAACTTGGTGTTGTCGATGCCATAGGCGAGGAGGAGGACTTCATTATTGCCGATCTTATTCAGGGTGAGACAAGGGTTGAGGGTACTTATGTTGCTCTTAGGTCAATTGAGGATAAAAAGATCAAGAAGCAATTCATTGGTAAGAAGGCTGGTGATGAGTTTGAGGTTGATGTAAACAAGGCTTTTGTAAATGAAGCAGACAGGGCAGCACTCCTGAAGGTTACCAAGGAGGAATTGGCATCTGTGGAACCAATGTGGAAAATTGTTGTTAAGGAGGTAAAAAGATTTATCGAGCCTGAAATTAATCAGGAGTTGTTCAACAAAATGTTTGGTGAGGGTGTTGTAACAACTGTAGAGGAATTTGAATCAAAGATTGTTGAGAGGATGAGAGCTGAGTATGCTCAGGAGAGCGATTACAGATTTATGCTTGATGCTCGGGACTATCTTATTGAAAAGGCTGCTATTGCAGTTCCTGAAAATTTCCTCAAGAGATGGCTTTTTACAGCAAACGAAGGCAAGTTTACAATGGAGGATATTGAGAAGGATTTCAACTTATTCCTAAAGGATTTCCGTTGGCAGATGATTAGGCAGTACTTTGTTAAGGAGCAAAAAATGGAGATTAAGCGTGAAGATCTTGTTGCTCAGGCAAAGAGTATAGCTGCTTACCAGTTTGCTATGTACGGACTTCCTAATGTTCCAGAGGAGCAGCTTAACCAATATGCAGATTCACTACTTTCAAATGAGAAAGAGGGAAGAAGAATTTTTGATAAGGTTGAGGAGGATAAAGTAATTGGATATGTAAGATCTGTTGTGAAGCTTGACAAAAAGAGCATCTCAGTTGATAAACTACGCGAATTGACTAATTAATTTTAAGAATTATGGCTACAGATTTTGAAAAATATGCTGTGCACCACAGAGGTATAAGCAGTCTGTCATTGCACAGATTTAACTCAATAAGCAGCGCATACATTAATCCTACTATTATAGAGGAGAGACAACTTAATGTAGCTGCTATGGATGTCTTTTCACGCCTTATGATGGACAGAATTATCTTTCTGGGCGTACCAGTAACAGACGATGTAGCCAATATTATTCAGGCTCAGCTTCTATATCTTGACTCTACAGAGTCCAAGTCTGATATTCAGCTTTATATAAACTCTCCGGGAGGAAGTGTATATGCCGGCCTGGGTATTTATGACACTATGCAGCTGGTATCATCGGAAGTTGCTACAATTTGTACCGGAATGGCCGCCTCTATGTCTGCTATATTATTAACAGCTGGAGCTAATGGCAAAAGGTCTGCACTTCCTCACTCAAGGGTGATGATACATCAGCCAATGGGGGGAGCCGAGGGACAGGCTAGTGATATTGAAATTACAGCAAGACAAATTGTTACTCTCAAGAAAGAGCTTTATGAGATTATTGCTCATCACTCAGGCAAAACTTTAAAGCAGATTGAGAAAGATGCCGATAGAGATTACTGGATGAATGCAACTGAAGCTAAGGCGTACGGAATGATTGATGAAATTCTAATAAAAGCGAAGAAGTAGATGGCCTCCAAATATACAGACTACTGCTCTTTTTGCGGAAGAGGAAAGGATGAGGTTGATGTACTTGTTGCCGGTGAGATAGCATCAATATGTAATGAATGTGCTCAACAGGCTATGGATTATACAAGAGAGGCCCTTGCTGTTAAGAAAGGGAGGAAAAAGCCCTCAGTTAAACCTCTTCTAAAACCAAAGGAGATTACCAAATTTCTTGATGATTATGTTATAGGGCAGGATGAGGCTAAGAAATATCTCTCTGTTGCAGTATATAATCACTACAAAAGAATTAATGGTAATAATGGTGACGATTTGGATCTTGAAAAATCTAATATTCTGCTTGTAGGACGTACCGGTACAGGAAAGACCCTACTTGCAAGAACTATCGCCAAAATGCTTGATGTACCTTTTACAATTGTGGATGCAACTGTTCTTACAGAGGCTGGTTACGTAGGGGAGGATGTGGAGAGTATTCTTACCAGACTTCTTCAGGAGGCGGATTACGATGTTGAGAGAGCGCAGAGAGGTATCGTCTTTATTGACGAAATTGATAAAATTGCCAGAAAGGGAGACAACCCTTCAATTACCAGAGATGTCTCAGGAGAGGGGGTTCAGCAGGCGATGCTTAAGCTACTTGAGGGGAGTGTTGTAAACGTTCCGCCTCAGGGAGGAAGAAAGCATCCCGAGCAGAGGATGATAGCTGTTGATACAAAGAATATTCTCTTTATATGCGGAGGAGCTTTTGAGGGAATTGAGAGAAAGATTTCACAGAGATTGAACACTCAGGTTGTGGGCTACGGAGCCTCTCAGAAAACCGAGCATATTGACAGGGATAATCTTATGAAATATATTGCTCCTCAGGATCTGAGAGCATATGGACTTATTCCGGAGATTATTGGAAGACTGCCTGTTTTAACTTACCTGGAGCCGCTTGATAGAACAGCTCTCAGAGATATTCTAACTAAACCTAAAAATGCTCTGGTAAAACAGTATCTCAGACTATTTGAGATGGATGGTGTTAAGTTGAATATTGATGACGAAGTGCTTGACTATATTGTAGATACATCAATAGAGTTTAGACTTGGAGCGCGAGGATTACGATCAATCTGCGAGGCCATAATGGTTGACGCAATGTACGAAACCCCATCTCAGAACAAAAAGAGTTTAACAATCAAACTCCCCTATGCCAGAGATAAGGTGGCCAAGTTCACCGGGGCGTTACAGATGATGAAAGAGGCTTAGGCCTCTTTTTTTTTGCCGCAGGAGTTAGGATATTTCCTATTTTTGAACAACTATGAAAAATATTAAAGTATCTACGGTCCAGTTTGAGAATCGCTCCGGCGATAAAGAGTATAACCTGGGAGTTATTGAAAAATTTGCTGCAAAAGCAGCGGCTGAAGGGGCTGATGCTGTCGCTTTTCACGAATGTTCAGTGACCGGCTATACTTTTGCCAGAAACCTGTCGCACTCTGAGATATACGATATTTCCGAGCCTATTCCTAACGGCCCGTCTGTTAATCGGCTTAAGGAAATTTCTGCAAAGTACGGGATAGCTGTGCTGGCGGGGCTGTTTGAAAGGGATGAGGTGAATGATATTTATAAGGCGTATGTTTGTGTGGATGGGGGAGAGGTGGTTGCAAACCACAGAAAGCTGCATCCCTTTATTAATCCTGCTATCAAACCTGGAAACTCCTTTACAATTTTCAAACTGCGAGGATGGCAGTGCGGGATTCTTATCTGTTATGATAACAATGTGGTGGAGAATGTGAGGGCTACCAAGTTGCTTGGTGCCGATCTGATTTTTATGCCTCACGTGACTATGTGTACCCCTTCGTCAAGGCCCGGATCGGGGTTTGTAGATGCAACCCTTTGGACGGATAGGGTGGGGAATGCCGAAATTCTCAGGAGAGAGTTTGACGGTCCCAAAGGTAGGGAGTGGCTGATGCGATGGCTCCCCTCAAGGGCGCACGATAATGCCATATATGCAGTTTTTTCTAATCCCATAGGAATGGATGACGACCAGTTAAAAAATGGTTGTTCAATGATACTGGACCCGTACGGAGAGGTTATTGCAGAGTGCCGTGAACTTGGTGATACAATGGTCACTGCTGAGCTGACATCTGATAAGCTTACTCTTGCCGGTGGTTATCGATACACTAAAGCCAGGCGACCAGAACTCTATTCTGAGATTATTTGTAAAGACCATACTTCAGAACAGAAAGTCGCCTGGATGGAGCAAAATGTGTGTAAATAAGAGACAGATTGCAGATATCAAAAAGAGGCTAACCAAATACTTTTAGGTCAGCCTCTTTAAGAATGTAAAATACTATAGTGATTTACTCTGTATAGTATTTATAAAACAAACCAATAGACTCAATCCCTTTAAAGAACTGGCTTAGCAGATAGCTCTCATTTGGCGAGTGAATAACATCTCTCTCAAGGCCGAATCCCATTAGTAGTGGGTTAGCATTCAGAATCTGCTGAAGGTCTGCAAGAACAGGGATACTTCCGCCTCCGCGGTTAGGAACCGGCTCAATACCGTAAACCTCGTGAATTGCTCTATGGGCAGATTTATATACATTTGAGGATATTGGGCAAAGAAAGCCCTGACCTCCGTGGTGAGGAATTACCTTTACTTTAACACCTTTAGGTGCAAGAGTCATAAAGTGCTCTTCAAATAGTTTTGCTATTTTATGGTTATCCTGATTAGGAACAATCCTCATTGATATTTTGGCAAATGCTTTTGATGGAAGAACTGTCTTAGCACCTTCGCCGGTATAGCCTCCCCAAATTCCGTTAACATCAAGGCAAGGGCGGATTCCTGTGCGCTCCATTGTTGAATACCCAGCCTCTCCGGTTACGGCATCAATATCCAGGAACTCCATATACTCCTTCTCATCAAATGGTGCTCTTGCAAGCATCTCGCGCTCCTCTTTAGTGAGTTCAACAACATCATCGTAAAATCCTTTGATTGTGATTCTTCCCTTGTCGTCAATAAGCTTATCTATCATTCCGGCTAATACGTTGATAGGATTTGCTATTGCGCCGCCGTAGTGTCCAGAGTGAAGGTCCTTGTTTGGCCCTGTAACTTCAACCTCCATATAAGCCAGTCCTCTCATACCCACGTTAATTGAAGGAATCTTCTCATCAATCATTGTAGTATCAGATACTAAAATATCATCACAGGCTAGCATCTCTTTATGAGCTTTTGCCCACTCAGGAAGGCTTGGTGAACCAATCTCCTCTTCTCCGTCAATAATAAACTTAACATTACACTTAAGCTGATTTGTCTTAACAAGGTATTCAAATGCTTTTATATGCATAAAACCTTGTCCTTTATCGTCATTTGCACCCCTGGCGTAGATAGCTCCGTCCCTGATTTCCGGTTCAAAGGGAGGTGTTTTCCACAGATTGATAGGATCGGCAGGTTGAACGTCGTAGTGAGCGTAAACCAGTATGGTTGGTAGTTTATTGTCAATTATCTTTTGTCCGAATACTACCGGATGCCCCTTTGTGGGATACACCTGTGCAGTTTCGCAGCCAGCCTTAAGCAGAAATTCTGCATATTTTTCTGCTGCCTTTATCATATCCGGCTTATGTTCAGCCATTGAACTGATAGATGGGATTCTCAGAAGTTCAAATAGTTCTGAAAGGAATCTCTCCTGGTTCTGGTTGATGTAATTTTTCATATTCTCCTTATTTGATTATGTATCTTACTGTAAAGCCAAGGTTTGTTACTTTGAAACCTGGATTTGAAATTATTTGAATTCGTGGATTCCAGTCAGCTGAGAGAGCCAGCGGAATATTATTGAATTTATACTCAACACCTCCGATAAGATCAATTCCCATCATAAACTGTTTGCTATATAGTCCAGCAACGTGTACACCTGCAGTTGCACCTGCACCGGCATAAACATAAAGACCATCTACGTTAACATCAAAGTGGTACTCGTAAAGTCCTGTTGCCTTTATCTTCATTTCATCGTGTCTTACCAAATCCACATCAAGTATTCCTTCAATGGCTCCCGGTTGGCTGATGAAGTGTTTTATACTTGCTCCAAGGCTTGTTCCGGTTCTTAGGCCGATTGATGTTTTGTAATTTTGTGAAAATGCAGAGGTTGACATAATAAGCACAGCTGCTGCTAGTATAATTTTCTTCATATTAAAAATAGTTAACGGTTTTGTTTTCAAGATTTGTCAGCAAATTATTTGCCAATCTGCTCGCACCTAAACGAAAATACTTAGGATTGAGCCACTCTTTGCCCAGAATTGTATCAACAATTGCATAGTACAATATTGCATCTTCAGGAGTGACAATTCCTCCTGCCGGTTTGAATCCTACTTTTCTACCGGTTTTACTATGATACTCTTTTATTGCTTTGCACATTATCAATGCTGCTTCAGGAGTAGCAGCAGGCTCCATTTTGCCAGTAGAGGTTTTTATAAAGTCTGCACCTGCCTCCATAGCCAGCATAGATGCTTTTTCAATCTCTTCGGGTGACAGAGCTCCGGTTTCAAGGATAACTTTTAAATGTACCTCTCCAATTGCCTTTTTAATCTCTCTAATTTCGTTTGAAGCCTCCTCAAATTCGCCTGCAAGAAAGTGGCTGAGGGGGAGAACTATATCTACTTCGTCCGCTCCCTGTGCAACTGCTATTTTGCACTCATCTACCTTAACTGAGAGAAAACTTTGTGAACTGGGAAATACACCTCCAACTACTGCAATTTGGATACTCTTATTTAAGAGTCTCTTTTTTACCGTAGAGGCAAAATTTGGATAAACGCAAATTGCTGCTACAGAAGGATATTCTTCAAAGTTAGAGGTAAAGTTGTTAACTTTATCTATCATTAGTTCAATCTTTGAAGCTGTGTCTGTGGAGTTAAGAGATGTAAGGTCTATTATACCAAGACAGGAGGTGAGAACCTCTCTATTATTCCATTTATCAATGCTCGCCTTAATGGCTTTGAGCTCCATTTCAATTCTCTGCATTTGTATTTAAAATCTCTTTTGTGTCAATAATTATTGTTACAGGTCCGTTGTTAATAAGGTTAACCTTCATCTCTGCTCCAAATATACCGGTTTTTACCTCTATTCCCAACTCTTCTGAAAGGGATTTTATCATATATTCATAGAGAGGTATAGCCTTATCTGGTCTTGCCGCTCTTATGTATGAGGGTCTGTTACCTTTTTTTGTGTTTGCGTAAAGAGTGAATTGACTTACCAGTAGGATTTCACCTCTGATATCCCTGATGGATAGATTCATTACTCCCTGATTGTCGTCAAAGATTCTTAATGATGCAATTTTTTTAACTAGGTAATCTGCATCATCTTTTGTGTCATTCTCTTCAATTCCAAGTAAGATCATTAGACCATTGCCAATTCTGCCGGTAATTATTTCATCTGCTTTTACATTGGCCTCATCTACTCTTTGTATAACAACTCTCATTTTTTACCCACTAATTGTAACTTTAAATCCTAAACTTACTAGCGGAGCTGCAATCTGCTCCATCTCCTCAATAGATACCTTTGAGAGATTTTTTGCAGGGGTTTCACGATCAATAGTATAGATCATAATTTCTCTTGGTTCAAGTTCTATTGCTATTTTCCTCCAGGCAGCCACCTCTTTAGATGTTGTGTTGTCTATAGTAACACCATCGTGAACTCCTTTCAGGAACATTGTTTGTAGAACAAATTTGCCCTTGTAAGGTTCAAGATTTCTCTTCATATCGGCTATGCTGTACGGATATTGTGGTCTGTCAATTTGCTCAATGGTGGAATCAAAAGCGGAGTCAAGTTTTATTATGGCGTTGTCTACACTTAAAAGAGCCTCCCGGATTTGAGGAATGTGGATCCTGCTTCCGTTAGTAAGCACGGATACCTTTGCAAGCGGAAAGAGCCTTCGTCTAAGTATAAGTGTCTCTTTTATTATTGAGGCAAAATTTGGATGAATTGTTGGTTCTCCATTGCCGGAGAAAGTTATGGTGTCAATTCTCTCATTTTTACCTTTAATCTCTTTTAATTTTGTCTCAAGTGCAGAGCAAAACTCCTCAAGGGTTGGTAGTCTGTTGTCTCCTTTTCCATCGGCATTAAAACCACACTCACAATAAAGACAGTCGAAACTGCACAATTTGCCTTTCATTGGCAACAGATTGACCCCTAGCGAAGATCCAAGTCTTCTGCTGTGTATTGGGCCGAATACAATTTGATCAAATAATATTGTTGACATAGTCTGAATATATTTATGCCAATCTTCTGCTTATGCTCCCAGGCAGGAGTTTAAGATTTTGAAGATCTATGTTTTCAATAAGTA
>Ga0265295_1004999_pt1 | contig 17379 bp, 15 predicted proteins | sample Munlansysbiofilm_FD_192503 | JGI IMG/M metagenome (GOLD analysis project Ga0265295, IMG submission 192503) | Leachate microbial communities from a municipal landfill in Southern Ontario, Canada - Methane capture system biofilm | ecosystem: Engineered > Solid waste > Landfill > Unclassified ...
TGCACCCAATGGAACTATTAGACGTTTTGAAACAGAACCACTTAACACGACAACTTTAAATCCCCACACATTTACATTTAATTATTATGCTTATACCAGGGGTGAAGATGACGGAAGTTTTAATATTACATATTATAGTGGTTGGTGGTATGGTGCAATATACACAGGTGATACTAATAAATTAACTTCTTATATTACTACTGCATCAACTATATAATAAACGGGGGTTTACTATGAAAAAACAAATTCCAAATATGATTACTGTTTTTAGAATGATTGGCACCATTATATTAATAATATATATTTATCGTTATGGATTAGTTAATCGTTATCAAATAGCTTTAATTGTTGTTTTTCTAGCTTTTACTGATTTATTAGATGGCTTCTTAGCGCGCCATTTTCATTTAGAGTCAAAATTAGGGATGATTTTAGACCCAGTGGCTGATAAAATATTTAATTGGGGTTTAGCTATAACTTTAATGTTTAAAGGATTAATGCCATTATGGGTTTTAATTATTGGGGTACGTGATATTATTGCTTTTGTTTTAGCGAAACTACTATATGATGCTGATTTCGATATCTCACCAACGATTCCTGCGAAATTAAAAATGGCTTTTCAATCAATTGGTTTAATCGCTACCATTGCTTTTGGGTTTGGTAATAAAGCATTAGAATTGATTGCCCCAATAATGATGATTATGGCAATACTAATGACTTTTATTGAATTTTTTGTAGTTAAAGAAAAATATATTAAATATAAAAAAGCACTTACTTGATTGCCAAGTGTGCTTTTTTTTAGTAAAATAATACAGGTGATGAAAATGTTACAAGTAAATAATATTGGATTAAGATTCAGTAGTAGAGTATTATTTGAAAATGTTAATTTAAAATTTGATAAAGGTAATTGTTATGGTTTAATTGGTGCTAATGGTGCCGGGAAGAGTACTTTTTTAAAGATTCTTTATGGTGAGATTGAGCCAACAAGTGGTGAAGTTATTTTGGGTAAAGATGAAAGAATTTCAGTACTAGAACAAAACCATAACAAATTTAATGATTTAACTGTATTAGAAACAGTTATGCGCGGTAATACTAAGTTGTACGAAATAATTAAGGCGAAGGAAGAAGTTTATAGCCGTAATCCATTTACGGAAGCTGATGGCATTCTGGCTGGTGAATTAGAAGCTACTTTTGCAGATATGGATGGTTGGATAGCTGAAGCTGATGCCGCAACTTTATTAATGGGTTTAGGGATTGAAACTGAAACTCATCATATGTTAATGGGAGATTTAAAAGATAGTGTTAAAGTAAAAGTATTATTAGCATCAGCATTATTTGGTGAACCTGACATATTACTTTTAGATGAACCGACTAATGGTTTAGATACTTATGCTAAGTTATGGTTAGAAGAATGGTTAATTAATTTTAAAAATACAGTTATTGTGGTTAGTCATGATCGTCATTTTTTAAATAACGTTTGTACACATATGGTGGATATTGATTTTTCTAAAATTACGATGTTTATTGGAAACTATGATTTTTGGTATGAATCAAGTCAATTAATTCAAAAACAAATGCGTGATGCGAATAAGAAAAAAGAAGATAAGATAAAAGAATTACAAGATTTTATTGCTCGTTTTTCGGCGAACGCTTCTAAATCAAAGCAAGCGACATCACGTAAGAAGTTACTTGAGAAAATTGAATTAGATGATATTAAGCCATCCAATCGTAAATACCCTTATATTAATTTTGAAATGGAACGTCCAATTGGTAATGAGGTAATGGAACTTAAGGGAATAAACTATGCTCATGAAGGCAAGGTATTATTAAAGAATGTAGCTATTAATGTTAATAAGGGAGATAAAATTGCTATTGTGGGTCATAACGAATTAGCAAAAACGGCTTTATTTAAAATTATTGCTTCTGAAATTACTGATTATACCGGTTATTTTAAAGCGGGAGCAACTGTTAAAATCAGTTATTTTGCCAAAGACCATGATAACTATTTTCAAGATAATAAAAATTTAAGAGATTGGTTACAAGATTATAGTAATGTTAAAGAAGAAGCTTTTGTTCGTGGCTTTTTAGGAAGAATGTTATTTTCTGGCGAAGAAGCGCTGAAATCAGTAAAAGTATTATCTGGAGGAGAGAAGGTTCGTTCAATGTTAGCTAAAATAATGTTGGAGGGGGCTAACGTTTTAGTAATGGATGAACCAACTAATCATTTAGATATTGAATCAATTACAGCCTTAAATAAAGGAATGGAAGAATTTAAGGGTGTTATTTTATTTGCTACTAATGATCACGAATTAATTGAAACGGTAGCAAATCGAATTATCGAAATAAAAGATGATGGGACAATTATTGATCGTTATATGTCATATAATGAATATTTAAATTTAAATAAATAAGAAAGAATTTTTTCTTTCTTTTTAATTGTCAAATAGCCTATTTTTTAGTAAGATAGAGGTAAGCAGATAAATGGAGTGAGTGAATGGATAAGTTTGTACCTGATATGTATCAAAAAAATATATATGTTATTGATTATGAAGGATTAAAAAAGCGAGGGATTAAATGTATTATTTTTGATTTAGATAATACATTAACTTCACCGACTTCAATTAAAACTAGTAAAAAATTAATTAAACTAATAGATGATTTATATGAAATGAATTTTAAAGTAATAATTATGTCTAATAACTTTAAAAAAAGAATTGCCCCAGTTAAGGATGCTTTAAGAGTAGATTGTTTAGCAATGGCAATGAAACCATTAACCTTTGGTTTTTATAAAATATTAAAACGTTATCATTTGCAAAAATCAGAAGTAGTAATTATAGGTGATCAGTTATTAACCGATATATGGGGCGGTAATAAAACAGGGATTACAACTATTTTAGTAAATCCTGTTAGTTTGGTTGATGATATTACTTGGACTAAGTTTAATCGAATTTTAGAAAAATGGGTAATGAAACGCTTGATCAAGAAGGATTTATTCGCTAAAGGTCGTTATTATGAATGATAAGAAATGTTTAGGTTGTGGCCAAGTTATTGATGTAACTGAGAAATTTTGTCGTCGTTGCTGGCGATTAAAACACTATGGTGAACTTGATGGAGTAGACTTTTCACTTGAGGGGTACCAAACATTAATTAAGCAAAATATAAAACCCGATGATTTAGTTTTATTAGTAATCGATGTAATGAATATTCCTAAAGATTTTAATTTATTAACATCAATAATAAATACTAAACAAATAAAAATAATTTTAACTAAGATTGATTTATTACCAACCAGTGTTAAGTTAAATAAATTGATAAATAATCTTAATTTAAATTGGGAAGTATTAGCTATTAGTAGTACCAAGCGATATAATTTAGATTATCTATATCAAATTATTAATCAACATGCCGGTAAAGTTGTTTTAGTTGGTCAAGCTAACGCGGGTAAAAGTACATTAATAAATCAATTAATTAATAGTTATACAAAATTAGATCCACAAATAACGGTAAGTCAATATCCAGGGACAACATTAGATATTTTACAAGTTAAATTTTCAAAGACAGTTACCCTAGTCGATACACCAGGGTTTATTAATCAAGATGAAATAACTAATTATGTTGACCCGAAATTAGTAATGATTAAGAATAGAATTAAACCTAAAATATTGCAAGTTAAAAATAATTCGGCTTTTATTATTGAAAATATATTAAGAATTGAGTATCGAGGTGATTATAATAGTTTAGTATTTTATATAAATAATAATTTATTAGTATCACCAATTAATATTAATACTAATAAAAGACATTTAGATTATATTAGTGAAGAAATAAACATTGAAGAAGCCAGTGATATTGTTATTAATGGCTTAGGTTTTATTAAAGTAGTAAAACCGGGAATAGTAAAAATTTATTTACCTAAAGGGGTTAGGTTAAGTGTACGAAAAGCAATAATATAATGACGTAGGGGGCCTAACTAAATGGACATTTTGCAATTCGAAGAATCAATCAAAGAATTAATTAGAAAAAACAACGGACACGTTACTATTGAACAATTAAAAAAAATTTTATCAAGTAAAAAGTGAGGCAGACTTTAAAGTTTTTGAGTCCTCACTTTTTGAGTTGTCAAAAAACGGAATTATTTTTAATGATCAAGGAGTTATTAAATATTTACCTTCTTCATATAAAGTAGGTAAAATTCAAATAACTAGTAAAGGTAACGGTTATTTATGCTGTGAAAACGAAAGAGATATAAAAGTACTGAAAACTAATTTAGATGGTGCTTTAGATGGTGATTTAGTAGTAATTAATGAAAATAAAACAATTATTAAAATTATTAAACGGGCTAAAAAAACTATAGTAGTAGAGTGCGTTGAAGATAAAGGTGGATATTGTTTTCAAAGTGTTGACAATCCTAATTTAAGAGTTAATCTAAGTAATGTTGAAGCGCTAGTTCTAGGTCATCGCGCCTTAGTTAGAATTGATGAAGAAAAGGTTAATGATGATGAATATTTAGGATATTTTATTCAAATTATTGGTCACATTAATGATCCAGATATTGATATTAAAACAATTGCTTATTCTTATGGAATTAATGATACTTTTTCTAAAGAAGCAATTGAAGAACTTGATGATATTCCAAGTGCTGTTAGTGAAGCAGAATATAGTGATCGTGTAGATTTGAGAGATAAATTAATTTTTACCATTGATGGTGATGATACTAAAGATATTGATGATGCAATTTCGTTAGAGATTAATGAACGTGGTAATTACTTATTAGGAGTTCATATTGCTGATGTTAATCATTACGTTCGCCGTGGTAGTGTTTTATTTGCTGAAGCAGCTGAGCGAGCTACTAGTGTTTATTTAGCTGATTCAGTAATTCCGATGTTACCCCCTAAATTATCTAATGGTATTTGCTCACTAAATCCAGGGGTTGAACGCTTAACCATGAGTTGCGTAATGGAAATTGATTCAGATGGTAATGTTATTGATTATGAAATTTATGAAAGTGTGATTAACTCTAAAAAAAGAATGACTTATACTGAAGTTAATCAAATTTTAAGTGGAAACGTAGTAAGTGGTTATGAATCTTTTAAAGATAATTTAGTAGAGATGCAATCATTATCTAAATTATTAAACCAAAAGAAAAAAGAACGCGGTTATATTAATTTCGCACTTCGTGAAGCAAAATTAGTGATTGATAAAACTGGTAATGTTACAGAAGTATTAACCAGGCCTTATGATAAAGCTGAAAGAATTATCGAAAATTTTATGATTATGGCCAACGAAACAGTGGCAACTCATGTATATTGGATGAACTTACCTTTCCCATATCGAATTCACGAAGTTCCGGATACAGAAAGACTAGAATTAATTATTGATTTTATTGCTAAATTAGGTTATAAAACTAAACACCAAGCTAATACAGTTAATTCTGAAACAATCCAGAAATTATTAGATGATTTAAGTAATAATGAAGCTTTTCCGGTAATTTCAACTTTATTATTAAGAGGGATGCAAAGAGCCCGTTATGATATAAATGATGTAGGGCACTTTGGACTTGGTTTAGAGCATTATACTCATTTTACTTCACCAATTAGAAGATATCCGGATTTAATGGTGCACGAATTATTAAAAAAATATCAGAGGATGGAGCTTGATAATTTAGATTTTGAATTAATCGAGGAAACCTTAAAAAATGATTGTTGTCATTCATCGTATAAAGAGCGTCAAGCGATGGAAGCTGAGGAAGATGTGCAAATGATGAAAATGGCTGAGTATATGGAAGGCCATATTGGAGAAGAATATAATGGCTTAATAACTGGTATATCGTCACAAATGATTTTTGTTTTATTAAATAATCAAATTACTGGGGCTGTTAATTTAGCAGATATGACGGATGATTATTATTTTTTCGTACCAGAAACTTATCGTTTAGTTGGTAAAAAAACAAAAAGATCTTTTAAAATGGGTGACCATATTCGGGTAAAAGTACTTGATGCTAATAAAAGTAGGAGGACAATTAATTTTACGGTAGTTGACAAAATAAATAGTAAAGTAAGGGTTAGATAATCCTCTTTATTATTTAATTAAAATCATATATAATTAATACAGCAAGGAAGTGATTAAATGCGAGCAATGGTTAATTTTAACTGTGATAAAAACTTAACAATGAAGCCATTAACAAAAGAGTATTTAAAACCAGAATATGTTTATATTAAAATAGATGATCCTAATAATTTATTGATTCCTTTGGGTAGTTATGTATACAAAGGGCAAATATTAGGAGAAACTAATATTCCTTATAAATTACCAATTATTAGTACCGTTAGTGGTAAGTTAGTGGAAATAGTAACAGATTTAAAAAATAATAATAAATATGTAAAAATTGAAAATGATTATTTAGAAAAATATGCTAAACGTAAAGGATATAAAAAACGTTTAGATAGTTATAAAAAAGAAGAATTTATTGATTTGCTTTATCAAAACAGAGTAGTAGGCCAGGGAGGAGGAGGATTCCCTACTTATTTAAAATATAGTGGTGAAATTCCCATTAATTTATTAATTGTGAATGCAGTTGAGTGTGAACCACATTTAACGGCAGATTATGAAACGATGCTAATGCATGCGGAAAATATTATAGATGCGATTGATGCCATTATTAATATAAATGGTATTGAACGAGCAATTATTGCAATTAATAGTAAATACACTGATGTAATTGATAAATTTAATGCTTGTTTGGGTTCGTATCCAGAGATAACTTTAAAAATAATGGATGTTCGTTACCCTTTGGGTCAAAGCAAATTATTAGTAGAAGCTATTACGGGTGAATTATATAAAAATCATGCTAATGAAGTCGGCGTAATTGTTAATAATGTTTCAACTATTTATAATATTTACCGAGTGCTGAAATATCGTCGCCCAGTAACGGAACGAGTTATTACTTTAACTGGCGATAAAATGCAAAAACCCGAGAATGTTTTAGTAAAAATCGGGATGAAAGCTACTGAGTTAAATTTAAAACATGATCCTACGGCAATAATTGTTGAAGGGGGCCCTTTGATTGGGGATCGTTATGATGATTTTGATTTTGTAATTGGCCCCACCACCCTTGCTATTATGCAATTAAAAAATGATGTTATTAAAACTGATATTTGTATTAATTGTGGTAAATGTTATACACAATGTCCGATGCAAATACCAGTAGTAACGGTAAAATCGGCCTTAGCAGCTGGAGATATAGAAAGTTTAAAAAAACTTCGAGTAGAAACATGTATTAAATGTGGCTTATGTTCGTATGTTTGCCCGGCTAACATTATGTTAAAAGAAGCCGTGACAAAAGCCTTAGAGGTGATTAAAAGTGAGAAATAAAGGCCCATTTTGGCATACTAAATTAAGCAATAAAACTTTTAGAATGATTAATTTAATATTATTAGCTTTAATTTATATTGTTGGTTTAATTTTTATGTTAAAAAATTTAGGAGCTAATAGTGTTATTAAATCAATAATTAATTTTGGTTTAATAGTAATAATTATTTATATTATGAATTTATTGCATGCTATTTTTATTTTGAAAATAAGAAATCGCTTGGTCTTTAAAAAAAGTTATTATAGCAATATTATTGCCAATAGTTTATTAGTAGTAATATTGCTCCCTAATATTGTTTTATGGTGGTTATTACCATTATCGGTAATTATTAGTTATATTGTTGCATATTATATAAATAAATTTGCAAAAGAAAAGATTGTTCATTTAAGTATCTTAACCCTAATAATTATATATGGATATAAAATTATTAATAGTCAAATTATGACACCATCATTATGGCTTGATATTAATACTGCACAAATATTAACGGCCTTATCAGGTTTAGGTTTAGTTATTATGTTAATCTTACAACTAATTAAGAGCAGTTTAGTTACTAGTTATACCTTGTGTGGTACATTACTATTTGGTTTATTATTTATTTTAAAATTAAATGATGTTAATTTAATTTTAAATAATGCTTTATTTTTCATTTGGACATTTATTCTACTGGATAATGAGGTAACACCAATTACAAAAAGAGCTATATTATTAGTAGTAATGATTACCGTTATATGGTTAGGAATATTGTTCGTTTATTTGCCAAATTATTTATTAATTGGAATTTTAATATCAATTTTAATTTTAAATTTAATTCGTAAAAAATTAGATATTTGGTTATTGTTTTTCAATAAAAAGTAACTTTTGTTACTTTTTTTAATTATAAAAAAGGAAATTAGAAAGTAATAGCGAATAATAAGTTTAGAGGTTAAAATATGATTAGTAACGAAATTATTAATGAAATTAGAGATAAAACGGATATTGTAGAAATAATTGGCGAATATTTACCGTTAAGTGCTCGTGGGAAAAATTTTTTTGGTGTTTGCCCGTTCCATGAAGATCATAATCCTAGTATGAGTGTATCTGCTGATAAACAGATTTATAAATGTTTTTCTTGTGGTGCAACGGGGAATGTGTATCAATTTATTATGGATTATGAACATATGAGTTTTTACGAAACAGTAGCGATGTTAGGTAACCGTTTAGGAATAATCATTGATCAAAAAACAAAGCCTAAACAAATTAATAATAAAGATGATAAATTATATGATATTTATGAAATGGCAAACAACTTATATATTAATAATCTTTTTACAAAAATGGGAGCGCCGGCTCGTGAATATTTAGCTGCTCGCTCACTAAGTGATGAAACAATTAAAACCTTTAACATTGGTTTATCACTTTCTAACAATAAATTAGTAACTAACTTCTTAACAGAGAAAAAGATAAAATTAGAAGATATGATTCAAAGTGGTTTAGTCATGAATAATCATGACGCTTTTATTAATCGAATTATGTTTCCTTTTTATAATTTAGAGGGTAGAGTAGTTGGTTTTTCGGGGCGTATTTATAATACAGAAGATCCAAGTAAGTATATTAATACTAAAGAGACCAAAATATTTAAAAAAGGTGAATTATTATTTAATTATCATCGTGCGAAAGATAATATTCGTTTGAAGAGACAGGTCATAGTAGTGGAGGGCGTTCTTGATGTTATGCGTCTTTATGAAGTTGGCCATCATAATGTAGTAGCTATTATGGGCAGTAGTATTACGAAAGAACAAATGACATTATTAAAACGTTTGGCTCCTAATATTTATTTTTGTTTGGATAGTGATCGTGCTGGAGAGGCTGGCATGCTATTAGCCGTTAAAGAAGCTTTAGCTCAAAAGGTAAATATTAAAGTTATTAAATTACCAAAAGATGACCCGGATACATATATTTTAAATAAAGGAGTAGAAGCGTTTAATCTTTTAATTGATGAAGCACTTTCAGGATTAGATTATAAAATTGAAGTTTTAAGTAAAAAGATTAAAGTAAACGATATAACGACTATAAAAAAATATATAGAATCCTTTACTGAAGATTTAGCTTTAATCAAAGATGATTTAGTTTTATATAATTTAGTTTTGAAAAAATTAAGTAATAAAACTGGACTTGAGGTTGAAGATTTAAAAGCAATGCAAAAATCAGCGCATCAAGTTACAAAATCTAAACTCAAAAAAATAATACCAAAAATACCAAATAATAAAGTTGAACGGGCTGAACAGTTAATTATTTATTATATGTTATACAACCCGGAATTAATTGATTATATTTTAGAAAAAGGTGTTTATTTTTATGATGATAATTTGCGAAAATTATTTAATGAAATTATTTATTATGCAGATTTGAATTTTGGTTTTAATCTGGCAAATTTTATTACTTATATTATGGATAAACCTAAATTACATGAGGATTTAAAATTAATTATGCAGTTTGATTATCCAGAAGAATACAATTATGAATTAATAGATGATTGTATTATAGTAGTTAATAATATGAACAAAAAACAAATTATTGATCAATATACTCGTGAATTGGAGAATACGGATGATATTGATGAAAAATTAAATTTAATGCAAAAAATATACGAAATGAAAGTAGGTAGTAAAAATGGCACAACTGATTAAAACATTTGATGAGCGAAAAGAAGAACTTCTAAGTTTAGGTAAATTAAAAGGTTATATTACTTATGAACAGTTAGCTGAATCTTTAAAAGGGATTGAACCGGATGCTGATTCATTAGAAGAATTACATAATTTGTTATATGAAGAGGGCATTAATGTTACAAGCGCTGATGTAGAAGAAGGCGATGACATTGATGAAGATGATGGATCATTTGAAAAAATCATTGCTTCAAAAGATATTAAAATTAATGACGCGGTTCGCATGTATTTAAAAGATATTGGTAAGATTAGTTTATTAACATATGCCGAAGAAGTTGAATTAGCACAGCGAGTAGCTGATGGTGATGTTGAGGCCGGGCAACGTTTAGTAGAAGCCAATTTAAGATTAGTAGTTAGTATTGCTAAGCGTTATGTTGGTCGTAATATGCAATTTTTAGATTTAATTCAAGAAGGCAATGTTGGTTTAATGAAAGCAATGGAAAAATTTGATTTAACCAAAGGATTTAAGTTTTCAACTTATGCTACTTGGTGGATTCGCCAAGCTATTACTAGAGCAATTGCTGATCAAGCTAGAACGATTAGGGTACCAGTACATATGGTGGAGACTATCAATAAATTAGCGCGTTTTCAACGCCAGTTAACGGTTGAACTTAATCGCGAGCCAACTGAACAAGAACTGGCTGATAAGATGGGATTAACAGTAGAAAAAATCCGTGAAATAAATAAAATTTCTGAAAACCCGCGTCAATTAGATAAACCGGTAGGGGATGCCGAGGACTCTTTCTTAGGAGATTTTATCCCCGATGAACGTTCAGTTAGTCCGGAAGATTATGCAGTTAATGCCATGTTAAAAGATGAAATAGATGATGTTTTACTAACTTTAACTGAGCGTGAAGAAAGCGTATTAAAGTTACGTTTTGGATTTGAAGATGGAACATGTCATACTTTAGAAGAAGTAGGCCAAATTTTTGGGGTAACGCGTGAACGTATTCGTCAAATAGAGGCAAAGGCTTTGCGTAAATTACGCCATCCATCTCGCTCTAAAAAATTAAAGGACTTTTTAACTGATTAATGGAGTTATCAAAAAGATTACTTACGGCTGCTAATATGGTAGAAGCTAATGCTAAAGTAATAGATGTGGCGAGTGATCATGGATTACTTGGTTTATGGTTATTAAAACAACAAAGAATCAATAAATTACTATTAACTGATATTAATCCTAAGGCGCTTGAAAACGCAAAAAATAATGCGTTAAAGTTAAACTTAAAACCTGATTTTCTTGTTACTGATGGTTTGAATAATATTAAACTTAATGATTATAATACCATTATTATTAGTGGCCTTGGAGCTAAAACAATAATAAATATTTTAGAATCAAAAATAATTGATGCTAATTATATTATTATCTTGGTGCCTCACACTAACCCAGAATTAATTCGTAAGTATATGGTAAATCGCGGTTTTAAAATTTTAGATGAAAAAATGATTCATGAAAAAGGGCATTATTACTTTGTAAGTAAATACCAATTAAATCCTGCTAAATATAACAAATTAGAAATTTATTTTAGCCCATTTTATCAGTCATTTGATCAAAAATTATATATTAAATATTTAAAAGCTGAACTAACGAAAACAAATCAATTGTTTAAACAAATTCCTTTTAAATATTTAAATAAAAAAATTAAATATTTTTTAAAACAAAGATTGATTAAAAGGATGTTATTTAAATAACATCTTTTTTAATAAAATGATTGTATTTATAATGAGCTATGTTATAATTATTATGATAGTAAGAGTCAAAGGGTGTTGTAAATGAAAAAGAAAACTAAATTTTATGAGTATCCATTTTTACCATTTAAATATATACTTTTAGGCCTGTATGCGCCATTTGATTATCTTAAAAAGACGGTATATATTTTCGGTAACATGGAGAAGTTTGAAGAATTAATCCCGGAAGATCCTAAACCGGTTAAGAAAGTGAAACCACCTAAAATCGAAGCTTTGTCAGCCGCCAAAGTATATCGTCCTACGGCTGTGGTACCAGTTAAAGAGAAGCCCGAGGATATTGAAAAACTAAATATTTCTACTGAAGAAAAAATAAAACAATTAGAAAAACAAGTAAAGCCTAAGACTTTTGGAGGAGTACTTAAGAATGCTGACAAACCAAAGGTTTTTTCGCCATTAGCAGGAACACCGGAAGCAATATTGGAAGAACGTAAGTTAAAAGGTATTAAGCAACGAGATGAATTTTTAAAGCATACACCTGAAGATAAAGCTAAATTTATGAAGGAAGCGAAAGAGCGTCGCCAAAAGCAATTAAATGAAGAAAAAATGCGTTTACGTATGCAACGCGAATCTGAAAAAAAATCGCAACGCGAAGCTAAACTAGCAAAAAAATATCAACATTTAAAGGTATTGGTAATTGAAAATGATGCTAATGCTACCGTTAGATCTAAAACAAAAAGATTGTATCGTTATTTAGCTCGTGATATTGAAGGACGAGTTATTAAGGGTAAATTTTATGCGACGGCTAAGATTGAAGTACACTCATTTTTAATGAGTGAAGGATTTGAAGTATATAGTATTGAACTTGACCCACTAGGAATATTAAATGCACAAGTAGGTTCGGTTAAATTAAAAACAAAAGATATTATTTTCTTTGTGGCACAATTATCTACTTATTTAAAGGCAGGCATTCCTTTAACCGATGCAGTCCGATTACTTTCTAAACAAGCTCCAGATGCAACTAAACAAACATTATTCCAGTGTGTAGTTTATGAATTAACAATGGGGGCGAGCTTTAGTCAGGCTTTAGAACGTCAAGGATCATCATTTCCGAGATTATTAATTAATATGATTAAAACCTCAGAATTAACCGGTGGGTTAACTGAAGTTTTGGATGATATGGAAAATTATTATAAATCAACAGAAAAAACAAAACGTCAGATGGTGAGTGCTTTAACTTATCCGATGATTGTTGCTATTTTTTCGGTATTAATTATTGTATTTATTTTAATTTATGTTATTCCTAATTTTGTTGGTATTTATGAAGGAGCTAATATTGAATTGCCAGTTATTACGCAGATAATTATTACTACGAGTGCATTTTTAAAAACCAATATTTTATATATTATTGTATTTTTTATCATGGCAATCATAGCGGCAATTGTTTCTTATAAACATGTGATGCCATTTAGAATGTTTATACAATATTTAATGATGCATGTACCAGTATTTAAAGATATTATTATTTACAACGAAGTAACAATGTTTACGAAAACTTTTGCATCTTTATTACATCATGATGTTTATATAACTGATAGTATGGAGATTTTAGGTAATATTTCTAATAATGAAATATATAAATATATTATTAATACATCAGTTAATAATTTACAACGCGGTGATAGTATTTCGTTAGCATTTAAGAATCAATGGGCATTCCCTTTAGTTGCTTATGAAATGTTATTAACTGGTGAAAAAACTGGTGAACTAGCGGTAATGATGGATAAAGTAGCAGACTATTATCAAGATTTGCATGCTAATTTAGTTACCCAATTAAAAGCTTTTATTGAACCGGTAATGATTGTAACTTTAACGGTTGTAGTTGGGGGCGTTTTGTTAGCGGTTATTATACCAATGTTTAATTTATATTCTGAAATATCAGCTGGCTGATTGGGGGAAGCATCAATGATTTATTATTATTTATTTGTTATGTTTATTTTTGGCTTATGTATGGGTTCTTTTTTCTTGGTAGTGGGGACAAGACTATCAGAAGAAAAATCAATAATTAAACCCAATTCGCATTGCACTCATTGTAAAAAAATATTAAAATCAAGGGATTTAATACCGGTCTTTTCTTATTTATTAAATAGGGGCAAGTGTCGTTATTGCCACACTAAAATTGGTGCTATATATCCAATAGTAGAAATTATGACAGGGATTTTATTTGTAATTACATACATATTTTTCCCGGCATATTCATTAAATTTAATGATTGGATTAATTTTAGCTTCATTAGTGATTATTATTTCAGTTAGTGATTTTAAATACTTAATTATTCCGGATGAAGTATTGATTGTATCAGCCACATTAATAGTTATTTTTCGTTTAATTTTTTCAGGATTTAATTCAACCTTACCATACATGTTATCAGGTATTTTAGCATTTGTAATTATGTTATTAATAAAGCTCATCGGCGATCGTGTATTTAAGCAAGAATCAATGGGTGGAGCTGATATCAAGTTACTCGGTGTTGTTGGTTTAGCATTAGGCTTATTGCCTAGTTTATTTGTGATTTTTTTAGGATCATTTTTTGCCTTGCCAATTGCCATAATTATTTTAGTTAAAAGAAAAGAGCATATTTTACCGTATGGTCCTTTCTTAGCAATAGCTACATGGATACTTTGGCTTTATATGCCACAGTTTGGACGTTTAGTTGATTATTTATTTATGATATAAAAGAAATACAAAAGCGGCCATGAGAAAATGGTCTGCTTTTTATTGTAAAATAAGATTAAAATATATATAATAAAATCAAAGTAAAGGAGAACAAATGAAAAAAGGATTCACTTTAATTGAATTATTAGCAGTCATCGTAATTATTGCTATTATAGGTAGCATTGGTATTTATTCAGTTACAAAAATAATGAGTAAATCAAGATTAAATTCTCTAACTGATACGGCGTTAGCAGTAAGAAAAGCAGCTCGCCTTTATGTAGGATCAAACCCGGAACTTACTTTCCCTAAAACGATTGATTTAACACCTGGTAATGGTACTACCATTACTAAAGGAAATGAAGCTTATTTAATGGATTTAAATAAAGATCCTTGGGGCAAAGATTATAAAAGTGTAACAGCCAAAATAGATAAAGTAAATGGTAAATTAATAATTGAAGTTGTAATCAAAGCAAGTCAAGATTATTATTTATTTGATGGTGATAGCAAATTGACTATGGGTACACCAACGGAATGTTTTAATAAAGGTATCACTAGTATCTATGCATATAATGCAACTAATCCTATTTGTCCTAAAGAAGTAATTATTCCGGATGGCATTACTTTTATTGGTAATTATGTTTTTTATAATAAGGGCCTAACCAAAGTTAAAATCCCAAATAGCGTGACTACGATTGGTGATTATGCCTTTAGCTCCAACCAACTCACGAGCGTTACTATCCCAAATAGCGTAACCACGATGGGTAATTTTGCATTTAGCAGTAACCAACTCACAAGCGTTACTATCCTGAATGGCGTGACTACGATTGGTAATGCCGCATTTCAATCTAACAAACTCACGAGTGTTACTATCCCAAGTAGCGTTACTTCAATTGGTGGTTCTGCATTTAACTCTAACCAACTCACGAGCGTTACTATCCTGAATGGCGTTACTTCAATTGGCGGTTTTGCATTTCAATCTAACCAACTCACAAGCGTTACTATCCCGAATAGCGTAACTACGATTGGTGATGCTGCATTTGTCTATAACAAACTCACGAGTGTTACTATCCCCAATAGCGTGACTACGATTGGTAATTTTGTATTTAGAGGTAACAAACTCACAAGCGTTACTATCCCGAATAGCGTAACTACGATTGGTAATGCTGCATTTCAATCTAACGAACTCACGAGCGTTACTATCCCGAATAGCGTGACTACGATTGGTAATGCTGCATTTCAATACAACCCATTAACCAGTGTAAGAATTAATAAGCCAGCGGGTTCGCTAACTATTACAGATCAATTTGGTACATTCCCAACTGCTAATATCGTATGGGATTAAAAGCAACAAAATTGTTGCTTTTTTTCATGAATGATAAAAAAGAACCATAATTATAGCTCTTTTTGTTATAGTGTTTCAATTACTGGTTCTGGAGTTGGAATCCCTAAATCTAACATTTCAGTATTTAAACTTACAGTTTCTACTGGTGTTATTGGCGCTGGGGTAGTAGTAACTTGACTATTACCCGTGATGTTATTTTCGGGTGTTGGATTAGCCGTTACTGGATTAGTAACTGCAGGCGTTTCTGTTATGTTGTTGTTTGCTTTAGGAGCTGCAACGGGGTCAAGAACAATACTATTTAATGCTATTTCTTTGTCTGAATGACGGCTGTCATAAATAGCTTGTTGTAATTTATTAATATTTTGTGAAGTTTCGGAATCATCATCTAATTCAATAATTTTAATTATTTCTTCTAAAGAAGTTAAACCTTGTTCTACCTTTTCTAAGCCATCAGTCAACATATTTGTTACATCACTATGGTAAACTAAGTTTCTCAAAGTAGCTTTATCAACCCGATTAGCAATCGCATCACGAATCTCTTGATTAATTAACAAAACTTCATGAATGGCGATTCGTCCGCGGTAACCTAAGCGGCAGTTATCACAGCCATCACCAGGAATATAAATTTGTTCTATATCTTTACCTAAAACTAATTTTAAAAGATTTTTTTCATAATTATTAGTTGTTTTTAATTTTTTACATTTTGGACATAAACGGCGTGCTAATTTTTGGGAAACTAAAGCGAGTAGTGAAGTAGCAAGTAAATATCGTTCTACTTCCATATCTAAAAGTCTTTCAATCGTACTTAAGGCATCGTTGGTATGCAGAGTTGAAAGAACTAAATGCCCAGTAATAGAGGCACGAACAGCAATTTTAGCTGTTTCGGTATCACGCATCTCACCAATCATAATAATGTTTGGATCTTGACGCAAAATGGAACGTAAAACATTACCAAAGTCTAAACCGATATCACCATTAACCTGTACTTGATTAATACCATCAATATTCATTTCTACGGGGTCCTCAACAGAAATAATATTACGTTCTTCAGTATTTAATCTTTGTAGAATAGAATAAACAGTAGTTGATTTGCCACTACCAGTTGCTCCAGTAGTTAAGATAATACCATTAGGTTGATTAATTATTTATGATATAAAAGAAATACAAAAGTAGCCATGAGAAAATGGTCTGCTTTTTATTGTAAAATAAGATTAAAACATGTATAATAAAATCAAAGTAAAGGAGAGCAAATGAAAAAAGGGTTCACTTTAATTGAATTATTGGCAGTAATAGTAATTATAGCAATTATAGGTAGCATTGGTATTTATTCAGTGACTAAAATTATGAATAAATCAAGATTAAACTCGCTAACTGATACTGCTTTTGGAATAAGAAAGGCTGCTCATCTTTATGTAGCTGATACCCCAAAAATAGCTTTTCCTAAATTAATTGATTTAACACCTGGCAATGGAACAACTATTAATAAAGGAAATGAAGCGCATCTCATTAATTTAAGCAAAGATCCATGGGGAAAAGATTATGAGAAAATCTTGGCCGAAATTGAT
>Ga0265295_1005000_pt1 | contig 17378 bp, 8 predicted proteins | sample Munlansysbiofilm_FD_192503 | JGI IMG/M metagenome (GOLD analysis project Ga0265295, IMG submission 192503) | Leachate microbial communities from a municipal landfill in Southern Ontario, Canada - Methane capture system biofilm | ecosystem: Engineered > Solid waste > Landfill > Unclassified ...
GCATATCTTGATTAATCGAAGCTAAAATAACATCGATAACGATGTATGCGATTAACAATATAGCAAAGGATAGCAAAATAATAACCAGTTTTTTCACAAGAACACTCCTTTTTAAGAATCCCCCCCAAATGTGAGGGGGGGATCATTAACTCACTAATCTCCTAAATAATCCAATAACGCAGCATCATAAATCGGTTTAATCGCATCCATAACAGTACGTGCTGTTCCTTCACGAATCGCGAGATTGATATTACGTCTCCAACCATTTTCACTGTAAGCACCAATGCCAACAGCATTAATTAAATCAAGATAAATCATGTCATAAATTTCTAAATATGCTTCTACATATTCTTCTTTATCAAACTTAGTAACCAAAGTATCTTCAAACTCAAGTTCGTATCCAGCATCAGTCTTCCAAAGTTGTAGTTCATTCCAAACTTTGAATACGAGTTCTTGTTTTTCAGCTGTCATACCACTAGCAACATGGTAAACTGCAACACCTGATACCGGTGATTGATAATCTCCTGTATAAGTTGGTGATACTGGATATGGGACAAATCCAAGTTCAAAAGGCAATTGACCCCATCTGTTGTCCGCAGTAACAAACCATAATTGACCAGGATACATCGCAACGTTACCAGCCATCCAATCTGGAGAACCAGCATCATATGCTGGTGTTGGTTCAAATAAACCCTTGGTGTGTAAATCACTTAAGAATGTATAGGTTTCTAATGCTGGGTTTTGAGCAAACGCAACTCTGCCTGTATTCTTGTTGATCAGTGCGCCACCATTTAATGGAACCATATGTTCAGCGTATTCTGAGTACATACCACCAAGTGCATATTTGTCGCCACCAAGTGTTCCTAATGCTGTATCAACTGCAGTTGCCCAAGCTTCAAATGTTGTCCAATTCCAGTTTCCAGCGAGGAATAAATCCGTTGGGTTTTGAACACCAAGACTTGCTACTAAATCAGCATTGTAATATAAACCTGATGAAACGGTTAACAAACCAGATTCAAAGCCATAGACCTGTCCGCGATATTCGCCAACTTCTTTATAACCGTCTCTGATGTTTGAACCGATTGTTGTTAAATATTGATCAACTGGAACAATCGCTTCAGCGGTAGCTAATCTTTGGATCCAGTCTGAGACTGACCAATAGATTTCAGCCATATGTTCACCAATGATAGATGCATTAACAATTGCTTCAACGCGGTCTGGACCCCATGGTGCATTTGAAGGATAAGGTACATATTGAACATCAACATTGTATAATTCTTCAATTTCTGTTTGTTTTTCTTGTTTAGCTAATTGTTGTGTGCCAGAGTAGTCTGCATGGAATGGATCGACTTCATAAGGTGCACCATGCATAATACGAATCACAGTAGGTGCACGTTTTACACATTGGCCATTAATTAAGTCTTCATGAACGCCACATCCTGTAGCACTTAACACAATGACTAGTCTTGTAACTGTTACTTCATTGCCATCACTACCCATAACTTTGTAAGTCAATGTGTAATTGCCAGCTTGATTAGTATCTAGTGTTGTTAATCCATCAACGGTAATCGATGATGTGATATCACCTGTTGCCGTATCTGTTGCTGTGACACCTTCTAAATGATTGAACGTATCACCAACAGTAATGGTAACTTCTGTAGCACCAGAGATACTTGCTGTATTTGTTGTCGTAGTTGTTGGGATTGTTGGTGTAGGTGTTTCCTCTGGAGTATCTGTACCGCATGCAACAAGTGCTAAAGCGAGTATACCAACGAGGAATAATCCAAATATTTTTCTCACGTTTAAACCTCTTTTCTTCCATAAATATGGTGTTATTGACATGATATTGTATCGTTTTATGTCACTACCATTATAACGAACTTTTGATGAGCCATAACACATCAATTTCGCTTTTTCGAAAACGTAAAATTATTTTCAATTGAATGCCTACGCGTACGTGTGGGCGCGAAATGGCTAACACAAAGTACCCGATACATAATTCGGGTACTTCGTTAGCTTAAATTTGTCTAATTAAATGCTTATCTTCTTCTCTTTAAGAAAACGACAAGTGCAGCACCTAAAAGAATGCTGAATGTAATAAATAAAGTGCTTGAAGTGTTAATTGCTGAACCGCAACCTGTGTCAGGAACGATTTCATTGAACGCTTCTAAATCATCGATTGCATCTTGTGCTGCTTCAAGAGCGGCTTCAAGAGTTGCGATTCTATCAGCTAAAGCTGCACTAGCTGTATCAGATGCAGCAAGATCGGCTTCAAGAGCTGCAAGATCAGCTTCAAGAGCATCGATTAATGCTTCTAGATCTTCAATGGCATCTGCTTCTGCGTTAGCAATAAGAACAAGATCAAATGATACGACTGTAGCATTACCGGCTTCATCTTCAACTGTTACTTCAACTTCATATGTACCAGGAACTGCTAAATCTAAATCATCATCATCAGATACAAACATTGCTAAATCACCAATGGCAGATGCATTATCAAATGCAACAACATTGTTAAGAATAGCTGCGTTGACTGATGTAAATTCACCAACAGTTACTTGATAGATAGGATTAACAACAAGTGCAATTGGAGCATTAATATCATCAATTGTGAGTACATATGATGTTTCTTTTGGAATTTCAAAATTCATATCATCTGTACCAATAGTTGCTACAACTGCTGCATCAAGTGGTAAGTTTCTAATTGCTGGAGCCTTAACGCTACCATGAGCAGCAAGAATGAATCCACCTTCTTCAATAACGAAACCATTCTTCCAAGCGTTAAATTTAGCTTCATCGCCAACTTCAACAACACCGAGAGCATTTAAATGATTCCAATTATATCTATCGTACCATTGTTTAACTTTACCTTCAGGATTGACATAAACCATAACTGAACCATATGCTGTGCCAGCTGCATGGAATACTGCATCATCTGTAAACACCATATAATCACCATATGTGTTAATACCATTTGATAAATTCTTTAACATATCCCAAGTAATATCAGCGCCATTAACTGTAATTGTTGCAACTGGAGCAATACCTTCAATCACAACATGGTGTGTAAATTCTAATTCAATGGTATATGTACCGACTTGTGGGTTGTATGGATTGAATCCAACAGGTGCTGTTACCATAATCGTATCAGTAATGTCATCACCATATCCATCATCAGCTGTAATACCTTCAAGTAAATCAATTGCAACGCCTTCATCAGAATAACGTGGAGCAACACCTATGAATTTAGGTGGCATAACGCCAATAACGATATCAACATGTGTTTCATTTACAAGTGCTGCATTTTCTGGATCAACGGCTTTATATGTTGCAACATATGCACCACCAAATACTGATGAATCAATAACTGTAATAGGAGCAGAAGCTGTATATGTACCCGCTACAGAATCGTAAGTATAAGTAATGGTTTCCAAAACAGCATCGTCTTGAGAAATAATAACATCATAGTTAATCTTCTTAGTTTGATTAATTAATGCATCAGTTGCATCAAACATATCAACATAAGATGCTTCAATACCTGTAGGTAATACAAAGTCATCATTGTAATCAACAATTACGTTGATTCCAGGTGAAGTAGGATCATCATCTAATGCGCCTAAAGCGTTGTTAAATAATGGTTTTTGAGTTGTGTAAACTGTTTTTGCAGGAGCTAATGTATTATCTAACATAAAGGTAGGCATATCTTTAACATACTGTGTTGTTAATGCATTTGCTGCACCTCTATCATTAGTTCCCCAAGAAACAACTGTCCAACCTACTGGAATAGTTACATTGTCTGGATTACCTGTAATGATTGTTGACCAATCTTCAACTGGAGCAGTAGCAACATCAACATCTGCATTAGTCCATTTTAAATATCCAATTGGTTCTAATTTATAACCGTTTGAATCAGTTGCATCTAACTTCATACGAATGTGTGTATTTCTTGTTGTTACTGGTTTAGATTCAGTTGCTGCGGCATCCCATGCTGCTGCTTCAGCTGCTGTAGCTAAACGCCAGTCAGGTGCTGCAACTGTGCCATCATTAAAAATGTAAAATGTATTGATGTGGTTTTCATACATTTGAAGTTTACCAGTTTCATCAAAATAAGAATACATACGATGAACAACAGTAGATAAATCAGTACGCGCATTAGCTGATGTTAAGACAACTTCTGATGCGGTGTTATTAATGTATAATGCTGCGAATGCATTCCATGATAATGCGCCACCGAGTTCGCCAGCACTGAAGAATCCATCAACATTTGCATCATTAAACTGATTAGCAAAACGAGCTGCACCCCTAACAAAATGATAACGGTGTCCTGCGTACTCTAAATCCCAAAAAGAATCTCCTAATTTGAGTTGAGTACATGCATTTGTTCCTTCGAGACATGCGATTTGACCATATGGATATAGATCGACTAAATCGCCATCTGCAGCTTGAGTTGATAATGATGTTGCAAAAGCAAGAATCAATCCAAGCATCAAAAACGCTACTACTTTTTTCATTTTTTCCTCCTAATTTTTCGTTCTATTTTAAGTGTATTTTACACTTGATGTGAAAGCGCTGTCAATTTGAAACATGATTGTTTCGTGTTTTTCATGGCGTTATCCACTTTTTGATAATTTTTTTCAGTAAACGTGAAACTTAGAAAACTGTGCCAGGTAAATAACTATAGAATATTCTCGATACGGTTTCACCTCCATACGTAACAGTTACTGTATAAGAAACAGTTAAAGCTCGATCAGGCATCTTAATAACACGACCCGTGTTATCTACATATTCTAAGTTGTCTGAGACTAAAGTAATCTCTGCACCTGCAAAGTCTTTATTAATACGATATTCTGTAGCTTTCATCTCTTCGAAAAGAGGTATGAGTCCAGCATTACGCATCGTTTGAGGACAATTTTTTCCTGAGAAATCATTGTGATAACGCATGTTGGTCAATGGTAAATTATATTTAATTAATAAATCTGTACCGAACTTAGCCGTTCTTTGCCATGTTCTATACACATCTGCATCTTGGTTAACACCTGTTTCAATACCGATACCGTTACGATTACCACCACCTAAATAAGTGGTTGCTGTTCCAGGTAATGTTGAACCATCTCCAGCATGATATGCTCTTTCAATTTCCGGTATATGCTGATACAGAGCTTTGTCGTCAATTGTAAAGTGCCAAGAAGCCCAGAGTTCAATACCAGCCATCGCATTACTTAATAGGTAATTAGCGTGTGCTAAAGCTCCTGAACCTGGATTTGTATTTGCTGTATCATGTACGACTACCCAATAGACATTGTCTGGATTATACTGTGTGATTCCTTCTGGATGCGCATCCATAGGTTCACCTGGACGAATACCCGAGCTTACTGGAACCATTTTTGATTGATTAATCTCATAATCACCAAAATAATATCTTGATACACTTTCATATTTGAAATCATCATAGTTAAACCCAACACCCACTGCTGTCCATCTGTGTGGTGTTGTATAAGTCACCATGCTCTTAGTTAAAATATCTAAGAGATTATTATCATCAAGTGATGTATAAACTTCAAACGTATAACTATTTGTTACGCCTGGATCATCAGTTAATGCTGCCGTAATTGTGACAACACCTGGTTGATGTAATGAAACTAGTCCATCGAGATTGACTGATGCAATGGCAGGATTACTTGAGGTAAATGTGACTAAAGAATCCTCTATTGAAGCCGGAAATGGTGTAGCTTCTAGTGTCAGTGTTGAACCAACAATGTTATTATTCATAATATTAACTGGTTTAAGTTCTACACCTGGTGTTGTTGTAACAGTTAATGTAACAGTTGCATTAATATAAGTCTTGATGGATGATCTCACGGTGAATGTCACCTCTCCACTCTTGATGGGTGTAAATGTTCCGTTTTGAGAAATAATTGAAACTGTAGGAGCGGATGTTATCCATCCAATGCTTGCTATTTCAATATCATATGGCAACATCGTATACGTAAATTGATAGCTATCACCAATCATAATCTCAGTTATCGGATTATTAATAACAAGTTTCGCTGGTAAATTGGGGAAGTATGCTGCTTCACTGATAATGTCTGTTTTAAGTGCATAATGACCTAATAACATCGCTTCTGTAATGTTATCAAATTTTGTAAGATTAAGCTCAACTGAACCCCAATGATTTAAAGTAAACTCTACTTCATTACCAACATTTGATTTTGCTAGAAAACCAGTCGCATTTACGACACTATTAAAACGTGCATACGCATGTATAGCTGCATTGGTTTCAATGATTATGCCATCTGTAACAAGGCTAATATCATTTCTTTCTACCTTGATAGTTGTTAAAACATCAACGGTTGTTGCAGGGGTAACTGATATCGCTTGAGTAGCATCGGTAATAATGTTTTTACTGATATCAATTGTTCCACTTTCATAACCGGTTACTTTAATCGCAAAACCGTCAATATTCGTCATATTATTTTCCTTAATCGTTAAACCGTTTTTAGTTCCGGTGATAACGATAAAGTCTTGTGTAATATTGGATGCAGTTAAACCTGTGATGCTTATATTTTCAACAGGGTTTAATGTGGTGATGGATACTGCACCTTGCATGTTTAATCCTGATAGCGAAATATCATTTGCATCAAGCATGATATTTCCAACATACACTAAATCTGTGATAGCAATTAACGATATGCCCTCAACATCAAGTGTGATATCGGTTAAATAATTACCATCTTTAACAAGAATGGTTGTTCCTTCTTGGGCAACATCTAAAGCATCTTCAATCGATGAAAACAAATCTTGTTCATAAACATAAGTCATTTCTTCATAAACAAATGTTCCTGAAGTGATGGATGAGTCAACAATAACTTGATTAATAATGATGATTTCAATGGTATCTAAAATCGTATCATTCATATCAGATGTTGCTGTAAATGTGACCAACCCAGCACCTTTCACAGTGATAATTCCCTCTTCATCAATCGTAGCAATCTCTGAATTGGAGCTTGTCCATGTGATATATGGATATGCATCAACTGGAGTTAAAGTAGCTTCTAATGTTTGTTTTGCATATAAATTCATGACAGATGAACCTTCAATAACAAGTGTATCCACTGGATCATAAACACGAATGGTGATATCTTCTGAGACATTTAAATCATATGTAGATGTAACTGTGATCGTTGCAGTACCTGCACCAATCGCAGTAACTAACCCAGTTGCGCTCACTGTTAATACATCATCATCACTTGATTCAAAAGTATAACCATCTTCACTCGTGACATTGATTTGTCCTTCATCGCCTGAAATCATTTCTTGTTCATAATCGACAACAGTAAGTGTCACGATTTTACGAACGATAATATCAATTTCATAGGTAACAGATGAATCATTAACAGATGTAATCGTCAATACTGCGTTTCCTTCAGCAACCGCTGTGATGACACCTTCAGCATCAACTGTAAAAATACTTTGTGATGATGAAGAAAATGTGACATCATCATTGGACTCATAGGTCACTGTTTCCTCATTACCTTCAGTTAAGATGATTTCATCAACTGTTGAGGTCAATGTGACACGTTTTGTCACTTGAATTTGAACTTCAAAACTGACATCTTCATTTGACATAGATGTGATGGTAATCACTGCATTTCCTATAGCAACTGCAGTTATCGTTCCTTCTTCATTAACTGTGACAACACTTTCATTAGATGATGTAAAGGTTAAACCTTTTATATCATCCGTTGTAACATCTAAAGAATAGGTGTCTCCTTCTTTTAAGCTTACTGTCCCATCAGCTGTAATGGAAATATTTTGCTGACAACCAGCAAGTAAGGCGATACTTACAACGAAGAACAATCCTAAAATGATTTTTTTCATACTTTACTTCCTTTCATAGCAACAACAAGATTTCCCAAATCATGTCGTAATTTTAAGATACCTTTTGTTTCACGACTTGGATGAACGTCATTTGATAACAAGACAAATCCAATGTTGTGTTTTCTATCCATAAACATGTTACATCCTGTAAATCCCGTATGAATAATGGTTTCTTTGAAATCAACAAGACTTCCTGCACTCGATCTTCCTGTTGGTTTATCCCATCCAAGAGCTCTTGCAAGATGACTATCTTCTGTCTTTCTTTCTTCTCTTACAGGAAACAATAAATCAAGTGTTTCATTTTTTAAGACAAAGTCTTTTCTTAAAATTGCTATCATGAATAAACCAATATCTTCAGCGGTTGAAAATAAACCAGCGTGTCCTGCTTCACCACCCATAGCAAACGCCTTTTCATCGTGAACGAGTCCTTGTAAAAAGCCTTGATAAACCATATCGTTTCGGTATTCTGTAGGAGCCGCTTTTTCTTTAGGGGGATGGTATGATGTATGTTTCATCCCTAAAGGTTTAAAAATAACTTCATCGGCATAGTCTGATAGTTTCTTACCTGTTATCTTTTCAATCATTAACCCCAATAGCATATATCCTATGTCTGAATAAACGATTTTTTCACCAACAGGATTGATAAGATCTGCTTCATATAGTTTTCCAATGACTTCATCTCTTGACCTTAATGTGAAAGCACGTCTAATGTCAGCAGGTAACCCTGAAGTGTGTGTCATAAGATGATAAACCGTTATATCATGGTGTTTAAAATCATGTAATACATCTGAGATATGTGTTTCAAGTGATAGTTTTTTATCTTCAATAAGTTTCATGATCATCGTAGTTGTTGATATCACTTTTGTTAAAGATGCTACATCATAGATGACATCTGTTCGATTTTCCTCTTTTTCAGGTAATAATCTGAAATATCCCAATGTTTTTAAATCGATAAAACCGCTTTCATTGACAATAGCGTAGGAGGCTCCAGGGAAGGAGCCTTCATCAATCGCTTTTAATAAGTTTTCATCAATCTCTTTCATATCTTAAGCACAAACTTTCTAACAAGATAAATCACGACCGCAAGACCTGATACAGAACCACCTACAATAGCAACCGTGACGATCACATTGTTACTTGGTTCTTCAGGTTCGATAGGTATGTCAATAGTTACACATGCTTCGCCGTTCCATTCTTGCCCATCAACACATGTCGGTTGATTATCAACACAGATACCGTTGACTTCTGTTTGGTTAGGTAAACATACCAACGGTTCATAAGGTTCAACGTCGCTTACCCATGGGAAAGTCACATAATCTGTCCAATAATGTTCAGAAAGACGGCCTAATGCTGCGGTAACTAGTGTATTTGTATTATTGAGTGTCTTATAACTAAAGAGTGCACTGCCTTTAATAATGTCATATTTTTGATTATAACGGAGCTGTTCCAAGAACTCACTTTCATTTGTCCAACCGTTAGATTCTGCGTAACGATAAAAACCGTGTCCAATGATGAGATCAACTTCGTTTTCTGCACATAACTCTGCCCACCAATCGACTAAGTCTGCATATGGAGCAAGACTGTGATCAAATGGCCAATAAAGCTGTGGCATAATATAATGAAGCCATCCTTCTTCAACCCATTTCTTCGTATCTGCGTATTGTGCTGAGTAACTTTGCATGGTTGAAGTAGATGTGTTTGATCCATCAATACCTTGTGATTTCCAAATACCGAAAGGAGAAATGCCAAATTTAACCATCTTTTGATTCGTTGTATTGTGCAACTCAACCATATCAAAAATGTCATGGACAAGCATATTGACGTTTTCTCTGCGCCAATCTGCTAATGTTTGATCCGTTAATTTGGTGTCTTCATATGTAGCAGCATCTTGTGCATTATCCATACCGTTATACGAATAGAAATAATCATCAAAATGAATACCATCAACATCATAATTTGTCATGATTTCATCAATGACGTTTTTAATATATGTTCTAACCGCTTCTTCACCTGGATTGAGGATCAGCTTACCTTGTAAATCTTGTAAGACATATTCTGGATGCTGTTTAGCAAAGTTATCTTCATGTAATAAAGCGAGTTGGTCTGCTTTATCGCCTGATGTATTGGATACACGATACGGATTTAACCATGCATGGACTTCAATACCTCTGATATGTGCTTCATGAATGAGATATTCAAACATATCCCATCCTGGATCTACGCCTTCTTCACCTGTAAGATAACGTGAGAATGGGGCGTAATCTGATGGATAGAAAGCATCATTCATCGGACGAACTTGGAAGAACATCGTATTAAAATGAAGTGCTTCTAAACGATTGAGCATCGATTGAATCGCTAGTTTATATTGATCTTCTGATGTGTGCACTCCAATATCGATATTCGCAACTGTTGCAACCCAAGCAGCTCTGACTTCGGCTTCCTTTTCAACATAATCTGTCGGTAGTTGTACTGGAATATCCGTGTTGTAATACGTCACGTACTCCCCGTCTCTTTCAACATATTCATTATGTTCACTGATTGGAATATTGAGACGAATCAGTTTACTAGCAGTCTCTGATGTGTTACCTGCTTGATCTGAAGCATAATATTCAATCGTGTAATTTGCGTTTTTTGAAATTCCAATTGATTCATTATAGATACTCCATGCAGTCCATGATTTCCCATTGTGGAGACGATAATAGATGACATCATCGACATCGACTTTTGCTAGTAGGATGATTGATGGTTCTGTATAATATCTACCATCAAAACTACCTGTAACATCAATCACTGGATCGCTCGGTGCTGTCTTATCAACAATAATGGTTTCGCTTAAAGTTACACCACAAAAATCATTGTTTTTATATTCAATGACATATGTGCCTTCATTAGGAAATGATAGGGTTTCTGTATAAGTGGTCCAATCACCTTCATTGATACGATATGAAACATCGGTTTGTCCATTAATGGAAACAGTGACTTCACGGTAATAAGGATGGGTTCCCGTGCCTAAGACATCAATTTCAGGATTATCAAAGCAATCAGCGTCAACAGTAATCAAACGATTAACTTCAGCAGACTCAACATTTTCTGAATTAATTGTTTTCGCACGAATATAATAATTACCAATGTCATCTAAAACAATCGGTTCTGTATATAATTGCCATTCACCTACATTACCATGGTTAATCGCAACCCAAATGGGGTTCCCTCCTGATGATAATGAGATGGTAGATCCTATTTCATAAGCTGTACCGATCTGATTACCATTGATGGTAATCACAGGTAAGTCACTATTAACTTTATCGATTTCTATCGTATACCCTTCAATCAGAGATTCTAAACTTGCTGCGGTAACAGCCTTAACATGTAGTGAATAAACACCTTCTGCTGTTAATGTGATCGGATTTTCATATAAAACCCATTCACCATTGTTGATACGATAATAAATCGTATGTTCTGATGTCATGGTTGCTGTCACATCACTTGAATAAGCAGTACCGCTTAATGTTCCTGTCAGTTCAACTGTTGGTGCTGTAACACTACTTTCTGGCCAAATGTTTAAAGGCGTTGTTGTCCAGTGCGTTAACGCAAGCGCATTGATTTCGTCTTCTACAAGATAGGATGCACTATAAAATGCAGAGCCTTTAATCTCTGGATGTTTTTGATTATATCTGAGCTGTGTTTGAATTTCATCACTGAGCCATGAATTGACATTATGTATGCCATGCCCAATGATTAAATCAACATCGGTACCTCTAACTACACTTGCCCACCAATCGACAACATCAGCATACGGTGCAGATGAATGTTGAAAACTCCAATAAACTTGAGGACAAATATAATGCAACCATCCCTCTTCAACCCATTTTTTACTATCTGCATATTGATCATGATAAGATTCAGATGTTCCAGTAAATGTATTTGATCCTTCACCTTGAGATTGCCAAATACCAAATGGAGAGACACCAAAACGAACATCTTTACCATTTAACGTATTATGATCAGTTACATCTTCCATAACACCTTGAATAACGTCATTCACATTTTCTCTTCGCCAATCAGCAATCGCTTGACCAGGCAGTTTATATGTATCATAGGTTGCAAGATCACTTGATAAACCTGAATAGGGATAAAAGTAGTCATCAAAGTGAACACCATCTACATCATACATGCCAATCAGTTCTTTGACCACATTGCGAATGTATGCCTTAACTTGTGGTTCACCTGGATTAAGAATATAAGGATAAGCATTATTTGAAAGATTGCCAGCAATAACTAAATCAGGATTTTGTTTAGCAAAGTTTTCACTGTGTAAGGATGCTAACATAGCTTCTTTACTTGAACTTGAATTTTGAACACGATATGGATTGAGCCATGCATGAAATTGAATACCTTGGGAATGTGCATAGTCAATCATATATTGCATGACATCCCAACCTGGATCATTTCCTTCAGAACCAGCAAGCCATCTACTCCATGGTGCGTAATTGGAATCATAAAATGCATCATTATTAGGTCTAACTTGGAATAAAATAGCATTCATATGTTTGGCCTTAACACGGTCGATTAAATCAACAAAAGCTGCTTTATATTGTGCTTCACTTGTATGCAAAGGCATATTTAAATTATAAACAGTTGCTACCCAAACCGCTCTAAACTCTGTATCTTGTTCTTCATAGGATTGTGGAATAGTAACAGGTGTTGTGGTGTTGTAATGATAAATAGTTTGAGTACCTCTCACGAGGTTAATCAGTGGTGAAGTTGCTGAAAAAGTAACCCCTAGAAATAGAAGTAATACAAGTATTACTGATAATGATGAAATTTTTCTTAAAAGTTTCTTCATGTAGATTTATCTCCCTTTAATAGCTTTTTAAGTTCTTTCATACCGGGTAATACGCGATCTTCATCGATAAAGGTATGATACGTAAAGAATACATTCCCCTTAACTGTGTCATACTGATTCACATATTTCACTTGGTAAACCATTTCCATAGGATCTTCATATCTACCTTCAGTGCCTAAACGATAAGCTCCATGTCCGATATAAAGTTTGACTTTGCTTTCTTTACAAACATTAACCCACCAGTCGACTAAATCAGCAAATGGTGCTAAATGATGTCCAAAATCAAAATAGATTTGAGGAACGATATAATCGATAATACCTTCTTTAATCCAAGTGACACTATCAGCATACTGTCCATCAAAACTTTCTCCGCATCGTGGATCAACGTTTGCACCTGATGGATCACTTTTTTTAGTTTTCCAAATGCCAAAGGGTGATAAACCAAACTCAAGTTTGGGATTGACTTCTTTGATAGCTTGATAAATGCGTTTCATCGCATCTGTGACTTGATCTCTTCTAAAATCAGCAAGAGATTGTTCTTTATCTTTTCTTTGATCGTATTCTCTTAAATCGTTATAATGATCGTCCAATCCTGCATAAGGATAGAAATAATCATCAAAATGAATACCATCTACATCATAATTACTAACAAGCTCTACCATGGAATCCATCACGAATTTTTTTACTTCTTCTTTCGCTGGATTTAAGATGATCGCTCCTTTTTTATCTAAAACGATACATTCTGGACAACGCTTTGCGAAGTTTAAGTCATCACATGTCTTTAAATATTCATCTTTGGGGATGTTACCATTCATCGATACACGGTATGGATTGCACCATGCATGAAAGGATAATCCTCTTTGTTTAGCTTCTTTAATAATCCATGTTAAAACATCAAAAGGAGGTTCTTTACCTTCAATTCCTGTGAAAAAACGACTGTAAGGATTAAGTTTAGATGCATAAAAGGCGTCATTGGTTGTTCTCACCTGGAAAAAAAGTGTATTGATGTTATAAGCTACCGCTGTATCTAACATGCGAATAATCTTTTTTTGATAATCTTCAATATCTGATACCGTTGGTAAGTCAATATTGACGACATTGGAAACCCAAAAAGCACGAACTTCCTTTTCATGATAGATTTCAGGAATATCGACTGGGGTTTGTGTTCCAAAATGCATAACAAGATTTTGATGCTCATTGATGTGATTAATCTTCATAGCTTCTTACCCTTCATAATATGTTAAATATGGTTGATGTGCAATAACAAGTTCATCGAATGCTTTTTTTGCATCATTGGTAGACTTTGTTAATGGATGAATTTGTAATGCTAATAAAGCTTTCCCTAAATTTCTTTCGTAGATCGCATCAGCAAGTAACTCTTCATAAGCTTTCACACTTTGAATTAAACCTCTAATTTGAACAGGAAGTTTTCCAATATGAACAGGGATTGGACCATCTTTCGTGATACGACATGTAATTTCTATCGCACATCCATCAGGAAGATCTGTGATGTGTCCATTGTTGATGGTGTTAACAACCTGATAATCTCTTTTATCATTATAGATGGAGGATATAACACTGCATGCAACATCAGAATAATATGCGCCACCACGTTTTGATAATTCTTCAGGTTTTTCTTTGAGTTCTACATCTTCATACTTCTTAAAAAGCGATGTTTCAATATCTTTCACGAGTTCTGCTCTTGTTTCATGTTTCTCATAAGAAACCATAAACTTTTTAAACATTTCTTCATAGAAATAGTAGTATTTGAGATAGGGCGAAGGATAACAGTTGAGTTCTTTAACAAAGGCATGATTCCAAGCTAAAGGATCAATGTTATTCATCGTCATTTGTTTTTCTTTCATAAGTTCAATAATTTCAGGTAAACGATCCTTTTTACGATAATAAAGATTTGTCACAAACGATAAATGATTTAAACCAGCAAAGATGGGAACTAAATCTTTTGGTTTGACAGATAGTTGATCTGCAAAGTGCATTGTCATATTAATGGGGACATTGCATACACCAATATAGCGTTCAAAGTCACAATATCTAAACACTGCTTCAGATACAACACCTGCAGGATTTGTAAAATTGATGAGCCATGCTTGTTCACAAAGTTCCTTCATATCTTTGATAATGTCATAGATGACTGGAACAGTACGTAATGCTTTAAAAACACCACCAGCACCATTGGTTTCTTGACCAAGCATGTTGTATTTTGCAGGAATTCTTTCATCTTTAATACGTGCATCAAGTAAACCTACACGAAACTGTGTTGTTACAAAATCTGCATCTTTAAGCGCTTCTCTACGATCAAGCGTCAAATAAATATGCATTGGAACACCTGCTTTTTCAACCATACGTTTCGCAAGATTTCCTACAATATGTAATTTTTCTTTTCCTTCTTCAATATCAACGAGCCATAATTCATCAATCGGTAATTCGTTATACCGTTTGATAAATCCTTCAATGAGCTCTGGTGTATAGGATGAACCGCCACCAATGGTTACAATTTTTAATCCTTTTTTCATCGTTTGATCCTCGTTTCTTCCAGGTTATGTTCGATTTCATCATCCTGGATGATTCCTAAATAGTCTAGTGCTCTTAAGTAACCACCAACCATGGGAGGATAGATGGTATTCACGATATATGCATGGGGAATTTCTTGTTTTAGGTAGTGTGTCATGTTATTAATTAAATGATTCGAACCACTTTCTAAAACTCTTCCACCAATAACAACAGGTATACTTTCATGTTGAGAACCCACCTGTTTAATGACACCTGCTGTTTGTAAGCCTAAGAACATGCCTACACGTTCGATAATTTCAATAGATACTTCATCACCTTGCTTAGCTAAATCAAAAGTTAGTTCAGTGATTTTGGCAAGTTGATGTCTGTCAACCAATACTTTTGGATAAAATAAGGGGACAACATCTTCCATGCGAGAAACACCTAATATACCTGGTATTAAATCCATCAGTTTTGTTTTTTTGTAAGTTAGTTCTTCTGCACGAAAAGCATAATGTAATGATTCTCTTGCGATATCAAGACCGCCACCATAGATACCTAAGGTGAAACCTAAACTTCTCAAAATCGCTTTTTTCCCTTCTTTGTTAACTGCAGCTGAGTTTGTTCCAGTACCACAGATTGCTACAGCGCCATACATTTTATTTAGACCACTTCTCATAATGAGCCATGCATCATTTTCAATGTAAAAAGGAATGTCGCCAACGATGTCTTTCGTTGCTTGATTTAAGCGGTCAAAATCGCTTTGCAAATCAGCACCTGATATACCAAGGTGAATGTATGTGATATCCTTGAGGGTTTTATGTAATTCTTGGCATGCGCGAAAAATGAGTTCAGAAATAACTTTTTTATAGGTGTCAACACCAAGTGTTTGGTGGTTACATCCCGTACTAAAAGCTTCGTATTGCATATGGCCTTTGAGATCAAAGACACCAAGATGTGTTTTTGTTCCTCCACCATCAATTGAAAAGATCATAGCATGCCTCACTTATGAAAATAATTGATTTGTCCTAAAATTGCTTTTTGTTTTGCTCCAGTTGCTTTTAGCATATTGGATGGGTTATGGTTGAGTGTTTCATTTCCCAAGATAAGAAAAGCAAGTGCTTCTTTGATCTGACTATCGAAATAGTCATCTTCAAGTTTCTTGATTTCAATGTTTGGTAATCCTTTTTTGATGAGTTCTAAAAGATATTTGTTTTTAGCTCCGCCACCGCTGAAGATGATTTCATCAAGATGATGGTTGTTGCATATAAAATCTTGATACGCTTTGATGATAGATTGCGATGTAAAATGTGTTAACGTTGCGATGATATCTTCTTTTTTTTCACTTTTATATTTTGCGAGGTAAGCATCCGTAAAAGCATCTCCAAAAATTTCACGACCTGTTGATTTAGGGGGAACTTGTTTCAAATAAAGATGTTCCATCAATTCATCAAGCATATTTTGAATGATGTCACCCGATCTAGCCATCTTACCATCTTCATCAAATGGTTTTTGATAAAGCACGTGAACAGCTCTGTTGATCATCATATTCGCAGGTCCTGTATCAAAGGCGATGACATCATCTTCAGAACCACCTGCTTTAAGAAAAGTCAGATTCGATATACCACCTAAATTATGCAAAGATCTTGAAGTTTTATCATCTGAAAATAAAATATAATCCACATAAGGAACTAAGGGCGCTCCTACACCACCTTGAGCAATATCTGCACATCTAAAATTAGATATAACGGTTGACATCATGATGGATGCAATCGCACTACCTTCTCCTAATTGAAGAGATGATCGATGAAAATTAGAACTATCTTCGTTAATATGCCAAATCGTTTGTCCGTGTGATGCGACAAAATCAATGTCATCTAAAGATACCTTGCTTTCTTCACAAAGCTTCTTAGCTGCATAGCCAAAAGCATACCCCAATTCCATATGAAGAGATGCCATAAGAGCAGGTGTACATGTTTGATTAGACATCGCATCTTTTATTTTCTGCACTAACAATTCTTCAAAAGGGTATGTTTTAAACGCTTTAATCTCAATATGTGTGTCTTTATAAAAGCCTTCAATCGATGCAATCACAACATCAATGCCATCTAAAGAAGTGCCACTCATGATTCCAACTGCCATT
>Ga0265295_1005001_pt1 | contig 17377 bp, 12 predicted proteins | sample Munlansysbiofilm_FD_192503 | JGI IMG/M metagenome (GOLD analysis project Ga0265295, IMG submission 192503) | Leachate microbial communities from a municipal landfill in Southern Ontario, Canada - Methane capture system biofilm | ecosystem: Engineered > Solid waste > Landfill > Unclassified ...
AAATACACCACCGTCACAAATGGTTACAGATATATACGTGCAGATGAAAGTAACCAAACAAACGTGTTTTCTGGAGGGGAAACCTCCTCCTCCCGCCCCAATCTGAAACTGCTTTTCGCTCCTTTGGCAGTTGATCCGGAAATCTCGGTGAGCACCAATAGCTTAGATTTTGGGGTAATTCGTGTTGACGATACTTCCACTAGCAACTTTATGATTACCAATAGCGGTGGCGGGACGCTTGAAGGCACAATTTCCACCACTGGTGCTTTCAGCGTTGCTCAAGTAGGCTCAAAAATCTCCCAAGAAGCGGATAAGAAAAATTCGAACCGCAATCAGCTCAACTATAGTATAAATCAAGGCAGTAGCACAAGCTATGCCGTTACTTTCGATCCCGTTAGTACCGGAGAAAGCATGGGTACTGTGACCATCACTCATAATGCCGGGGGAGAGGATGTGGAGATATCGCTTAGCGGGTCTGCTTACGAAGCTCAATCTATTCCTTTCGTAGAAGGCTTTGAATCAGTGGGCAATAATTGGGTTATCGTCAACGGAACTCAGACTAATGGCTGGCACATTGGTGAAGTAGTATCTAATACTGGTTTAAAAAGCATATATATAAGTAGCGATAACGGAGTAAGCAACGGCTACGAAACAAGTTCTGCTTCTGTGAGCCATTTCTATACTGATGTTGCCTTTCCCGAAAGCGCAACGAATTTCTTCTTGCGCTTCAATTGGCTGGCAAATGGAGAAGGAGGATACACAAACTACGACTATTTGCGTGTTTATATGGTGGATACCTCAGTTTCCCCAGAAGCAGGCACACTTCTAAGCTCCGGAAGCCTTTCGGAAGAGCCATTCTTGCTACAAACATCTTGGCAGAATGCCGATATCGAATTACCAACCGGTATTGCAGGCAGCACCAAACGCCTGGTCTTTACCTGGAGAAATGATTCAAGCTCGGGCGCTCAGCCTCCTGCTGTAATAGACGAAATCCGCATTGTAAGCATCGCAAATCAGGAAATTGTGGAAATTATTGATGGCGAAGCTGAAGGTGATCTGCCTCCCGTAACTGATATCAATAATAATACTATCACTCCTTCTATTATCATCGATGGAGTTGGCGGAACTGAATTGAATATAGAAGTCGGTTATGGTTCTTCTGTAAGCCCATATAGTAATGCCGGATTAGATATCACTCTTTCCGCAGAAAGTTTCAGCGGAGCTTATATCCTGATAGATCACAATCTTGGTTTTATTCCTCCCACCATCGCATTCAACACCGGTAGCGGATGGAATCTTCTTTATGCTACTGCAAGTTGGACAGATACTTCTGTCGATTTCTCCATCGCAGAAGCCAAACAAAAATCCGGCGAGCTTATTATTGTGTTCTCCAGTAGCCAAGATAACACCCTGCCTGTTACCCTATCCAGTTTTAACGCCATTTGTTTGGATAATGGAAGAGTGAAACTTAATTGGGTAACTGCCACCGAAACAGGAGTATTGGGTTATTATATTCTTCGTTCCGAAACAGACGACATAGCTCAAGCCCAACCGATTTCTCCGCTAATTGAAGCTACAAACACATCTGAAGAAAGGCATTATATATATATTGATGCCGAAACTCTTCCTAGCAGCAGCTATTATTATTGGCTCATGAGTAGGGATTATAACAGTGAAGAAAACTTCTATGGTCCCTTAAATATTAAAACCGATAACTACGGTGATAACCCGGTACCAGAAATTCCAGAACTCACCCAAAGCTTGGGTAATTTTCCCAACCCCTTCAATCCCATTACCAACATCCGCTATTCTTTGGCAGAACCGTCAAACGTGAAAATTGTTATTTACAACACACGTGGTCAGATGGTACGCCGCCTTAGCCGAGATCATAATGAAGCAGGATATTATAGCCTCACTTTCGACGGCAGGGATGAATCTGGCAATGAACTCAGCAGTGGATTGTATTTTTACCGTTTTGATGCGGGCAAGGTGAAAAGTGCTCACCGCATGATGCTGATGAAATAAACCCTTAGGATGCTTTGCAGTAGCTACTTATTACACAAAGTAATGCTCATGATGTTACGCTAATTTCTGCAGATGCTTGAATATGGCACCCCCATTTCCTTAAGCTATGCTTAGGCATTTTTCAAGCAGAGATCCTCTTGTGAGTACAGCAAAATGGTAGCTTGAACGATTGCTAATAATAGCTTGAAGCACTGAAGGTTGAGCAAGTAGAAATTTAGCGATTGAAGCAATTGATTTCTTTGTCACACATATTGTTACAGTATGTTTATCAATGAGATCTTATGTGCTAAAGAGCAACAGTCTTTTATTTTTTTATCTTGACATTATTGTATTTATCCAATATATATATATTAGACTTACTTCTCCAGTTACAGGAAAAGATTTGTTCGGTCCGGCACCTGCAAATTCAATAATTAGTCATTGCTTTGCTACGGGAACAGTTAGCGGTACTTACAATGTTGGTGGATTAATTGGTTTTAGTAACAATTCTACAATAATGAACAGCTTCGCACAAGTGTCAACAACTGGTTATGATCGGGTAGGAGGTTTTATCGGGACCTCCGGATGGCAAGATTCCTATACACATATAAGCTTTTGTTACAGCACCGGAGCAGTTGTAAGCAGCAGTTCTGTGGGGGGCTTTTCCGGCTGGGGTGGCAATTCATATCACCGTGAATGTTATTGGGATGTACAAAGCTCTGGCATAAGCACAGATGCCGGCTCTGCCCTTGGAAAAACAACAGCAGAGATGCAACAACGCAGCACGTATGAATTTTGGAACTTTACAAGTATGTGGAGCATTCAAGAAAATCTTGATTATCCTCAGTTGCTAATTCCGGATGATCTTACCGAACTAAATAGCATTAGTTTGGATGACCTTGAAGGGCAGGGAACGCCTGCAGACCCTTATCTGATCTATTCTGTTGACGAGCTTAATGCCATGCGGCTTGATCTTTCGGCGCATTACGCTTTAATGGCAGATATAGATCTTGAGAGCTCAGCTTTTTGGGATTATGGCAGAGGCTGGCAACCAATTGGAAATGCAGAGGAACGGTTTACAGGCAGCTTTAATGGTAATAGTCATACAATCGACAAGCTCACCATCAACCGCACCAATGTTGGGTATTTGGGACTTTTTGGATATACCGAAGCTGCAACAATTCAAAATCTTAAGCTGCAAAACTTTCACATAATAGGTGAAAACTATTGTGGCGGTATTTCTGGGTATACTTTACGAGGCAGCTTGGATAAATTCGAGATCGATGGTATTGTGCTGGCCAAAAGCTTAGCTGGGGGAATTACGGGAGTATTGGATTCTGGCTTTTTGCAGCGTAGTTATGCAGACATGAATGTTACGTGCCAAACCGAATATGGTGGAGCGTTAGTTGGAGTAATATACAGTACAGAAGCCCAGAAGGGAATTGTCAGCAACTGTGGAAGTAATGGTCTTATTAGAGGTAATGTTAATATGGGCGGCTTAGTGGGAGCCCTTACCTGGGGCTATATCATCAACAGCTACAGTCACGCTTCCGTTACCGCAAATGGACAGCCCGGTGGCATTGTAGGATTGTGTGGGTGGACTAATCCCGGTTATGAAGTCCAATCCCCCTCCTAACTATTAGCAATGGTGATAGATAGGGCAGGGGGATTGAACTCCATAGCCTTATCTGGGTTTATGTTATGCTGGCTTTTAGTACGGTTTTAGGTATAGATTGCATATCTTATGGAGTTTGCATGTGAAACAAAAAAAGTATTGACAAAAAAATGACCCTCTTGGAGATTGCTCCAACGGTGTTCCGGAATAGCTCAGCGGTAGAGCGGGTGGCTGTTAACCACTAGGTCGGGGGTTCGAATCCCTCTTCCGGAGCCATAATTTTTACCTTCTTTCGGAGGGCATTTTTTTTAGATTGAGCTTTTTGCCTTAATGATCAGATTAGATACAATGGGTCAAAGGCTATCGTAGAATATCGAAAATCAGTTTTTCCTTTTCTTTCTTTTCCGGCATAATGGTATATGCCTTACAGATCAAATCGGCTACCTCGCTGCCTTTGCTATTATCGTTACAATATAGCTCGCCAATATATTCTCCGGCTTCTAAATAATCGCCAATTTTCGGTTTGAGCATTGCTCCGGCAGCGTAATCCAAAGTATCTGAGGTTTTCATTCTACCGGCTTTGATGCGTACCAAAGCGTAGCCGATGGCGCGAGAATCAATATCATGAATATATCCACTTGTGGGGGCAACGAGAGGGAGTTTGAATTTGGCAGTGGGAAAGAGACTGTAGTCTTCAATAACCTTAGTATTGCCACCCTGAGCTGCTATTATGGTGCCAAATTTTGCTAAAGCAGAGCCATCTTCAAGCACTTTTTGGATCATCGTTTCTGCTTGGCTGAAATCTTTGGCTTTTCCTGCCATCATCAACATTTCGCTAATAAGAGCGGTGGTAATTTCATAGGTGTCTGGCAAATAATTGCCTTTAAGGTATTCGATAGCTTCAATGGTTTCAAGTGCGTTGCCGACTGCCTCACCTAAGGGCGAATTCATGTTTGAGAATACAACGGCTACTTTTTGCCCAAAACTTTCTCCCGTAGTTTTAAGATGCTCTGCCAACTCGCGAGCACGTTTAAGGTTGGGCATAAAGGCACCGGAGCCAATTTTGAGGTCTATTACCAAATACTTGGTTCCTTCGGCGATCTTTTTACTCATAATGCTGGCAGTAATTAGAGCTGCACTTTCCACTGTGGCGGTTACATCTCTTAATGCGTAAATGCGTTTATCTGCCGGAACCATCGCTGAAGATTGCCCCACTAAGGCATAACCATGAGTGAGTACCAATTTCTTAAAATCTTCCATGCTGAATTGAGTGTTAAATCCGGGAATAGCCTCCAGTTTGTCCAAAGTGCCGCCAGTATGCCCTAAGCCGCGTCCCGAAATCATGGGCACATATAAACCCAAAGCGGCTGCGATGGGAGCCAGCATCAGGCTAAGTTTATCCCCCACTCCTCCAGTTGAGTGTTTATCTGCAACGGGTAAAGCGGCATCAAATTCAATACGCTTTCCGCTATCAATATAACTCTGCGTAAGAGCAGAAATCTCTTTGGGCATGGCGCCTTGAAAATAAAAACACATCAATAGCGCAGACATTTGGTATTCAGGGATGTTTCCACTAAGATAATTAGTAATAAAAAAGCCTATTTCATCGTAGCTAAGCTCGTAACCATCTCTTTTTTTAATTATTAGTTCTACGGGATTGTATTGCATAGTATTACCTGCCTCAATTTGAAATTAGTTTTTCGCGGATGTAACCGCTGAACATATCCATAATCCATACTACAAGGGCAATAAGCCACATAATGAGACCCACATTGCGCCAAGCCAGCATTTGCTGCTCCTGATATAATGCCAAGCCAATGCCTCCACCACCAACAAAACCGACAATGGTTGCCATACGTACATTGATATCCCAACGGTAGATTGTAAACGCCAGATAGGGAGCAAGAATTTGAGGCGCAACAGCATAGCGCCACACTTGAAGCGTGGAAGCGCCTGTGGCTTTGATGGCTTCTACGGGACCGGGATCGATATTTTCGATCTGTTCACTATAAAGCTTTACCAATGCAGCAATGGAATGAATCCATAAAGCCAGCATACCGGCAAAAGGTCCAATACCTACCCAAACAACAAAGATGATTGCCCAAACTATGGCTTCAATGGAGCGGAAAACAGTGGAAAGCGTACGGATAAACACATAAGCTATTTTGCCCGGAACACTTTCAAACATTAGGTTTTTGGCAGCAAAAAAAGAAAGCACAAAGGCAAACGGGATTGCTAAAACTGTAGCCATCAATGCCAGATATATGGTCTCTACTAAAGCAGCCAGCATTGGCACCATCTTAGCTGTATTGGGTCGAAAGATGCCGCTGAGGATGGATGATGTATTGGAAATCTGCGTAAAAAAAGCCTTGGGTTGCACTTCTACCATTATCCACGCCATTACAAAAGAAAGCAAAATGGCAAAACCGGCTTCATATTTCCAAAACTTCCGTACACCTAATTCGCCCAAGATCTTCTGAGCCAAAGCTGCTTGCATTAAAGGCAAGACAATTGCCGGTATAATGGGCATCAAAAGAATTAAACTTATTGGTACAGATATAGCAGCCATACGTAGAAACATCCAAGCAACACAAGCCAGCAGATAAAGCCAAAAGCCATATTCAATCAGGAAATATTTCAAGTGTTTCATAAATATCCTTCGTTCCAAAGTATCCATCTACATTACGAAAACAAGCATGTAAGATATTGTAAATAATGTTCAAAAGAAGGGGCTTATTTCGTCAAGACATTTCGCAAGTCTTTTTTTCATTGACAAGTGCAATGGTATGTTCAAACTTAGTAAAAAGAACTAAATATACATCCTGAAGGAGGATACTATGCTTACATATTCCATCAATGAAGTAATCGAGTTTGCCGTTCAAATCGAGAAAAACGGCTATGCCTTTTATCATGAGGCCAGCAAGCGTAAAGATTTGGAGCCTAAGGCGAAAGAATTCATTGAATTTTTGCGAGATGAAGAGTTGAATCACGAAAAAACCTTCCTTTCCTTACGCGGGGAAGCCGAAATGCAGGATCTTGAACTTTCAGCAGATTGGGAACTGGTATCCGAATACCTGAAAACAATCGTAGATAGCCGCATCTTTAACAGCGAAGATTCTGCCATCAAAAAGGCTACGGGCGCTAAGGATCTGCTGGAAATTATCGATTTTGCCATCTCATTTGAAAAAGACACGTTGCTGTATTTTCACGCTATCAAGGACGGTATATCCAATCCCAACACTAATAAGGTATTACGCAGAATAATCAACGAAGAAGTGTCTCACGTGCTTAAGCTGAGCGATTATAAAAAAACCCTTACGAAATAATCGGCGCAATCATAATAAGTCGAGTACATGGCGAAACGTAAAAAGAAGAATATCGGCGTATGTTTGGTAACAATCCTACTACTGGCGATAATTCTCACTTACAATCCGGTTTCAATTAGAATCATGACGGTGGGAGTGGCGGTTTGGTATCGCATCGATCCAGCGGTATTTTACAGACTAATTCGCACTGAGAGCAGTTTTCGTAGCTTTGCTATCTCGCCAAAGTCTGCCATTGGTTTGGGTCAGATGAAAGAATCTACGGCACTTTATGTGAATAAAGAGCATAAACGCGGATTGCTGTTTGTACCCGTATATAATTTGCGGCTTTCTGCCTGCTATCTTAACTATTTGAAGAACAAATATAACGGAAACTGGAGCTTAGTGCTTGCTGCCTATAATTGGGGAGAATCAAACGTATCTCGGCGTGTGAAAAACTTAACAATTGATCCTCACAAGAATTATCGGGATACCTTCAGAGATATTCCAGAAACTTGGAACTACATTGGTAAAATTCTGCCAGACCGAAAAAAGGCTTGACGAATTATGGCTTTCCAATTTGCTTATCATTCAGAAATCAATAGGAGCGTAAAATGCTGCGTAACCAAAACGGAATCTCGGTATATACTGTCCTTAGTATAATTCTTTTTGCCGCACTTATATTCGTGTTGGCAATCCCGAATTTCTATAATCTGGACAAAGAACAAAACGTGGAAGACTGCATCAACAATATGAAAGAAATCTGGGTGGCAACCACGGACTACCTTAGAGATACAAATGCTGATTTTAAGGGAGATCTAAACACTCTTAGAACTACCCGCAAAGCCACAGATAATAGCAGTTACTATCTTGGTTCTGCCTCCTACTGCCCCGAAACTGCACGCCAAAAACAGGAATACGTTGTGTTTGGTAAGTATGTGGCAGATCAGATTGGAGACGAGATTAAACATAACTATGGTGTAATTGTATACTGCCCCAATCTGCATCAATACCCAAAACACTTTATACCCAAAATATTTTATGAAAACATGGAGCCAACCCAGTTGCAAAACTATATGATCGAAGATATTGATTATATCGATACGGAAACTGGTAATAACGGTAGCAAAAAGAAAGAAATGATAGAGAAGTACATCGAGATTTGGGATACCGATCCCGATGCCTTTGCCAAGCGTAAAGCCGATAATACTGCTCTTAGAGCCATGCTCTTTCCCGAAAACTTTGGCTTGACTGCAAACATTAACTAATTGTAGAATAATATATTAGCTAGCGGGTGTAGTTATTGCACCCGCTATCAAATTTGGAAGTACTATCGGATAATTGTTCTTAACCCAAGGTGCGAGGGCATCCACTGTGTTATTTTGTTAGGGTTTGAGGTTATATTACAACAATCTATATGCACAATTGAGGAACAATGCAGTATCAAGAATTTATAGACCACATATATCAACGCTATTCTGGCAACGTTAAACTGGAGCTGGATAGGATGGAAGGGCTTTTGAACGACATGAATTCGCCGCAGCAAGCACTAAGCGGTTTTCATGTGGCGGGCACAAACGGAAAGGGGAGTATTTGCGCCGCACTGGAAGCATTGGCGTTGGCTCATGGCTTCAAAACGGGGCTTAATACTTCTCCTCATTTGATTGACTATACCGAACGTTTTCGTCTTAACGGCAAACAAGCAGATATTCAATCTATTTTAGAAGTATTTCACGAGTTCGAACCTCTTTTTAATAAATGGGAAGCCAGTTTTTTCGAGATAACTACAGCCATAGCATTTATCCTTTTTGCCCGCAAAAAGCTAGATATCTCCATAATTGAAGTTGGCTTGGGCGGCAGATTGGATGCCACTAATCTATTTGTACCTGATGTTGCGGCTATAAGTACTATCGGCTTGGATCACACTAAAACCTTAGGCAACAATTTAAACATCATAGCAAGCGAAAAAGCGGGCATTATCAAGGCTCATGTCCCACTAGTGCTTGGAGATATTGAAGATGCTCCATTACATGTTATTGAAGAAAAAGCATGCGCTAAAGCCGCACCTGTTTACAGATATGGTAAGGAATGGAAAGTAGAAATGGTCTCGGACGATACAATCGGCATCTGTTTCGATTATTCTTTTAGGGGATATATTATTCCGAGGATTAAAAGTAATTTGATGGGTGAGCATCAGGCAGCCAATTTAGGGCTTGCGCTTACAGCTTATATTCTCTATTGTGAGCAGCATAAGCATAGGGTTGATTTACAAAAAGTGTACTCTGCTATGCAGAACATCAACTGGGCTGGACGCATGCAAGTTCTTTCGCACCAACCTGATATTATTGTGGATGGTGCTCATAATGTGCATGGTGTAAAAGCACTTATGAATACTCTGAATAAAGTGTATCCGCAACGTAAAATTCGCTTTGTAGTTTCTATTTTGGCAGATAAGGATTACGCACAAATGATCAGCCTGTTCAGCTCCCAAGCGGAGTGTTTCTATGTAGCACAAAACAAGAGTGACCGTGCCGCTACTACAGATGACCAGATACAACAAATTTCACACTATGGCATTCCTGCGCGTGCGTATGATTCAGTCGCCCAAGCTTATTGTGCTGCCGTGAAAGATGCCGGAACCGATGGCATCGTGGTTGGAGGTGGTTCTTTATTCACTGTAGGCGAAATCTTAAAAGCTCATTTGGCAGATGCATAAACAGATAGAGTATTATCTTTCGCATCTTATCCCATTGCTCTCGCAGAAAGGTGTGGAAGTGTATATAAAACAAGAAATTGCTTGGGGTGTGCAATTAAAAGTAACTCGCAATTCAGATCGAGCAACGATCAACCTTTATTATAGTGAAAAACGCGGTCTCAGCCAAGTGATTAGTGCGCCCAAACAAAGCGGACTAAAAGCAGAATTAGAGCGTTTACTGCTAGGCGAAAAGAAAGCTAATGAGCCTACTGGATTTCACACTTGGCAGCGCTGGATTGGTAGCGATGAATGTGGTAAGGGAGATTACTTTGGACCTCTGGTGGCTTGTGCTTTCTATGTGGAAGACCATCAAGTGGAAGAGCTTAAAGCTCTTGACGTACAGGATAGTAAGCTTCTAGGCGATATTCGCATTGTGCAAGTAGCTAAAAGCCTCTACCTCAAATATCCTTTTCAGGCATCCTGCATTGTGCTTAAACCAACACGTTACAATGAATTGATTTACGATTTCAAGCAACAAGGACAGAATCTGAACGATCTTCTAAGCTGGCTTCACGAAAAAGTTATTCTGGAGCTGTTTGCTAAACAGAGTAGTGCAGAAGGAGTAATTGTAGATCAATTTACCCGAGCCCACAAGGTTAAAAACCGCCTTTACAAACGTAACCCCGCCCTATCGGTTATGGAACAGACCCATGCAGAGCGAGATATAGCTGTAGCAGCGGCATCAATTCTTGCCCGCTATCAGTTTCTAGAGGCAATAAGTGCCCTCAATCGCAAGTATAAGTTCGTTTTCCCTAAGGGTGCGGGTTCCTCAGTCATTAAAGCTGGACAGAACTTCATAAAAGAACATGGCGAAAAACACCTATGCAATGTAGCCAAACTCCATTTTAAAACAAGCCAGAGTGTAAATGGCAGTCGTAGCCCCGATATTCCTCAAGACGCATCTTCCCAACAAAAATCTACAAGCTAGAAGTTTTTTCGCTTTAAACGCTGGTATGGGTTTAGAGATTATGCATATTTTTTAATATTAAGGGCTTAACAGACATCATGATAGAAGAAAGTTCTTGACAGATTTTCTGTTATTGTTATCTTGCAAAATACACGTAGCACAGCAATCCCACAGCCTCCAGGCACTTTAGTTACGGCTTTTCAAAAACACAAGGCACAGTGAAGCCTCCTCGTTATTTGGGTTTTACCCGCCTGTAAAATTATTTTATCAATGGCATTTATGCCAATCTTGGAGATTTATTTATGATCAAAGAAGTAGGACGTCTGAATATTGACGACTATAAACTACTAGACGCCCAAGTAGAAAAGATATTTCGCAATTTAGACAAAGGCAAAGATGCCCTTGTTATCAAACAAATCGACGAACTTGGAAACACAGCAAATTACTTCGTGCGTGAAGAATTGGGCAAACGCCTGGCAACATACACGGGAACCGGAAATTTAGACCAAATCTGTGGAGACCTATTAGGTGATTTTATTTATGGGTTACGGGCAACCGGGCTATTCTATTTTTATTACAAATATCAGGACAACCCGGAGCGCATTATCGCCACATTAGATAAAACCTTCGAATCTGTCCCCTGGGAAAGTGAAACTATCTGTTTTGAATTATGGAAACGATTTCCTGAAGCAATGCGAGAGTATATGCCTCTTTGGGCAGAAAGCGATAACGAAAAAAAACGCGCAATGAGTATGCACGGGATGGAAAACATCGCTGCCAAAAACCCTCAATTTGTACTAGCGTTTCTTTCTAGATTGCTGGATGATAATAGCGAAGAAGTGCAAAAGAAAATCTCACACATTCTTACCCAAGTAGGCAGAGTTCGCCCTATTCAAACCTACACAAACGTCCGGCGCTGGCTATTAGACGCAGATGATACCCGTTTCAACACTATTTGGCAAACCCTCAAAAAACTTGCCAATATCCACACCCAAAAAAGCAAAAAAGATCAAGGTAACGACTTTTTAAGCATTTCTCAACGCACTATCGCCAGTTGGAAGAAAGATTCAAATGCAAATGTCCAAAACATGGGCAACAAACTCGGCTCCGTGATTCATATGCGTAGAAAGGCAAATGCCCGCTGATTTCAATAAACTAAGCATCATTTTAGTAGAGCCAATTTATGCCGGAAATGTGGGTGCTATCGCTCGCATTATGAATAACTTCTGCTTTAGCGATCTGCGCATTGTAGGCTCTGTACCCCAAAAAAACGATTTCTATCTGGCGATGCACTCGGAGCACCTTTTGGAGAAAGCCGCCATATTTTCCTCTTTGGAAGATGCAATTAAAGATCTGGATAGAGTTATTGCCTTTTCCCGCCGCTTGGGCAAAAATAAACCCATAGATTTTTCTCCTATGCAAATGGCAAATTACGTGCACAGCTTGCCTAAGCTTAAAATCGGTTTGGTTTTCGGGCGCGAAACATTTGGGCTTACCAATGATGAAGCCGATTTGTGTCCCCTGCGATGCCACTTTCGCGCAAACAAAGATTTTCCCTCAATCAATCTTGCTCAAGCAGTAGCATTGGCAATTTACGAAATCAACAGTTTTGATCAACGCCTTGATGAAGAACAGGGAACCAAAATTGTAGATGCAGTTAGCGGGGAAGAACTTAGCAAAATCTATCGGTACATGATGGATGTATTAGATAATATTGGCTACTTTAGCAGCCACGAAACCACAAATTGGGATGCCTTTTTCAAAAAAATGCTGGCGCAGCTAAATCCCAACCAGGAAATGATCTATCGGATGCGACAGATCTTTAACCGGATCCATGTTTTGGTTACCGGAAAAGGTAAGGGTTACAACTGATCTTTTATATGCTCAGTGCCAAATTGGAACAATCTTTGCTCCATATTTTATATATTCGGTGCGGCAAAGCCTTTTAGGGCTATTGATAATACGAGGACGCTAATATGCAAGAATTAAACGAGAGATTTAAACAAATATATAAAGCTGTAGAAAAGTTCTGTTTCGATCGCGAAGATCCAATTCGCGCCATCCGCAATATGCACAGTTTTAATGAGGGTTACGATGCCTTTGGCTTGCAAGATGAAGATCTTAAAATACTCAGAGATCGCATCCTCCAAGATTTTAAGCCAAGCCCACGTGAAATAGCCGATTTCGGCTTGATCTTACTGAAAACCGGAAAATACGAATTTGGGTCTTTAGCCATCCTCCTTATTAAAAAACATCGCCCTCGCCTCGATTCATACATTCGCGAACGCCTCAAAGAATGGTTAGATTCGGGAGTGGAAAACTGGGCTCATGCCGATCTTTTGGGTACTAAAATTCTCCCCGTGTTGTTTGAACTGGAACTTACCGATCTACAGTCATTTGCCTCATGGCGAGATTCACACAGTAAATGGACTCGCAGGGCGTCTATTACTTGCTTAATGTGGCTGCGGGATGAATTGCCCGTAGATGATATCTTGCGCTTTATCGAGCCTGTTGTGGCAGATAATGAAAACGTAGTTCAACAAGCTCTCGGCTGGCTACTGAAAGACCTCTGGCATAAAGAGAATGAGCCGGTGGAAGCATTCTTGAGCTTGCATAAGGAAGATTTGGATAGATCCACCATCAAACAAGCTACCTCTCGTATGCCCCTAAGCAAGGCCAAAATCTTCTTGCCACACAATAAAGCTCCCCACAAAGCAGCCCGAGATTCCTCCTCCAAAAACAGAAACGGAAGAAACTCTAAACCACGTAGAAACAATCGCAATCAAAGGCATAAAAATAATCCTGTCTCCGATACCTAAGTAATTGCTGCATCCATCCGATGATAGAAAAATGTCAGGATTAACCCACTCTTTTGATGCAGGTTTATCCCAATTGAGGCATTGGAGTTCAAAGCGCATAAACGAACTATCACTTATTTAATATCTTATGGGCGGTTTGGACTTCAAGGCCGTGCATTATTACACGCCTGCTCATGAACTTCAATAGCATTGTTCAGGTTTATACCCAGAGACTGTTACCTATCCGTATATGACAGATTATTATGTACGAGATCAGTTTGCTGGGCTTTTTGTGATCTTACCTATACTTCCACTCTTATAGTATGAGCCCTCACCTTATGCCCAGATTATTCAAAGGTATTACACATCTTTTCCGCTTTCTTATTCCATTGCTTCAAGCTTAATTTAGGCAAGGTTCAGCCTGTAATTATCTTGTCGATTAAGCAAAATCCTAACTTAAATCTAATCCAAATTATGCCTAAGATATTGAGTGATGGCGATGAATTCCTCCCGCAGGCAGTATGTTCTTACTAAGTAATATTTTACGGTTCTATTTCAAACTAAGTGGGCACCATAGATCTAAAGATATTCTTCACCTGGGCGCTTCGAACGAGAGTCATTACAGTACAGGCGGACACTATTCTGCCAAGGGAAACCAATGCGAAGGATGGGGTGGCAATCTCTTATTTGCTACAAATGCGGCTACAAGCTGCACCTACCTTTGGGGTGGCAAGCTCTGTTTGCCACAGCGAGCGCAGCTCGCTTCTGAAGGCAGCTCCGCTGCCTCTGCCAAGCAGGAGCTTGGCAACCCATTTCCCACTCGAATCGAAAGAAAGCCTTTTCTACTGGCTACCCACTAGATTTGAAAGAGCCATATCTAAAGTGATATATTATGGGGCGTTAGAGAGGAATTATACTGTTAGCAATAGTGGTGAGGGATTTTTTGGCACTCTACAAACGGGACTGCTAAAAAAGACTTGACAGCCCCCTCGTTGTGTTTATCTTGTCTCTAAATTGTGGGAGGTAATTATATGAATACGCAACGTTTAACTATAAAGAGTCAAGAATTACTGCAGTCGATGCAGAGTTTGGCAAATGAAATGGGGCACCAGGAGCTTTCGGATTTACATTTATTAAAAGCAATGCTGGAACAGAAGGAATCGCTAATTCATCCGCTATTATCGAAGCTGGAGATAGGAATAGAAGAATTGCATGCCAAGCTGGACGGAGCATTGCGCAAGTTGCCTCGTGTACAGGGTGCACAGGTATATATGGGTCAGGAGGTATTGGACATTTTGCATGCCGCAGAAAAAGAAGCGGATCGTTTGGGGGACGACTTTATTAGTGGTGAGCATATCCTTTTAGGGATGCTATCGGGCAAAAAAGAAGCTGCCAGGATTTTGAAGAGTGCGGGGCTAACGGCGGACAAGCTGATGCTGGCCTTAAAAGAAGTACGAGGCAATCAGCGGGTTACCGACCAGAATCCGGAAGCCAAGTATCAAGCTCTGGAAAAATATGCGCGCAACCTTACTCGTTTGGCGCGTACCGAAAAGCTTGATCCGGTGATTGGCAGGGATGAAGAAATACGGCGCACCATGCAGATTCTCTCTCGGCGGCGCAAGAATAATCCTATCTTGATTGGTGATCCGGGAGTGGGTAAAACTGCTATTGCTGAAGGTTTGGCGCGGCGCATAGTAGCAAGAGACGTTCCGGAGAATCTTTTAGGCAAGGAACTTATAGAATTGGATATGGCGTCATTAGTGGCTGGAGCAAAATTTCGCGGCGAATTTGAAGAGCGGCTCAAGGCGGTTTTGGCGGAAGTAGAGAAATCGAACGGACAGATTATTCTCTTTATTGATGAAATACATACAGTTGTGGGGGCGGGTAGTGCCGAAGGTAGCGTGGATGCCTCCAATATGCTCAAGCCGGCTTTGGCGCGTGGAGCTTTACACTGCATTGGCGCTACAACCATAGACGAATATCGCAAACACATCGAAAAGGATGCCGCATTGGAGCGCAGATTCCAGCCGGTGTTGGTACTTGAGCCAAGTTTGGAGGATACTATCTCCATTTTGCGCGGGATTAAAGAGAAATATGAGGTTCATCACGGGGTTCAGATTACGGATAATGCGATAGTAGCGGCGGCTACGCTTTCAGACCGCTATATTTCAGATCGATTCTTGCCAGATAAAGCCATAGATCTTGTTGATGAAGCCTGTAGCAGATTGCGCTTGGAGATAGATTCCATGCCCTCCGAATTGGATGAAATCGAGCGCAGGAAAAGGCAATTGGAGATTGAACGGCTCTCTTTGGCAAAAGAAACCGATGCTTCATCTAAATCCAGATTGGATAAGGTAAACGAAGAAATTGCACAAATAACCGAAGAACGCAACCGCATGAAACTTCAATGGGAACACGAGAAGGCAGGAATAGAGCAGATTCGAAAAATAAAAGAAGATATTGAAAGTATGCGCAGTGAAGCCGAAAAAGCAGAGCGGGAGGGCAATTATGAAAAGACCGCTCAAATCCGTTATGGCAGCCTTGCCGCAAAGGAACAGGAATTAAACCGGATGCGTGAAAAGACAAAAAGTACCGGCGGCACTCTATTGAAAGAGCAAGTAGATGAAGAACTTGTGGCAGAAGTAGTGTCAAAATGGACGGGAATTCCGGTTTCTAAGCTGGCGGCAAGCGAAATGAAGAAGCTGTTGAATTTGGAAGATGTATTGGCACAGCGAGTGGTGGGGCAAAAAGAAGGAATTGTAGCTTTGGCAAATGCCATTAGACGTAGTCGTAGCGGGCTTTCAGATGAGAATCGACCAATAGGCTCTTTTATCTTTTTGGGGCCTACCGGAGTTGGAAAGACAGAACTTGCCAAAACTCTTGCCAGCTATCTCTTCGATACCGAAAAAGCATTGTTGCGCCTTGATATGAGCGAATTTATGGAGCGACATTCGGTGGCTCGGCTCATTGGTGCTCCTCCTGGATACGTTGGCTATGAAGAAGGTGGATATCTTACTGAGGCGGTGCGCAGAAGACCATATAGCGTAATCCTCTTTGATGAAATTGAAAAAGCGCATGCAGATGTGTTTAACCTGCTGTTACAGATATTGGACGACGGCAGGTTAACCGATGGGAAAGGACGCACGGTAGATTTTCGCCACAGCGTTATCATCCTTACCTCCAATATTGGGAGTCAGGAAATCTATTCGCATGAAGGGGATCTGGAAGAATTGCGCCCACAACTGTTGAGCATTCTAAGAGAATACTTCCGCCCGGAATTTCTCAATCGCGTAGACGACATCATTATCTTCCATCGTCTGGATCGAGAGCAAATTACGCAAATTGTTAAGCTTCAATTGGAGATATTGGCGCGCCGTATGGAAAAACGAGAAATTAAACTTGAATTTAGTGAGCGATTAATAGAACATATAGCGGATGTGGGCTACGATCCGCAGTTTGGAGCACGTCCTCTTAAGCGAGCTATCCAAAGCGAATTAGAAGATGCTTTAGCGCGAGCTTTATTAGGCTCTGAACTGCCTCAAAGTGGCTCTGTAATGGTGAATTTTGATGATGTGGAGAACAAAATTAAGTTCGAATATGTTTCCGATATGTAATTCATGCTTGACAAAATTATGCAATGCATAAACTTGATGAACAAGGTGAAAAAGCCTTGTTAGTATTATAGTGTGAATGAAATCTGGAATGTGGATGTAATCTGTGTCGAAGAGCATTCCAAAGAATCTTTCTAAACGTATTTGTGCAGTATTTGTACGATACAGAGTTTTAACATAATGCTCCCTCAAGAGCATTGAAAAAACAAGATTAGCATTAATCTAATAACTTAAAGAAAGGAGAAACGCAATGAGAAAATTATTGCTTTTCACGCTGCTGTTGATTCTGACACTCAGTCTTAGCAGCACCATCTTTGCCCAAGTAACAGTTACTGTGGGAGATGGCACCGCTACAAACACAACCACCGGTGCCCCCGCTCCTTAC
>Ga0265295_1005004_pt1 | contig 17370 bp, 11 predicted proteins | sample Munlansysbiofilm_FD_192503 | JGI IMG/M metagenome (GOLD analysis project Ga0265295, IMG submission 192503) | Leachate microbial communities from a municipal landfill in Southern Ontario, Canada - Methane capture system biofilm | ecosystem: Engineered > Solid waste > Landfill > Unclassified ...
TTGAAATGATTGATATGAAATGTCTTGATTGTCACTTTGAACTAAACTTAAGTTACGCCCACTTTTCTATGGATGTTGAATATAATGAAGCTGCTTTCCCTATCGACTTTTGTCCTGAATGTGGTAAAATGCAGTTTGTTCCTAAGGATGTTTATAGAAAATTAATACCTATTAATGTTTTAAAGTAATTAACTTTATATACCTTTTGCCTCTTATGTGAGGCTTTTTCTGTTTATCCATTTTTAATTTTTCAAATACAATTTCCTATTCAAAATAAAAAAGCAACTGGAAACAGTTGCTTTATACATTAAGTTATTCTACTGCAATAATATATGAATATATATCTTGTTTACCATTAACTAATTCTACTTCAATCTCTTCATCAATCTTATTGATAAATTCGACAACTTTATCAAGTTCACTTTCCTTAACATCATCTCCATAGAAAATAGTTATAATCTCACTTTCAGAAGTTACTAACATTTTAATTAGATCTTTTGTTGCTGCTAAACGAGTTTTTTTAGAAACTTTAATTTCGCCTGCCGCTAATCCAATAAAATCTCCTTCATTAATCTTGATACCTTTAAATTCAGTATCACGAATTGCATAAGTGATTTCGCCAGATTTCATCGAGCTAATTGCATCTGTCATTTCTAGAATATTATCATCAATTTCAATTGTTGGATCAAAAGCAATTAAAGAACTATATCCTTGTGCAATATTCTTGCTTCTAACAACACGAATGTTATGTTCAGGGCATAAAGTAACAGTTTGTTCTGCCGTTAAAATAATATTTGAATTATTAGGTAATAAGATAATGTTATCTGCATTAACATCGTTAATTGCATCTACAAAATCTTGTGCAGATGGATTCATTGTTTGACCACCATCAATAACACGATCAACGCCTAGTTCAATAAAAGAGTTTTTAATTCCTTCACCCGAAGCAACAGCAATTACAGCATATTTCGAACGTTCTTTTGGCTTAACTTCTTCAACTTGATGTGTTTCATCCATAATTGTACTATGTTGTAAACGCATATTTTCAATCTTGATTGTTTGTAAATCACCATATTTTTGAGCTAAAGTTAAAGCAACACCTGGTTGATTAGTATGAACATGAACCTTAAGCAAATCATCATCAGTAACAACTACTAATGAATCACCCATTTGAGATAATGGTTCTTTCATTAATTTCTCATCAAAACGTTTTGTATCAAATAGTTTTACAATAAACTCTGTACAATAACCGTACTTAATATCGATGTCACCTAGAGCTTGTGCACCAACATGTTCTTCTTTTTGTTGTTGATTTTTAACAACATCTGATAAGAATTCTTCGGATAATTCTTCACCGTTAAGTGCCATTACCCATCCTTCAATAATCTTAATAAAACCTGCACCGCCGCTGTCAACAACTCCAGCTTCTTTCAATACAGGTAATAATTCTGGTGTTTTTGTTAATGTTTCTTTAGCTTGTGCTAAATAAACTTTTAATACATCTTCAACACTATTTAAATTCTGACGTTCTTGGAGCACACGTTCAGCTGATTCTCTAACCACAGTTAAAATTGTTCCTTCAACGGGATCCATTACAGCACGATATGCCATTTGGTATCCACCAACTAAAGCTTGAATAAATTCATCTACAGATGCAGAACTATTATCAATTTTGGAAATTTCGGAATATAACCCACGGAAAAATTGGGAAAGAATTACTCCTGAGTTTCCTCTGGCTCCCATTAGTAAACCGCGTGATAAAATTTTAGAAATATCTATAATTGATTCTGTTTCTGTTTTTTTGACTTCTTTAATTCCCGCCATCATTGTCATTTGCATGTTTGTTCCTGTATCGCCATCTGGGACCGGAAAAACATTTAAGTGATCAATTTCTTTGTGGTTGTTTTTTAAATTTACTGCTCCGTTAGTAATCATTTTTTTAAATAGAGTTCCGCTGACTTTTTCGTTCGCCATTAAAGACCCTCCTAGTTTTTTGTTATAGTAATTACTATATTTTGTGAATGAGATATAAACATAATAGGCATATTCTACTAAAAAATGACTTAATAGGATATGTGCAACATGAAAGACAGTACTTAAACAGCCTTCCTTCATTCTATATGTAATTATACCATAAACGCTAAAAATACAAGCCTTTTTCTTGCATTTTTTTGATTATTTGTAAGTTTTTTGTTTCTTTTCATCTTTTATGTAATCTTTTCTTGCTTTTTTCCGTAATTTATGATAAATTATTGAGTGCAGTAAGGAGTGAGATATTTATGGCTAAATGTTATGTAACAGGAAAACAAACGCTATCCGGTAATCGACGGAGTCATGCACTAAACGCCACAAGACGCAAATGGAAAGTAAATCTTCAAACCGTCCGTATTCAATTAGAGGATGGCACAACTAGAAAAGTCAAAGTTTCTGCTCGCGCATTAAAAAAATTAGATTTACAACGTGGTTAATAAAAAAGTTAAAGGACTTATATAAGTCCTTTATTTTTTTGTTTCTATAACAAGTAAACTTCCTTCTTTAATAATAACTTCGCCATACAACTTTTCAATTTCATTAGAAATACACAAAGGATCATTGGCTTTTAAGACATAATCAGTTAATGGATATTTAAATCCTTCTAATGTAATTATCGCTTTACCAAAAGTAAAGAAACTAATATATCCACCTTTTTTGATGAGATGTTTTCCTGAATTTAAGCGGTAAATTTGCGAATTTTCGTCTTTAATTATTAAGTTATTTGCTGTTTCAAACAACGTTAAGTTTGCCAATAAATGTTCAATCCTATTTCCTTTTATTCCACCAATCAAAAATACATTATTACTTTTTTGATACGCTATTTTAATCGCTTCAAACGTATCAGTCGTATCCTTTACCGTATTCAGTTTTTTTACTTCATAGCTTTTTAATTTACGTTGATCTTTAATTGAATCTAAATCTCCTACGACTAAATCAATTTTAATCTTTTGCTTAATTAACTCATCAAAAGCACCATCAACTGCAATAACATAATCATCAGACTCGATTGTTATAACATTCGTTATTTCTTTAGGAACAAAGGGAGCAAACACAGTAACTTTCATCGTGATTTTCTCATAAATTCATTACGGTCTTTTTGATTAAATAAGAATGATCCTACAACCGCTACATCAACTCCAGCGTTTTTCGCCATAACTAATGTCTCATTATTCATTCCGCCATCAATCTCAATCACATATCTATAGTTGTTAAGTTTTCTTAACGAATTCAAATGTTCAACTTTATCTAATGATGAAGTCATAAATTTTTGACCGCCAAATCCTGGTTCAACGCTCATAACTAAAACCAAATCGACATCTTCTAAGTACGGTTTTATGCTCTCTATTGAAGTTTTTGGATTAATACTTAAGCCAATCTTTTTACCTTTTTCTCTAATAAGTTTGATTGCTTTAACAAAATCATTTGCTTCATAATGAACCGTAATAAATTCAACGCTTTCTAAAGAAAACTTTTCAATCCATTCACTCGGATTTTGGACCATTAAATGAACATCTAAATTGACTCTTGTTAACGCTGCTATTTGTTTTGTAATAGCCGGACCAAACGATATATTTGGGACAAAATTTCCGTCCATAATATCAATATGAATATAATCTGCTTCATTAATTGATTTAATCTCTTTTTCTAAAATAGTAAAATCAGCGGTTAAAACCGATGGAGCTATTTTCATAAAATCATCCTTTCATTAATACATATTTTTCTTATTCTTTATTTCCTCGTAAAACTGCACATAACTATCATATCTACTAGTGGGAATGTCACCGTTTTTAACAGCATTCTTAACGGCACAATCAGGTTCACTAATATGATTGCACGTAGAAAACTTGCAATCATGAGCAATCTCTTGAAAATCTTCATAATAATCTTTCAGTTGTTCACGTTCAAAAATTCTAATCTCAATCTTTGAAAACCCCGGAGTATCACAAATAAATCCATCATTATAATCATATAATTCTGAATGTCTCGTAGTATGTTTACCTCTTCCTAACGCTTCACTAATCTCTTGTGTCTTTAGATCTAACTTTGGCATTAAAGCATTAAGTAGTGTTGATTTTCCAACCCCAGTTTGACCTGCTAAAACAGTAATCTTATCTTTAAATACTTCAGTTAAAACATCAATGCCAATCCGTTGTTTACTATTGACATAGTAAATTTCGATTTGCAATTTTTCGTGGTAGTATTCAAGACCTTTTTTAACGTTTTTGAGTGTCTCTTCATCGACTAAGTCTATCTTGGAAACAACTAAAATAACATGGAGATTTTGTTCCTTTAAAATTACTAAAAACTTATCCAATAAATGAAAACTAAAGTCCGGTCTTACGACTGAAAAAACTAACAACACTTGATCAACATTAGCAACGTCAGGTCTTATTAAATCATTCTTACGAGTTTTAATTTCCTCGATAACAGCTTGTTCTTTATTAACATCGACTAAAACACGATCTCCAACCTTAGGACTAAGTTTAATTATTTGTTGTTCTTTTTTTGTGTTTCTCCCATACGTTTTATTAAAACTACTATTCTCATCAACTTTAACATATCGAAGTTTTCCACTGGCAATAGCTACATATTCAGTGTTTGTTCTTAAGTCTTTAATTGTATATTGATTTGATATTTGTTTTTTTATTAATCCTTCAACTAACATTAATTCTCCTTTATGTGGGTACTTCTAAGTTGTCCACAAGCCGCATTAATATCATGACCTTGTTCTTTTCTTAACGTCGCCATAATACCATTTTTCATTAATGCATCATAGAAAGCAACTTGTCGATCTCTTGTTGAGCGTTTATAATCCGCTTCTTTAACTTCATTATAAGGAATTAAATTTACATAAACATTTAATCCTTTCAATACTTTCGCTAATTCTTTAGCATTTTCAACGCTATCATTAATTTCTTGGATAAGAATATATTCGATCGTTACCCGTCGATTTGTTTTATTAATGTAATACTTTATCGCATCTACAATTTCTTCAATTGGAAAAGCTTTATTTATTTTCATTAGTTTACTTCTAATCTCATTATTAGGAGCATGTAAACTTATTGCTAAGTTAACTTGTAGTTCTAAATCTGCATATTCTTTTATTTTATTAACTAATCCTGAAGTTGAAACAGTTATATGTCTTGCCCCAATAGCCAAACCTTTATCATCGTTGACAGTTTCTAAAAACTTGAGTAAATTTTTATAATTATCGAATGGTTCACCAATTCCCATAACAACAACATGGCTAATTCTTTCTTTTAATAATAATTCAGTATCAATGATTTGGGCGATGATTTCACCCGCTGTTAAATCACGTTTTTTTCTTAACACGCCAGAGGCACAAAATGTACATCCAATGTTACATCCTACTTGTGTTGTTACACAAATACTTTTTCCATATGAATGTGTCATTAAAACCGATTCAATCAAGTTACCATCATGAAGCGCATATAGACACTTAAATGTCCCATCCGAACTATAGTTTTTTAAAACTAATTCTAACGCATTAAAATGAAAGTTCTCACTCAATACCAAAAGTAAATTCTTGGGAAGATTTTTCATATCATTAAAATCTTTTACTTTTTGTTTATAAAGCCAATTCCAAACTTGATCGACTCGATATTTCTTAAATCCTTTTGAAACTAAAAACTCTTGTAACTCATTATATGACATATCATATATTAACATCTTATCACCAATTTATATTATACCATTTTTTAATTTAAATATAAAAAAACAGAAAACTTAATTTCTGTTTTTTATCGCAATTAATTAATTTCTAATTTTCCCTTGAAATTCAAATTCCAATCTTCTTATAACTTTACCAACCATTTTATCGACATCAACGCTTTCAAGCGTTTTTTCATGATCATTAAATACCATCTTAAATGCAACAGACTGATAACCTTGTTCAATATGATTTCCTTTATAGATATCAAACACTTCTAATTTAACTAAGTGTTTCTTTAACGTTTGATTAATCATTTTTAAAACGTCATTAATTAAAATATCTTCTTTAAGAACTACAGCTAAATCGCGTTCAACATTTGGATACTTACTAACCGGGGTATATTTAAAATATGTTGTTTTTTCTAATCTATCTAAATCAATTTCTAATCCAAAAACGTTTTTATCAATAATCCTTGGATTTATTCTGCCGATAATTCCAACCTTTTCTTGATTAACTAAAATAACTGCCTGTTGATAAGGATGAAAAGAAGGATTTTCACTACTTACTAATTCATATTCAATTTTTAAGGAGCTCATAATATTATCTAAAACACCTTTTAAATAGTACAAATCCACTGCCCCTAATTCTTTCTTCCAAGGATTAGTATTTGACTTTTTATTACTCAAAATAGCTAAATAGTTATTTTCAATTCCTTCAGCATATACGTGACCAATTTCAAAAATGTTAACATCGTCAATGCTACGATCACGATTATAATTAAAAACATCAACCATTCCATTTAAAAGACTTTGACGAAGTGATTTTCGATCGTTAGTTAAAGGACGAAGGACATTAATGATTTCACCTAAATCATTATACTTTTTAACACTACTTTCTTTCAAAAGACTGTATGTTACTACTTCATTAAACCCTATATTAGCAAGTAAATGGCGTAACAAACGTATCCTCTTTTGTTTGTTTGACAACCCGCCGATTCCACTTAATTTAAGTGGAGCATTTTTGACGTTATTCATTCCATACAAACGCACAATTTCTTCTAATACATCATCATTAATTTTAATGTCATGACGGTAGCTTGGAGCTTTAACGCTTAAATCATTATTGACTTCAACTACTTCATAGTTTAATTTTTCTAATAAACCTATAATTGCCTTTTTAGTTAAACGATTACCAATCTTCCGGTTTATTTCTTTGACAGAAATTTCAATTGTTGGATTTTCATTTTTCTTAACAATCGCAGAAGCAATTCCTTTAGATGTCTTGGCATTTGCTAATGTTTCTAGCAAATATGTTGCGTGGTTTAAGGCATGCATCATAATATTTTCATCAATGCCACGTTCAAAACGTAATGATGAATCACTCTTTAAATCTAATTTCTTACTTGTCTTTCTAATACTATCAGAATTGAAACTTGCCACTTCTAAGATTATTTGCTTGCTATCATTGTCAATCATCGAGTTTTCCAACCCCATGACACCACCAAGGGCCATAACTTCATTACCATTAGTAATTACAATTTCATCATTTTCAAGTTTACGTTCTTCGCCATCAAGAGTAATAACAGTTTGTGCTTTCTTGTTATCTTTAACAACAATTTGTTTACTGTTAAACTTTTTAGCGTCAAATGCATGCATCGGAATACCATATAAATATAAAATGTAATTTGTAATATCTACAACATTATTAATAGGATGGCAATCCATACCAATTAAAAAGGATTTTAACCACCATGGTGATTCTTTAACTTCGATATTTTCAAAATATCTTGCATAATAGCTATTAGTATATATTGACTCAATTTTAACTTTTAAAGGATTTTCTAAGTTATTTTCATTAATTGCTAGTTTTGGTAATTCAATTTTTGTTCCTAAAACAGCAGCTAAATCTTGGCTATAACCATAGTGCGATAAAAGATCACCCCGATTTGGTGTTAAAGACAATTCCAACACAAAACCATCCATCGCTAAATGTTCTAATGCATTAGTTCCTAAATCTTTCGCTTCCGAAAAATAGTAAATTCCGTTTTTAAATTGTTCGGGAACATTTTTATCTTCAATACCAAGTTCTCTTAAAGAACAAATCATTCCATTTGATTCAACGCCTCGAATTTTTGACTTCTTGATTACAAAATCCCCCGGAAGAATCGCTCCTTCTTTAGCTACAATAACATATTGTCCTTTATCAACATTTGGTGCTCCACAAACTATTTGTTCAATACGATCGCCTAAATCAACTTTTGTAACTGATAAAGTGTCGGCATTTTCATGTTTGTTTTTTTCTAATACTTTTCCAATAACAACATTACTTATATCATAAAGTTTCCCATAACTTTCAACTTCTGTAATGTATCCATTTGTAAGTTCATATACATTATTAGGTATATTATCAAGAAATTTTTTCAATCCATTTTCTAATATTTTCATGATAAGTCCCCCTTAAATTGATTTAAAAATCTCATATCATTGGTATAAAAGTTTCTGATATCTTCAATACCATATTTTAGAATCGCAATTCTCTCTACACCAATTCCAAATGCAAAACCACTAAACTTCTTAGGATCATATCCACCCATTTTTAAAACATTAGGATGAACTAGTCCTGCTCCTAAGACTTCAATATAACCTTTTGTCCCATCATCTTTTGTATAAACTACATCAACCTCAACGCCTGGTTCAACAAATGGAAAGTATGAAGGTCTCATTCTGATCTCACGATCATTACCAAATAAATGACGAACCATTTTTAAAAGTGTATCTTTTAAATTAGCAAAACTTATATCCTTATCAATAACCAATCCTTCAATTTGCATAAACTGATGAGAATGAGTTGGGTCATCTTCATCACGACGATATGTTTTTCCAGGACAAATTATTTTGACACTATCACCTTTCTTTTCAAGCATTACCCGTGCTTGAACAGGTGACGTATGAGTTCTTAATAATGTCTCTGCATCAATGTAAAATGTGTCTTGCATATCGCGAGCTGGGTGCCCTTTTTCAAAGTTCATCATCTCGAAGTTATAATAATCACTTTCAACTTCAGGTCCTTCTTTAACTTCAAATCCTTGGGCAATAAAGAAATCTTCTAAGTCTTCGATAACTTGCATCAAAGGATGAATGCTTCCTATTCTAATTGAATCACCAGGAATAGTAACATCAATTTTTTCTGAGCCCATTTTTTCAAGTAATACTTTATCTTTAATTTCTGTTAACCGTGTAATAAGCAATTCTTCAACTAATCCTTTAATCTCATTGATAACTTTACCGAAAAGCGGTCTTTCTTCAGGTGAAAGATCACGCATCTTTGCCATTTCCTGGGATAAAATACCTTTTTTGCTTAAATAATTATTGCGAATCAATTCGATATCTTCAACCGTCAATGATTCTTTAATTCGTTTTACTATTTCTTCTCTTAAGTGTTCAAATCTATTTTCCATTTCATTTCTCCTTTACATAAATAAAAATACGTCCTCAAACATATCTAAGGACGTATTACAAATACGCGGTACCACCTTAGTTCTAGATTACTCTAGCCCTCAATCATCTATAACGGGAATTCCCGGGTGTGATTAACACCACTCTAAGAGTGAATTCATATAATTAGTTTAGTGTATCTTCCACTATCATACACTCGCTTAATAAACGGAAACTATATTACTATTTCTTATCAACGTTTTAATATTTATTAATCGTTATTTCTTGCTGCAATTAAAATTAATAAACGAATAACTTGAACATAAATCCAAACAATTGTTACCATTAGCCCTAAAGCAACTGACCATTCATATCTTTTATCTACACCAGCAGTAACCATTGCTTCCGCCCGGTTAAAGTCTAACATTAACATAAAGGCTCCATATAGAATTAAGAATCCTACAAGTCCAACTCCTAAAGCAAAGTTATTAGCAAATAAATTACCGATACTTGGAATAATAAATGATAATAACGAGAAAATTAATATTGCAAACATAACTGCAAGCATAAATTTGACAAAACCGTTTGTTACTCTAACAATTCTGAATGAGTATAAAGCTAACATAACGCCAAAGATAACCATCGTTGCTACAATAGCTGTTTGTCCAATTCCTTGGCCAGGAAATAACAATTCAACTAAAACTGTAAGCACTCCTAATTCAAAGCCTATTGCTGCGGAATATAGCATCGAAAAAGGCATTGCTAAACGCGGAATAAATGTTGCAAGTAACACCGAAATAAATGCTGCAATCCCTGTAACAGCAAGAATTGTAATAACCGTTTCTAATTGATTTGTTTTAATCAAATTTGCTGCGAATAATGCGCTAAGCACTGACACTAATAATAAAATCCCAGTCTTGATTGAAATCCCCGTATATGTAGCACCATACTCGGTTGCTCCACTTTGTGAATTCTCAACACTTCTAAAAACTGGATTTGACATTTTTTGCATAATTTTGACACATCCTTTCATTAATTAAATCATAATATATTATAAACTAATCTTTATAATTCTGCAAATAAACCATCATCAATTACATCATTTTCTTCATTCAAAACTCCAAATGCGCCGAATTCCTCAAGTAAAGCTTGAACAGTTTTATTAATCTTAGTTCGCTTTTGGACATCAGCAATCGATGAAAATGATTTTTCATTACGGGCATCAACTATCCCATAAGCTACTTGTTCTCCTAATCCATCAACTGATATAAAAGGCATTCTTAATCCTTCGCCATCAATAACAAAGGTTGTTGCCTCACTTTTTTCAATACTAACTGGTAAGAATTTAAATCCTCTTCTTGTCATTTCTAAAGCTACACCCAAGGTAACTATTAAGTCACTATCTTTAACTTTTCTTTGAAACAACGGTATTCTTTCTAACTCGTTAATCTTATTCCTAATTGCATTTGATCCTGAAATCATATTTTCATAATCAAATTGCACGGCTCTTTTCGAGAAAAAACCACTATAGAATAATAACGGTTTATATAACTTGAACCAAGCAATCCTTACCGCCATTATGACATATGCCGTCGCATGAGCTTTTGGGAACATATACTTAATTTGGCTTGCTGACCAAATATACCAATCAGGAACATTTTGTTTTTCCATCTCGTCAACGTATTCATTCCATTTTTTCAAATCTTTGCTAGGTTTCCCTTTTCTAACAAATTCCATGATATCAAAAGCTTTTAAAGGCTCCATTCCCATATCGGTTAATTGCACCATGATATCATCACGACACGCGATAATACTGTTAAAATCAATCTTGTTAAACGAACTATTACCAGTTACTAAATCTTTCGCATTTTTTAGCCACACATCAGTTCCATGTGATAAACCAGAAATTTTAACAAGCCCTGCAAACGTATTAGGTTTTGTATCATTTAACATTTCGCGCGTAAATGGTGTTCCAAATTCCGGAATCCCATACGAAGCTACTTCACTCATGATATCGTCTTTATTCAATCCTATAATCTTCGTGTTTTGAAACATCTCTAAAACTTTTTGATCATCTAAGGGGATATCTTGAGCACTGTCAAATGGAAACTCATTTGGATGTTCTTTAACATAATCCATTAAGAACTTAATCATTGTCGGATCATCATGACCTAAAATATCTAACTTTAATAAGTTCGATTCAAAGGAATGATAATCAAAATGTGTTGTATACCAATCACTATTTGTATCATTAGCAGGATATTGAATTGGGGTTACATCATAAATTGTTTTATTCTTTGGAACAACAACAATGCCCCCAGGGTGTTGTCCTGTTGATCTTCTAACACCTTTAATCTTATCCGCCAAACGTTTTATTTGGGCTTTTCTAAATGTTAGTCCATTATCTTCTAAATACCCTAAAACATATCCAAAAGCTGTCTTATCAGCAACAGTACCAATCGTCCCCGCTCTAAAAGTGAAGTCTTCCCCTAAGAGTTCGCGAACATACGCATGAGCTTGTGATTGATAATCACCAGAGAAGTTTAAATCAATATCTGGAACCTTATCACCTTTAAAACCTAAGAAGGTTTCAAAAGGAATATCGTGTCCATCTTTAATAAGTTTTTCACCACAAACCGGACAATATTGATCTGGAAGGTCGTATCCAGATTGAACATTTTCAAAATATTTTTGAAATCCTTTTTCTTCTTCTGAAATACCAACACTATACAGTTCTTCTTTTGATAAACCAAAGACAGTGAAATCGCCATTCTTACAACGATAGTGCGGTTTTAATGGATTAACTTCCGTAATATTCATTAAAGTCGCTACAAAACTTGAACCAACCGAACCTCTTGACCCAACTAGGTATCCGTCTTCTAATGATTTTTTAACCAATAAGTGTGATATGTAATATATTGGGGCAAATTTATTGCCAATAATGCTTTCTAATTCTTTTTCAATTCTTGACTCAACAATTGAATGAAGTTTTTTACCATATAGTTTATGAGCATTATCGTAAACTAGCTTACGGGTTTCTTTTTCAATACTTAAAACACCTATTTCTTTAAATGCATCATCTGGTAGTGAATATAATTCCTTTGGAAATGCACTTATTGATTCTATTCTTTTATTTAATAGATTAGAGTTAGTAACAACTATTTCTTTGGCTAAATCTAAATCTAAAAATGCAAACTCTTCTAACATTTCATTTGTTGTCTTTAGAAATTGCTTAGGTAAGTTTTGAACACCATGAAGCGGATGTAATCCCCCACCTACAACTGGTGTTCTTACATAGATTTTACGGTAAAGTTCATCGCTATTATCAAGATAATGAACATTACCTGTTGCTACAACAATTTTATTTAAACGTTTTGCTGTTTTAATTATCTTAGTAATTGTTCCTTCTATAATATCTTTACCATTTGTTTCATACTTATCCATTATATGATTATATGAACTCGGTGGTTGAACCTCAATATAATCGTAAAATGCGATCGCTTTTTCTAAGTCTTGCATCCGACCATTTAATGCTAATTCAAACACTTCACCCTTATCACACGCACTACCAATCAAAATACCTTGGCGATAATCATTTAACTCTTTTTTAATTGTTCTTGGTCCATTATAAAAATTCTTTGTAAGCGCCATACTAACAATCTTAAAGATGTTTTTATAACCTTCTTGAGTCCGAGCCAAAGCTGTAATATGTGAAGGAATTAAATACTTGTATGATTCTTTTTCATCAATATGATTATACAAATCATTTGTCGTTTTTATTCCCATATCACGTAAATTATAAAGCATTTGAATCCATACTTTACTAGTTGCTTCGGCATCGTCATCAGCGCGGTGATGATTTTCAAGCTCAACTTTAAAAAACTTTGATAACGCCTTTAAATTAAATCGTTTCAACTCTTGATTATAAAAATATCTGGCAAGATTTAAAGTATCAATGTAAAGATTACTTACATTTCTTCCCATGTTTTCAGCTTTTTCTTTAATGAAATTAATATCAAAATTTGCGTTATGTGCAACAAGTATTGCATCACCAATAAAATCTAAAAATTCAGGTAAGACTTCCTCAATTTGACGGGCATCTTTCAAATCATCGTCACTGATATTTGTTAAATCTTTAATAAAAGTTGATAGTATTACATTGGGATTAACAAATGTCTGATATCGATCAATTATCTCTAAGTTTCGAACTTTGACAGCACCGATTTCAATAATTAAATCATTAGTTGCAGAAAGACCTGTTGTTTCTAAGTCAAATACAACATAAGTCTCTTCAACCAAGTCTTGTTCATTTCCATTCCCTGATATGACTATAAATTTATCGGTATCAACAAAATCTAGTTCGACACCATAGATAGGCTTAATTGGTTTCCCTTTTGTTGCTTTATAAATATCAGGAAAAGCATACACACCATTATGATCTGTAAAAGCAATTGCTTCATGTCCCCAATATACAGCACGATCGACAAAATCACTTACATCGGTAACTCCATCCATATCTGACATTTTTGTATGTAAATGTAATTCAATTCGTTTTTCTTTCGCTTGATCTTTCCTTACCTTTTTTTCAATTCCTTCGACAATTGAAATCTTTCTTGACATTATAACCACTTCATGGGCATATGTATCAAAGTTTGCTTCCCCTTCAACCATTACAAACATTCCTGCACTTAAGGAGCTTGCAAATTTAAAATCAGCATCATTATTAATGAAGTTCTTAACTGTGATAGCATCATTGCTATCGGCTATTGTCATTTCCAAAAGTCGAGTTCGCTTTAATTCTCTAACTTCAACCTCAAGAATTTCCCCTTCAATAACAAATCTTGTATTCCCGTTATTATTTTTATACTTATCGATTCCAAATTGATCGATTGGAATCATTTGGATTTCAACTTTTTCAGCTTTTTTATTACGGCTTAATGTTACAGTTTCTTTAACTTCACGCTTTTGAATTCCACTACTTATTTCATTTAACCTTTCGGTTCTTGCTTCAATTCTTTGTTCAATCTTTTCTTTTATCGTGGTTAGTTCCTTATCGATTGTGTATGTAATATCGGCTTCGATTTGTAAATCATTAAGAACTTTTTTAATTTCCGGAAAGAAATCTTTAACCCATTCACTGTTTTTATCAGCATGAACAGTGTAAGTGTTATTCGTAAATGAAGCTTTATAATTATCTAATACTAAAAATGATGGTTTTAAATCACATAGATAATGTAAGGAACTATCCCAATAATTCATTGCAAACTCAGGAAAGTTATCAGCCTTTTCGTGGAGAAATTTAATATCAATGCTAGAAATGTCTGGATGATTATAGTACTCTTTTATTGTTTTTGTAAACGAAAAAAGCAGATCAGCATCAACAAAATCTGCTAGTTTAATCGTAAATGTCCAACAATCCGTCTTTGAATCAACAATTACATTTATTAATTTTGCTTGTTTTAATATTTCATTATTGTAATTCTTTTGTTCTAAGAAAATATCAAAACTATTTTTTTTCATCTTCATCTCTCCTAACCCTAGTTACAACAGTCACACCGTGGTATGCTCGAGACTGGAATATATATGCGACTAAGATTGAAAATGTCGTCAACTCAGTTAACCCAAAGAGAATTAATAATAGGTTAACCACAGCCCACCCTGTCATGATATAAACATTAATCTTAAAATGTTCTGAAAAGCTTATTCTAATTTGATAAAAAAACGATGCTAAAACCGTAAGTAGTAACGCAGTAAATAAGAAATCAATCATCATATATATAAAGGTTTCAAAGACAATAACACTAATAAAAAAGTTATTGTTAACAACTTCATTGACCTTATTAGCAAATTCTTTATAACTATTACTATCAATTATTAAATCATTAATTCCTAGTTCCTCATATGAAACATTATTTATTTCTAACATAACAATCATACTCGTTACCATATATAGTTTTACTTCTTTTTGTTCTAAAACTACCGCATAACCGCTTAATATATCTGGTATATCACCTACAACATATGTAAAATCTTCAATCGTAAATGAGTAATTACTACCGGTTTCGTTTACGAGTTGATAATCCTGAATTTTCAAACCTTTTTCACTAAAGTTGGTTTTAACTTCAGAAGCTACAGTTAAATTAGAAGGAACTAAAGCTTTAGGATTTATAAACGCCATAATGATCGTCGGTAATGTTAATAAAAACACCATTAAAAGAACATACAAGAAAACTGTACTCTTTTTGTCTTTAATATATTTGAATGCTAACTTAGGATTCGTTAATGTATCCTTAAATCTCATGTACATTTTCTTCAACTCCTTATAAACAATTATAACATAATTGTCTTAGATTATTCTTAAAACATTTCATTAAAAAACAAACGACCCTAATAGGTCATTTATTTATTAATTTGCAACAATATTAACTAATTTATTTGGTATAACAATTACTTTTCTAATTACTAACCCTTCAAGATGTTTCAAAACATTTTCTTCCGCAAAAGCAATTGTTTTTATTTCTTCTTCAGTTAAATCAACTCTAACTGCCACTTTAGATCTTACTTTCCCATTAACTTGAATAACCATTTCAACTTCATCTTTTACTAATAGTTTCTCGTCATATTTTGGCCAATCAGCGTAAACTAAAACTTCATTATTCTTTAGAACTTCTTTATTTATCTCTTCGGTTATATGAGGCGCAAACGGATACAGTAGTTTTAAGAATACACGCGCTTGTTTTTTACTTAATTGCTTTTCCTTATAAACATCATTAACAAAAACCATTAACGCACTTATCGCGGTATTATACGCCATTTTTTCAATATCTTCGGTTACTTTTTTGACCGTTTGATTTATACTAACAACAAGACTTTCTACTTCATCAACGATTTCAAAATTATACATCCGATAGACACGATCAATAAAACGTTTTATTCCGGCAACGCCTTCTTCAGACCATGATTTTTCTGCTTCTACTGGCCCCATAAACATCTCATATACTCTCAGCGTGTCGGCACCGTATTCATTAATAATATCATCTGGGTTAATTACATTACCACGTGACTTACTCATTTTAACGTTATCGCTACCAAGAATCATTCCTTGGTTCACTAGTCTTAAAAATGGTTCCTTAGTATCTACGATTCCTAAGTCGTATAAGAACTTATGCCAAAATCTTGCATAAAGTAAATGGCCAACCGCATGTTCAGTCCCACCCACATATAAATCAACTGGTAACCACTTCTTTAATTCCTCTTTAGCAGCATTAGAATCTAGCGGTATCATTCCTAAATGTTCTTTCAAAATATATCCAATATAATACCAAGAACTTCCAGCTAATTGAGGCATTGTGTTAGTATCTCTTCTAACTTTTATTCCTTCATACTCAACATTTAACCAAGTATGAGCGTTTGCAAGTGGTGACTCACCTGTTCCGCTAGGTTTAATATTTTTCATTCGCGGAAGTTCTAATGGTAATTCACTATCTTTTAAAACATAAATGTTGTTTTTTTCATCGAAGACAACAGGGAAAGGTTCTCCCCAATATCGTTGGCGAGAAAAAACCCAATCTCTTAAACGATAAGTATCGTGTTTATAGCCTTTTTTTATTTTTTGTAAATAAGAAACGATCTTATTAGTTGCATCATTATTATTTAACCCATCAATGATACCACTATTAAAATGAATACCATCACCAGTAAAGGCTCCTTCACTTTCACCTTGAATAACTTCAATAATATCTAAACCATATTTTAAAGCAAATTCATAATCTCTATCATCATGAGCCGGAACAGCCATCACTGATCCTGTACCATAATTTGGTAAGACATAATCAGCAATCCAAATCGGAACTCTTTTTTCATTTATCGGATTAATTGCATAAGCTCCTGTAAAAACCCCAGTCTTTTCTTTATTAGTTTGACGTTCAAGATCTGATTTTTGTTTCGTTGATTCAAGATATTTTTTGACACTGTCTTTTTCATCATCAACAGTAATATCCAATACCAAAGGATGCTCAGGTGCTAATACGCAATAGGTAGAGCCATAAATTGTGTCTGGTCTTGTTGTAAAAACATCAAAATCTAGATTTGAATTTTCAACATCAAAATTGATAACTGCTCCACTACTTTTTCCAATCCAGTTTCTTTGCATCTCTTTTAAGTTTTCAGGCCAATCAATTAATTTCAAATCATCAAGTAGACGGTCCGCATATTCAGTGATCTTTAAAA
>Ga0265295_1005007_pt1 | contig 17354 bp, 9 predicted proteins | sample Munlansysbiofilm_FD_192503 | JGI IMG/M metagenome (GOLD analysis project Ga0265295, IMG submission 192503) | Leachate microbial communities from a municipal landfill in Southern Ontario, Canada - Methane capture system biofilm | ecosystem: Engineered > Solid waste > Landfill > Unclassified ...
TACGATATCTTAGCGGCTCCAGCCACTTCAACACTGGTAATAAACTCATAAGCATCTGTTCCATCGTCATAAATATCCCACCCCCCCTCATCATTCATTGCATATGAGTGTCCTGTTCCTGTGGAAACGCTTTTGGATGTGCTGGATGGATGTCCGCTCTCATCTACAGGAACAATGGAAACGTAGAAATCATCGGTTACCATGATTGGCGTTTCAAGTTCGTGCGAAATATCCTGTAAATGTACCGCTTCAATTTCCTCGGATGTGTATAGTGGGGTTGGATTACCAAACGCATACACCTTAAATTGGAACGCATTATTTGGCCAAGGATATGAATCATGCTCATAAAAAGTGTGAACAAGTTTCGAAATCTCTGCAGGATAGGATAATCCGAAATCAGTAATATCAAAAAGAGTTGCCCTTTCTGGAGTTGGCCAATTTAGGTTGGTTAATTCAGCACTATTGGCATAGTAAACTAGGCTTGGATCGCCATAAGAGCCGGGAGCACTCCATGATAATTCTACATCGCTTTGGTTAACCTGGGTTGCGCTAAGATTGCGAGGCTTTAAAAGCGGTTGCTCGCCTTGGATTGCCGAGAATAGGGTGATATTATCGACGTTAAAGTTAGCGCCATCCTGACCTGTATAAACAAAAGCAAACTGCACATTAGGCTGACCCTCATAAGCGGTTAAATCAGTAATGGTGACTTTGTGCCAAATATAGTTTTGCTCTGAAGTCCAATTAAAATCATGCTCAGTCCAAAGATCAGTCCAGCTACCTTCATTAATCCTAGCTTTAAGAGTAAGGTCGCAATAATCGTTCGTAACGGACCAATGGTAGCTGCCATTAAAGTAGAATGACAGTGCCAATTCGATTTTATCGGTTAGGTCAATAGCTGGTGTAATTAGCCATTCGTCTTGGTCTTGTGCATTTTGCCACTGCACGTAGGCAAATTTTTCGCCATCTTGTGGATTTATAGGAGTTGGGGGAGTTCCACCAATGGAATACCCTGTGCTTTCTTGCCATGTGTTGGAGGCAACAGCTGTTTGTAGAGTCCAACCTGTTGGGGGAAAAGTTGAACCTTCAAAACTCTCACTAAGGATGGTTTCTCCAACTGGAATTGCATAGGGGTCGTAACCTTCAAGCGTATTAACATCAGAACCAGCAGGATCTAGCCAAGATTTTAGCTGAATAGCGCTTCCGCTTCCGTTACTCTCCCAATGGTAGCTGAATTTACCATAGTAATCGGGAGCGGTTTGATTATTGCACATCGAAGAGCCTCCCGATAGCGTACCAATAATTAAGCCGCTTTGGTTAAAAAGTGGAGATCCAGATGAACCCCCTTCAGTTACACCCCAGCCGTTACTATTCGAACTCCAAACTACTCTCCATGTAGAGTTTGCAGGCATAATTGATCCGCCAATATTAACAGGAGAGGTATTGTTTATTATGCTATTAGAAGTAGAAATCTTTTTAACATCGCCGCTGGGGTGGTGAATACTCGCGCCCGGTGAAGGAGATGTGCCTAACCTTGACCAGCCATTATAGTATGGAGCGTAATTCTCGGGCACATTGTTATTGAGCAAAAGGAGCTGAAAATCTGATCCGCCGCTAATTGAACCTGTAGATTTTAGTTCGCATCCAGTTATGGTTTGGTTCTGTGGTGCTGTTCCACTTCCGCACCCTGGTCGCTCGAAGTTGAAATAAAATTGCCACACATTCCTGTCGGCTGCACTGGCATCGCCTCCACAGTGGTTTGCAGTTAAAAAGTACGGAGTTGCATCCTCATTCGTATTATTGATTAGCGAACCCGAGCAAACGTAATAACTAGTTCCTACTCTAAATACGATATGTGCCACACCCCGTTTTTCGTCCTGCCAATCATCCCCTACGGGTGAGCAATTAATGTCTATTTGGCAAAAGTCGGATGCTCCAGGGCTTGCCTTGCTGTTGTCCATACTCAGGAATGCATCGGTGTAGGCATAGATTAATTCGCCAAGATTTAATTTTGCAGCAGCTGTGTAAGTAGCAATCTCGGTTTCAACTTTTGCATCATTCTGATCTAGTAAAGGCTCAATGTATTCTATTGTAATCGTATTGCCAGCGATTAACCTTGTACTAAGCACCCTGCTCGGGTTGTTATTGTGGCTTCCTAGCGCACCAACTATATCCTGTTTGCTTGGGGCGTAAACAAAAAGCTTAGAGCCTACAGGAAGATCGTATTCGTCGAAAACCAGGCCAAGCGATGCTGCACCTTCCGCTTTAAGGGTTAGGCGCCACATCATGTTCCCGTTGGAAAGTTTTGTCCACTCCCCAGAATTATTTATGTTAAGGTTTACGGGTACCGATAAACCAACTCGCAACGGGTCTCCCTGCTTGTGGTTAACGTTATCCTCTTCAACAATCTTGTCCCAATCAAAATCTGGAGTTAAATCAAGGATTTGCTTTGTTGATGGTACATTAAGTTTGGTACTCAATGGAGTTTCTTTTTTCTCAATCTGTCCAAACACACTGCTTGATACTGAAAATGCAATGGAAAGGGTAAAAAATAGTTTAAAAATTGACAAGAGCCTTTTCATGGTATACTTATTTTAGTGGATAGTTTGTTTCATTGGTTTAAAATATCATATAGGTAAACGATGGGAATATATTTATAGCAAAAATATTCGTTTTTTTCAATAAACTAAAGTTTTGTCCAAGTTTTTACACCAATAACAATTTTTTGGCAGTATATGACTCTTATGTAAGGGAGTATTTGCAACGGAAGTTTCAGCTTTATCATTGCGATCCTCCAACTGCTTGCTTGGAATGACGGGAAAGAAGAGATTGCTTCGTCGACAGCGACTAGCTCGGGGTAACCCGCATTTACATTTATCGTTAATAAGTTTGATGAATAATGCAGGTTCAGATTGGCTTCTCCCGACACAGTACGTCGGGATCGCAATGACGGAGGGGATGGGTTCGAGAGCCACTTCGGGCACCTCCGTGCATCGCTCAACTACCACGCCTTTTGGAGGCTGAGCGGTGCAATGAGCCTATCGAAGTGGTTTTCGAAACCTCGTTTTTTGTGTAACGTAAAAACAAAAAGCCTGGCAGGGTTTCCCCGCCAGGCCTTTTTGTTTCGCTCAAGGAGCACTATTTGTGCTACTTCTTAATCATTTTGCGTACAGCGCGCTCACCGTTAGCACCCTCGAATGTTACAAGGTAAACTCCATTGGTAAGTTCGCTAGTATCAATGGTTTCTAAACCATTCAGGTTAATGTCCATTACGCGTTGACCAACAATATTGGTTACTATAACACGGTTAACCCTATCGCCATTTTTAATGGTAATTTTGTCGCTGAATGGGTTTGGATAAACCTTAAGGTTGCTAAAGAGCTCCGAATCAATTCCAGTTAGAACCAGCTCGATTGTTTCTTCAACATCAGCCCCTTCAACAACTATTTCGCCAGTCGTATCATCGTACTCGTCCATGGTTACGGTGTAGGCATAAGTACCATCAACTAAATCGGTGATAGCTACAATACCATCAACATCCGTAGTGTAATCAACCTCGTCGAACGTAACCGTGGCCCCCTCAACTGGTGTAGCATTTTCACTCTCAACTACGGTTAGGGTTACGGTGTAGGTTGTAAGAGTTAGCTCGATTGTTTCTGCAACATCAGCGCCATCAACAACTATTTCACCAGCTACATCATCGTAGCCTGTCATGGTTACGGTGTAGGCATAGGTACCATCAACTAAATCAGCAATGATTACAATACCATCAGCACCGGTTGTGTAGTCAACCCCATTAAAGGTAATAGTGGCACCTTCGAGGGGTGTTTCTCCATCAACTACGGTTAGGGTTACGGTGTAGGTTGGTATCAACTCAAACTCAACCGTTACATTAGCAGCTGCCATTAGGTTTGAAACAGTGTAGCTATTGGTAGTGTTTTCATCTACTACCACATCATTAAACTTCCACTCTTTCACCCTGTAGCTTTCGTCTGGTGTTGCAGTAAACTCAACATCGCTTCCTTCTAGAACTAGATCTCCTGAGCTAATATCTGTTGAATTAGCTAAAGCAGTCAAAGTTCCATTTTCACCAACAACGCTGAACGTAACCTCATAAACTGGGATCATTGTAACATTTACCGTTACAGCATCACCATCAACAGTAAGTTGTCCTGTTGCATTGCCAAAGCCATCAGCGGTAACCGTATAATCGTGAGTTCCATCGGGCAGGCTTACAACTAAAGTTCCTACGGCATTTATAAAGCCCATTTCTAACTCGTTAATAGCCACAGCAGCACCCACAACTGGACCTTCTCCATCGGTTACAATAAAGGTAACATCGTGAATAGCAGCAAAATGGGCAGTTAGCGTTGCATCGGCATCAACTGTATAGCTAAATGCTGCCTCTGTAGAAACAACTTGGTCGCTGGCGTCGGTCCAATTAATAAACTGGTATCCTTTGGTTGCAACCGCTTTTACAGCAACAACTTCTCCAGCTAGGTAAGATCCTGCACCGGTTAAAACACCCACAGGAGGTTCTTCGCTTGGCGAAACATTCAATGTTAGCGTATAAAACTCACCAATAGTTACGTCATCAATATGCCATGTGTGTGCATAATTACCTTCGTACCTGAATGCTACATAGATTGTTTCACCAGCATACGGTGTTAGCTCAATGGTTGTTTGAACCCATGCAGCTTCAACAGTCGTTGGTGACCAAACCTCGGCATAATCAGTACTTGATGGATCGCTGCTTCCGGTTGAAATTTGAACACTATTCTTTTCGTAATCATTTGGATATACGTTTCGTGACCAGAATGACAGCTTATATGCTCCATCAGTAGGCACTTCAATAGCTGGCATTACTAACCAACCATCGTGATCTCCTGATCCATACATATGCCTTGCACTCTTTGAGCCATCGTTAGTATGGTTATAGGATGTGCTTGATTCCCATTGTTTGGCAACTGCACCCTGCTGGTACACTGTCCAACCTACAGCGGGGAATGTTTCACCTTCGAATGTTTCTAAATATGGGAAAACATTAATGGTTGGATCAACCGATTCACCACTAATTGCAATCTCTGTTACACCCTTAGCTTGATTATCCTCTATCTCGATAACAGCGGATAGCACCCCTTCAACCGTAGGGCTGAAAATTACTGAGAATGTTGCTGTTTGCCCAACGGTGAGGTTGGCTTGTTCCGAAAGCGTTGTCAAGTCAAAATAAGCAGCACCATCACCAGTAATTGTAATGTTTTCTGGGTTGATAGTTAATGTTCCATCGCCAATATTTTGGATTGTAAACACTTTGGCAGCAGAGCTGGTGTTCACTCCGGTTACCGGGAATTGATACTCGGTTAGGTCAACCTCTAATGTGGGAGGAGCTGCTGTTAAGGTAATTTCAACAGTCATGTCAGCATCATCGGCAACGGTAAAGGTTACAGGATATTCTGAAAATCCGATTTTGTAAGCTGTACCGGTATGTTCTCCGTTAGGAAGACGTATTGTTGCTTCTCCGGCAGCATCCGTGGTTATTGCATTATACCCCGTTACAGTAATTGTAGCATCTGCTATAGGGCTGGCTGCGTCATCGTTAACAGAGAATGTTACCAATGGATATAAGCTTAGCTGTATATCTTCAGTAACAGCCTCACCATCAACAACTATAGTTCCCGTTGTTTCATAGTAGTCTTCTTTAGTAGCTGTATATGTATACGTGCCATCCGGTAGTAATACTTGTGTGGTACCAAAAACAGTAACCGATCCAGAAACTATACCTTCGTAAGTAACCGTAACACCACTTAGAGAGGCCTCATCCTGGTCGGTAGTATTTATTGTAACCTCATGGAGAGGAACAGTTGCTGGTCCAACAACGTGGTCAATTACTGCCCATGTTGCCCAAGTTGATCCGGAAGCGGCGCCCGATGCAGCAAATGCAAGGTAATAATTACCTGTAAGTGCTGATAGATCGATGGTATAGAGTTCCATTCTATCGGTCAGCTCAATTAAATCGCCAATTTCGGCCCACTCCTCATTATCTGCAGAGTACATCACCTGGATGGTGGTTGGGGAATCTTCAATCTCATTACCCACGGTTGCATAGAAGTTTAGCTCTTCATTTGCACCTATCTGCAATAAAGGAGTAATAAGCTTCGAATTTGAGAACCCTAGGCTATTTCCACAAGCTGCAGCTCTTACACCTTCCCACTGAGATGTCCAGGTTTGATCCCAATATCTCCAATCTGCTTCAGCCTCCCAAAAGTCTGGAGGCCAAGCACCTTCGAAACCTTCGGCTAATTGACCCTCGGCAACAACAACACCTTGAGTAGTTCGGGCATTGTTATCAAGGTTATCGTCGGCGGCAAGAGTAGTAGTAAACGTGTGACGTCCAGCAACAGCAATGTGCGTAAATTCCACAATCTCACTTTGGCCAAAACCTATGGAGCCGAGTGTATGGGTATCCTCATCAACTCCGTTAACGGAAAACGTGAGTTCCACACCTGTTTGAACATCAGTACCAACATTATCTACCTTTACAAAAACCGATAAGGTATCCCCATCGTAGGTAAATTCACGTGGGTAATCTAGTACAGCAATACTTAGATCATTGGCCAATACACCTGCTATAACAGGGCCGGCAACGTCATCAATTGCTGTAAGAGAATTATATCCTGCTAGTTCAAATGTTGAACTTGCAGCGAATGCAAAGTAATAATCGCCGTGTGGTATATCACTTAAGTCAACTATAAATTGTTCAGGAGCACCGGTGTCAAGGGTGGCAGTATCGCCAACGTTGGTCCAGTTAATTCTATTAGCAGAATATTTAACCTGAATTTGTGCATCACCATATCCTAGGCCACCATTACCGTCATCGGCCCAGTATGATAGCTCGTTAACAGAACCATCGAGGGTTAGCTTAGGGGTAAGAAGCATCTCCTCGGCGCTTGAAGCATCATGAATTAAGAAAGCAGACAATCCATTAATATCTCTATCCTCTTGCGTCCAGCTATTTTCATAGACAGTTTGTGCCCATCCAGCGGGGAGGAAGTCTCCTTCAAAATCTTCAAACAACGCTCCAGCTGGGAAAATGGTAACCAAACCAGTAACCATATCATTGGCTGTATTTTCATCTGCAGCTATACTCGCTTCGATAGCAAATGTACCCACTGCAGTGGGAGTATAATTAGCTGTTACTACCTCTGATTCGCCCATTGCCAGGTCAACCGTTGTTGCCGCAGTAGCAAATTCCACACCTTCCTCTTTAAATGTAACGGATACACCAGCAGGTTGAGGATTAGTACCCTCATTGGTAACCGTTACGCTCACAGGGTATGTATTTCCCTGGAACATGTTTCCTGAAGGGGTTACTAATTGTGAAACAGAAGCGTCATTATCAAAAACTTCGGTTATAGCTATATCATCAATGGATAGATACCAAGGGGTTCCATTTATTGCACCTAAAATTCCTAAATAATACACACCATCTACCTCGGGAGAAAACTCTCCTTCAACTAGCTGATAATCTCCATCAACAACACCGGTAAGCTCTTTAACTACATGTGTCATTCCTTCATCAGTTGCAGCTGCACCGTATTTTAAAGTAATACTAGCATTTGCAGCATTTGCACCATCTTGACGTGCATAAACAGAGAACCTATATAGTTTCGCAGCTTCTAATTCAACAGGTGCTTTAGTAAACAACCATGCCGTATTGCTGTATCTAAGATATGCATTAAAGACTCCCGTTCTTGGAGCCCTACCTCTATCTGTCTGTGTAGAGTTTGCTTTCCAACCAGCAGAACCAGTAACTTTAACCATATCCCAACTAGTAACGGCTTGGTCATCTGTATTTCCCTCTTCAAAACCCTCGTAAACTGGGAGGGACATGGGTGCTATGGCTGTGGTGGTAATCGAGAATAACTCAACAGCTTTCGCTCCCTCTGCAGAGGTAACGGTAAAATTCTCGGTATCAGTTTCGTTAAAAACTGCACTGGCAGGAATATCAACCCTAATAATAAAATCAGCGGCTTCACCAGCTGCTATAGTTATTGCATCTACTAGCGGTGTGGTTCCGTCAGCCTGGTACAGGCTGTATGTCCATGTACCATCACCATCAATAGTAGGGGTAAAGTTATCGTTACTTGTGCCCGTGTTTGTGATTGTAACCTCATAGTCGTGGGACTCTCCAGCATTAACATACACACCCTCTGGATAGGTAACAGAGAATTCGTAGGGTTCTGGCTCATATACAATAACATCATCTAATCCAATATTTCGCCACCAATCTCCTGCAACCTTAAATTGCACCACAACATCGTTAAATGCATAAGTTGCCAAATCTACCGTCACACTTTCCCATCCTGTTGTTTGATAATTTAGACCTGCAACAACATCATTATTCCATGTTCCATCGGCATATATGTTAACTTCTAATCTTGAAGTATAACCAGCATTTTTTCTATTCCAAACAAAGTCAAGCTTTGCATTAGTTGTTCCAGATAAGTCAATTGTAGGGGAATTCAACAACCCTATATCACCATTGCCTGCAGAATAAGAATTGAAATAGGCAAAGTACCCAGTACCAGTTGTGTTATCACCGGTAATAGCACCGCCTCCACTCGTAGAGCTTTTTATAAAAGTCCAGTCATAATCATTTGTAGGATCATTCACCCAGACACCTGAAGTCCCACCATGTTCAAAACTGTCAGTAAAAATCACAGCTTTCGAAGTGAGATCTATTGACTTCTTCGTATATGTAACATCTAGAGGTTTGCTTGAGAATTGATCTTTCTCTTTTTCTGAAAGGTCCGTCATGTCCTTCTTGTCTGGCCTAGCGTCCCTTTTCTCTGTTTGGGGCACTTTTGCCTTTTCAATTTTGCCCCTGTCGGAGGCATTTTGCCCTATTGCCAATGTGAATGACATCAAGAGCAAAGAGGTAACAAGTAATAATTTTCTCATAGTAAATAGTTTTGGTTATTAATTATAGGTTAAGCTACAATATTTCTCCAGATTCTCCCTGGAGCAGAATAATACTCGGTTTTTTACATAGGCAACTAATTTTAGTGTTTTGAAACATGCAATTTATTACAATATTCCAACTTTCACAATTTTTTTACAACATTTTTAAGGGTAATAGTAGGCCATTGGCTATTAAGCCTTAACAATAAAACACTGAAAGAACACTGAAAGAATTGATTATAAGCTGAAAGGGGAAATTAGCCCCAATTATTCATCCTAATAATTGCTGTCTCCAACAGCGACTATGTCTTACAACCAATGTTGTTACCCAAAATTGGGTTCAACTAAGTCGGGGTAACCCGCATTTGCATTCTTTTTTTCAAATTTGATGAGCAATGCGGGATAAAAGCCTCATGCAAAGGCTAGTACGGCAGTAAAAAACATAAAAACGGAGGCAACATATGCTACCTCCGTGTAGAATTAAAAATATGATATAGCTCTATAAACCTCGGATAGTACCAGACCCCGAAACCCTGGTGTCGACAATTGGGTTTCCGGAGTACACAATACTACCACTTCCAGATACCCGAGCCCTTAGGTTTTTTGATACCTCAACAAATGCATCGCCCGAACCCGAAACGGATATATCAACGCTATCGAATACAATGCCCTTAATATGTACATCGCCCGAACCCGTAACGCTAATATCGGCAGAGCTTGCTACCGTTTTGCCAGCCAAACCTAAATCACCAGAGCCAGAGATTGTAGCTTTTAGCTGATTTAGCGAAAGTTTGGGGATAGAAATATCGCCACTTCCTGTTACACCAAGGGTTAAAAAATCGGATGTAATAGGAGTTTTGGCAATAATATCGCCCGAACCCGAAATAGAAAGTGCCTCAACCTCGGGCATGGTTATATAGATCTTCACTTTTATATCATCCCACCTAAAGCTAACCCTGTTACTAGTTCTAATTGCAAGGGTATTTCCACGCACCTCGGTTTTTACCTCCTGCAAATAGTCCTCATCACCCTCAATTATAAAGCTAAACCCGTTACCCTGAGTAAGGTAAACATCCGCCGAAATGGCAAGGGCGATACTGTTAAAGTTGGTTAGGTCCCGCTCCTGTTGAATAGTTTTACCGCTGGGCGCAGTATTACCAACACAAGAAACAATGGCAAAACTTAAAGCTGCCAGCGTAAAGATTTTTTTAACAATAGTGTTCATATTTTCGTTTTTTAGTTTGAATGGCTACCAGCCCAAAACACATTGACAGCCATATAAAATCAGTAAATTATCATAACGACGACTATTTGCTAGCAAACGCTGCACAAATGCTGAAAAATTATAGGATTGGGTAAATTCATCCCTTATTTTTTAAACAGAATTAGCCCCAATTATTCATCAAAATATTGCGGGTTAACAATATACGCATCAATAAAGTGCAAGCTAAAAGTTACTTTATCAACTTATCAATCTCCTCGGGTGGGTTTGCTAGCACTGCTTTAAGCTTACCAACCACAAATGGACGCTTAATAAGTTTAGGGTTATCGACAAAAATTTTAATCCATTCGTCGGTATTGAAGCTCTTGCCCTTGAGCATCTTTCTGTAGTAATCTTCCTGCTTACGAACCAGCTGCTCGGGTTCTAAATTCGATTTTAGCAAAATCTCTTTCACCTCATCCTTGGTAATGGGCTCGTTAAGGTAAAGACGAATCTTAAAATCATCGGTTTTTGATTTTAGATACTCTAATCCTGCACGGCTGTGCTTACAACGCGGGTTATGAAAAATTTTCAGCATATCAATAATTTTAAGGGTTACAAGTTATGTTGAAATAGCCAATAAATCAATATTGAACGACTAATGGTTTAACGGAATTAATTTCCCGGTAGAGGATTGCTCATCGATAACTATTTCGTTGGGATTACCCGAATAGTAAACATTTCCGTACGAATTAATTGTAACCCGTAACTTGCTATTGGAGCGAACATAGCTATCGCCTCGTGAATTATTTGTAATCCGCACGTTATCTGAATCCAAGTCAATTGCATTAAGCGATGCTGAATTACGCATCCAGAACGATGCGTTGCCCGCCTGCCCGGTAACTGTAAAAACCCCTGAATCGTATGTATGCCCAGTTGTAATGGAAAGGGACGTAACATCAATATTAAGATTTATACAACCGGTATGCGCTGTGGTTAGTATGCGGAACGTGGACTGCTTAAGAATGCCATCGGTTTGTATATTAACGGGTGCTTTTACGTAAATGCTTGGCAGGTTGGGAAAACTAAATGTTACACGTGGAATTATATACGAGGGGCTCCACTGAAACTTATTGGTATCGCTAATGGTTAGGGTATCGTTTACAATACTAACCTTAACGCCATCGTGCAGCTCAACAGGGGCATCAATGGTTACCGAAAAATCGTCCTGCTGCTTCAGCACAATATCAAAGCTATTGGTAATCACAATATGCTTAAAACACTCGCTACTAACCGTTAGCTGCTCTGTTTCTGATAGATCATCAAATAAAATCACCTCACAACCAGTAAGTAAAGCGGTAAAACAAATAATCGCAATGCAAAAAAAATGTTTAGCCATTCGCTTAAAAATTAAAATCGTAACCAATTCCCCATTCTATATACTCGGCGGTAAGTCGGCTTGTTTTTAGACTACAATTAGCCACATAGTTTTGCGATAAACGAAACCTAATGCCCACCCTTGAATAATAATCTGACTCGTACGGGTTCTCGTGAAATAGTCGAACACCCTGCTGCAAAACGAAAGAGAGCCTTTCCCAAACAATTTCGTACCCTACGAAAACACCACCCGACCATGGGCACGGATTCTCAACCACTTCGTGCTGGGTATAGTACTCATAGGTTGTTGAAATATAAAACAGGTCGACTCCACACCCTACTCTACCATTCTTACCAAGGTAGTAAGAATAGTTAGTATTAAATCCGCCCACCCTTTTTTGAATGGGTTTTTGCTTATCATCCTCCTTAATCCCACCGCTTAGCAAAAGAGTAATTCTATGTTGCTTTGAATTATTGGTAGAATGCTGATTTTTAGAAACTACAATCACATCGTCTTCAATATCATAGCCTGCACCAAAACGAAGAGAATAAATATTTAGCCCCGTATTGGGTAGCTTAATTTTACCGTTTGAGTTATGAATTAGCGAAGGGCTCAGAAATACGGAAAGGCTATTATTAACACGAAACCGAAAATCAAAACCAAGCAAAATAAATGCATTTAGATGTGAACCAATGGCCTGATTCATGGGGTTTTCTGAATAATGATTAGGTTTTGTTACCCAGCCCAACCCGCTGGAGATATTGCTTCCAAACGAAAAATGTTTTCTATCTATATAAGGCGATGAGAAATAGATATATGCGCTATACAAATTACCGTACAGGTTGCTATTTCCCAAATTAGAAGCATAACCACCAAGCCCAATGGTTGGAATACGCCGATGGTTGATGGTGGGAAACGTTTTTCCAACCCTAAAATCAATCCCGTTTATATACTCATTGTTATGAAACTGGAGATACTGATGATGAGGGTACACAAATCCCCTATAGTAACCCACATTAAACTTGGTGTAACGCATTACGCTATCGGCATCGGAGGCCAAAACATCAAAACCAAATAAACTGAATACAGTGAAGAGTAGAACTACCCTACTTTTTATACCTAATTTTAGCTGTACCAATCTAGATTCTGTTTATACTTAAAACCATAAATAACAAAAATAGTCGTTTTATTGTTAGCAGTAATAACAATCTTAAACCAAAAGTAAAAATAGGGGTCAAAATTGGTAGTAAAAACTGAAAATTTAGCACGATAAACGCACAAATCAACAATTAAATACGCCATGAGAAAAATTATTTTATCGTTAATTTTAAGCACAGCCACCATTATGCTAGGGATTGCTCAGGAACCTACACGGTACATGGAGCCAGCTAAGGAGCTGCTCGAAATAATAGATGCGCCATCAACCCCATCGCTAAGGCTAAGCCCCACCAACGAGTATGCGCTATTTGCATACCCTCAGGAGATGCCCGACATATCGGAAATGGCGCAACCAGAGCTGAGATTGGCAGGCATTCGGATTAATCCAAAAAATTTTGGTTCGAGCAAACCCCGCTTCTGGGAAAAGCTCACTTTTAGAAAATTTGACGAAAAGGATGAAAACGTAATCACTGGGCTGCCTCAAAATGGTGAAATTCAAAGTTTTAGCTGGTCGCCCAACGGCAAAAAATTAGCCATAGTGATTTACCTCCCAAAAGCCATTGAGCTTTGGGTAGCTAACACCAGCAATAATATAGCCACACGATGGGCCACTAATCTGAATGATGTGTTAGGAAGAAGTCCTATAGAATGGGCTACAGACAGCAAATCGATTATTTTCTCGAGCAGAATTTTAACGCGCGAAGGGTTAGAGTTTAAAGATGCCTTACCCGAAGGCCCCTCGGTACAAGTTTCATCGGGCAAAAAGACCAGCGTACGCACCTATCAGGATTTACTACAAAACCCACTCGACGAGCAGAAGTTTGAGTACTACGCCACAAGTGCCATTATGGTTGCACAGGAGGGCACTGAGCCAAAAACACTGGGTAATCCAGGGTTATATACCAGCTTCTCATTTTCGCCCAATGGCGAATACATTTTGGTGCAGCAACTGGTTAGGCCCTTCTCGTACATTGTACCGTACTACCGATTCCCACAGGCAATTGAGATATGGAACAGCAAGGGGCAGCTGATAAAAACGCTTGCTGAAATACCCCTTTCGGAGAGTATCCCGCAGGGATTTAGCGCGGTTCGCAAAGGGCCTCGCAGCTTCCAGTGGCGCAAAGATAAACCTGCAACAATAATTTGGGTTGAAGCGCAGGACGAGGGTGACCCTAAAAAGGTTGCCGAGATACGTGATTTACTTTACAGTGTTGATGCACCCTTTAAAGAGGGAACAGCACCTTTCCTATCGCTTAACTATAGGTATGGTGGCATTACCTGGGGATGGGATAACCTAGCCGTTGTTTACGAAACATGGTGGGAAACCCGTCGTATGGTGGTTAGGTTTTTCGACCCCAACAATAGCCAAAAGGGTAAACGTACCGTTTGGGATAGATCGTACCAAGACGCATACAGCGACCCCGGAAGTCTAATTACTCAGGCTAATCCCAATGGCACACGAACCCTACGGACAAACAAAAGCAAAACAAAGCTTTACCTATCGGGACAGGGTGCATCGCCCAAAGGCAATATGCCTTTTCTGGATGAGCTAGATATCGAATCGCTTAGCACCAAACGGTTATGGCAATGCCAGGCACCCTACTACGAGCGTTTTGTTGCACTACTCGACGACCCCATACGCAATATCCTCACGCAGCGCGAATCGGAAACCGAGCAACCCAACTACTACACCAGGGATTTGCGAAGAAAGCGCATCACCCCATTTACCAATTACCCACATCCATACCCACAGCTAAAAGATGTGCAGAAGGAGATGGTTAAATACAAGCGCGCAGATGGCATTGAGCTATCGGCTACCCTATACCTGCCTGCGGGCTACAAAAAGGGGTCGAAAAAACTACCCGTTTTAATGTGGGCCTACCCCCAAGAGTTTGTGGATGCTAAGCTGGCTGGACAGGTAAAGGGTTCGCCACATACATTTATCAGGCCCTCACGACTATCGCCAATACTATGGGTTACCCGTGGTTATGCTGTACTCGACAGGGTTGGCATGCCAGTAGTTGGTGGCGATAGCATTTTACCCAACGACACATTTGTTGAGCAGCTGGTTGCCAATGCAAGGGCGGCAATCGATTACCTTGTGGACGAGAAAATTGCTGACCCAAAACGGATTGCCGTTGGTGGGCACTCGTACGGAGCATTTATGACTGCCAACCTGCTGGCTCACTGCGATTTATTTGCTGCTGGAATTGCTCGCAGCGGCGCATACAACCGAACGCTCACGCCCTTTGGTTTTCAGGGAGAAGAACGAACCTACTGGGAAGCACCCCATATTTACAACCAGATGTCGCCCTTTATGCATGCCGACAAGATTAAAAAACCCATTCTGCTAATTCATGGCGTTGACGATAACAACAGCGGAACGTACCCGCTTCAGAGCGAAAGATTATTCCAAGCCATAAACGGACATGGAGGAAACGCCCGACTGGTTATGCTTCCATTTGAAAGTCATGGGTATAGAGCACGCCAATCGGTTTTACACCAAACATGGGAAATTGACAGCTGGCTAAGTAAATACCTAGGTAAGTAACAGCCACATTATCAAAAGAAAACAAACAAACCCTCTCCTACATAATAGCGAGAGGGTTTTTCTTTTGGTCGTTAATTTTAGTTAACCTTGCTCGTAAAAAATCGATATTTAAAATCAACGTACTAAATTTGGGAAAATCTAATTATTCGGAGTTTGAAACGAACTGTCTTTTTCATATTGCTAATGGCTCTATCGTTTTATGGCATTTGCCAGAAAGATGCTGACACCTTAGTATATATCAATTTTCAGCTGCTTGACGTAACCAATGGCAAACCAGTTTCGCTTGGCCATGTGGTAAATACCAATCAGCGCAAAGGCGTTGTTGCCGATATGCTTGGCTACTTTAAAATGCCCATACAGGTTGGCGACACCCTAATTATTACGGCCATTGGTTTTCATGAAATGGTTATTCCCTCGTGGGGGCAATTCACGTCCGATTCACTTTACTACCCCATTAGGCTTACCCCAAAATCATACCAGATAAAAGAGATACGCATTACCCGCTTTGGCTCGTACCAAAGGTTTATAAAAGAGGCTGCTACCATAGAACTACCCATATCGGAAGAGGAAAAACTGCAGGAGAAACTGGACAACTACCTTAAAAAAAGCGTAACGAATATGAAGCTGGTAAACACGCCTCCTGCAACCGGAGGTTTTGCTTTTGGCGAGGACTGGTTTAGTAAACAGAATAAAAAAATTCGTGCTAAAAAGGCCGAAGCCAAGAAATGGGAGGTTATTTTCACTAAATTTTCGGCCGAAACGGTTACACAGCTAACAGCCTTGGAGGGTGCCGAAGCGATGACTTTTATGGAGTTCTGCGACTTTACCGAGGGCTACCTACTTACCGCAAGCGATTACGAGGTTCGTAAAAATATTTTAGATAAATTTGAAGAGTATAGCAAGCTAAAAAATGAGAACACCGACTAAGAAAGATATTGAGCAGGCATTCGAAACGGTTTCAAAGTATGCACATAAAACTCCTGTACTTACCTCAAAATCCATAGACAGCATGCTAGGTTGCTCGGTGTTTTTCAAGTGCGAAAACTTTCAAAAGGTTGGAGCATTCAAGTTTCGAGGTGCAGCGAACGCAGTTTTTAGTCTAAGCAATGGGCAATCGGCTAAAGGAGTTTGCACTCACAGCTCGGGCAATCATGCTGCTGCACTGGCAGTTGCTGCTGCCATTAGGGGTATTCCATCGTATATTGTTATGCCCAGCAATGCCCCAGCTATAAAACGCAAAGCGGTGGAGGGTTACGGTGCCAAAATATTTACCTGTGAGCCAACACAGGATGCTCGCGAAAAGGAGCTGGAAAGGGTACGGATTGAAACTGGATCAACATTTATTCATCCCTACGAAAATTTTGAGGTAATATGCGGACAAGGAACAGCTTCACTGGAACTGCTCGATGAGGTTAAGGGTTTACAAACCGTAATTACGCCCGTTGGGGGCGGCGGACTTTTCTCGGGTACGTTAATCTACACCAAGGGAACGAATCCTAGCATTGAGGTTTACGCTGGCGAGCCACAAAACGCCGACGATGCCTACCGCTCGCTACGCGACGGAACGCTGCACCCATCAATCAATCCCAACACCATTGCCGACGGGTTACGAACATCGCTCTGCCCTCTTACCCTATCGATTATCCAGAAGTATGCCAATGGCATTCTCACCGTTTCGGAAGAGTCGATCGTTGAGGCCATGAGGCTAGTTTGGGAGCGGATGAAAATAGTTATTGAACCCTCATCGGCAGTACCCGTTGCGGCAATTATGCAAAACCGTGAAGTTTTTAAGGGTAAACGGGTAGGCGTAATTATCTCTGGCGGAAATGTTGATGTGAAAAATCTTCCGTTTTAACGATTTATAAATACTGATAACCAATAACAATAAAATTTTCAAAATGAAAATACTAATTCTATGTACCGGGAACTCGTGCCGTAGCCAAATGGCCGAAGGCTTTCTAAAATCATACGATAGCACCATCGAGGTACACTCAGCAGGCACTGAACCATCATCGGAAGTACATCCTTTGGCCATTAAAGCAATGGCAGAGGTTGATATTGATATCTCACAGAACAAACCAAAAGACGTTGGGCAATTCACCGATCAG